>Ga0265797_10001236_pt1 | contig 45411 bp, 41 predicted proteins | sample P2T30metagenome_FD_192433 | JGI IMG/M metagenome (GOLD analysis project Ga0265797, IMG submission 192433) | Plant litter microbial communities from East Loma Ridge, Irvine, California - P2 T30 | ecosystem: Environmental > Terrestrial > Plant litter > Unclassified | place: USA: California...
TTGATGAACGATACAAAGTGGGATGAGCTACGGCGAGCCATGTACGAATTGGCCGCCTTGGCGCCCTATTGGCGCACGCGGGATGTGGAAAACGGACACGTCTCCGACTGGGATCGTGAATGGTTCCATCACTTCCGTAACGGCGGCTACAAGTTCATCCATTGGGTCGAGATCGCTGTCGATACGGACCAACAACGGGCGGCTGTTTTGGCAGAGCTTGTTCGAATACACGTTCCAGGTGAACAGACCGAGTCAGGTTACCGCGTTTTCGGTTACGTAAAGACAGGTGAGGCGGTGAACTATATCGTGAGATGAAGACTCCGCCGACGTCCGCTCTGGGTCGGGTCCGGTCCTTCGTGACAGTCCGTGAATTTTCTAGGCTGACAACCTGCTATGCTGCGCCGACAGGCGGGGTTCGGCCAGAAGCGGACCAGACAGATAGGAATGTTATGTTACGGATTGAACGAGCTATCGTTTTTGCGAACCTACGCTTCAAATCGAATGGGGCGATCGCCCTCCTTAGCCTTGCCCTTATCTCGACTCTATCCAGCCTCTCCGGCTGTGCACAGGCGCCCGGCGCACAAGCAGGTACCGTCGCGCGCGGTAGCACCGCAATTGCCAGCACGACGACTGCCCAGAAGAACGTCACGTGCGCTAGGCCCGAATATCCAAAGGAAGCGCGCCGGCGCGGTTCACAGGGCACCACGACTATCCGCTTCCTGATCGATATCGACGGTAGCGTCGCCCAGTCCGTGATCCTGAAATCCAGCGGCGACTTATCGCTCGACGAGGCGGCTCGCTCGGCACTGTCAAAATGCCGATTCAAGCCTGCCGTAAAAGATGGCCAGCCACAGCGCGCCTGGGCCCCAGTCCAGTACGTCTGGTCATTAGCCCCCACTGGCAGCCCTCGGATGCCACCCACTGCCGCTGTCCAGCCTTAAGCAGCTCTACCAAATATTTAAAAATTGATGTCGTGGAGGAAGCCGAGAAACAAGGCGTTCAGGTGCAGTAAGGGCCGCCGCAGGCTTTCGGTCATGTCGCTTACTTCTCGTGGCTTGTTCGGGGAGACAGCTGCCATAAGATGAACGGTGAATATCGGCCAAGAGCAGACGTCGCCATAGAATGAAATTCAATGGGAGTATCAAAAATGAGTAAGCCTTGGTTTGGTCCGCGAAAATTTGGTTATGGCTTTACCCCGGTTAGCTGGGAAGGTTGGGTCTGCACATTCCTGATCGGCGTGGTCGTAATTGGATTGATCATGCTGCTCTTTTGAGGGGCTGTGTCCGCTTTGGGTCTTGGATTCAACCGGTCGCGACAGGCCGGTTTCGGCCAAAAGCAGACAGACAGAAGCCATCGTCTAGAAGTGGTACTCTGAACTTCCACTCTCTGCGAAGTGAACTAACGACTCTTCTCCGCACTGCAACTTCTACTGGAGAAGAGACATGCTTCCAAGCCTTAGATTTCATTGCTTTCGCAAAAATTACGTCCAAGCAGCCTATGTAAATGCTGCATTGGAGCTACTTGGAAAAAGACCGCTTGATCGTCTGGTATCAATACTCTTCAATGAAGGTATTCCCGATGCTGTGATATCGCGGACTTTGTTCTCAAACTGTCCAGTTAGACACACTGAGTTCATCTAGTCTGCAATGGGTCGACACCGGCCTCGCGCGATCTCACAATGTACCGGAGCTTTCACCGACGGGCGGCTAGCGTATCGAATTGTTGGCGGGCCTTATCGATACTATCCGACACTTATTTGGCGGCTCTGTGGCCATAGCTGAGCACTCGTGTAATCTTCCATGCGCCGTCCGTATTTACCCAAATCATGACAAATTCTGCGATGCCATCGCACGCTTTCGTGTCAAACTGGCAGAACCGATGGGAACCTTGCGCGATCGCGCCGTAGTCCTTTATGGGAAAGACTTGCAGGGTATTTGGTATGATCTCTCGCAAAAATTTTCCACAGGCATTTTTTTTAGTATTGGCGATCATTCTGTCTCTGCTCCAGGTCACTCCACCGTTGTCGTGATAGAACTCGACATCGGGAACAAAATAGCCTGCGTGTTTTTGCAGCTGAGCAGGGTCGCTACACTTGTTGAATGCGTCGAATACGTCCGCATCGAGGGCGGCGATAGTGTCGAACAGCGGTGTGACAAACGTCTTGTTTTCGGCTGCAAGGACGCTACCACAAAGCAAAAGAAATGGTACCGCAATTATTTTACTGTACCCGATGGCAAGTCGTTTTTTCATATATTTTCCTGGTTAGGCTGAACTCTTTTGAGTGAGCATAGCTAATTAACCTGCGCCTGCAGATACGCCAGAAAGCGCGGGTTTGCCCCCAGCTTTTCAAGCACCGGAAGTACGGCTTTATGTCCGCTATCTCCGTTGGTCATAATCACCACGCCATCTTGTGTAGATTTGCTAAGGTAAGCAAAAGTAAATACTCCATCATCCTTGCCCGTGTGCATGAAGATGATATCCCCGGCGAAATCTAGGATTTCCCAGCCGAGACCAAAGCCGATGCGCTCGGGACAGGTCGCCGCTTTATCTCCTGCACAGCGAAGATTGCGCAAGTCGACTTGTATGCGCCTCCGCTCACGTGCGACTTCTGAACTCAAACCCTTATCCTGCATGACCTCGATCATGAAGCTCGCATAGTCGGCCACAGTCGCATACACCAGATCCGCAGCGTTGGGTCGCTCGGCTATTTGCGGCGACATGTATTTCCCTAATGCATCGCTTGGCAAGGCAATCCGCTCTCTTAGCCAGGGCTGGTCCGTGAAGGTAGTGTGCGACATGCCGCCGGGCTCGAAGAGCTGTGAGCGCGCTAGGATATCGAAACTCTTGCCCGTTTTTTTCTCGGAAAAACGCAATACATATTGGTAGCCTTCACCTGAATAACCCCACTGTGTACCCGGATCGAAAATGAATCTCATCCCTGTCTTACTGTCGCGCCAGTTAGGAAAACCTGTCTGATGAGAAAGAGCAAAACGTGCCGTCAGGGCCTGACTGCGGAGATCTGAACTCACGTCAGGATCAATCCAGTGGTAAAACATCGGCTCATCCAGGCCGAGGACTTTGTTCGACGCCAGTCGCAATACCACTTCGGCAGTCAGTGGCTTGGTCAGCGAGGCAATGTTATAGGTCGATCTTTCAGTGGCGCGAATGCCAGGCGACTGCTCGCCAAGCGTGGACATCTGCACGATGCGCCCACCTTTGATACTGGCTATCGCGATACTGGGCATTTTCGCTTCAGCCATTACAGTGGCAATGTGAGATTCAAGCGATGCGTTTTGGGAAAATGCTGTTTGGGAGGTGAGCAGCATCGTCGCTAGCGCAAGCCCGGCGCTGTAATAGAGAACGGAGCGAGAGGTTGATGGCATACAAAACCCTATTCAATATGTTCAAGACCTGAGGATATGTGCTGCGAAGGACACTGCCTACCCCATTGCGACCAAAGGTCGTTTTTAAAGGACCAATGGTAGCGTGACAGCTCGGAAGGTCACAGGTGCAGCTGGATTAATCAAGGACCTGCCTGCCTCGGCGAATTGCAAGATGGCGAATCGACGTGCAGGCCAGTAGGATACGAACGTCCGCTACGGGTCGGGTGCAGTCCTTCGTGAAGGTCTGCGGATTTTCGACGTCGACAACCTGCTGATGCTGCGCCGACCGGTTGAATCCAAGGTCGACAGCTGCCAGTCGAAACAGTCAGTGACTTTTCCAGCCCGGCAACCTGCTAAGCTAACGCGAACGGCCGAGTGGCCAAAAGCGGCCATTGCAGGCTGCAGACCTAGGAGGGCTGATGGAATTTGGAGTCGTGATTCGTATTGTTGGGGTTGACCCAGATGATGGGATGATTACTGCAGCCGTCGATGTTGATTGCGGCGGCTTCAGAGGAGTATCTCAGCTCTACACGACTGCAGACGCTTTCGCGGAGCTGTCCTCAACACTCAGACTCTTTCCTGGAGGCCTTACGAAATCCCTTAAGTTCGAATTTGGGATACCCGATAGTTACGGATACCTCAGCCTCGCGTTCTCGATCCTTGATGCAACAGGACGCTGCGCCTGTCGAGTACAATTGGAGTCGAACTACCTCCCGGCCTACGGCCCTGGAAGCAGGAAACGAGTCGATGTAGACATGGGCGTTGAGCCAAATGCTATCGACCGACTTGTTTTTGACCTACAAAATCTGCTTAACAGCGAGCCGGGAGAAGCGGTTTTAGAAGGACTCGAAAAGTTCTAATGATGAGGTAAATCTGGCCATTTGGGATGTCTGCAATGGGTCGGTTGGGGTCCTACGTTACAGTCTGCGATTTTTCGAGCCTGGCGACCTGTTATGCTGAGATCAAGGGCCGAGATCGGCCAAGAGCAGTTCTTCGTATCGCCGTATGAACTAGGCATGCGCTATCAACGAGTAAGTGTTTGACTGTGATAAAACGTGCTCTTCTAACATTCCTCCTGCTGGGCAGTGCCAATGCCAGTGCCACGGCCTATGCTACTGACGCGGCAATTCAGAAAGCTCTCGTGAAGCGAGTCCACACGGACCTAAATCACCTGCGCGATTTGGTTTTCGATACGGAAGCAGTTGGAAAATACTGTGGAGTGAGGCTCCAGTCCTACCGTCGCGGATTGATTACAAGCAAAGAAGTCTTTCGTCCCCTGGGAACGGTCCCGCAGCCCTATTCGAATATAGAATATGAGGTTGGTAGCAATGGAAAGTGGGTTAGGCTAACACTTGCTGTGGACCGAAAGCACTGCTTAACACCAGGCGATCTCAATATTTTCTATCCAATGGGCGAGGGAGTGCCACAGACGTGTGATCATTGTGCTGGCAACGATTTCACGATCGGATTTGGTAACGAAGACAACAGGGTTTGGATAGTCTATTCAACAAAAGAGGCGCAAGGTGAGTGCGCTCGACAATTCATGATCGAGGTACGCAAATAGCAATGTCCGTATATGGACTCCTCCTCGTTTGCAAACAATCCCTCTTCAGGCCGTGAGGTACGACTGCTCACGTATATCCGGTCTCGTGCTACTGCACCTGCTCCAGGTGCTGGACCCTGATGGGCTATTCGCGCGCTGACTCCCTATCGCTTTGACGGGCTCGAAGGCATCAGACATTATCGGGTTTCGTCAGCGTTGGTTCGACCTGTTGGCCATCTGCGCAGATAAGCGTCGTCCCGCTTGCTAATGCCGAGCAATCGCTCCTTGCCTCCCGAGCTGTTTTGTTGGGCGTAAGCCCAAATGAAGCAGCCATCTCTCGACCGTTGGAAAACTGACTCGCGTCGCCAACCGTTGCCAGCAATTCCGTCGCGGTAAGCGGCCCGATGCCACGCACTTGCTGCAAACGTACAGCCACTGGGTCTTGCCGTGCAAGCTGCTCGATCTCCCGGTCGAGTTCTTCAATACGCTCGTCGAAAGCCAGCAGATCTTGCCACAGCCCACGCAACAGCCGGCGAAAGCGTTCGCTCAGCCCGTTTTCCTGATCCTCGAGCCAGCGCGGGATTGCCGGCCTCAAGTGCAGCAGTTCTTTCGGCGCCACTAATCCATATTCCGATGCCAGTCCCCGCAGCTGGTTGGCCTTCGCCTTTCGCTGATCCATCAGCCCCGAGCGTACCCGGTGTACGGCCTGGATATCCTGCTGCTCGACGGTTTTCGCTGCGACAAAACGCATGCTCGGCCGGCTCATCGCCTCACAGATCGCTTCTCCATCGTTGGCGTCGTAGGCCGTGCCCGCAAACGTCCAGGTAAGCTGCATGCAGATCGAGCGTATGCTTCGCGAGCCCATCGGGCTTGGCGGCGCCGTCGGGGAATCGCAGCGCGGATTGCGCGGTACGGCGTAGCGTCGCACGAAAGGCTTGGCCGATGGCGTCGGGTGGTCGAGCGCACCTTGGGTTGGCTACACCACTCGCGCAGATTGCGTGTTCGACATGAGCGGCGAGCAGACGTGCAGCAGGCGTTCCTTTCGCTTGCCTGCTCGCTCATCTGTTGGCCGTATGTCGAACGGCTTTGTTAGGCGTTCCTAGCCGATCATAGCGAGCGCAAGAACGCCAGCAGGGCTTCGCGATCGGTCGCCGCCAGCTTCTCGAAGCGCTTGCGCGATGCCGCGCCTTCGCCGTCGTGCCACAGGATCGCTTCGCTCAGGTTGCGCGCGCGGCCGTCGTGCAGGTAGCCGACCTTGCCGTCCTTGCCCATCACCTTGTCGGTGTAGCCGATGCCCCACAGCGGCGCCGTGCGCCACATGCTGCCAGTGGCCTGGCCTTCGCTGTAGCCGTCGGCCAGGCCCGGGCCCATATCGTGCAGCAGCAGGTCGGTGTAGGGGCGGATGGTCTGGTCGCGCAGCTCGGCGAACAGGTGCTTCGAGCCGGTCTTCATCGACGCCGTATGGCAGGCCACGCAGCGCAGCGTTTCGAACAGCCTGGCGCCGGAGGCCACCTGGCGGCTGTCGACGCGGTGTTCGTCGAGCGGCGCCACGCCTTTCGGGAACCCGCTCGGGATGCTGCGCTGGGCCGGCACCGCCAACAGTGACAGGTAGTGCGAGATCGACTGCAGGTCGGCTTCGGCGATGGCGCGTGCGGCGCCGCCGCTGCGGTACACCGGCGAGGCCACCGCCATGTCCTGGATCAGTGCAGCGGCGCTCTGGTGGCGCAGCGTGGCCTTGGACGCCTTCCAGCCGAAGCGGCCCAGGCGCACCGCGCCCGATTCGGGATCGAACACGAAGTTGGCCGTGCCCTTGACGCCATCGGCGTCGGCCGCCGGGCGCACCCGCGCCAGGATGTCGGCCTCGGGCACCGCCTCGAGCAGGCCGACGCCGATCATCGGCTGCGCCGCGCGCAGCGACGCCACTGGCGGGGTCGGGCCGTCGAAGGCCAGCTTCGGCTTGCGCAGCTCGACACCGGCGCCGTCGGCCAGGATCACCGTGCGGGTGTCGAAACCGGCCACGCGCACGCCCATGCCCCAGTCCTGCACCGCGCCGCTGGCCGACAGGGAATTCATCTGCACCGTGCTGCCGTAGGTCGGATGCGGCAACTGCCCGCCGTCGGCGCCGATCTGCGCGACGCGCACACCCATGCCGTCGAGGCGCTGGCCGAGCGCCGCCGGCGCCGCGCTGCGGCCGTTGTTGACGTGGCAGCCGATGCAGGTCGACTGATTGAAGCGCTGGCCCTGCAGGCCGATTGCCGCCGCGTAGCGGTCGTTGCCCGGTTCGTTGTGCTCACCCGTGGTGAAATTGGTGTGCAGCAGGCGCCGGCCCTCGACGAAGCGCTGCATGTTCTGCATACCGACGTTGTTGTGCGGCTGCTGGAACATGAACAGGCCGTTGTCGGTGTAGTTGTACGAGACCGATCCCAGTCCGCCCGACAGCGTCTCGGGCGGCAGCGGCACTGAATTCAGGCGTGGCTGGATGCCGTACCATGGGCGCAGGCCCTGGCCGACCACGTAGCTCCATTCGCTCGAGTAGTAGCGGATGCCGCCGTTGTCGCCCTTGGCCAGCATCGATTCATTGGTGGCGAACATCGATGGCGAGACTTCGATGATGTCGCCCGCAACCAGCGAGCGCGACGGCACGTTGCGCCCGGTCGGGAAACCGTCGGCATTCAATTCGCCATGGCCCGGATAGTCTTTCACCAGCAAGGTGCAGGCGCCGTTGATGCCATTCGGGTTGAGCAGCCTGGCGCCCACCGGGTGCGCCACTGGTTTGCACACCGGGACGTTGCGGTCGACCAGCTCGCCCGGCGACATCCAGCCGTAGCCGGTTACGCCGACCCGGTCAAAGGCGCGGAAGAACGCCACTTCGCCGGACCGGAAATCGACCGTGGTGTACTGGTTGACGGTCAGCGACGGCCGGCTGACGCCGGCCACGCGGCTGTTGTCGATGATCTCGACGCCCCAGGTGCGGTTCTGGAAATACTGCGGCACGAAGGTCAGGTAGTTGCCCGGGCCCTTGTCGACCGCCAGGCCGCTGGCCGCGTCGATTGTTTCGTTGGGGCCGTAGCCGATCTCGTTCCAGTCTTCGCCGCGCTCGCGGCCGTGGCGCGCCAGTGCGCGCGCGCCGAAGCGGGTGACCAGGGTGCCGTCGGCCAGCGTGAACTGGAGCGTCTCGATTGGCTCCGCGCTGCCCGGCAGCGGCGCGAAGTTGGCGCCGTTGGCCGGGAAGCTCACTGGCGGGGCATCGCTTGCGGCCAGCGTGTTGTCGCTGCCCGGGGTCTTGAATTCGACCTCGAACAGCGAGTAACCGTATTGGGTGGCGCGCGCCACGCCCTGCAGGCGCACGTAGCGGGCGCTGGTGTTGAGGTTGAAGAATTCTTCGGTCTTGCCTTTGCCGTTGCTGACCTGGCGCAGCTGGGTCCAGGACTGGCCGTCGTCTGACGTCAGCAGGGTGTACTGCTTGCCGTACGAATCCTCCCAGGCCAGCTTGATGTAGCCGAGCGGGGTGCGGCGGCCGAAGTCGAACTGGATCCAGGCGCCGTCCTCGGGCCTGCTCGACCAGCGTGTGCCCGGTTTGCCGTCGATTGCCATGGCCGCCGCCAGCCCCCCGTTCTCGGTCGCAGACGAGGTGGCGGCCAGCGGCTTGACCGTGACACCGGGCTGGCTCAGGTCGACCGGCAGCGGCGTCGGTTCTGGCAGTGGCTCGGTGGCAGCCGGGCTGCCGCTGAAGGCCTGGATCTCGAGGATCGAATAGCCATACTGGCCGGCGCGCTTGATGCCCTTCATGCGCAGGTAGCGGCCCTGGCCTGTCAGGCCCGTAAAATCTTCGATGCCGCCCATGCTCTCGGCCACGGTCTTGATCGTGGTCCAGCTGCTGCCGTTGTCCGACACCTGCAGCAGGTACTGGCTGGCATGCGCGGTTTCCCAGTCGATGCGCACCCGGGTGATGGCTTCGCTCTTGCCGAAGTCGAGTGTCAGGTACTCGTCGTCCGTGAAGCGGCTGCCCCAGCGCGTGCCGGTGTCGCGGTCGATCGCCGCATGCGCATCGAGGTCGGCGCGCTCGGCCGAACTGGCGAGCGCATTGACCGGCGTGAGCGCGGTCTCGGTGTCGCTGAACATGGCGGCCACCGAGCGCATCATGCCGCTGGTGGCGTTCTGCAGCGAGCCGACGTTGGCATCGCCATTGCCGCCGCCGCAGCCGGCCAGCAGCAGGGTCAAGGCCAGGGGCAGCGCGGGTGGGAAGCTGTGCAGCGGACGTCGGCCGGCAGGCAGGCGACGGGGCAGTTGTGACATGTGAATCTCCATGAGTTGAATATTGCGCCGCAGCAATATTAACCGTAACGTAACCCGGCTCGTCAATACGTGTCAAGCGCTTGTTCAAGATTTCACAGGAGCGCTGTATCCGGCGTGACGACCTGTGCAGGTACGAGCGGCGCTGTGCCAGCGGTATTGCCGAACTTTTTGTCGTGTGTGCACCGATACCAATCGTGCGGGGCGGGTGCTTGCGTAGAATCATCGGATGACCGTTTAATGCTGAGGTAGACATTGGCGGGTAAACTGACGTGGAGGCCGTATGCAGGGTGTGGTGAGGTCGGCCAGGATGGGTGGCCGCGGCGACTGGCTGCTGCTGGCCGCCCTGGTGGCGTGTGTCCCGCTCGGTTTCGTGTTGCCGCCATCCCTGGCGCGCGAATCCGGACCGCTCGAAAATGCCCAGGTACTGGTGCTGCTGGCCGGCTTCGTGGCGGCCCTGCTGGTCTACTATCGCAGCCGTCCCGGCCGCGCGGCGATGCTGACGCTGCTGGCGGCGCCGCTATGGCTGATCCTGGCCGGGCGCGAACTGAGCTGGGGGAGGGTGCTGTTCGACGGCACCGCGCTGGCAGCGACCGGCGTCAGTGTCGTGGCGGTGTTCTGGATGCGCGCCTCTCTGCTCGCTGGTAGCCTGGCAGTGATGGCCTGGGCGGCGCTGGGCGTCTGGCGTTATCGCGCCGAAGGGGCGATCGGCGCGCACCTGATGCGCCGCGTGCCGTGGCTGTGCCTGCTGGCGCTGGCGGCCGCTGCGATGGGGTCGACTTGCGCGGAGGGGCATATGGGCTGCCATGTCGAGATCGCAGGCCTGCATCTGCAGGTGCTCGAAGAGCTGTGCGAGCTGGTCATGTACAGCGCGCTCTTCATGGGGCAGACCGGATTCGTGTGCGGCGCGATGGCGTTCGGGCCGGTGGCTGGCGAGCTTGCGCGGCGCACCTGATGGCGGGCGCCGGCGCCGCCCTGTCCTGGTTCAGTCAGTAGCCGGCGCTTGCGCGCCCGACAGGTGCAGGCGCTGCACCCGCTCGCTCACGTCCAGGCCAATGCCGCGGTAACCGCTGAAGCCGCTGGCGGCGTCGAACATCGGTTCGCCGCTGACCTGCAGCGTCTGGATGCGCCCGTCCGGCAAGGTGCGGCTGTAGGTAAAGTCGAGAAACGGCTGGCGGTTCGCGATCTTGGCCTCCAGCGCCGCCCGCTCGAGCAGGTTCCATCCCGAGGCCGCCATGTCCGCCGCCGTTGCACAGCTGTTGATGCCGAGCATCTCTTCCACCGGTCCGGAGAACTGGGTCAGCTTGCCTGAGGCGTCCTGCTCCCAATACCAGTCGGATGACAGTTCGGTAAAACGCTGGAAACGCGCTTCGCTCGCGCGCAGCTCGGCAGTACGCTCGAGGACGGTTTGCTCGAGCAGCTGGTTTTGGGTATTCAGCGCCCGATACAGCAGGCGCACCTCCAGCATGTTGTGGATGCGCGTCTGGACTTCGACAAAGTCGAACGGCTTGCTAACGAAATCCTTGGCGCCGGCCTTCAGGGCGCGCAGCTTGTGCGCCGGCTGCGCGGTGATCACCAGCACCGGCAGGTAACTGGCCGGCTCGATCTGCTTGAGCGCTTCGATCACTTCGAATCCATCCATGTCCGGCATCTGCAGGTCGAGCAGGATCAGGTCGAAACGCTGCGCTTGATGGAGCGCACGCACGGTGCGCGGATCCTGGGTGGTGGTGATGTTGGCATAGCCTTCGTTGCGCAGCATTTGCTCGAGCAGCATGACGTTTGCTTCCTGGTCGTCGACGATCAGGATGGATGCGTTCAGAATTTCAGTCGCTTCAAGCATGGCAGTTTCCCGGGAGTTGCGTTGGCGCACCGTGTTTGGCGCTGGTGGGCTCGGTGATGCGATGGCCCGCAGCGTGCTGCAAGGCGACATCGAGGGCATCCATGAACTCATGGACACGGATCGGCTTGGTAAGGTAACGGAAGAAGCCTGCTTCCAGGCCTTTTTCGATATCCCGCGGCACGGCGTTGGCCGACAGCGCCAGCACCGGTATATGGGCCGTGAGGGGATCGTCGCGCAGGCGCTTGAGTGCGCCGTAGCCGCTCATGCCCGGGAGATTGATGTCCATCAGGATCACATCGGGCAGATAGGTGCGGGCAAGTTCAATGCCCAGGTCGGCATCGATTGCGGTCAGCAGTTTCAGATCGCCGCGGCGCGCGATCAGTTGCTCGACCAGCGCGAGATTGGCCGGATTATCCTCGACGTACAGCAAGGTTTGCTGTCCGTGCGGGGAATGCAAGGCAAGCTGGCGCCGCGCCAGCGATTCCTGGTCAATGTCGTCGAGTGCCAACGCGGGCGACGCCGAGGCCGCAAACTCGACCCAGAACGTCGTGCCCTGGTCGAGCACGCTATCCACGCCGATCTGACCACCCATCAGTTCGACCAACTGCCTGGTGACCACCAGCCCGATGCCGGTGCCTTCTTCGCCACTGGCGTGCTGGCCAAGGCGGTTGAAGGGCTGGAACAGTTGCGCAAGCTGATCCGTGGACAACCCTGCCCCAGTGTCGCTGACGCTGATCCGCACGCGATCCTGTCCGCTGTTGGCGCACCCCACGCTGACGCTGCCGCTGCCGCCGATGCGGTTGTATTTGATGGCGTTCGAGAGCAGGTTGATCATGACCTGCTTGATCCTGGTGCGATCGGCATGCACGTAGAACACGTTGCCCAGCTCCGGGAACGTCATGCCGATGCCGCGCCTGGCGGCTTGCGGTTCGATCATGCCTTTGCAATCCTGCAAGACATCGTTGATGGACAACGATTCCTGCGACATCGTCACCTTGCCCGCCTCGATCATCGACAGGTCGAGAATCTCGTTGATCAGGCGCAGCAAGTACCAGCCGCCTTTCAGGATCTGGTCGATCGAGCGTTGCTGGCGGGCGTCGGGCGGCGGCACTTCGGACGCCATCAGCTGGGCGAAGCCGAGAATCGCGTTGAGCGGGGTGCGCAGTTCATGGCTCATGCTCGACAAAAATTCGGACTTGGCGCGGTTGGCTTTTTCAGCCGCCTCCCTGGCCGCATCGAGCTCGGCATTCGTTTCCTGCAGCGCGTGCTCGAAGTGCTTGCGTTCGGTGACGTCGCGTGCGGCGGCGAACACCCCGCGCAGCTTGCGGTCGCGGTCGTGAAAGGTGGTGGCATTGAATGACACCACGGTCTTCCTGCCGTCGCGGGCAAGCGCCGTCAGTTCGTAATTGGTCAGCTTGCCTTCATGCAGGACGCGCGTGATGGCCTCTTCGGCGCGCTGCGGCTGGGTGAAGCAGCTCATGAACGGCGCCCCGATCAGTTCATCGCGGGTGCGGCCGGTGAGCAGCTCGGTCTGCTGGTTGACGTCACTGATCATGCCGTCCGGGTCGGTCGTGATCAAAGGGTCGATATTCGATTCGATCAGCGAGCGCGTATAGAACTGCTGGTCGCGCAGGCGCTGGTCCAGCAGCGCCTGCTTGGCCTCGACCTGCTTGCGCGCGGTATTGTCGGTTCCGATCAGCAAAAAGCCGATCACCTCGTTGTCGGCGCCGCGCAGGGCGCTGACCGACACCAGCGCCGGAAAGCGCGTGCCGTCGGCGCGGGTATAGGTCAGCTCGTAGATGTCCTCGATGCCGCGCAGCGCCTTGTAGACAAGTGTGTCGAAGCCGGGGCGAATCGTGGTGCCGAACTCGGCGCTCAGGGCGGCCGCGCGATCGATCAGCTCCTGCGCATCCGAGATGCTTGCCGGGGTCAGCTGGTTGACGACGTCGCCGGGCGCGTAACCCAGCATGCGCTGGGCGCCGACGTTGAAAATCTGGATCACACCCCTGGCGTCGGTGGCGATGCTCGAGAAGTTGACACTGTTGAGGATGGCGTCCTGCAGCGCGCCGGCATTGAGCAGGGGCGCCGAGGCGGTCGCCGCCTCCGCACTGCGCTGGCGCCGTTGGCGCCGCGCCAGCACCAGCAGAAGGCCGAGGAAACACAGCAGCAAGCCGAGGATCGTCGCGACCGTGGCGTCTTGCGATGGGCTGTCGCTCGGCTTGAGTGCGAACGCGCTCACCAGGCATAGCGCAACCAGCGTTGCGCCGAACCCGGCCGCTACCAGGCGTGCTGGCGGAAAACGGTTGATGTCTCGCATAGTGCTATCGATGATTCAGGAATGGCGCCGGCCAGTCTGGCGGTGCCGGATGATGAACGGCGCCCTCAGGCAGTCGGGCGGGCGGTTGGGTTACCCTGGCGCTGGCGTACGTCCGACAGCAGGCGCGCGAACTCGGTCTTGACCACGCGATAGCATTCGCACACGTCCTGCTCCAGGCCGGCACGGTCGAGTACCGTGATGTGGCCGCGCCGATAACTGATGCGGCCGCGTCCCTGCAGCCGGCCCGCCGCTTCGGTCACGCCTTCGCGCCGCACGCCGAGCATGTTCGAGATCAGCTCTTGCGTCATGGTCAGCTCATTCGAGGACAGGCGGTCGAGCGTAAGCAGCAGCCAGCGGCACAACTGCTGCTCCACGGTGTGGTGGCGGTTGCATACCGCCGTCTGCGACATGTGGGTGAGCAGGGCCTGGGTGTAACGCAGCAGCAGCCGCATTACCGGGCCGGCGCGGTTGAATTCTTCCATCAGTATCGCCGCCGGCAGGCGGTAACCGAAGCCGCCGGTCTGGATCACGGCCCGACTTGGCGTGGTGTTGCCACCCATGAACAGCGCGACGCCCAGCAAGCCCTCGTTGCCGACCCCGGCAATTTCGGAAGAGCCGCCGTTTTCCAGCAGGTAGTGGATCGAAATGATGGCGGTGGTCGGGAAGTAGACGTAATCGAGCTTGTCGCCCGACTGGCACAGCACATCGCCCAGCAGCAAAGGAACAGGTTGAAGATGCGGAGAAAGGCGGTCGAACTCGGCGTCGAGCAAGGCGGCGAGCAGGTGGTTCTGGTTCGGGTTGTTTATGGCGGGCACGCGGCGTGGATTCTTGATGGGCAGAACTGATAGATGACGCAGGGTAGCACGCTCATGTAACAAACCCAATAACTTTCTTCCCGGCAAAATATTCCTCGACCTAAGCGCGGTACCGAACCGAACTACATGGCTCGTCAATCCATAGTGCAACACGAGGTCAGCGCATCAACATCTGCGCCTTCCAGCACTTCCACTGACATGAACCTCATGTTTCGACGTCGGAAGTGTGCAAAGAAAGCAAGCGTATGCATCAGGTAACCGCCAGCACAAAAACACCAGGCGATCGCCTCCGGTCAATGAACCCCTTCCAATCACCGGCAATCGTGCTGGCCATGTCCAGCATCGTGGCGCTGGTATGGGCGTTCCAGCAGCAAGGCTGGGCCTATTGCATCCCATGTACCGTATTCATCGCGAAGAAAATTGCCCGGGTGCGCAGGCAGGACATCGTCGCTCTGGCGGCGCGAATTTTTGGATGCCGCGCGGTTCGAGTGCCGCTGGGCGTCCGATCTTGCGTTGCCCGCATGGAGTAAGAACAACGGGCGTTGCCTTGGCAGCCCAATTCACGACAGCCGGTCTGCGGCGGCATTGTCCGGGCAGAGAACACAACATTTGATTGGTTTGACGATGACGACAACACACGGGCTGAGCCGTTTTATGAACGACAATATGGAGCCGATCCTGCAAGCGTGGGAAGACTTTGCGCGCACCATCGAGCCGCCGGCATTGACGATGGACGACACCGAACTGCGCGACCATGCACGCCAGATGCTGCATGCGTTCGCGGCCGACCTGGCACTGCCGCAATCGGACCACGAACGCGCTGCAAAGTCGAAGGGTCTGGGCAAGCGCGGGGTCGACGACACCGCCGCCGAAACGCATGCCGAGGCACGTCTGCTCTCCGGCTACACCGTGGTGCACCTGGTGTCCGAATACCGCGCCCTGCGCTCGAGCGTGCTGACGCTATGGGCGGCTGATGTCGGGCAAATCGAAGCCACGCACATGGCCGACGTCACACGTTTCAACGAGGCGGTCGATCAAGCCCTGGCCGAGTCGGTTGCGCGCTATGAGTTCATGGTGAAGCAGTCGCAGAACATGTTCCTGGCGATCCTTGGCCACGACCTGCGCAACCCGCTTGGCACGATCGTGACGGGCTCGAGCCTGCTCATGCAGGCGGTGGACATACCGCCCAAGTATGTTCTTGTGGCCACCCGTATGTTCAACAGCGCCAAACGCATGAGCAAGTTGATCAATGACCTGATCGACTTCACCAGGACTCACCTGGGCCCCGGCATACCGATCCAGGTCAAGCAGGGCAGCCTGGTGGCCGTATGCGAAGAGGTGGTCAATGAACTGCGCACTTACCATCCGGAGCAGCTGATCGAGCTGAATGTGCCGCCGCAGCTCGAAGCCACGTTCGATGAACGCCGCATTGCCCAGGTGCTGTCGAACCTGATCGGCAATGCGATCCAGTACGGCGATCCGGATGTGCCGGTGACGGTGCGCCTGAGTGGGCGTGGCGACGACATCACGATCGCGGTCAACAACCACGGCAAGACCATTGCGCCGGACAAGATCGCCAGTGTGTTCGATCCGATGGTCAGGATCGCCGCCAGCGTCAACACCGACTATATCGAGCGCACCAGTCTTGGCATTGGCCTGTATATCTCGCGCGAAATCGTTCATGCGCACGGTGGCCAGGTCGCCGTGACGTCGAATTCACACGATGGCACCACCTTCACGCTGACGATGCCGCGGGTGCCGACAGCCGTCCGACCGGCCGCGGCCGCGGCGAACCGCCAATCTGCCTGAATTTCCGGGCCTGCTGAGGGGTTGCGCTTTTCGTTACAGCACGAATCGATCATCGATAGCGCGAGGTCGGCCAGGTTCGGCACACCATAAAGGAATGATCATGCAAACTGCGTTCAATGTCCGATGCCGCGCTCACGGCGCCGCGTTTCGAAGCACCGCACCCGCAGCGGGTGTGGAAGGGCAGGGGGAACATCCCCGGCACACCGAACTGCGTAAAATCCTGGTCGTCGACGACGAGCCGGAATTGGCGCACCTGGCGCAGCTCCTGTTGTGCGCTTATGGACTGGATGTGGTCGTTGCTTATTCAGCGGCCGAGGCGCTGCGGATTCTGGCCAGCGATCCTGACATCAATGGCATGTTTTCCGACGTCATGATGCCGGGCGAGAGTGGGCTGGCGCTGGCCAGGACGGTGGGGCGCCTGCATCCGCAGGTGCGGATCGTGCTTGCATCGGGCTATATCTCGCCCGCACTGATGAGCCGCCATGGCAAGGATGGTCGCTACCTGTTCGCGGCCAAGCCGTATCGGATCGAAACGGTGATCGCACTGTTTCGCAGCCATTACAGCCCAGCCGTTGGCGCTGGCTGACAATCGCCTGCTGACCCGTTGCTCCGCCGGCAGCCGAAGGCACGACGCCTTCGCCGCAAGCAGCAGGCGGCGCTACTCGCGGCGCTCCACGTACAGCGGCAATTGCACGGTGAACGCACTGCCTTGCCCGCTCCCCGCGCTGTCGACCGTCACCGCGCCACCGTGCGCCTCGACCAGGTTTTTCACCAGCGCCAGGCCCAGGCCCAGGCCGCCGCCGGTACGATCCGACGACAGTTCAGCCTGGGTGTACAGGTCGAATAGGCGCGGCATCAGCTCGGCCCCGATGCCTTTGCCGTTGTCCGCGACCCGCAACAGCGCCATCGCGCCATGCCGTTCTGCGACGATCTGGATCAGGCCGCCGCGGTCGGTGTAGCGGATCGCGTTGCCGAGCAGGTTGCTCAGCACTTGCACCAGGCGCGTACGGTCGCCCAGCACCACCAGGCCGTCGCAGCGCAACTGCTGCTCGATTCGGTGTTGCTTCTGATCGGAGGCAGGCTGCACCTGTTCGATGGCGGCAGCGACGATGTCGGCCAGATCGACCGGCGTCTTCTCGAGCTGCACCAGGCCGCGGCTTACGCGCGACACATCCAGCAAATCCTCGACCAGCCTGCTCATGTGGCTGACCTGGCGGCCGATCAACTCACCCATCTGGCTGGCGCGCTCCGGGCTCACGCCTGCCGGTTGCAGCAGCTTGGCTGCCATGCTGACGGCCGACAATGGGCCGCGCAGTTCGTGGCTCAGGGTGGCCAGGAACTGATCCTTGCTGCGATCGGCCTTTTCGAGTGCCGCTGCTTTATCGTCGAGCAGGTCGTTGAGTGCTTCGACATTGCGGTTGCGTTCTTCCAGGCGCTTGCTAACCAGTTGCAGTTCTTCCTGTCTTGCCTGCAGAGCGCTCAGGGCGTCGGCCAGTTCGCGGTTCTGGTGGCGTGCTTCGGACAGGGCCGCATGGTCGGGCAGGGCCTCGAACTCGGCGACGATCGCATCGAAACTGGTGGCGTTCATGAACGCCATCCGTGGCGGAAACCGTTTGCCGACGACGATCCGGGTGCCAGCCGCATCGGTCGTGATATCGAACCGTTCCATCAGGCGCCGTGCCGACAGCAGGCCCAGGCCCATGCCGGACGTGGAGCGGTAGCGCCCCGCCAGGATATGGTCGATATCGGCGATCCCGGCGCCCTGGTCTTCGAAGCTGATCGACAAGTGCTGGGGCGCGATCGCGCCATCGGCGCTGAACGACACAGAGCCGCTGCCGGCGTAGTTGAAAATATTCCGCGCCAGTTCGGACACCACGGTGCCGATGCGCGCCTGGTCGACCGAACCGAAACCGCAGACGGCGGCGATCTGGCGCGCGCGCTGGCGCGCGGCGAGGACGTCGAATTCGGTGTTGATGCCTAGGGTCAGTATTTTCTGCATCATGGAGTTGGGTGGATCAAAACGACGCGAGCGCAGGCAACACGCCGAGCCTGGGTGTACAGGCGATTGCAAACAGGCATTATACGGTCGTGTTGACGGCTTGGCTGCTTTTGGTTTTGGCGACCAGCTTGGCCAGGACCTGCGCAAAAAGTTTCTGGAACTCGTCAAGTTGCGATATCCTGTGGGTAAGGAGAAAATCGCAATGAGAGTAGATTACCGCTTGGCGCGCATGTTGCATGTGCTCGCCCATCTGCACGGACGCACGGTCCCGGCGAGTTCGGAGGAACTGGCCACGATGCTCGACACCAACCCGGTGCTGGTGCGGCGCATGATGGCCGGATTGCGCAGCGCCGGCTACGTCACGTCGACGGCCGGGCGCAGCGGTGGCTGGATGCTGCAGGTGGCGCCGGAGAGCATCACCGTACTGGATGTCTATCAGGCGCTTGAAGAGCCGGTGATCTTTGCCATCGGACCGAGCATCGACCACCCGGGCTGCCAGGCCGAGCGCGCGATCACCGCTGCGCTCGAAGTGGCGCTGGCGCAGGCGGCGGGCGCCTTGCTGCGCGAATTCGGCAACGCGCGGCTGTCGGATTTTATTGGCGGCACGGCGCCGCCGAAGGCAGATTCGGTCAGCTAGCGTCCGGATCCGGCTTCACCCGTGTCAGGATGTAGTCGGCAGCAGAGCGTTCCAGGGCCAGTCCCAGCACGTCCTTGAGATCGTCGGCGCTGGCGCCGGCGTCGAGCTGGCGCTTGGCGAAGGTGTTGCGCAGGGTGCGCCCGCCCGAGCGCGCCAGGTCCATGCCGGCGCGCTCGAAGGTGGCCCGCATCTGCACGTAGACGGTCTTCCTGGTCATCCTGGCGCCCGTCAGGTTGGCCGGGAACACGAACTGGCCGGGAATCGCCAGCGTCGCCCGCTCCTGCATCCACGGCATCAGTTCATCGGCGCCTTCGCGGGGCAGGGTGATCGTATGTTCGTGGCTGGTGTCGTGCTTTTCGTCGGGCGTGATGGTCAGCAGCACCGAGCCGTCGAGTGTGCCCTGGCCACCGACCTCGTTGATCAGTAAGCCCACCGCTTCGGATACCTTCAGGCCGGCGAGCGCGATGACGACCTGCATGGCGCGATCGCGGCGCCGCTTCCAGCCCTCGAATGGGGTGTGCTCGCGCAGCTGCGGCGCCTCGGCCGGCAGGGCGGCGAAGAAGCGTTCGAGCTGCTCGTCGGACAAGACACGGCCGGCATCGTCCTTCGTCATGTGGGCCCGGTCCAGGCCGAGGATCGCCTGTTGCGCCGGGTTGGGGGTGACCTCGAGGTGCTCGTAGCAGCGTTCGAGCATGCGCAGGTAACGGTAGGCGATCTTGCTGTTGAGGACGCGTTTTCCCTTGACGCTGCGCTCGATGAAGCGGATCAGGTCAGCCTGGGAGACGGTAGAGAAGGTGAGTCCCTGTTCGATGATCCAGCCGGCCACGTTGGCGAACATGAACATGTAGATCTTGGCCGACGCCGCCGACAGTTCCCGGAGCGAACCGTCGGCGCGCAGGCGCCTGCCGGTTTCGGCATAGGCCGGGGTGGCAATGAACGCCTTGAATGCGCGAACCGGGTCGGCATCCCATGAGGAAAGTGTGTGCATGACAGGGATTATTCGGTGATCAGCTGTTTACCTTAGCATAAAACGTAACTAACCAACAGATGAAAGCCCCAAACCAGAAAAACGCCAATTTACCGACTCCAATAACGTCGCGACAATTCAACCAAGCAAGCAAAGAGGAGGGCAGGAGTCGCGCTTCCAGGTCTGTGAAGGACAGCGGCCACAGCGCTAGCGCTTGGTGTCCAGGTCGCTGAGATAGGTTGTCATCTCGCCGATTTCCTTACGCTGGGCGGCGATGATTCCATCTGCCAGTTTGCGCACTTTCGGGTCGCTAATATTGGCCCGTTCACTGGTCAGAATCGCGATCGAATGGTGGGGAATCATGGCGCGCATATAAGCGGCATCATCGACCGTCGCCTGGCTACGTACAAGCCACAAGGCGCCGGCAAACACGGTCACGCTGACGATCAGGATGCCGATATTTATCCCTTTGTTGGGATACATCTTCCACATGAAAGCCAACATCACAATCGCCATCGTGGCGCCCATGACAAGCGCCATATATGCTCTGGTTTCGCTGAAGAAAATGTGGTCAAGCGAGTAGGTATTCAAATACATCAGTCCAAACATGATGATTGTGCCAGCCGCAATCATTTGCGCGAACGTGGTGTATTTCATCGCAGCCATTGGATGGCCTTGATCCTGGGCAGGGGATTTTTGCATTGGCGTCTCCTTGTCACGATCTTCAATGCTAACAAAAACGCCGCGGCCATGGTTTCGCTTCGAGACGTGACAACGCTCTACTGAACAGGAAGGCCGTTCAGGATTCGCAAGCAGGCTGCCTTTCCAGCTGTCCGGACAAGCAGATGCTGACCGCTGGAGTCAAATCCGGCGGCCTCGATCCGGGCCTGCACGTCACCCCGGCTCGCTGCATTCGGATCAGGACTCAGCAACCACCATCGCCCGCAGCGTGTCGCCGAAGCCGCCGCGCGCACGCGCATCAATACGCGCACTGGTGTACACCCGTGGCAGGGCGCTCCAGGCAAAGCGTGCGCCAGCCGCTTCGAGTGAGCGCACCAGCAATACATCCTCATGGCACGCGACGGGAATGAAACCGCCGACCGCAATATAGGCGCGCGCGCACACGCCAAGGTTGGCGCCATGGATGTGGCGGTGGCCTTCGCGGTCTTGATAATCGCGCGCAAACAGCATCTGCGCCAGCGATGCATTGGCCGCATGCGGCGACCAGTCGTCGACCTCGACCGAACCACACACCACGTCGGCGCACAGCGCAAGCTGCGCGGTGAGCCAACCGGGGCCCACGCGCGTATCGGCATCGGTAAACGCCAGCCAGCGCGCACCGGCGGCGATCAGGGCGGCGGCGCCTGCGGCGCGGGCCGCGCCGACCTGGCGCGCGCCGACTTCCATTACTTGGAACAGTACGCCGGCCCGGGCATAGCGCAACGCGTGGCGGCGCGCGATATCGGACGAAGCGTCGTCGCAGGCATCGAGCACCAGGCACACCAGCACCGGTTCGTCGTCGAGCGCCGGATGGCGCGCCGCGACCAGCACCGCCGCCAGGCAGGCATCCAGCCAGCGCTCTTCGTTGTGGGCGGGGATGGCGACGCCGATCATGAAGCCGGCGCCTCGATTGGCGAGCGGCGCCACAGCTCGAGCAGGAAGCGCTCGTCGTGATGGCGCAGCGTGCGCACCAGGCCCGGCATGCCATCGGCAACGCCGTGCGCCTGCGCGGTCGAGATGACGCGATCGCCGAAGCCGGGCAGGTAGTGGCACATCACCAGTTCACCATCCGGCGCAAGACAATCGCGCGCAGCAGCGAGCATCGTTTGCAGCGCCGGCAGGTCGAAGTAATAGGCCAGTTCGCTGAACACGATCAGGTCGAAGCGCTCGCCGGGCGGCCAGTCGCCCGGCAGGCGCCGCTGTTCGATGCGCACCGCGGGTAGGCCTTGCAGCCGGCGCTGCGCAGCCGCCACCGCACTGGCGGCGCCGTCGCTGGCCAACAGCCGGTCGCAGCGCGCGGCCAGCGCGGCGCTCAGCTCGCCGTTGCCGCAGCCCGGTTCGAAAGCGCTGCCGTAACGCGGCCGACCCAGGCTGGCCAGCAGCAGGGCGCGCTTGCGCTGTTCATACCAGGCGCCGCGCACGTTCCACGGATCGTCGCCGTCCGCGTAGAGCGCTTCGAAATGGGCCAGGCCGGTATCGGGATCAGGCTGCATGAAAGTACAGTTCAAACGGGTTGATGATGCGCTCGATGGCAAAGGCGGGAACGATGGGCGCCGCGCCAGTGCTGTCGTCGGCCGTGATCTGACTGTGGAAACACGCCAGCGCGGCCCGCTTGCGGCTGACGACGCCGGGCGGCAGGGCCAGTTTCACGGCGCGCGCGAGTGGCATGGCTTGCTGCTCGGGTGAACTCCAGTGCCAGCCCCAGACCGGCGCTTCGAGCAACCGCGCGCCGCGTTCGCGGCAGGCGCGGGCACAGGCGCGCGCGGTGGCTTCATGGTCCGGGTGGCCGTCGTGACGCCAGGTGGTGAGCACCACGTCGCCCGGACGAATGATCGAGGCAAGGCGCCGCGCCAGGCTATCCTCGGCGCCGCTCACGCCACCGTCGGCAATACCGAGGCGCGTGATCGGGGGCCCCGTCAAGCCGAGCGCAGCGAGCGCCGCAGCCGTTTCGGCCGGTCGCACCTGGCGCAGGCGCGCCTGCGGCCAATCGTCCGATTCAGGATGGCTGCCTTCGCCATCGGTCACGGCTACCACCAGCGGGGCAGCCGCATCCGGATCAAGGGCGGCGCGCTGCGCCAGCAAATGCAGCAGACCGCCGCAGGGCAGGATTTCGTCGTCCGGATGGGGCGCCACCACCACCAGCCGCGCGCCGGGCGCGACCAGTTGCGCAAGGTCGACCTGCGCGACATTCGCCAGTGCAGGGTCGGCGCGCCATGCCGCGGCTGGCGTGCCGCCGCCGGCGATATGGCGCGACAGGCTCACAGCATCCATGGTGCGCTTTCAGCGCTGGCGGCCAGGCGCCCGAGCGCTTCCTGATCGCGCTCGGCGTGGCTCTGGCGCAAGTACACCGGCAAATCGGCGAACAGGCGCGCTAGCGCCGCGTCTTTGCACAGCGGCCCGGCGCCAAGCGCGCGGCCAACCAGGTCCAGTGTCTGGGTGCAGACCGCCTCGACCCCGAGGCGTACCGACAGCGCCGCCCCCATGGCGTCGGCGTGCGGGGCACGGTCGATCGCGGCCGCGGCTTCGCGCATCAGCGCAGCGGTCGATTGCAGCGCCACCGCGACGGCGCCAAGCTGCGCCAGGCGGTGCGGGTCGGGCTGCCTGGCCAGCCGTTCGCGCAGCAGGTCGGCCAGGCGCAAGGCGGCGCCAAACCAGCAGGCAGCCACGCCGGCGCCGCCGTGCCAGAAACCGGGCCGGCCGACATAGAATCCCGGCCCGCCCACGACCTGCGCCCGGGCGCCATCGAAGTACACATCGACACTGCGCGTGGCGGCCATGCCGACCGCCTGCCAGCCATCGTCGCTAATCCTCACGCCGCTCTGGCGCAGGTCAAGCGCGGCCAGCATCGCCTCGCCGTCCCGGTTCCAGCAACTGACCACGGCGTGCGTCACCGCATGCGCACCCGAGCACCAGGCCTTGCGGCCATCGAGCACGTAGCCGCCATCTGCCGCGGCGCGCAGCGCCAGGCGGGCATCGGGCGGCTCGGCGCACCAGATGCCCCACAGGCTGCCTTCTTCGACGTCGGCACTTCGTGCCTCGGCCAGCACCGCCAGGACATCGGTATGGCCTTCCACCAGCTTGGCCAGGCTCAGGTCATGCGCGCCGACCGCTGCCAGTGCGCGCCAGCGCTCGATGGTCTCGCCCGATCCCGGCAAAGGCAGGCGATCGAGGCCGGCGTCGACCAGGAACCGCAGTGCCGCGCCCGGCGCGCTCACGCCACGGCCTGCAAGTGCACTGCGGATCAGGTCGGCACTAGTGGGTGAGGGATTGGCGGGTAGGCGAGTCATGATGATCAGATGCAAAAATTGCATCCTATCATTTCGTTGCAATAAGGCAGTATGCGTGTCAATCGTGTGGCGGGATGGTCGGGACAGCAACGGTTCAGGACCACGCTGACAGGTATAATCGCGGCCATGAACGATGCCCTGAAACCCGCCCCGGCGCCGACCTTGTCCGATGTCGCCGCCCTGGCCGGCGTATCGCGCGCGATCGCGTCGCGGGCCTTGTCGACCCAGCCGCGGCCGGTGTCGGCCGACAAGCGCGAGCGCGTGCTGCGCGCCGCCGAAACGCTGGGCTTCCGGCCCAATTCGCTGGCGCGCGGCCTGGCCAGCAAGACCGTCAACCTGGTCGCCATCCTGGTCAACCACATCCACGATCTGTCCGACCTCGACCTGTTCGACCTGCTGCTGGCCGAGATCCAGGCGATCGGCAAGCAGGTGATCTTTATCCGGGTCGGCGCCGGCGAGCACGCAGAAGCGTTCTTGCGCGACGGCGTGGCCTACCACGTCGACGCGGCGCTGGTGTTTTCTGATTTCGCCGACGCCGCCACGGTGCGCCGTATGTTTCGCAATAACGCGGTGCTGATGCTCAACGGCCAGCACGATGCCGCCGCTGCGTCGGTGACGATGGACGAGGACCTTGGCATCGGCGAAGCCGTGGCCGATGCCGCAGCCAAGGGCGTCAGGAGCGCGCAGCTGATAACCGGCCGCACGGTGTCGCAGGTGGAGCAGGCGCGCATCGCCTCTTACCGCGCAGCCTTCAAGCGCCACGACATCATGCTGTTGACCGAACTGGCGGGCGACTATTCCTACGCCAGCGGGCGCGCGCTGGCCGGGCGCATCGACGTGGAGGCAACCGACGCCGTGTTCTGCACGTCGGATGCGATGGCGATGGGCGTGCTCGACGCGCAGCGCCAGCATTTTCCGCAGCACCGGCCCGAACGCTTTCGGCTGTACGGCTTCGATAACATTTCGCTGACCGGCTTCGACGCCTATCCGATTTCGTCGATCGGGGCTGACCGGCGCGAGTATGTGGCGCAGATCGTGCGCATCCTGAACCGGCCGGCCGATCTGGCGCAGAGCAGCGACCATGTACTGGTCGCGACCCGTTTCGTGCCTCGACTCACCGGCTAGTCCACTGATTCAGTTTATCGGCTACCAGTGCCAGATGACAGGCCCGCGAACGATGACTTGAAAAACGCTAAAAAAGTGCAATAATAGTGCACATTAAGTGCACGCAGAGGGTGGTATGGCTACCGCAGAGAAGACCGTCGCAGGCGTTGATTCAGTTCCAGTATTTGATCGAAATTTTGACGGGTTCATGACTTTCCTCAATTCTGAGGCAAGTCCGTCGATTTCCCCGAAACGATTCGGTATGGTTTTCAGGGTCGATATGCAAACGCTCGCGGCGCAGGCACACGTTCATAGAAACACCGTCAGGCTCGCGCCAGATACCGAGTCCATCCAGTCGCACTTGCGCGATTCGGTTCGAGTGATGCGGGCTGCTGCCGATATATCTGGCAGCATCGAGAAGGCGATCTACTGGTTCAAGAATCATCCGCTACCGACTTTCGACTACAAGACACCGCAGGACCTCGTTTCGGAAAAACGTACAGAAGCGCTCATCAGGTATATCCAATCGCTGCAGGCCGGTTACGCCGGATGATTCTTACCCCGCTCAACGCCGTTGTGTACCGGGTTCATCAGCCGAAATGGGCGTTTGCGCCAATCTCGGGAGCAGGTGCCGGTAGCCATGGTGGGCGCGCCAACCGCCCTGGCGTCAATGCGCTCTACCTGTCTCTGCAGCTAGAAACTGCACTGGCCGAGTACCAGCAACTCGACGCACTTTTGCCGCCTGGACTCATGGTCAGCTATAAGCTAAGCCTGGATGTCATCGTCGACTTCCGCGGTGGCTTCACGAGCGAATGGGACGCGCTTTGGCAAGACTTCTACTGCGATTGGCGCAATATGCACTTCAACCAAGGAATCGAACCCCCTTCTTGGGTGATTGGGGATCAGGTCCTCGCTGCGGGCGCGAGGGGCATCCTGTTTGATTCGGCGCTCAGCGGCGGGGCGAACCTTGTGGTCTATACAGACGCGTTGACTGATACAAATACGGTTACAGTTTACGATCCGAACAAGGATCTCCCGAAAGACCAATCGTCCTGGCTGTAGGCTTTTCTTCAAACTGAAGCAGAATCGGATCTCGAGGCAGTCTGCCGGTACAACCTGGATCCCCGCCTGCGCGGGGACGACGTGGTATCAGCTATTAAGCTTGGTGGTTGGGCGGCCTGAATTCATCCCGGACAGCACTGCGCCTTCGCCGGGACGACATGGTGTTGGACCTATTTGGCCACCAGCGCCGGCGGCACGGCTTTCGCGCCCCACCATTTTTTATAGTTGGCCGCGTAAGCGCCCGACTTGACGTAATCGGCCACGAACCCGTTCACGAACTTGAGCAGCGCCGGGTCGCCCTTGGCCATGGCGATGCCGATCGGTGTATTGCCGTACAGCGTGGGCAGGGTCTCGAGCTGCGGGTTCTTGCTGGCCAGGTAGTCGAGCAGCGACGAATCCTCGATGCCGGCGTCGGCGCGCTTTTGCTGCAGCAGCAGCACGCCGTCCGGTGCGAAGGTATCGGTGTAGATGAACTGGGCGCGCGGCGCCGATTGCTTGAGGAAAGCGTCGGCGGTGGTGCCGCGCCCGACCACGACGCGCTTGCCGTTCAGGTCAGCCAGCGTCTTGATGCCGGCGCTTTTCTGGGCGATCACGCGCAGGCCGGCCAGGTTGTAGGGCGCCGAAAAATCGACCACGCGCGCGCGCTGCGGCGTGATCGAGACGTTGGCCACCACCAGGTCGAGCTGCCTGGAGCGCAGCATCGAGATGCGGGCGTCGCTCGACACGTCCGAAAAGCGCACCGGCACGCCGAGCCTGGCCGCCAGCTGGCGGGCGACGTCGACGTCGTAGCCTACCGGCTCATTGCGCGCATCGCGAAAGCCCACCGGCTCGCCACCGAGCGAGACGCCGATGCGCACGTAACCGCGCGCCTTGATCTCTTCGATGCGGCCGGCCTGGGCCGACATGGTCGTCAGTAGCAGTGCCGCGGCAGCGGCAACCCGGGTCAAGGTGTGCATGATGTGTCCTTTCAAAGTTGGGCGCTGCTCGCCACGCGCAGTTCGGGTGCGGCCATGCGCTCGTCCCAGTACCAGTAGCGGATCTCGTCGTCGCAGCGGTAGTTGACCACCTGGTGGTTGCCCTTGGCGTCCATCGCGTGGATGACCACGCCGGCCAGGAAGCCAGTTTTCAGTTCGGACAATTCTTCGACCGCCAGCTTGATCGCATCCTGCAGCGAATGGCCGAGCCGCAGCGCCAGCACGATGCTGCGCGAGGTACCGCAGCGCATCGTCATTTCGCCGGTGTGGGTGCAGGCGGCGGCGCCAAAGCGGCTGTCGGCATAAAAGCCGGCGCCGGGAATCGGCGAGTCGCCCAGCCGCCCCGGGTATTTCCAGGCCCAGCCCGAGGTCGACGTGACCACGCCGATGCCCTCGCTGGCGTCGCGCCCCAGGAACACCGTGGTGTCGCGCACCCGCTCGGGATCGGTGATGGTGTTGCTGAGCGGCGCCAGCGCGATGTCGGGGAAAGCGGCCAGCTGCTCGGGGCTCATTTCCTTTTCGAGTTTCTCCCACCAGACCCGCTTGCTGTCCGGATGCAGCACGTCGTCGATTGCGAAGCCGCGTTCGGTGGCGAAGCGGCGCGCGCCGGCGCCGGTGAGCATCACGTGCGGCAGGTGCAGCATGACTTCGTGCGCCAGTTTCGATACCGGCAGGGTGCCCGGCACCGCGCCGACGGCGCCGACGTCGCGCGTGGTGCCGTCCATCACGCCGGCGTCGAATTCCATCTCGCCCAGCATGTTCGGCCAGCCGCCGTAGCCGACGCTGCGCACCTTGGCTTCGCGTTCAACCCGGCCGATGCCGGCGACCATGGCGTCGATGCCGGCGCCGCCGCCTTTCAACAGGTCGACGGTGGTCTCGAAACCGGGCCAGGCTTCGGCGTTGGCAAGCAGCATTTTCATGATGGGGCTTTCATTACTTCGACATTTTTGACAGGAATTGGGCGATGCGCGGCTGCGCCAGGCCACCGTCCGGCGCGAAGAACTGCGCAGTCGGCATATCGGCCAGCAGGCGGCCGCCATCGAGGAACACGATGCGGCTCGAGATCTGGCGCGCGAATGCGATTTCGTGGGTGACGAACAGCATCGTGGTGCCGTCCTGCGCCAGCCTGGCCAGGATATCGAGCACTTCGCCCGTCATCTCAGGGTCGAGCGCGCTGGTGACTTCATCGAGCAGCAGGTAGCGCGGCTTCATCGCCAGCGCGCGGCAGATGCCGACCCGCTGCCGCTGGCCGCCCGAGAGCTGGGCCGGGTAGGCATCGGCGCGATCGCCCAATCCGACCGCGGCGAGCAGGGCGCGCGCATCGTCTTCGGCCTGGGGCCGCGGCGTCTTGAGCACCTCGATCGGGGCCAGCGTGATGTTCTGCAGCGCCGTCATGTGCGGGTACAGGTTAAACAGCTGGAACACGGTGCCGCAGCAGCGCCGCGCCAGTTGCAGGCCCCTGGCTTCGTCGACCCGGTGGCCGTCGACCGAGATCGATCCGCCGTCCAGCGTTTCGAGTCCGTTGATGCAGCGTAGCAGCGTCGATTTGCCGGAGCCGCTGGCCCCCAGGATCGACACCACTTCGCCCGGTGCGATGCGCAGGTCGATGCCGTCCAGGACCGTGTTGCCGCCGAAGCGCTTGGCCACGCCGTCGAGTTGAATCATTTACAAACCCTTCCATTGACTATGCGTGCGCAACTTGGTTTCCCAGCGCGCGCAAACGCTGGCGATCAGGCGCGCCATCAGGTAGTACAGCAGGCCGATCACGGTCCAGACGATGAACGGCTTCAAGGTGCGCAGGTTGAGGATCGCGCCGACCTTGGTCAGGTCGACCACGCCAATGACCGAGATCAGCGACGTGACCTGCAGCTGGTTGATCAACAGGCCGGTGAGCGGCCCGAATCCAAACGCCGCCGCCTGCGGCGCCACCACCCGGCGCAGCGTCTGCCAGCGGGTCAGGCCAAACACGCGCGCCGTCTCGAGCTGGTCGCGCCCGACCGACTCGATCGCCGACACCGCGATCACGTACACGAAGGCCGCGGTATTGCCCGACAAGGTGATCAAGGCCGCTTCGACCGGCGTCAGGTCGGTTTCCAGCAGCACCGGCAGGCCGAAGAACACCAGGAACAGCTGCACCAGCACCGGCGAATTCTTGAGCAGCTCGGCGACAAAGGCGGCCGCCGGCGCCAGCAGCGGCGTGCGGTAGTAGCGCAGCATGGCCCAGCCCAGGCCAAGCGCCAGGCCGATGATCGTAGTCGCCGCGAACAGCGCGACCGAGACACCCAGGCCCTGCAGCAGCAGGAGCAGGTCGTGGTGGGTAAAGTCGGTGTAGCGCATCAGGCCAGTTCTCCGAACATGCGGCGATTCAGGCGCCGGTGCAGGGCGCCGGCCGCCAGCGACACCATCCAGGTGAGCAGCGCATACAGCACCAGCAGCACCACGTACACCTCGAACGGCTGGAAGGTGTCAGAGGCGACGATCTTGGCGCTGCCGGTGAGTTCATTGACCGTGATCGCCGACAGGATCGACGAGGTCAGGATCAGGTTCACGAACACCGACCCCAAAGGCCGGATCGAACTGCGCAGCGCGATCGGCAGTACGATGCGGCGGTAGATCGCCAGGCGCGACAGGCCGCTTACTTGCGCCGCTTCGAGCACACCCGGTTCGACCGCCAGGATGCCGGAGCGGATCACGTCCGACGTAAATGCGCCGCCGGCCAGCGACAGCGCCAGCACACCGGTGCTGAAAGCGCCCAGCTCGACGCCGATTTCAGGCAGGCCGTAGAACAAAAAGAATAGCTGCACGATGAAAGGAACGTTGCGAAACACGTCGACATACACACTGGCCACGCGCCGCGCGAGCGGCATCGCGGCGGTGCGCATCAGGGCCACCACGATGCCGAGGACCAGGGCGCCGGCCAGCGCCAGCGCGCAGGCGAGGGCGGTCAGTTGCGCGCCCAGGGCAAGGTCGCCGATATAGGGCGTCAACAGCGTGAAATCGAGCGTCAAACAGCAATCTCCAGCGAATTAGGCTAAAAGTGAAACCGGTTTCACTTTTGATACGGACGAGTCTCCCATAAAGCGTGATGAATTTCAAGTTGGGAGCCTATCGCGCGCGCCGCCAGCGGCACATCAAGCCAGCAGGGCGGCTTTCAGGGCAGCGACTTTGTCGCTCGCCGTTTGACGGCGCGCACCGGAGTCGAAGCCGAAGGCGGCGACATTGGCCGACGGCGCCGGCAACGGCCCGGAGCAGGATGCGTGGACGTCGGTCAGCGCCAGCCGAGCGCGCAGCAGGCCGACATTGGCGGCGTTGATGCCGGCGCCGGGCATGATCGTGATGCGGCCGGCGGCAGCATCGAAGCAGCGCTGCAGGCCATCGATGCCAGTTGGCGCGGCGCTTGCGCCGCCCGAGCTCAGGATGCGTTCGAAACCGAGTTCGATCGCCAGTCGTGTCGCTTGGGCCAGGTCCGGGCACAGGTCGATGGCGCGGTGCAGCGTGCAGCGCAGGCCGTACTCCTGCGCGCGCTGCACTAGCCGGCGCAGGGTATTTTCGTCCAGGCTGCCGTCAGGCAGCGAGGCGCCCAGCACCACGCCTTGCAGGCCAGCCGCGGCGACCGCGTCGATCTCGTGCAGCATCAAGCTGGTTTCCGTTTCGTCAAAACAGAAGTCGCCACCGCGCGGGCGGATCATGGCAACCACCGGCACCGGGCTGGATGTCGCCATCCGCAGCAGGCCGGCCGAGGGCGTCAGGCCGCCGATCTCCAACGCGCTGCACAGTTCGATGCGGTCGGCGCCGCCGGTCAGTGCTGCGCCTAGGCCGTGCACGCTGTCGACGCACACTTCGAGCTTGATCGGATCACGCATGCGCGCCTTCCACCTGGGCCAGGCCGAGCCAGGCCGCGCCGATCAAGCCCGGTTCGGCGCCGGACTGGCCCGGCACGATGATCGGGCGGTCGGTCTTGCGCAGGATGCCTGCGCGTACCGCCAGGTCGAGCCGTGCAATCAGCGGCGCGCTGTTGGCCAGGCCGCCGCCGACCGGCAGGATCGACGCACCGACGGTATTGACCAGCATGGCCAGCGGAGCGCTGAGCAGGTCGATGAAGCAGTCGACGGTGCGTTCGGCAGCAGCGTCGCCGGCTTGCCAGGCGTCGATGATGGCGCGGCTGTCGAGGACCTGCTGGTGCAACGCCAGGTGCAGGCGCTCGAGGCCACGCGCGCCGCCCACGGTATCGAGGCAGCCGGTCTGACCACAGCCGCACGGCAAGCGCGGGATCGACTGCGGCGGGGTGCCGGCAAACTGCGCTGCCACCGGGCCGTGACCCCATTCGCCGGCGAAGCCGCCGGGGCCGCCCACCAGCCGGCCGCCGATCACCAGGCCGCCGCCGACGCCGGTGCCCAGGATCAGGCCGAACACATTGGCGTGCCCGCGGCCCGCGCCGGCTTGCGCTTCGGCCAGGGCGAAACTGTCGGCGTCGTTGATGATCCAGACCGGCAGGTCGAGCGCGGTCGACAGATCAGCCGCCAGGGTGCGGCCGTCGATGCAGGGAATGTTCGCGCATTTGATGCGGCCGTTATCCGGGTCGACGATGCCGGCGATCGAGATCGCCACACCGCGCGAGGGTCCGCCGGCGGCGATCTGGGCGCGCATGGCGGCGCTGAAGGCAGCGAAGTCGTGGGTGGGCGTCGGCACCCGGGTCAGGTCGCCGATCTTGCCGTCACGCGTGGCGACGGCGCATTTGATGGCGCTGCCGCCAATATCGAAACAGGTAATCATGGGGCGAATGATACGGGCAAGCGTTGTCAAAAAGCCAGAGCTAGTGGCGGCGGTGATTGGAATCGGGGGCTTTGCGTGCCACCACGCTTGCCATCAGCGCGAATCCCGCGAATATCGCCAATGCAAGGATCACGCCACCGTTTTCGAGCAGTGTGCCAAACAAGGGCGCGCCGGAACTTTGCCCCAGGGCCAGGATCAGGAATGGAATCCCGAGTCCCAGATCGGGTCGCTCTGGCAGCAATTTGATCCCCTGTATCAGGAACGTCCCGGTCGAGGTGATGTAGGCGGCGCCGAATATCGCCACGCTGGCGAAAGCGGGCAGCATCGAGATCGAGGTGGCGGCCAGGCCAACGATGCCCAATGCCATTCCAACGAGCGCGATGCGATGAACACGCAAGAGTCCGAAGCGCTGCGTCATGATGCCCGTTGCCGAGCCAGTAACGCCGGCCAGGCCAAGCGCCACCCAGATCCAGCCCACATGGGCGTCGGTGAATGCAAACTCGTCGCGCAGAATATTGCTGCCGAATGTCCAGATGGCAGTGCTGGAAACGCCCATCAGGAATGCGCCAATGCACAGCGCCGGCATTCCGGGCCGCTTCAAGTTTGCAAGCGGGAAGGGCTCGACGCTGCTGCGCTCCGATGTCGCTGGAATGGCGAAGAAAACCCAGAGCGTCACGGCGCAGCTGATCAGCGCGAACGTGGTGTAGAGTTCTCGCCAGCCGCCAGCGGCAATCAGACTCGCGAGGCCTGAAAAGACGATGCCTGCTGCGGTCCCCGCATTGATAATGGCATTCGCCTTTGGGCGACTTGCGTCGTCAAAACCCAATGCGACCGCAGTTGCCAGCGGCGGCGACGTCAGGCCGGTACTCAAGCCTGCCAGGGCAATGCCGATCCCCAAAGGCAAGCCGGAACTGGCGCTCACGATCATGACCATCCCGGCGGTGGCGCACACGCCAGCGGCGAATGCGATCGTGCGCGCGCTGACCAGGTGACTGCAAAAGAAGGTGGCGAGGATACCGACGCAATAGGCGACAAAGGCGCTGCTGCCGATCCATCCGGTGCTGGTGATGTCGAGTGATAACTCGGCCCGGATCTGCGGCAACAGCAGTCCGTAGGCAAATCGCGCCAGCCCGTAGGAGACGGCGGTGAGCGCGAAGGCGGCGGCCAGCAGATTGAGGTTGCGCTTCATCGGGCCTCCTGCGAGTGTGCCAGGAGCAATAGTGCGGCGGCCTTGGCATCAGCGATTGCGTGCTCCTGGTTCAGGCTTGCGATCGCAGTGGCGCCCTCGAACAGGATCCAGATCTGGGCGCTCAGCTGCGCGTTCGCATGGCCCAGGGCGCCGTTCACGCGGCTGGCGACTTCTTCGAGAAATTCTTGTTTTTGCCGGCTGACCAGGGTGACGATATCGACGTTGTCCACGCGGTATTCATTGCTGGCACGAAGTTGCAAGCAGCCTGATGCGCCAAACTGCGCGGACCAGCGCGCAAGGGTATCGAACAGCGCGCCAACAGGGTGGCTGTCCGGATGTTCACTTTTCAGGGCCTCCATGAATGCGCCGTGCCTGGCTTTGAGTGCTGCCAGCACCAGGCCATCACGCGAGCCGAAGTGCTTGTACAGGGTGCGGGTTGAGGCGCCGACCGTGGCGCTGATGTGATCGACCCCGATCCCGCGCAAGCCTTCGCGGGCGAATAACTGCGCTGCGACTGAAACAATCTCTGATTTTTTATCCATGCGTAATTGTACAACGATCGTTTTACCCGTCAACCGGGCAGGAAACTGCGCGCTGGCGGATCAGCGCCGCAGCAGTGGATGCAGACCAGGATCACATCGATTGGAAAGCGCATCCCGTTGAAACTGGGCATATCGATTCGTCCCCGGTTCGGGCGCCGCGGTCAACCTGACCGGCCGGCCGATCACCGCCTCGATGTTCGATGGCTTGCAGACTGCTGGCGCAAGGCCACGCCCTGGAGGGCGACTCAGCTTAAGGAGCTTCCTTCCAAAAGTAGAAAATTTATTTCTGAGAATTCTGGCAAACAATGCAGCTCCTGCCACAAATCCTTCACTTCGCATAATCTATATTATGTTAAATGCTCTCTCTGCGCGAATCCCTGCATGGCCCTGAAACAGTGCCAGCACACCTGCCCGACCTGCTTCGATCACCAAACTACGCCATCAGGCAAAACGCCGCCGATGCATCGTCCGCCGACTTCACGGCGCGCTCTCCGGTATCGTCATCGCCGCGCTCAAAGCCGCGCAGCTCCTTCAGCACCGATTCCAGGCCGCGCCCCGCGCAGTGCCCAATCAGTTGCGCATCGGTGTACAGGCCGTACGGATCGACCAGCCGGTAGAACCCGTCGGTCATCACCAGCAGCGCCGCGCCTGGAGCGAGTTGAAACGTACACGTGCGCGCCGCGAACCGACCCTGCGGTCGCAGGCAAAGTACCGATGGCGCCGGTGAATGATTCTGCGCCACGCGGCGTTCGCGCAGCATCGGCCGCAAGCGTTCGCGGCGCTGGGCTGCATCGTGCACGCCCTCGGTGCGCAGCCGGGCGATTTCGGCTTGCAGGATCGCTTCCTGGGGGTTGAAAAACGGATCGGGGTCGTACACCGGCCCGTCAACGCCGCGCAGCAAGGTCTTGCAATCGCCAAGGCTGTACAGCGTCGCAAGCGACGCACCGTCGCGATGCGCAATCCGGACCCATGTCAGTACTGCGATCGGCCACGCAAAGACAGGAACAGCATGGTCGCCGATCAACTCCCTGAACGCCAGCTGCACGGCATCGATTGCGGCCTGGACGCTTTCGGCTTGTGATCGCTCCGACGCCACCTTCGGCTCGAGCGCTGCCGCGAACGCCTGCACGAACCAGGCCACGTCGCCCCGGACCGGGTCGACGTAGTCTTGTTCGGCGACCGAGGTGGCGCCGTCGATCACCAGGATGTCGGTCAGGTTTGCAGTGGAGAACAGCGCAACGTAATCGTCGTTTCGATCCGGATTGCAGCCGGCGCTGATCGTGTCGAATGTCATCGCTGCCGTGGCCTGATCAACCTGTTGGCAGCGACTCTACCCGCGCCCCGGCCGGAAGACAAGCAGCGCCCGGCAATCAGGACAAACTCGACAATATATAAGCTAATGTCGAGTGAATCATCGATGCCAATTGCCAGCCATTCGTCGCACGAATACGATTCGCAAAACTGTACTTCGTGGCGTTACAGAAAGCTGATCGGCGTCGCTTCAAACGTGTATCGTATGTTCCCCAGTGTTTCGTGCATCACCGCCACGCCCGCGCGCCATCCATATTTCGAAGTCCAGTGCCGGAAGCGGCCGTGCATGCAGATACCCCTGCGCCATGTCACACCCGTGCGCCTGCAGGAACGCCTGCTCTGCCGCAGTCTCGACGCCTTCCGCCACCACCATCAGATGCAGGCTGCGGGCCATGGCCAGCGCCGCTACCACCAGCCCTGCCCGCTCCTGGTTGCTGTCGACGTCGGCAACCAGCGATTTGTCGACCTTGAGTTCGTCCGGCCGCAAGCGGCTGATGTAGCTCAGCGATGAATAACCGGTGCCGAAATCGTCAATCGCCACCAGCACCCCCAGGCCCTTCAAGGCGTCGATGGTGGCGCGGATCTGTTCGGTGTCGGCCAGCTCATTCTGCTCGGTGATTTCGATGCATAACAGACTGCTGTCGAGGCCGCTCACCTGCAGCGCGTGCGCCACGGTCGGCACCAACCTGCCCGACCTGAATTGGGCGGGGGTGATGTTGACGTCGATGCGCAGGCTGGGCGCGCCGTCGGCATTCCAGTGGGCCGCCTGGCGGCAGGATTCGTGGATCACCCAAACGCCGATCTCGTCGGCCATCGAGGACTCTTCGAGCATCGGCAAGAATATTTCAGGTGGCAGCAGGCCGAGTTCAGGGTGATGCCAGCGCAGCAGCGCTTCGGCCGCCACCGGCACGCCGTCGGCGAGTGCGACGATCGGTTGGTAATACATCTCGAGCTGCCCGCGTTCGAGCGCCAGGCGCAGGCCGGCGCCGAGACGCACGCGCTGCTCCATGCGCGCGGTAAGCTCGGGCCGGTAGAACTGGACGTTGTTGCGGCCCTCGCCTTTGGCCTGGTACAGCGCGCTATCGGCAAAGCGCAGCAGCGTACGAAAATCCTGGCCGTCGTCGGGGAACAGGCTGACACCCATGCTCACCGCCATGCGCACCTCATGCCCGTTGAATGACAGTGGCCGCGCGCATTCGGTGCGCAGCTTGTCGGTCAGGACCAGCACGTCGTGGGCGTCGCTGACCTCGGACAGCACCACCACGAATTCGTCGCCGCCGATGCGCCCGACAATGTCGATCGCGCGCACGCTCCGGGTCAGGCGCGCCGCGAGGGCTTTCAGGACCTGGTCGCCGGCTTCATGGCCATAGGTATCGTTGACGTGCTTGAAGTAGTCGAGGTCGATGAACACCACCGCCAGCCGCGCGCCGCGGCGCCGCGCCACCGCCAGTTCGTGCTCGACCTGCTCGGCCAGCATGGTCCGGTTGGCGACGCCGGTCAGGGCGTCGTGGTGGGCCAGGTGGGCCAGCTCGTCCTCGGCGCGCTTGCGCTCGCTGACGTCGTTGATTTGCACCAGGAAGTGCTGCGGATCCTGGTTCGACGGTAGCAGGGTCGATGACACCAGTGCCCACAGCGCACGCCCATCGCGCGTGCGGTAGCGCCGTTCATACTGCACCGCTTCGCTGCGGCCGCTCAGCAGGTCTTGCTGGAAGGCGCCTTCGATCGCATTGTCGGCGGCGTCGCCAAAGTCGTCCTGCGGCAGGCCCACCAGTTCGTGCTCGGCCACGTCGAGCATGCGGCACAAGGCGCGGTTGACGCGTACGTAGCGGTTGTCGCGGTCGACCAGGGCCAGGCCGAGCGGCGCGTGGTCGAACGCGCCGCGAAAGCGGTGTTCGCTGTGGGCCAGGCGCTGTTCGGCGGCTTCGCGCTCGCGCTCGTCGTGCAGGACGATGGTCATGCCCATCAGGTGGTCGCGCTCGTCGCAGATCGGGCCGGCCGAATAGTCGACCGGCACCCGCAGGCCGTCGTGGGTCAGCAGCATGGCCGCGCCGCTGCGGGGATTGTCGTGCACCGGCATTGCCAGCGCGGCGCCGGCGCCGTCCTCGAGCCGCACCACGTCGACTGCACTGCGGCCGCGCAACGACGCCATGCCCAGCAACTCTTCGGCGGCCCGGTTGGCCAGGTCGACGCGGCCGTCGATACCTGTGGCAATCACGGCGTCGCCGACGCCGTGCAGCACCGACACCAGCCAGCGCTGCGAGTCGCGCAGCGACCGCTCGACTTCGGCCTTGCGCAGCGCGACCTCGATGCCGGCGCGCAGTTCGCGCGCCTGGAATGGCTTGGTCAGATAGCCATATGGCATCGCCGCGGCGGCGCGCGCCACGGTCTGGTCGTCACTGTAGGCGGTCAGGAACAGCACCGGGATCTGCAGCTCGGCGCCGATGATGCTGGCCGCGGCTACCCCGTCGAGCTCGCCGCGCAGCACGATGTCCATCAGGATCAGGTCGGGCCGCTCGGCGCGCGCGTGCTCGATGGCCTCGCGCCCGTTGTCGACGCAGGCGCAGATCCGGTAGCCCATGTCGCGCAACTGGTATTGCAGGTCCATCGCCACCACCGATTCGTCTTCCACGACCAGCAAGGTGGGCGATGTTTGCGGACAATAGCGCGGTACCCCTTGGGTCGGGGACTGCGCCAGGCCCGTTGTCGATTGTTGGGTCATGATGCCTTGCTCTGGTCGGGAGCGGCTGCCGCGCTGGCGGTCGCAGGTGCCTGCGCCAGGCTGGCGGCGGCCCGGCTTGCGCTGTGGTCAGGATCCATCATGGCCGCCCCCGGAGCACGAAATACCAGGGTAGCGCAGGTGCCGCTGTTGGCGTGCTTGTCGCTGCGCGCCAGCGTCAGATGCGCATGTAGTTGGTCGCTCAAGGCGTCCACCAGCTTTAGACCCAGGGTATGGGGTGAAGTTCGCTCGCAACCCGGTGGCAGTCCGATCCCGTCATCGGCCACGCTCAAGCACATCGTGATGCCCGGCGCGCCCTCCTCGCCCGCATCCGGCGCCGGCGTGGGCAGGCGCGCCAGATGCACGGCGATGGCGCCGCGGCGGCCGTCCGGAAAAGCGTGCTTGAGGCTGTTGGATACCAGCTCGTTGAGCAAAAGGCCGAGCGGCACGGCGACATCGAGTCCCAGTTCGAGCGGCTCGATGTCGAGGTGGAAGGTGATGCCGCGGCGCGGCGCCGAGGCGGCATTGGCAAGCTGGTCGCACAGGCCGGTGACATAGTCGCGGATCGGAATCGACGCCTGCGTGCGCGACTGGTACAACTGTTCGTGCACCAGCGCCATGGCGCGCACCCGGTTGGCGGCTTCCTGCAGCGCCTGACGCGCACGCTTGTCCGGCACGGCGCGCGCCTGCAGATTGAACAGGCTGATAATCAATTGCAGGTTGTTCTTGACTCGGTGGCTCAGTTCCTTGAGCAAGGTATTCTTGTCATCGAGGGCGCCGCGCAGCGCCTCTTTCTGTTGCCAGTCGGCGCTGACATCGCGCACGGTGACGATCAGCAGATCGCGCTCGGGCAGCATATTGGCCATGGCGTCGGCTGGAAACACGCTGCCGTCGTGGCGCCGCCCGTGCAGCCTGATGTGGCCGGCGCTGCTGGCGCCCACTTGCGCGGCGCGCATCTGCTCGCACACCGGGCCGGGTGGCGTTACGGCGCTGAGCAGGTCGTCGATATGCTGGCCGGCCAGCGAGCCTGGTGCCCGGCCGAACAGCCGCTCGGCCTGGGCATTCGCGCACACGATCCGGCAATCGGCGCCAATCAGGCAGATGCCGTCCGGCGTGCTGTCAAAAATACCGCGCAAAAACGCTTCGCTTTGTTCGACCGCGCGCTTGGCGTCACGCAGCGAGCGCTCGGCGCGTTCGGCTTGGTCGCGCTGGCCGGTGCGTTCGCGCAGCAGTGCGGCGGTGCGCATCAGGGCGTGGCCGACGTCCTGCGCTTCAGCAAGATGCAGCGGCGGCAGGACCACCTGTTCGCCATGCCCCAGCGCCACCGCCGGGCGCACCAGGGCCCGCACCGCGCCCTCGATCCGGGCGCCCACCGCGCGCACCAGCAGCGCGCCCAGCAACAGCAGCAGCGCCGCGCCGAGCACGATCCAGCGCAGCGACTGCCACAGGCTGGCGTTCAAATCGCTGCGCCGCAAGGCGATCGCGACCGCCCAGTTGGAGATCGACGAGCGCGAAAACACCGTGACGCGCCCGCTCCGCCCCTCGATCTCCTCGTCGACCACGCCCTCGGGCCCGAGCGCCAGGCCGGCCGCCAGCGCCGCGCTGGCCCGGCGCCCGACGTGGGCCGGGTTGGCGCTGCTGCTCCAGACGATGCGCGCGGCGCCATCGTAAATGACGGCGCCAGCGCCTGGCGGCAAGCGCTGGCGCGCGAGGATCGTGCCCAGGCGTTCGCCGGAATACTGCATCGACAGCACCCAGTTCACCCTGCCGCCACGCACCACCGGCACGTCGACGCTGCTCATCAGGCGGCCGGTCGTCGGCGCAAGATACAGGTTGGACACGCCTGGCCGGGCGCTGTCGAACACCCGCCGTATCGCGTCCGGATTGCCATGCGCCGGCAGTGCTGCGCCAAAGGCCACGCCAGTGTTGTCGACCTGGCGCAGGCCAGGGTCGGTCAGTACCAGGACATTGCCGGGACGGGCGTGCAGCACTTCGAGCGCCTGCGCGTGAAAAGCGGCCAGGTCGTTATTGTCGAGGCTGGGTGACGTGGCCAATGCCTGCAGTGCGGCGCGCGCGCTGGCCAGTTCATGGTCGACCGTTTGCATCAGGGCGCGCGCGACGTCCAGCGCGGCGCGCTCGACCCCGGCCCGTTCACGCGCATACGCGTGCAGGAACAGCGCCAGCACGGCCAGCATGGCCGGCACGATGCATGCCGTGAGCAGCAGCGCCAGCCATTGGCGGATGGTGGGCGCGCGTGGCAGCAGATTGAATGGGCCGATGATCCGCCCTCCCGCTTTGTCCGCTTGGCTCAGGTTGCTGACAACTGCCGGTCGCGGCGACCTGGCGCCTGCGCCAAGGCCTTACTGTGATCCGTTCGCGCGCCGCTGGCAAGCGCGCACGCCAGGCGTACCCATTTGCACGCCAGCGGCGCCTGCGTAACAATGGACCCATGCGAACTGGTCGATAAACGAAAGGAACAGCATGACTATCACGGTAGCCAACACCCTCCCCGACACCGCCCGCATCACGCTGGTTGGCGAAATGCAGGACGGCAGCTTCAAGGCCAAGGTGATGACCGAGACCGATGTGCCGTACACGCCCTATTGGGAAGATCTGCTTGAGCAGCGCATCGTGTATATCCAACCGGACGACGAGCAGCTCGCTGCAATCGTGTCGGCGCTGAACCAGCGAAAACTGTCACTCGACGAATTGCAGAATTACGGCAGCTCGGCCGGCGGAACATCGTCGATTCCGGTCTAGCACACTGCTGCAGATCTCGATCGTTGTCCCCGCCCTACTGGCGACGCGCCCTCGGCGCTACCCAGAAGCGGATTTTGCGGCTAGCGGCAGACCGAACTTGGATCCCCGCCTGCGCGGGGATGACGTTCCGTATCCAGAATTGGCTATTGAGGAAGCGAATTCTGACCAGCCCGGTCGGCGAGTTAAAAACCGTAATTCCTTGAGTGCCGGTTTCCGCGCTACTCAACCGCAACGCCACGAGTTGCGATTAAATCGTCTACAAGATCCCTTTGTCGCCGTCCGACCCCAGGATCTCGTCGTGCCGTTCCTTGTCGGTCTTGTGCAGATAGGCCGCCGTGGTGGCGATGTTGGCATGACCGGCCGTGTCCTGCAGCGTCTTGAGCTGCACCCCGCTGTTGGCGTGATTGGTCAGCATGCTGTGGCGCAGCCAGTGCGGTGAAGCCTGGCGCAGCATCGAGGCGCTGTCGCCGTCGCCCTGGGCCGCCGCTTCATCGGCGGCCAGCACGAAGATCGCCTTGAGCGCTTCGGATGCCGCTTCGTCGGTGATGCGCACATGCTCCCTGGTGCGACTGGACAGCACCAGCGGCATGCGGTCGGCGCGGCCCGTCTGCGGCAATAAGCCATAGGCGCGCCGGTAATCGCGATAGGCGGCCAGCGTGGCCGGGGGCAGCGGCAGCCTGCGCGGCTTGTTGCCTTTGCCGAGCACGTCGATCCACCAGCGCCCGTCGCCCTCGCTGTAGATCGAGCCCATTGAAGCGCTGACGATCTCGTTCAGGCGCGCCCCGGTCTGGGCAAACGCAATCAACAGAAAGCGGTCGCGCGCGCGTTGGCGCGCAGTCGCTTCGGAGTCACCCGGGCGCGCCTCGGCTGCGGCCAGGGCGTACGCAATCGCCTGCGGTGAAAGATAGCGCGTGATGCGGCTGGCGTGCGGCGCCCGCACATTGCGCACCAGGCGCGCCGGGTTGCGGCGCAGGTAGCCGGTGTGCTCGGCAAACGCCAGCACGCCCTTGATCGCGATCATGGCCTGGCGCCGGCTGGTGTCGGACAACGGTCCCGTGAACGGCCGATAGCGCGCATCGCTGCGCGGCCACTTGGTGGTGCACACCCACTCAGGCGGCGGATTGCGGATGAATTCCTTGTAGGCGTTCAGGTCAGCCACGGTCAGTTGGGCGAAGCGCTTGTGCGCTTCTTCGCGGCACCAGGTCAGGAAGCGGAACAGCTCTTTTTGCAGGTTGGCGATCGACTTCTGGCTCAGCTCACCGTGCGAAATGTACTCACGCGCCAGTTCGGCATCACTGGTGGCGGACGTCACCGGCTCGTCGTGCATGCCGCCGAAGATGCCGACGTCGGGCCGGCTGGCGGCAGCCCGGTTGGGGTCAAGCGCGGGGTCAGGCAGCGGTTCGAGATCGATCGGCAAAAAAACGGGCATGACGGCTGAATACGATAACTGTATGGATATACAGTATAGCACTGGCCCAGGCCGCTCGAAAGGGTCACTGTTGAGATTGTACAAGGGACGAATGAACAGATGAATCTGCCCGCTTCAGTCCTACAGCGCCACGCACCTGTTGCCGATACCGGCCGCGCCTCGGGCAGGCCAGAATGGTGGCTCGACAGTCAGCCAGGAGAGCAGCATGAACACCACCAATCCCGCATCGAACCAGGGCGACGCTTCCACCACGATCGGTGTCGGCGGCCAGACCAGCGGCCAGCAAGGCGCCAGCCCGAGTCATGAAACCCAGACCGAAACCGGCGGCAATGGCGGCGCCGGGCTGACCGGCAACCAGGCCGGACCGGATGTCAACGCCCCCAATGGTGGGCCAGGCCAGGTCCCTCCTCCAAGCGGCGCGCCCGATGGCGCCCCGGTGGTGGGCGGCGATCCGCGCGAAGCGGCCGACAGCGCCATGACCCATGCCAACCCGGGGGCGCAAGACACCCACTCGTCGCAAGCAGGTGTGCGCGATACCGGGCTCGGCGCGCCGGAGACCGGCGGCAACCACGACGAAGGCGATCTGCCGCCGGTGCGCCCCTAAGGTATCAAGCGCGGGCTGGCGCCAGCGCCTGGCGCTGCGCCAGGCGGCGCCACCACCACCATGAAATCAGGGCATTGACCCAGAACACGGCGTACAGGACTGACGTCAGCACCAGGCCGCGGCTGTAATACAGCGGCACGGCAATGGTGTTGACGATCAGCCAGACCGGCCAGTTCTCGATGCGCCGCCCCATCAGCAACAGCTGGGCGATCACGCTGAATACCAGTACGGCGGAATCGATGAATGGTGCGTAGGCATCGGTATGGAAGTGCAGGAGCGCGCCATAGGCGGCGGTAGCGGCGAGCCCGACGGGAATCATCCAGCCAAGTGCGCGCCAGCCGGCGTGGGTAATCGGCAATAGTGCGCCGCTCTTGCCGCGCAGCCAGCGCCACCAGCCAAGAATGCCGGTGGCGACGAAGAACGCCTGCAGCATGACGTCGGCGTACAGTCTGCTCTCTGCGAACAGCAGTCCGAACAAGGTGCAGCCGACGATGCCGGTCCACCAGGTGTGCACATTGTTGCGCCCGGCCAGCAAGATGGCGGCGGCGGTAAAGACGTTGGCCGCCAGTTCCAGCGGGCTGGTCATCGGGTGGCCCGGGGCCGGCATTGATGCATGGTGTCGCTCCTGCGTGAAGGAGCGGCCACTTTACGGCACAGCCCGCTTGCCTCGCAAGGCCCCGGGCCGCTGCGTACTTACAGGCGGATGGTGCCGTGCTCTGAATCGACATCCGGCTGGGTGCCGGTGACGGCCGCCTTGGCCATCGCGAACACGCGCACCATCTTGCTGTCGTTCGAATCCCAGTACTCGGCCGCGTGCGGCGCCACGCGCACCAGCACCGCGTGCTGGTCGCTTGGGCCGGCCGGGAACCAGGCCTGCACCATCGGATTCCACATTTTTTCGATCTGGGCGCGATCGACCACGCGTTCGGCGCTGCCGCTGATCGAGACATAGGTGCTGTCGTCGCTGTTGGCGAAGCTGACGTTGACTTCAGGCTGGTGGGCGATGGCTTCCCACAGGTCGCTGGTCGAGTTGACGAAGAACCACAGGCCGCCCTGCTCGTCGATCTGCTGCTTCGTCATCGGCTGGCTGGCCAGGTGGTCATGGGCGTCGCGGAAGGTGAACATGGCGAAACGCATCGAACCGATGCGGTCTTCGAGGGCGGCGACGTGGTTGCGATCTGGCAGCATGATTGAATCCTTGTTGAATAAGTAAAACCCGATCCTAGCCCGGGCGTTGCCCCGCTTCGGTGCGCGGCCGTACACTGGCGCGCTGCTGCTCAGCATGACCCCGAGATCGGCTCGACAGTTTGCCACCCCTTGCGGCTTGCAAATGGTCTATAGTGACGCCTCTCTACCAATATGACATTGCCATGAAATTCGACGTCGCTATCGTCGGCAGCGGTCTGGCCGGCCTGTCAGTTGCACTGCATCTCGCGCAGACGCGCAAGGTCGCCATTATTTCCAAGCGTGAGCTGCTCGACGGGGCCAGCAGCTGGGCCCAGGGCGGCATCGCGGCCGTGCTCGACTCAGGCGACAGTCACGACCAGCACATCGCCGACACCCTGGTTGCCGGCGCCGGCCTGTGCGACGAGGCCGCCACCCGCTATATCGTCGAGCACGGCCGCGAAGCGATCGAGTGGCTGATCGAGCAAGGCGTGCCGTTTACCCGCGACGCCAGCGCCGAGATGGGCTTTCACCTGACCCGCGAAGGCGGCCACAGCCAGCGGCGCATCATCCACGCCGCCGACGCCACTGGCCACGCGGTGCAGGTGACGCTGGAACAGAAAGTGCGCGCCCATCCGAACATCGCCCTGTTCGAGCACCATGTCGCGATCGACGTCATCACCTCGGACAAGCTCACCGGCAAGGGCGTGCACGGCGGCGCCCCGACCCTGGTCGGCCAGCCGCGCTGCTACGGCCTGTATGTGCAGGACGTCAAGAACGGCGACGTGCTCACCTTCGAGGCCGAGCACACCGTGCTGGCCACGGGCGGCGCCGGCAAGGTCTATCTGTACACCACCAATCCCGACACCGCCACCGGCGACGGCATCGCGCTGGCCTGGCGCGCCGGCTGTCGCGTCTCGAACATGGAATTCATGCAGTTCCACCCGACCTGCCTGTACCACCCGTATGCCAAGTCGTTCCTGATCACCGAGGCGATCCGCGGCGAAGGCGGCGTGCTCAAGCTGCCGCCCGAAGCAGGCGTGGCGGGCAACACCCGCTTCATGCCGGCCCACGACGAGCGCGGCGAACTGGCGCCGCGCGATGTGGTCGCGCGCGCGATCGACTTCGAGATGAAGAAGCGCGGCCTCGATTACGTGCACCTGGATATTAGCCACCAAGAACCGAAATTCCTCAAGGAACACTTCCCGACCATCTATGCGCGCTGCCTCGAGCTCGGCATCGACATCACGCAGGAAGCGATTCCGGTGGTGCCGGCCGTGCACTTCACCTGCGGCGGCGTGGTCACCGATTTGTCGGGGCGCACCGATATTCCCGGTCTGTACGCGGTCGGCGAAACCGCCTGCACCGGGCTGCACGGCGCCAATCGCCTTGCCAGCAACTCGCTGCTCGAATGCGTCGTGATCGGGCGCGCCTGCGCCCAGCAGATCGCGGCCGCGCCGGCGCTCGAGAACCCGGCCCTGCCGGCCTGGGACGAAAGCCGCGTCACCAATGCCGACGAAGAAGTCGTGATCGCCCACAACTGGGACGAACTGCGCCGCTTCATGTGGAATTACGTCGGCATCGTGCGCACCACCAAGCGCCTCGAACGCGCGCTGCACCGGATCAAGTTGCTCAAGGAAGAGATCGACGAGTACTACCGCAATTTCCGCATCACGCCCGACCTGCTCGAATTGCGCAACCTGGTCGAAGTGGCGCACCTGATCGTCAAGAGCGCCATGTCGCGCCATGAAAGCCGCGGCCTGCATTATTCGCGCGACTTCCCCGACACGCTGCCGAAAGCGCTGCCGAGCGTACTGACGCCGCGTCGGCGCTGATCCTGTTCGCGCCGTAATCTCGAACACGGTGCGCCGCCAGGCGCACCGTGTGACTTACCATTGCTTCCACCATGCATCGCCAGCCCCTCACACCTTCCACCATCCTGCTACTGACTGCGGCGCCGATCCTGTGGGCCGGCAATGCCGTGGTCGGCCGACTGGTGCGCGACGCGGTGCCGCCGATGACGCTCAACCTGATCCGCTGGACGATCGCGCTGGCGATCCTGCTCCCGCTTGGCCGCGCCGCCCTGCGCAGCGGCAGCGGCGTGCTGAGCAACTGGCGCCGCTACGCCATGCTGGGGCTGCTGGGCGTTGGCCTGTACAACTCGCTGCAGTAT
>Ga0265797_10001237_pt1 | contig 45261 bp, 54 predicted proteins | sample P2T30metagenome_FD_192433 | JGI IMG/M metagenome (GOLD analysis project Ga0265797, IMG submission 192433) | Plant litter microbial communities from East Loma Ridge, Irvine, California - P2 T30 | ecosystem: Environmental > Terrestrial > Plant litter > Unclassified | place: USA: California...
CCCGTCCGCTCTGCCATACATAAGCACTGAACCGGGCGACTAGTACTAGAGTGGGTGACCATCTGGGAATCCCGCCTGTTGTATGTTTTTGTTTTTGCTGGCTCGACGAAATCAGTAACCAGCTCCCTATTGCCATTGTTTTTGCCGACTTCCACTCTGTCTTGAGGAGGAGACAACTTGATTGACGAGCTTCCGTTACGCCAGTGGTCGAACGCGGGTTCTCAAGTTGACGGGGTCGACGTAGGGCAGTGCTGTCCACATTAGACAATAACAATATTAAGCTGTGCCAGCGAGAGCGCATATACAAAGATTATTCAGGAGGAAATCTTAAACGGTTGTCCAAGTACAAGAATATGTTTGTTGTGCATGCGCAACAGGTGCCATACGAAGTCAAAATGACTCATTCTGATACACCCGCTGGTGAGCGCATTACCGGATGGCATAAAGATTAGCAGTTCCGAAGCACAAAATGGCAACAATCAACTCACTCTTTCCTAGTCTTCTGTCAGACCTCCATCATTGATGCCTGGAGAAGCACTCGACCAGCAAATTGAAGTCGCCGGCATGGAGTATCAAATACCCGACGGAATGCACGTCATTCCTCCTGAACTTATCGATTCGCGATCAGATCTGGAGGTAGACGAGGATCTCATCAACCCGAAACCGATATTCGAGGGCTACGAAAAGAACATCTGGTTCTTCTGGCACAATGGCTACTCCGGAATGCACGAATACTGCCAGCGTAACATCCGCGCTTGGCACCGGCGGTTCTCGAGACTTGGATGGGTGGTTCGCGTTGTTGACAGGAAGCCTGGATCACCGTTGAACATCTCCAACTTTCTTGACATTACGGATTCATCGCTATTCCCCAAAGCCTTTGCTGAGGAAACCCTGAGCGGCACATACGCAGCTCAACATACTTCTGACCTGGTTCGCTGGCCACTGCTGTTGCGCTACGGAGGTGTATATGCTGATGTTGGAATGATGCAAATCGGCGATCTCGATCGTTTATGGAACGATACCATCGGGAATCCTGAGAGTCCCTACACGGTGTTGTCTTACCACGGCGGTAATGACGATGTTTACGCACTCACCAACTACTTTCTCTGCTCAAATCGTGGCAATCCACTGTTTCAACGTGCACACAACTTGTTCTTAGCACTCTGGGCGGAAGACGGCGGCAAAATCAGCACAGATGGGATGCACAACAGTCCATTGTTGGAAGGCGTGCCGATGATGACTGCTCCTTCATTCAGCGAAGATGGCAGAACATACAGCGTTGAAGAAGCGAGCGCCATGCTTACGGACTACATCATACAGGGCCAGGCACTCACAAAAGCGATGTCTTCTCTTGATCCCCGAGACGGATGGAACGGACCTGAATACGTCGCGAAACACGTCTACGCCATCGAGTTCATGGTGGGTGCTCAGCTCATCAACGATCTCACAAGCTGGGACGGATCTTTGGCATTCACCCTGATGTCTCTTCCCGTTCCTCAGAATAGTGAGACTGAGTCGGATGAACAGAAAAGAGGTCGGGCGATAGTGAATAGCTGCTTATCGAGAAGCTTTGGATTTAAGCTGGCGACAGGACTCATTTTACGTGTGATGGGCGACACATTGAGCTCTCTGTGGAGGCGGCACGTCGGATCCGACAATGTTCCCAATACCTACGCGCATTGGCTTCGTTATGGTACAGAGCATTGGAACCAGAACGAAGTTCCGCCTCCAATAAAATGGAAGCCTCGGAAGCCGATAGCCATGGAATGATGGGACGAATACAGTTCTACGTATAGTATATAAAAGAGTATAGATTATATGACCACCCGGATTTCCGCCTTTTGTATGTTTGTGCAAGATCCAGTTTCCCTATTGTCCGGCACGGGATCGTCGAATATTTCGGTGTAGCTCCCTCTATGGCTCTCTCGATCTTGCGCTCCAATTTTTTACTATCAAGATCTGCACGGCAAGAAGTCCAGCGTCAAAAATACATGGTTTGAAGCTATAAGAATAACAGAATCGAAATGACTCACAGATGTACTGGGCAAACAATGGTGAAGTTGGTTTCATACTAATCGAAACATGATATATTGTATCTAGCACACGTTTCAGACGAGCAAATGCCTCAGAGCTTCATCCTCGCCACTCTCCTTCACCATCTCCCAGAAAGGCCCCTTCTTCTGTGCAAGCACCCGCGGCTCATCGTACTCGACAAGGTTTCCATCGCTCAAGACTAGAATTTTGTCGAAGTCCGCAATGGTGCTCAACCGATGTGCTACGACAAGCACAGTGCTTTCGCGGAACTCCTCTCGTATACTGCGCTGAATCAATGCATCTGTCTCCATGTCTACGGCGCTTGTCGCTTCGTCCAATACAAGGATCTTCGGTCGTGTCAAGATTGCACGAGCGAGGCATATCAGCTGCTTCTCTCCTTGGCTCAAATTGGAACCTCCGCGGCTGATGGTCGACTGTAGGTTCCTGAATATGCTCTTGCGGGTCTGCGATCCTTCGCGAGACGAGACCTGAGTTGGACTCACCCGCTCTAGCACTTTTAGTAGAGACACATCGCTGTGCTCGTTATGAGGGTCCAGATTTGACCGCAAGGTACCGGAAAATAAGACTGGGTCTTGTGGGATGATGGCCAGCCGACTTCGAACATCGTGTAGCTTGAGACTGCTGAGGTCGACGCCATCGACCTCGATGCAGCCTCTGCGTACCTGCAGGAATCTGAACAGGGCAAGCGTGAGCGATGACTTGCCACTGCCAGTCCGGCCAACAATTCCAATGCGATGGCGCGAAGGTACTTCAAAATTGAGGCTTTTCAGCACTGGTGGCAAGTCCTTGCCATATGCGACCTCGAGATCACGGAAGACAATGTGGCCCTGCGAAGGCCACGAAGGCTCGGCTTCATATCCAGCAGTTGTCTCTGTCTCGAGCTGTATGTACTCCAGCACACGCTCCATCGAGTTCATGTCCAGCTCAGTCGCCGTATATTTGCTGATGGTGGTCTCGGCAACAGTAGCGAAGTTTAGAGCGAAACTGAGCGCGAAACCAGCAAGTGAAGCGTCAATCTCTGGAAAGTATGCCACTCCTGCAGCGATACAGAACGTGAACGCAACTCCAAGAACACCTAGGCGGAACTTCATCCACTGCGTCGCGAGGAGAACGTACCATGATGATTGTGCGTAACGGTCGATGTGCCCGTACATGCGATCCAGGTAGTCGTCGATCCTTCCGAAGCAGCGTATGGTAGGCAGTCCGGAAATTACAGTTCCGACCAGTTCGAATGTCGGTGATTTGGCGGTCGATTCCAACCTTTTGACGTCGCGGGCAGCGTCCAAGTAAAGGTGCACGATGTAGAGGCAGATAAGCGACAGGCCGACCACCGGGATTGACATCCAGAGTGATACGAACAGTGCAGACGCAACGATCGTGAAAACCGAGAACAAGCCGTTTGTAGACCATAGGATGTCGCCCCCAAGTCTGCTGTCGATGAGAGCGAAATCGCCCACAAACCGATTGAGGATCCTGCCGATGGGCTGCGTGTCGAGCCAACGCAGTCGTGCTTGGAGAATGTTCAGAGCAGCGATCTCGAACAGATGGCGAGCTGCGCGGAGGGAGGAGACCAGCACGAAGATGATCTTGATACCGACCAAAGCGACCGATATGAAAGAGATCAAGATGTAGAGGCCCAAGTAGTAGCTCAATTGATGTTGTTGAGGGTGTGTTTCGTGTTTCATGTGGTGGCTTGCGGCATTGGATGTTGATCTATTGTCGGCATATGAGCTTGTCCACAGGCGCAGCCAGTAGGAGCGTCCGATCGTAGAGGCAGCAGCAAGCAAAAATACCAAGACAATCATGATCCAGTATCGGAGTCCACCAGAGGCCATGAGGTACATCTTGTACACGGTCCATTCTACACGTCCCTGGGCCCGGACCTCGTCTTCAACGAATTTCTTCGGCTTTGCTTTCAAGGTTTCATTTCCGGCCTCGCAGTCGTCGACTTCTGGATCAAAATTCTTCAGTTCCAGATCTCGCAACTGGTCTTGGCCAAGTACCGGAGGGCTCTCAATCGTGGGAGAAGGCCTGTTCACCACGTTTGCTGTTCCATCGCTGGTCAAAGTCACGAGGTATGCAGCGTGACGGTCGACCAAACCAGCGTGGTGAGTGACTAATATTCTGGTCCGGTTGGCTCCAAGTTGGCCAAGAATACCGTGGCTCAGTAGGTGGCGTCCAACATGGCTGTCTACAGCGCTGAATATATCATCCAAGACAAGCACACCCGCCCGGGAGTATAGTGCTCTTGCGAAAGTCAGCCGCCACCGCTGGCCGCCACTCAGGTTGATACCGGTGGCGCCGACCTCGGTATCCTCGCCATCCGGAAGCATGGCGATATCTGGCAAGAGTGCACATGCATGTAAAACCTGCGGTGGAGGAGAGCTGTCAGCGTCTCCAGGAACACAAGATTTTTAAGAGATCACATATCAACGACGTATCGCCAATGTCAAACACAACACTGCATGACTTCATATATCATGGGGTCGACTTACTTGCATATATCTCTCATGGTGGTAGGGCAGGCCAAATAAGACGGTATTCTTGATCGAAGTATTCTCGATCCAAGGGACCTGGCCCACATAGGCGACAGCGGAAGGAATAATCCAGTCTTCGAGGGTAGCGTTTTCGTTGCCTCTCATGTGCATCGGAGGTGCCCGTGGGGCTTCGACATCGCCTTTGAGAATTTGAGCCTCGCCGATAATTGCTGCTAGCAACAAGCTCTTGCCGGTGCCAGTCTTGCCATGGATCACGCTGTGGACTGTTAGCAAATGGGCGTCTGGACGTCTGTAGCTTACATTACCTGAGCGCTCCGGTAGGAAATTGCAAGTTTAGGTCTCGCAGTATGGCATTGGTCTCTGCAGGCCAGGCGAGCGATGCATTCTTGAGCTGTACCGATGATCCGGATTCCTGAATTGGACATCGCTCTTCGGACTTGAGGTGCTGATGGATCCTATCCGTACTGACACGGGCGTCAAGCATCTCGGTGATGGTCATGGGCACGGCACTGATCGTCCACTCAAGGCTCGCGAACACGGACAGTGCAGTGAAAGCCACCGAGGCTTCGATCTGCTGTGCTTGCCAGGCATAGACAGAGAGTGCAGCGGCACCTATCAAAGCGGGCATGGCAACCCAGGTGAATGTCAGAAAGGTTGCCCAGATGTAGACATCCCGTTGAGACTTCAATTCCTGCTCACGTGCAGCCAGAATGCGTTTCTCCCATTGCTTCTCTGTAGCAGAGAACTTGATCTGACGAATACCATGCAAAGCCTCGGTGACAACATGTGCCTTGTTGTCCCTGGCCGCCATGACAGCAAGCTGTTTCTGCGTGTAGTGTTTGCTGGCGATGCCGTTCAATGGCTGCAGAATTGCCGGAACAGCGAAACCCGCAAGTGTGCTAAACGAGGGTCAGCATGGATTTGACAAGAATGACTGCTAGGTGTAAATACCTCCACCAACCGAGCAGTTTTACAAGGAACCCGGCGGCGATGGCGACCTTGACGACGCCACGAAAAAGATCCTGATTGTAACCACAGAAGTCGGATACACGTTGTACGTCCACTCCGAGGAGATTGATGATTCCCTTGGCGGCTGTATCGGCAGGTTCTTCGTCTTCGGCCTGCATCTTTGGATCATCTGTCTTTTGAGCCAGCAATGGTTCAGATTCGCCACCGTCGTCGCTGAGCTCTTCTTTGGCAGGGTGCAATTCGGAGGTATCCGCTTGGACGGTTACCATACGCAGGGACTTTGCAAAAATGGCCGCTGACAGTTGTGAACGCACAGGCATCGCAAACATAGCGAAGCTGATCCACTCTAACCAGTTCTCCAGTCCAACACGCAAGATTTTGGATAGCGCAAGAGAAATGACCCAGAGCCAAACTGCAGTAGGGTCGAGTGACGCGGGATTCTCCAGGGCCAACAGCAACTTCCACATACACACTGCGGGAATGACAGAAATCAAGCTCTCGACGGCAGCTACAAACCATTGCTGGCATACGCGGGCAAAGTGATGGCTGACGATAACTCTCCAAAGAGGTCGTATTGTGACCTCATTAGACGGGAACGCGGCATCCAAATCCTGCGACCTGGTGGCATGCCCGAGTGCCGGTAAGTCGTCGTATTCGAGGCCGCGGGATTTACGTGCTTGGTCCAAGAGCGGACGAATCCATGCAAAGGTGTATCTACTGCGATCAGTACCTAGGTGTTCAATGGGAAACAGAAGCAACAGCTCACCTTGAGATGGCGGAACCAGTGAATTGTCCATCGACGATGCTATCTTTGTAATACACGTTGGGTCGCCGTTGCAAAGAACAGCATGTGTAAGCCAGAAAGACTCCAAGGGCAACCTGAACCCAAGATGTAATTCGATGTGGAGATTCTTTGAAAGTGATAATTGCCAAGGCAAGTGACAATGTGATTGACAAAGCAGCTATGAGCAGACCGATAGCGTAGCGTCGTGGTCTTTGGGGCGATCGTAGAGCAAGCAGGGAAGAATCCAAGGTGATGATCGTCTGCCCAACCTATTAGACAAGTCGACAAGTACTTAGACTGACAACATACCCATGCGATCGTGATTATAGTGAGTTCCGTGTTGTGTTTCTGTACGGTCCAATTCCAAGCAGATAATAGGAATGCGGTCAAAGCGAAGAATGCTATCAAAATCCTCGCTGTTCGGTCTCCAGTTTCTTCATGTTCGGCAGGGACAGCATCGCCATCATCGTCGCTGTATACATGGTGTCGTTTATGGCAGTCTGGTCGTTGTGTCACTCGGTAAAAGGCCGCAAACAAGATGCTTGTACTCGCGGCTGCAACGAGTATTACCATGGCTCCTTGAGATATTTCGCCGAGCGCTTGAAAAAGCATAATTTGTACATTTTTCTTACAACTTCCAATGCCTTAAATAAGATATTCAAGCTGGCAGTATTGCGACCAAGGGGACACCTGCTTATCGACATGGCGACATGCAAGCAATACGCTAAAAGGCCAAGCGAGTGTCTTCGCTGCGGAGTCACCCGCAAACCAGGCTTGTTTTGGTTACTGCGACTTTGATAGCCGAGATTATGGTGGTGATGGAGTTCGACTCATCCTTACTCTTGAATCTGAAGCCAGAACTGCTGAAATTGATAAGTCAATTAATGAATTGATTGCGCGCTCAACTTCAGGAATCGGATGAGGCCTTGAAGCTTGGCTGTCACGTCGATCATTATGGCGTTGCTTATGCAGTGTAGAGTTCACGACAGCCATGTTGCATATATATACACTTGGATGCATCCGATTTAGTCCGGTACGTTCAGATGCTTTCCAAACTCACAGTAGAGAGACACGGCTTTAGTAATTCCTGTTCAGAGCCATCTGTGGTCAATAAATTTGTACTGGCTGGCGGCATAGGATTTCCAATCAATGTTATTAACACTGGTCGCCTGCGCTGAACATAAGCCGACAGTTGGGATAGATAATGTGCTCATCGACTTTGCAGCGCGCAATAGGAAAGCAACCGCATCTCTCTTCGCACCGTCGGTTCCCACCCGTCCGTATATCATCAACAGACCACTTGATAAGGTGAGCAGTTGGCCTCAGTGGTCTGGTACAAACGAATTCTGGCCAAGCTGAAAGAGCTCCCATGGCCGCCGTCACTTACGCCAGCACCAAGAGAGCTCTTGTCGGTGGTTCGAGCGAAGCCATTTTCGCCGAGCGGAAATGTTCTGAGCCCAACATCATTGCTGGAGGAGACACGTGGGCGAGTTCCGAGTCTAGTTGGTTGGCGGCGCTGAGTAGAATTGAGGTGTGGCAAAGCATTTTCAGTATTGGAGTAGTACAGGGCCCGTACCTACATAGCTAAAGGTTGGTTCAAGGGCTCCGAGAAAGGGGTTCTAGCGAGACCACTGACTCTTGAGCTAGTCTCTTGGAGTCCCTCGTGTTTGAAGATGCTTTGTGTAGAATCCAACAGAGTAGCCCCACGGTGAGGCATCATTTATCCATGACGTCTGCTCGTTAGACAGTTGAAGAGACTCTTCACCTCTGGCTCACCATGAAATTGCCAGAATCTAGGGCACGCTTCACAACGCTTGCGGTGGAGCGGTTAAGACGAGACTCGACTTCCTCAAGACCAGCTCCATCATCGCGCGAAGGTCACCGCGTCTGTTTAGAAAGGTCCGACAGGTCATGACCACACTCCAGCTGGCCATAGCGAACGATAGCGTTGTGTAGCGCATTGCATTGTTCGCATTCGAGCCAGACTAAGGAGCTAGTCGCAGGATCATCTTCGTCAACACGCCAATGTGCAGTGTCTCGGAAGATACCATACATCGGGAAACTCCTGTGGTGGTGTGGGTGAGAATGGTGTACTCAGCCCCATATCCGGAGGGTGCTTGCCATCATTCGGTAAAGTCGTCAATGGTTGCCGCTCGTGCCTTGATGGTTCAGGAGTTGTGGTCAACGGAAGGTTGCGCATTGGAAGGTCGCGCATTGATGCAAGCAAGTCGGAGCCGACGACAACCGCAACCACCTGGGCAGTCAGTAGCCGACAGTCACGTGAAAGACGACGATCTTGCTCGAGTCAAGGCATTCGATGCGGTTCCTTTCGGGATGTCAACAATTTCTCCGACTCGCATGCGTATTATAGAGTCTTGCTGCGTAGAGTTCAGCACAAATCTCGGACTCATTCCCCGAAGGCAACCTCACAATGCTATGCTATTCGCCGATCATAAACTTTTCCAAAAAAGAATAGCCTAAAGAAGTGGATAACGACCTACGTGGAGCCGCACGCAGACCACGAAGGACAACTTCCTTTCTCCTACTGCAAACTCAATCTGTGTCTGCGGAAACATCCGCATTGGATCTTCGCAGATTCCTTCCTCCTTCTACCACGACAGATATTCTGAAGTGCTCGGTCCCACACCAGTCGATCTCTCCTCGTGGTTGTTCACTAGTAGTATGGTCTCACCTGGCTCTGAACCTTCACAAGATAGACTTCATCCGAGATGTCTCGCTTGCGATGCCAATGCATCATCGAGAAAGGCCGTTTCGCTCGCAACGCACACCTTTAGCTTAAGAATTTCCAAATGGCCCCTTCACACTATCTATCTACTGACTGCTGTGCTCTTTGGCGTGCTTCGTGGTATATGAGCAAATGGATGCAACGTCTCCGACAGAAAAGTCATTTTCCGCTATATGGAAATCGAGATATTGCGGCTCTGCGATGAAGGAGGCGATCCGAAGCTTAATCTGCGCTCGAAGGATCAGGATCCACCAGTAGCTCCATGGTGCCATCGCGGACCGACTCCAAATCCACAACACCGGTGCTGAGTGCCTACCATGCGTGCCACATGTTCTGAGGCTTAGACATGGAGGGTTTGCGTGCATTCACATCTTCAGCAACCGAACGGACCAAACCTTCGACGAAGAGTCTGCAACACACATTCACGTACCATTGCACCGATGAAAACCGAGAGGAACTACTGCTGGCTACTGAACTCATTGAGCAAAGATGAATGTTGCACGCGAGGGCATATCCCGATGGCCGAAGGGTGCGATGGTATAAGTTGTTGCAAGAACCTCACATGCAAGTCTCTCATCAGCATCTCCAAGTCTTTCCATCCACAGTCCAATCCATCGTATCATTTTTGCAACACAAATCACAATCCCTACAAAATGAAGCTCACGGGCAGCATCGCACTTGGCAGCGCTTTAGCAGCCATCCTCTCCACCGTCAGCGCCGCTGCTGTCAGAGGCAAACCCGAAGGTTTTGGTTCCAAAGCCACTGGTGGTGTAAGAGGACCGACAGTCACACCCAACACCAATGCCGAGTTGACCAACTATCTCCGTCAACAAGGCCCTCTGAACATCATCGTCACCAAGACGTTCGACTTCAGAGGCACCGAAGGCAGAGCCACCGAGACCGGATGCGCTCCCTACGGCACTGGACCCGCGTGCCAGCTGGCTATCAACGCGAACAACTGGTGCCCTAAGACTGCGCCGAAGGCCCAAGTGAACTACGACAAGGCAGCAAGGAACCCTCTCATGGTGTCTAGCGACAAGACCGTTCTGGGTGTTGGCAGGAACGGTGTCATTCTGGGCAAAGGCTTGCGAGTCGCCGGAGGCGCCAACAACGTGATCATTCAAAACCTCGAGATCAGAGATCTCAACCCTCAGTACGTCTGGGGCGGTGATGCTATCACTCTTGACGGCTCGTCAAACGTCTGGGTCGATCATATTCGCGTACGTCAATGTTCAAGGCCTATTCTGAGGTCGTTCAACGTTTATACAAATGGCTAATATATTTGACAGACATCCCTCATCGGACGCCAGCACATCGTGACCGGCAACGCGAAGAACACCGGCATCACAATCTCCAACAACTTCATCGACGGCAATACCAAGTGGTCCACCAGCTGCAACACCTACCACTACTGGGCAGTGTACATGACCGGCGCCCAAGACACCATTACGTTCAAGAACAACTACATCACCCACACACAAGGCCGCTCGCCCAAGCTCGGAGGCAACGCCGTCGTCCACATCGTCAACAACTTCTGGAACGACAACATCGGCCATGCCATCGAAGGCGCTTCTGCGTGGGCGCTCGTTGAAGGCAACGTCTTCCGTAACGTCAAGGCAACGGTCGAGAAGTACACCGGCTACATCTATGCACCGACGACTGACGATGCGTCTTGCAAGGCCGCGCTCGGACGTAGCTGCGTTAGAAACATGTACGAGACCTCACCCGCGATTGTGAGCAACAACAACCAGCCCGTGGCAAAGGTTGGCAAAGGTGCTGCGAGCGCTCAGCAGCCTACCACGATTGGCAACTTTGGCAACACCGCTGGAAACACCCTGTAAGCCAGGAACGATGAGGCGGTAGATGTGGAGGCGTGTGTGTTAAGTTCGATAGGAAAGCGACAGAGATACTGTGGTTGTAGAATAGTCAAGTTCGAAGATAGAGGCGGGCAATTGAGACTCTCCGAGAAGGTAGATCAATTCGCGTATATGCCTAAGTTTGCCATGATATTATTGCGCCACATATCGATGTTACCTAAAGTGTCTCACAGCCAAGTTGAAGTAGCGCAAAAGCCCTAATTGTCTTTGTAATGCGTGTGGGGCGCTCGCTCGCTGCTATCCGCCAGCGTAAAAGTTGTATCGGAAGCCGGAGGGTTTCGAACTTCAAACAAGTCAGTGCCACCTACTAGGGCTATGTCAAAGTTCAGAGTGCCCAGTCGCTCTGCTGGCGACATGCAAGTGTTCCTCCGCTTCATTGAACATCACTGAATCGGCCATTCAGTTCGCCCGCCCGACATGGCGGCGAGCTATCGAAGCGAACGCAGCATGTCGATAAATACCATTGGTAAATCTTGAGGATATGGCATACAAAAGCATCATCGTCCATTTACCATCATCGCCTCGCCAACACCAACAACAATGTCCTCGCAAAAGCTACTAGTCGTCCTGGGAGCCACCGGAAATCAGGGTGGCTCAGTCATCAAGACCTTCCTCGAACAGCAAGAATACAAGATCCGTGGATTGACTCGCAACACCTCCAGCGACAAAGCGAAAGCGCTCACGGAGCGAGGCGTCGAGATGGTCGCCGCAGACCTCGACAACAAATTGTCTCTCGAATCGGCTTTCGCTGGCGCTCACGCCATCTTCATCGTTAGCGACTACTGGGGCACCCTCGGCGCTCTCGCAGGTAGCGCAAAGCCCGACCAGAGCGAGTCGTTGTACTTGCAAGCTGCTGAGATCGAGAAGAAACAGCTGACAAACGCCCTTGATGCGGCAGCGCAAGTCCCGTCTTTGGAACGACTCGTGCTCTCGAGCCTGCAGAATGCGAGCAAGTGGTCTGGCGGGAAGTACGAACATGTCTACCACTTCGAGTTCAAGGCTAGGGCTGCGGAGTACGCTGCGAAGACTTATCCTGAGCTGTGGGCGAAGACGAGCATTTTCCAGGCGGGTTGGTTCACGAGCAACTATGTCTCGAACCCGATGGCGATGCCGAGAAATGTGAGTCGGGATTGAGTTGACATAGCATCATCTCTTATGTCGCGATGTGCTAACCTGCTCTCATCAACAGGTCAACGGCACCGTTCAATTTGTCAGCAATCTCGACAAAGACCTGAAAATGCCTTTGATTGCCGGCGAAGAGGATACAGGTCCGCTCGTCAAGGCTCTTATCGACTCGGCTCCTGGAAAGCATCTCATCGCTTACCGCGAATGGATGACTCTCCCCGAGTTGGTAGCCGCTTTCACAGCGGCCACCGGGTTGCCAGCTGAGTATGTTGCATTGCCTGTCGGTGAGCCTAAAGGTCTACTTCCTTCGGATCTGCAGCAGGTCGTGGACGACATGTGGGGGTTCTTCAATGAGTTCGGATACGAAGCGAGGGAAGATTCGACTGTGATTCATCCAAGTCAGGTATGTGCGAACCGATGGCTTCCGCGTGTCGAAGTGATTTTACTGACTATCATAGCTGGAATACCCGCCTAAGCTGCCCAGTGTTGCCGACTATTTCAAGAAGCAGGACTGGAGCTTTGTTAGTAAAGCTGCTTAGTGCTCCCGATGTTACACAGAGGCACCGTCGTGGGCCTCGTGGTCAGGGGCTAGTGTTAGCGTGTGGGTGTGCCAATGGGGAGAATCGTGTTTGATCAATAGTATTCTGAATGCAAGAGGTAAAGTTAGACAAGTCACCTTATCAACGACTATCGGGGAGAAATTGTTGCTCAGACCCATAGCATCCTCGTGCAATCCAGTACTTGGACCTAGTTGACCTGGCCATGACTACTGACCTGGCGCATTTTTGAGAGCAAACCATACCTGTGGCATCTTTCTCCATGATGTTCATTAATTGTCAGATGTTGCACACAATGAGCTAGAGGCTTGCTGGGCTCGTGGACCATTACACTTCTAGAGACCACCTGGAATCCGCTTTAGCCTCCAACAAACCAATTTGAATGAGGCAATACTTCTGAAGCAATTCGATCGATACGACAACCAAGGAATGACCAAGACACTTCAAGGTGTTCTTAGTTCACTCCCCCACAATACCCCTCCGGAGTGTCTGGGCACTAATCGTTCTTCAGCGATGATCTGCATCCTTCACTCCGCATTCTGTCTTTAGGACTGCCGCGGTTATGTTAGCAAAACTATGCCACCAAATACTGCCCTCGAACATCGTGTTGCGAACCATGACCCGGCTAATGTGCGTTTAGCTGTGTCTTTGGCTCTGCAGTCCTGGAGTGATGGGAAATAAACCAGGGACCTGGCGCGTGGTATCACTGCCGGCTCCACATGCTCTTCTGCCGATATGGTTATGGTGTGGCTTGAATACTTATAGCAGACGATTTTCTCGTTGAAACTGATCATTACTATCCATCCAAATCATAGGCGCAACACACAGACAACTCCATAGATATAACACCATGATCACCTCTATTACCACACTGCTTGCGTTTGGCGTCCTAGGACGAGCTCTCCCCCAAGGCAGTCCAAGTGATTACACCGCAGCAGCTGGATATCTATTCGCAGCATTCAAAGGTGACGTGCCACACGTCTTCTTCCTGACAGCACCAGCCAGCAGCCCTTCCACTTTCCAAGCTCTCAATGGAGGCAAAGCGACTTTGATTCCCACCACCGGGACGGGTGGAGCTCGCGACCCTCATATCTTCCGTGCAAAGGATAAATCGAAGGTAAGACACGAAGTATCCCGAAGGCTGTGACAAGACTGACTCGTTGCCTCAGTATATCGTGCTAGCCACCGATCTAGACATCGGCAAAACCAACTGGGGCGCCGCGCAAGCCAATGGTTCCAGGAGCATCTACGTCTGGGAATCCTCCGCCGACGGCGTATCCTGGTCTCGCGAGCGTCTCGTCGAGTTAATGCCGCCAACAGCAGGCTACGTGAGTTTCAAACCCACCCGCAAAGAAAGCCACCCTTACCATTGATACTAACAAATCAACCACCAAAGGTCTGGGCCCCCTCCGCAACCTGGGACGTCCAAACCTCCTCCTACGCTATCTTCTGGTCCTCCGTGATCTTCTCCGAATCCGACACCGCGCACACCGGCCCCTCGCAAGGCCCCTACATCTTCTACTCGCACACCAGCGACTTCGTCACTTTCACGTCCCCCCAGCGCTGGAACCCCGACATCACAGCCACAGTAATCGACCAGGAAATCCAGTACCTCGGCTCCGGCGAGTCCTACGTCCGCTACCTCAGCGACACGAACGAAGTCAAGCGCGTTGTCCTGGAGCGTTCGGATAATAGTCTTTTCGGGGACTGGAGGCGCATTGGGGTGCCTGTTGATGCGGTGAGGGAGGGCCCGGCGTCGTATCGGGATATCTTGGATCCGGAGAAGTATTATCTGCTCGAGGATAATTATAGTGGGGCTGAGTATGAGTGCTATTACACGACGGACTTTTCTGTGCCGTATGCGCCGTGCGAGCCTTCGTTGACGCCGGAGGGGTTGAGGCATGGTGCTGTGACGCAGGTTGATTATACTTCGTATGTTGCATTGCAGAGGAATGTTACCGGTTGAGGTGGCGGTGTAGATAGATTGTGGTGTTGCTAGATTTCGTCTTTTTTTTTTCTTCGAGTCTCGGTGGCGCCGGCTCGACTTGGTTGAATTGTTCTTTCAATCACTTGCTTCCAGGGTATCTATGTCGCTAGCCAGTCTATCATCTTCGCGAAACAGACAGAAAAACCACAACCTATACAAACCGTGCATTCCAACACCTCTTCCAAAGCGTATGCACACGTCAAAATCATGATCATCGCTGCGTCCCTCCATTCACCTTCTTCCTTCCTCAAAAATTGAACAGCAGAAGCTCACAACTCCTTGCCTCCAGCAACATTCAACTCGATTCCCGAGCTCTTAGCCGTCCCATTGACCTTCTCACCCTCCTTCAACGCAACACCCTTGCTCCTCGCCTTCCTCGTAGCAATCTTCAGCTCCTCAAGCATAACATCCCTCGTCTCCCTAATCAAATCATCAACATCCTCCTTCCCCTTCCCCTTCGTCACAATCGGCTTCGCAACCCTCACAGGGATCGTACCGGGACGGAACAACTTCCTCCTTACATCCAACACATTGCTGTAGTTCGCGATCGCGATCGGGATGATGGGCACTTGCGCTTGCACGGCGAGGTGGAACGCGCCCTTTTTGAAGGGGAGCAGATCCGGGTGGTCGTAGTAGCTGCGCGTGCCTTCGGGGAAAATGTAGACGGATTGCCGGTTTTTGTGCATTTGCTCGGCGGCGGCGTCGAAGGCGGCGACGGCTTGGGTGCGGGATTTGCGCTCGATGAAGACGGTTTTGCTGAGTGCCACTGTGGAGAGGAAGAGGGTTGTTAGCGAGAGGTTGTGCTTGCGACAAAGAGGGTTCCATGGTGCACTTACTGAACCAGCCCAGAATCGGCACGTAAATCAGGCTCTTCTTCGCCGTGACACTGCAGTACCTAGGGAAAATGTGTCCCACGGCCGCGACATCCAACTCCGTCTGGTGATTTCCAAGCAGCACCGCGGGCCTCAGCTTCTCCCACGTCTCGCCCTGCAGCAAGCCGTCCGGGTCCTCGATCTCGAACCACACACCCGTGAACAACAGCATGGTGTACTTGAACGCGCGCGCGGTGGTCCATTGTCCGAGGCCGCCATAGCCCACGACGTTCAGCAGGGCGGAGACGATGGTGCCGTAGGTTGCGCAGATGACGAGGGCGGTGAAGGAGGCGGCGCAGCGGGCGTAGTAGTCGATGGTCTGGTTTTTGAGGACGCTGGCCAGGACGTAGATGGCTTGGGTGGTGAGGAAGACGAACACGGGGCCGCCGACGAAGATGTAGGCGAGGATGGTGGTGAGGGCCATGACGTTGGGGGTGAGGTTGCCGGACTCGAGCTCTAGGTGTGGGTGGGTTTGCGGTGTGGCCAGCCGAGTGGTCTTTGCGAGAGGTAGCGACAGCAGCGAGTTGTGGTATAAAGAATGAGAGAGAGTGTAGCAAAGACACACTCACCCGCGGTTGTGCCTTGTGATCGAGTCGGGTCGTCAGGTGGTGGCAGAAGTCAAAAGTTGGAGCTGCCTTTCAATCGCATTCAATTTTCGTGGGGTGCAGCAAGTGGGGTAGTTGTGAAGATATAACAAACTCCTAACATTATGACTCCATAAACAACTCAGATTGGCAGGACAATATATTGATAGCTGTATTAGTTGACGGATGGCATGGTCATGAATGCAGTAGTGATAGGTGGCCTTGTATCAGACAGTCATGGCTACCTGCGCGCTACACACAAACCCAAGATTATGTTTCCAATGATGAGGATCGCTGAGAAGAATGCATACTGATGATGATGGAGATGACGATGGGAATGAATAGTTGTTCAGAATACAGTGCATCATGCTAGTATCGCATCGCACATTCGTAGTTGGTACAGTAATATAGTTATACATATTCGCAACAGTGGTATCGTTTCGCTCGCAGCCCATGTACGCCGCCCATCGCTTTAAACCTTCATAATACAAAAAGCAGCCGTGGTCTGTGACTGACAATACTCAAACCACGCTGGTGGGTATCTTGACTTCGCCTCTCTTCCGCTCTGTGTGCGGCATACCGTAGCGGTGACCAACGCCCTTGCTGCTGCGGCCATCCTTGCCGACAACATCTGCGCTGATGTCCTGGAACTGGAAGTCCCAGCGACGGCCTTGCACGGTTCGTTGTGTGCGCTCGGCCCATTCTCTTTGCTTACGCGCCTTCTCCTCGGCGGCAGCGGTCTCTTTGTCTTCCATCTCGGCGAAGCGCTGTAGACGCTCGGGACGGCTGATGTCTTCGGCGTTCCAGCGCTCCAGCTGGACAAGCTGTGGGTGTGGGATGCGCTTGTCGGCGGGAAGAAGGGTGGAAGAGAAGGCCTTCGCGGCGTCCTCACGGGTAAACTGCCTCGACTCAGATGTGGGGTAGAACAACTGTTGACGCGTGGCAGAGTGAACAGGGAGATCGTTGATGCTCTCGTGGGGAGTACCAGCAACAGCTTCGTATGATGTGGTGGGAAGCATGGCGAGGACAGCTTCACTATATGGCTTGGCCAGAGTTTTGCCCTGAGACTTGTCAGTACAATGTTCTCGCCAAGATGACATGATAGTGACAAGGTGTGTGTTGTGCTGTAGGGTCAGAGAGGCTCGCATGCTAATATTTTGTAACCATGTATTTTGTCTTAAAGACTAATCGATTGTAATTATGATCATCATAAAAGCAGCACGGGGGTGAAGGTGTTGGGGTGTATGGTTAGACTCACTTCTTCAATCCACTGCTTTTCCACGGTCTTTAACCGCACCACGGCAGCGACGCGGCGCATGTCAACGCCATATGCGGCAGAGACACCCTGCAGATCCATCTTCTTGACGACGATCTGACGGTAGAGTTCTTCTCTGAATTCTTCTGAGAGCACTGGCTGACTCCTGAAGTTTTCGTTGAGAGGAAAGGGGCGTAGATCGGAAGCGCGTTCCTTAGGTGTGCGGTTCAGTTGTGCTTCACGCTGTGCTCTGACGGCTTTGCGGCCTTCAGCTCTTTCTTGCCGCTCCGCTTCGTCAAGCTCTTCCTCTTCTTCAGCCTTGAGAATCGCTGCTTCGCGACGCTTCTCCAACTCAGGGTCGACAGTCTGAGCGTCTCGGTTGGCAGACTTCCTGCGTCGCAGCTGTCCGTCCTTCCCGTATGCAGACAAGTAGTTTGTGCTACCCGGGAACTGCCTTCTGAACCTGCCGCCAGGCCCGGCAAACCACTCGGCCATCTCACGCCTTAGCTTCGTCGATCTCCCTGGCTTGAGCTTCGTCTTGCTCAGGTTTCCCTCGAGCGAACGCGGAGATGTGTGGAAGGAGCGCGACGCAGGGACGACCTGCGACCTGATGCATAATGAGGTATGTATCAGCCTTTGAGGCTGTAGTGATGAGGGAGGCATTGTGATGTGAGAGGAAAGAAAGGAAATAAAGTGGTGTTGATGAAAGAGACGGAGGTGTGCGGCGGGCAAGGAGGAGGACAAAATCAGCCAGCTCCACTTGCGGCGAGCACAGACGGTGTTGTCAGCTTTCCCGCGGCGACCGCACTTCGAGGCTGCTTGATCTCACACACTCTCTCTCAGGAAAGAGTATCTTCATCCGTGTACTGTTGTTCTGCAATAACTATGCTTTGTCGAAAGGATTGTTAGCAGAAGCTGGTGTCATGTCTCATGAATTGTCGTATCCCCATTGCGGTCGTACCATCAGAGTTGTCGGCATCCATGACCGCGTGTGCCATTGAGAGCGTCCCAGAGCTTCATCGAGTATCTGACCTGTCTGTTCTCACCACCTCTGGGACCAAGCCTTCGAGAACCGCCATAGTGCGGATTCTCTCGCCCTCAATGGCCCACGCTTGCCCAGTCTCCCACATTGCCACCGCGCGAGCTTCCCACGCCGCTCTCCTCGCCCTTGAGGTGAGGATCGCTTCCGCCAATTCTTCTGCGAAGCGCTTTTTCTGACGCCGCTGATAGCACCACACGGCGAGGATAATGCCGGTGAGAAGGAGTGGCGTACACAGGAGTACCACCGGTAGCGTTTGTCCTGTTGTCAGGGACCTTGAAACGATGTTCGCGTGAGTGCCGGCGAGAGTCTGGTCGATCTCCATGGTTGGATGAGATTGTTGGGGCGGTGGTAGAAGATCGGAGCGCTGTCTTGATTGGGGTCTAATTGGAGATCAGCAAACGTTCTCAATGGCACGAGTGGTCAGTATTGATGGCAGTTGGCAAGGTCGCTGCGTCACAGGAGTATCTGGGTGTCTGGAGAAGTTGGAGGTCAAGTGGTGGCAGAAGTCAGTCTGCTGACATGTGAGAGCAGTGAACTGCACCGCTTCTGCCTAGTGACAGTAATGCAGAACGAAATCTTTGGAATTGACACGAGTATAGTTGGAAATTTTTGGCAAGTATATTCTGATCACAATTTCTTTCATTTTTGCTATTCGAGAAGATCTAAGCATGCTCGACAAATTACTGGACCACAGGATCACTCTGCTTGATCAATGCTCTCACTGGCTATTGGCACTACAATGCGCTTGACTCGCAGTATAGCTCCACACAACTCACTTGCTGTTGATAGCGCCATCCTGTGGTAACGTACCAACCTTATCAGTCCTGCGAATCTCCTTCAAAGTCTTGACAACCTCAGACTGTGCGACTGGCAGAAGATAGCCCTCCAGCGCCATATCCCGCAACGTATCGTCAATCGCAAACATAATCTCTGCAACCTTCACAATCTCACCTACTGGCCGATGTAGAAGAAGTCCGACGCCAGAGCTTGCTTCGCGTTGTCGGCCTTCGGCGAAGAGATGCTTGACGGCGAAGAGTGGCCGCACGGTGAAGCTGGGGTCTTGCTCTGAGTGCCTGCGCTCTTTGGGGCGGAAACCGCTTGAAGTGTCGGGCATGTTGAGCTATTGCTCGGGGCGGCGTTCTGCCGGGCGTTGGTGGAAAGGATGTAGGCGACGAGAGTAAACATTACCGTTGCTGTGGTGAGAATTTGGGATTCGGTGGGTTGCGCGGTGAGGGTTCGCTTGCTCTACCTGAAAGCAAGCGATTGTGGTGGAGGAAAATTGGAGAGATGTCTGCTGATAGTTGATGCAGTTATACTCCTGTCATCAACATGCCTGGTTAGTGTTGATTGACCATGACATCGTGCTGTTGTTGTGAACTTCTTCTTTGTCTTGGACGGCGAACAAAGGACCTACCGGCATTCCGAGGACCTTGCATTCACAACTCGAATGGGTTTGTCTGGGAAGAACAAAGAGATGACAATGCCTATTGTATCTGAGCGAGATATCGAGTATCACTATATCAGGACGTCGTCCTGCTTTCTACCATCTAATCCTCATCGTTAACAATCTCATCGCAGGCGCTGAGACCAACCGATCAAAATGATCAACACACTCATCACCTGGGCCTGTGGCCATTTCTGTTCCGCAAGCGCAGAAGTCTGCATGTCCAAGGAGGACATCATCGACAGCGCGACGGAAGACTTCTGGTTCCTGACCCAAAACGCGGACAACGACCTGTCGAACATCGCAACCGAGGAGCACGTCGCCTGCCAAACCAACTGCCCCAAGTGTCAAGAGCCCGTCAGCGTAAGCTTCTGGCGAAACCGTACGGTCGAGGCCATTAACACTCTTCGCTATCTCCACGCTGGCAGCAAGCAGATGTACCTCGAGACCGGTGCTAAGTACTGGACTCTTGACTTCTCGCAAAAGGCTAAGTACGCCCATCACCCCATCTGCGCTCCTGCTCACGACCAGTTCTGGATCTCGAAGACACTGAGACGTAAAGATCCTTTATTCACCCGCATCGACGACATTCTCGTCCTTTGTGAACGCGCCGAGGCAATTCTCAAGACCAGTAAGTCCCACTGGGAGGTCAAGCAGGCGTTCGTGCACATCAATACCGCGCGCGCTCATGTTGGCCGTATCATCGGTCCTTTTGACGAATTGCTCGATGGGGTTGAGATGATGGCTAAAGTGAAAAGTAGGAAAAAGGAAAGCAAGTACTGCAGCGACGGCTTGCCGAGCAGGGAACTTATGGTGACGGTTCCGAAGGCGATGGACTGGTTTGACAGGATGGAGGATTGGCGAGACGACGCGATGCAAGCTGTGCGCGATAACTTGTCTGCCCGATAGTAAGTCTTCATTCCTAATTTCCTACACATCCATCGACCAGAGTAGAAAGTATCACACTATCAATCAATGTCTCCCTAAACACATGTATCGTTCCAATCCGTTCCAGTAACATTGAACCACCCCCTAATAGTGAAATCGTCGTGACCTGACGCCTACTCTGCCCCTTCACTAACGCTCTCGCGGTCTTGCCCTACGTTACGAAACATTGCAGTGCCATCGATTAACGCTCAACAGTGAAATATACAGAAGCCGGCAGCTACCCTGCCCCTTCACTAACGCCCTCGCGCTTTGTTTCAACCCGTGAAGGCGCTTGTTCACCAACAACGCCTTTGCCTTGCGCTCGTTCACCAATAATACTTTATAAACCACCCTTTACACAGAGTAATCATGTCTCCACCAAGCAACACCACTCCCACACTCCCCCCACCTCCACCACCACCATGAGGCTGGAGGCGCGCCCCAAAGCAGAAGACCTGCAAAAAGAGCTAGACTGGTACGAAGACCTCAACACCTCAATCATAAAACTCGATCGCGAATACAAAGCCCTCAGCGTCGGCTACCACTGCGTCGAACCCGACATCCGCGATGAGATCGCCACAGGAGGCACGGACAAACACCAAAGCGTCTACGAGTACGCTCGCGGAGGCGAGGCTCCCTTACCCATCAAGTACGTCCGCCTGCTCGACGACACCATCTGCCAAGCCAGGTTCATGGCCCGACGTGGACGGTGGTTCGACCTGACGGCGTTGAGGGACGGGAAGGAGGAGGCTACGGAGCTGCTTGGCAACCTGAAGCAAGTCGTCTGGTGTGTCGGTGAATTCTACGCTGAGATCGAACAGCACGATCACACAGGCAGACATGCTGTCGTTGCTGGTCAGGGCGTTGCGAGGTTCGACGCTATGAGTGCGACCCAGCAGAGCAGGTTCCTGCTCTGGGCGTCGCAGATGAGGGAGGTGAGGATTGCGAGGAGCACGCACTCGATCAGGGGTGTGAGGGATATTGTTGAGCTTATAATGGGCGAGGAGGAGCGTGCGGTTCTTGAATGGCCGGAGGTCATTCCGGTGCCTTGCGAACCAGCCCGAGAGAGTGTTGCTGAGGAGAGGCGCAGGCGTGAACGCGAGAACGATGAGGCTAACGATGAAGCTGAGAGGGAGCTTCGTGAGAGCCATGGACCTGGGGCGGCGTTTGCATTCCGTTGAGGGGTTCTTGCTTTTGTTTCGCAGTACAAGTTTGGGCCGGCGTTTGGGTTTTGCTGAGTATGTTGTGATTTGTGTTACGCAGTACATGATGGGCTCAGGGGAGCAAGAGACGTTCATGAACTAACGGCCTCAGCAAGAGCGATATACTGATACACCATTGAGTCGGTTTTACAGTTACTTTGATAGAAAGTCGAAGACAAATGAAATAGTCGTCAAACAATTCCTGTGACCAATTCTCATAGTTGAGCGATCATTCGTATGTGCTAGTATGATCAAAAACCATTGATGTTCAAGAGAGAACACATAACCGCCGACAGATTTACTAACTAGGTTTTAAGTTTATGCTTGGTTAACTTTACCAGTCGTCGTCCTCTTCTTGACCTCTCTCGAGCTGAAGAACAATATGACACCGACCATGAAAAGCTGTGCTACAGTCGTACCAAGAGCACTTTGGAAGCCAACCTGGAAGTTGGGGGCACTGGTCGCTGGCCACTGGACGACCTGTGTGCCTGCGGCGATAGCCTGGCCGATGGCGTTCATACTCGCCATAACGACTGCACGCTCTTCTGCATCGGTTGCCATGACGACGGACGCCCAACTCATGGTCATTGGGGATACAGCTAAAGAGTTGATCAGTTGGTGGGACGGAATATGATGGGCAGAATTGGAACTGACCTCCTTCGAAACCAGTAAGCATAAATGCCGCCAGTCGTCCATTCTCCCCAACATCCCACGCCACGAGCATCGAGATCCCCACCAATACCGGCAGCGTGACAGCCACAACAGGAATCCAGAATCTGCCCGTCTTGTCGGCAAACAAGCCCGATAACACAGCCGACACAATACTAATAGCCGTAGCAACAGTCGGAAGAGTATTGATCCGGACGACAGAGTAAATATCGCTGTTCGCTTTGAGGTACAGAGAGAAGGGCGTCGAGTAAGGCGCAAAGTTCTGGTCCATGAGAGTCCACTGTAGCACAAAGAGATACCAGTGCCACCGTGAGAAAACTCTTTTGAAGATGCTGCGGCTGAGCTTTGCTTGAGGTGGCGCTGTGAGACCGTCGAGACGTTGGCGGGCGAGGGCGTGCTCGCTTGCTTGGAGGAAGCGAGGCTTCTTTCGGGAGGGGACGTCGGGGAAGACGAAGAAGCCACTGGGATTGTGAGTAAGGTATAAGCCCTGTAATTTGGGGAGGCGTACACTAAAGCGATTGGGACTGTAATTATTGCGTCGACGATGAACAGCCACCTGCACCCGTAAATTAGCACAGCGAGTATCAAATGGAATGATAACCTGTGACTGACCTCCATCCAGCGAGACCATGTACGTTGTTCAGATTAGTATAAGCAGCCGCTTGCCTGGATCCCAGTCAGTATACGAATCACTCGAGAATGTCTCTAGGATGCGACACACAGGTAGCCAGCGAACATTGTACCCAGAGGGGAAGCCACGAAGAATAATGACACCCGCCGGCCGATTTCCTGGGGCTTATACCACGATCCTATCACATAGATAGTCCCCGTGAACGAGCAGCACTCGAACATGCCAGTCAAGAAGCGCATAGCGTACAGAGTCTCGACATTTTGCGCCCAAGCAAGACCGAACGTCGATAATCCCCAACCGATCTCCAGAGTCGGAAGCACGACGTTGGCCGGGTAGTGTGTCATGAAGTAGCAAGCCGGTATCATGAACGTGCAGTATGAAGCCCAGAACGTCAACGTGATGTAGTTGAGCTCGTTGCCGACGATATGGAGGTCTTCTCGCATCCCACTGTCGACAGTCAGCGGTGTGTCGTGTGAAGCAGATGACTTTATTCTCACCTGACATAGGCATTAGTGATGGACTGCTGATCCAGATACTTGGTGAAGAACGACAAGCAGCCGAAGATGAGAATGCTCAGATCAAGCTTCAGTGTGAGGCTCTTTTCCTCATGTGGCATGTCTTTCGGGTACCAGCGAATCCAAGTCATGAACTGGATCCAGAGTTCTGTAGGCTTGGAAGGCCTGCGTTCTGAGGCATTGGGATCGTCATTCGATAGGTCAGGGCTGAAAACTTTGAGTCGAGCTTCTTTCACATATTCCGTGGCAGGTGTGTTGGCGTTCTCCAGGGAAGCCATGTTTCATAAGGAGTTTGTAGCGAAGCCGCTTACAAGCTCTGGTCTGAGGAATCAACCTTCGACTTAGCCCAAGGCTTCTTTTTAAGAGTATGATTTTCATGATTGGCGTTTTCGAAATATAGATAGTCCTCGAAGGATCTCAGGTGGATTCCAGCTCAAGCCGACGTCGGCTATGGCGCAATACCATCACACCATCGGTCAATCAGCAGAATTGACGCCTTCATTGGCCACGAGTAAATCATATCGGATCTGCATGTGGGATTGCATGCAAAGCTAGTATATGCATCAATGTAAGTAAGCCCGGTAGATTGAGTCGGTTGGCAAGAGTATCGCGCAACGTTGGCCCACAGTAACTTTGGTCGTTCTTATCATGGAACGATACGTTTGGTGAACACTCTTCATTTTGTCTGCAATCTCTACCACTTGATAACAGGCTTCGTTACCTTGCCATCTTTCAGATCCTTCAAAGCTATCTCGATGTCCTGGTATGGGTACACCTTGCATAGCTTCTCCACTGGAAACTTTCCCTCCTTCTGCAGATTGCATAGATGCGGAATGTAGACTGGGGGGTTTGAGTCACCCTCACGAACTCCTTTGTATCCCCTGCTCCCTAGCAGATACTGCATAGGATCGATAGAGATCTTCGCACCAGCTGGCGGAACTCCCACAGTCGCTGCCGTGCCGCGCATCCCTAGCATACTCAACATGGCTTCGATCACAGCCGGAACACCAGAGCAGTCCACGGCGTAATCGACGCCACCACCACCTGTAAGATCCTTGATATGCTGAACGAGGTCATTCGTTCTGGTCGAATTGACGACGTCTGTTGCCCCTAGATCTTTTGCCAGAGGGAATTTGTGGTCAAAGATGTCCACGGCGATGATTTGCCGCACGTTCAAGTACTTGGCAGCCATGATTGCGGACAGACCGACCGCTCCAAGACCAAAGACGACAATGGAGCTGTCTGGCGATGGTTCCAAGACATTCTCCACGGTACCAGCTCCTAGAGATGGAAGATTAGCTCGTCACTTCCCTTTGCATTACAACAGTGTCTGAAGATACCTGTTTGATAGCCGCAACCCATGGCTGCGAGTGAAGGTATGTCCTCATCCTTGACGCCTTCGGGGACCTTGACGACGCAGGTCTCATGCACAAAGCTACGTTTTGCGAAGCTGGACTGCCCAAAGAAATGAAAGCGGACATCATTACCATTCAGCTTGGCGGCCGTTGTCCCGTTATCTCTCAAGCCAAACAAATGTAATCTCGTGCCTTCGACGCAATCTGCAGGATGCTCACTTTTACAGAACTTGCACTTCTGGCAATAGTTCATGGACAGCAGGACTCGGTCGCCGACTTTCCAGTCTTTGTTCTGGACCTTGTTGCCTATGGCCAGAATCTTTCCTGCTCCTTCATGGCCAAAGATGGCGGGATAAGGGCAAAGCTTGATCTTGCCTGCTTGAAAGCCCAGGTCGGTAGCACAAATGCCAGAATATTCGATGTCCACCAGGAGTTCGTCGGCTGCGAGTTCGTCGAGGGTTACTTGCTCAAGCTTGAATGGTTCGCCAGCACCATGCACGACGTAAGCAAGTGTTTCGATGTCCTTCGTTTTCACCTCTGCCATGGCTGCTAATGATCTGACACGTTTTGAAAGGATGGTTATGGTGTTGGCAACTTCCGAAATGCCCTGCCAGCAAGAGACGCGGGTTTCTATAGAAGCTCTCACGAGAACAAAGCTGCATACAGTATGCACCGAGGCAATGTCCAAGGGGTCGTTGCCGATCAAGATCGCCTCTATCCATTGTTGCAGACATGTTGGGGCGTATGAGTGCGCCCAGATAATCCCTGCTCGGACAAGATGGTAGACGAAGAACCATGTAGACTGCACTCACATGTCTTTCTTGACCATGTACTCCCAGGTCCATCATGGTCAACAAAAGATCCAACGCGAGCACTTGCAAAAGGCCAATGTGTGTGATTGGCTGGGAGCATTCATGAGGGGAAACAGCCCGGAAACAACGGCGGAAACACTCCCCGCTGAAGCTGTGCAGTCTGGCAGTCTTCGGCGTGCTCTTCAAACAAGATCATACCGTATGGAAATGTCCGACGAAACTTGCAAGCTGGTGAGACTACCTTCATAGATGCTAATAAGAGGCATAACGCAAGCTCATTCGACTCCCAACACCCCCCGGCGTCGATAGCGACATCTCCTCCGGCCATCCGGTGCTCCTCAAGAGTCTCTTCCTGCTTTCTGCTAAGTGAGTATTGAACTTGGACAAGGAAGCTTGGACGTCCGGGACATGAACATTATTCTGTCAAGAAGAATGTAAAAGCATAAGTAGCGTTCTCTGTGCACGAGCTGGCATCATCTTCTTGAGTTTGCTCCCGATCAAGCACGATGACGTAGGACTTGCACTAGAATTCAACACGATATATCTGAGACAATCTAATGGACTCGCCAGTGTAGGCAGGCCATCTCCTTTTCGCAACCTAATAATGTAGAGCCTCACAACGTTCTGGGTGCAGCGCAAGTCAAGCTTGGTTGACTGACAGGCCTTTTAAATCTCGCTATATGCTGATAATCACGGCAGAATGTGGCTGGTACTACAGCTTCGAGCTCGCATCGCCATACAGGTCAGCGCTACCGCCAGATATGCACAGCTTGCCCGTTTCTTTGACCCTGGCTTGGAAGGTTATAGTGCTGCTCTTTGCTGCCTTCCACATCTCGGTCACCACAGTCTCACCTGGCAATACTGGCCCGGCGAAGCGGACTTTGATGTTTTGGAATGGACCATACGCCTTGAGGATCGCCTTCCCAGCGATGCCGAAGAAGCAAAGCCCGTGCAGAATCGGTTTGGCGAACCCACCCTGCTTGCTAAATGACGGGTCGATGTGCAACGGATTGAGATCGCCGCTGAGACGATAGATAGCCGCTTGGCCCTCATCCGTAGCCTCCTCGATGATAAAGTCTGCATCACGCTTCGGCGGTATAGTGTTCCGAGTAGCTGGTCCGCGGTCGCTTCCCTTTGGATTGCCACCGAAATTCCCTGCTCCGCGCACGAAGACCAAAGTCTCCGTGTAGAACAGATCTTCGCCGCTGGTTTTGTCCTTGACAGTGCAACCAGTCGTGATGGCTGCGGCTTTTCCCTTATCAACTACCTCCACTAACTTTGGATAGTTGACGGTATCGGCGTGGGTCGGGATCGGAAATTTGCGTATCTCCAAGTACTGCTCGCCATGTAAGAGCTGGGTCCATTTGAAGTTCGGGACCAGGCTGGCAATGTCGATTTTTGCGCCAAATGGTGGAATCACGCCGTGTGTGGGCAGCACTTGGAAGTCCTTATGATCTTCGAACACGAGGGGTAACTGATCGTGCTTCGCACCAATGCCGAGATCTAGGCGAGTCAGTCAAGTCCAGACAATACTCTCAGAAGACTCAGATCATGCTTACTGTAAAGAACCGCGTCTTTCTCGCTCCATGAGAACTCGGTCCCTGGCGTAAATCTCTTTTGCTCTGCAGCGATTCTGTCCAAGTATGCATTGTTACTCTTAGATGTCTTTTCGTCCTTGATCTCCTGGAGATTTGCCATGACTTTTGCAGTGCCATCTGCAGGCTCACGTGGATGATCGGCTCGACCGTCGTCGAAGTTTGTGATAGAAGACCAATGTCGCATCACCATCTCCGGAGTCAGAGACTCGTGTGCTGGGAAAGCTACGCCTCCAGACCTTTGCCACCTTGTTTCTGCTACCCAGCCTGCCCCGGCCTCAAAGAGGCCTCCGGTCGATGGCTCCGGGATCAGATTGTCTGAGCAAAGGAGGCCGACCAGCGGACAAAGATATTGCGGATTGAATCCTTGGAACACCTCATCTGGTAATGCTCCTTTGGAAAGGCCAGTCCCGGCGTATGGCGCCACTGTGTTCACCTTGATGTTGTACTTTTTACCTTAGAGAGCAAGGGCACGGGAGAACCCTAGGATTCCGCACTTAGCTGCTGCATAGTTCGCCTGGCCGAAATTGCCGTAGATGCCTGATGTCGACGTTGTGTTGACAATGCGACCGTATCGTTGCTTCTGTATGTATGGCCAGGCTGCTTTAGAGACTTTGAAGGTGCTATGGAGATTGACATTCAGCACATCTAGGAACTGCTGGTCAGTCATTTTGTGGAACGCTGCATCTCGGAGAATGCCAGCATTGTTGATAACAATGTCGACCCGTCCGAACGCATCAACCGCAGCTTTGACTACGCTGTCGCCCGACTCGGCACTGCACTGAATGCCCAATGCTTTACCTCCAGCCGCTCTAATCCTGTTGACAGTGTCGCTAGGATCAGTGAGGTCGTTGACAACGATGCTTACCCCATGTCGGGCGAAGTGGAAACTGTAGGCCTGCCCGATTCCTGCAGCCCCTCCTGTAACGATCGCAACACGACCTTTGAAATCTGGAGTCTGTTCAGATTCAGAGGGGCTGGTAGGGACGCTGGTAGCCATGGCGAGTAGCTGTGCAAAGTCGGCAGGGCCGTTGGGGTGCTCAGGTTGGAAGAAATCCACCACCTCGTGCCATTCGTGCAAAAGCTTTCCCTGAGTGAACGAGTCGTCGGGTCTCAAGTAGGCTCCCTGAGCACGCTCCCAGCGAATTTGGGCAACATGGCCAGCTCCCACTTCAAAGATGCCACCAGTAGTGTTGCTCTTGCTGTTGCACAGGAAGGCGACCAGAGGAACCACCCACTCTGGCTGTAGTCGTCTCAATACATCCTCAGTCATGACGGTTGCTGTGAGCCGTGATGCAGCAATGGGCGCGATCGTATTACATCGGATGTCGTACTTCAATCCTTCCTTGGCTAGAGACTCTGTGAATCCGACTTGAGCCAGCTTCGCAGCCGAATAGTTTGTTTGACCAAAGCTTCCAAAGAGGCCAGCAGCCGATGCAGTACTAACGATGCGACCATATATCTGCTGCCTCATATAGGGAAAGGCTGCCCGGGCGCACTTGTAGGCCCCAATGACATGGACTTGCATAATCAGATCCCAGTCTTGGTCGGTGATGTTCTTAAAACTGATGTCGCGCAAGATACCGGCATTGTTGATGAGAATATCTACCCGGCCGAATTTATCGATCGCTGTACGAATAATCTGTTCGCCATCTTTGGCGACATCGTTATAGTCGGCTACGGCGTGGCCACCGTTCTGTTCGATAAGACGCACGACCTGGTCGGCAGCCTATGCGATACTTGTTAGATCTCTACAACTCGCTCACTTCGACCAGGCCATACACACAGACGACTGATGACCTCCTCCGTTTGGGCCACCTCCAAGGTCATTGACTACGACGTTCGCGCCTCTCGAGGCAAAGAAGAGAGCGTAGGCCCTTCCCAAACCTGTCTTTGTTATCACATCGAACCTCCAATTGTTTTTCCATGGCCAAAATTACCCGCACCCACCCCGGTCACGACCGCAGTCTGTCCGTCGTATCTGAGTTCGTCTGAAGCAGTCATCTTCCTTGATAAAATTCTGAGAGACGAGGCATGAGCCGGTAACGTATGGATGATATATCAGAAGAGAACAACTGGGTGCTTATTCCCGAGTATATTTCCGACAAAGATGTTAGGGTTTCGGCTGCGCACGACTTTTCGTTTCACCACAGTACGCAGTACGGCATTCATTCATTGTAGACAGATAGTATTGAATCTTTACCTGGCGTGGAGATATAATCTTTTTGCTTGTCTATCCTCAATTGACTGGTTTATCTTACTGCCGACCATCAAGACAACTTAGAACGATGCTGAATCGTAAAGCCATGCCAATCCTCCAAAGCTTCGGCCATCTTTTGCTTGTACAAGGGCAAGCCTCCGAGGTAGATAAGGTATTCTCTCTTCTTCCCCGGGATGTTGGCACCCATATACCATGAGTTGGTCTTCACTAGCAATGTTCGCTCTGCCAGGCCTAGAACATGCTCTCGCCAAGCTTGCTCCGCTTCTGAGCTTGCTTCAATGGTCTCGATGTTCTCATCCCTTTGACGGGTCAATAGCCGTAGGATGTAATCTCCCTGGATTTCCAAGAACGGTGGTCCATTGCTCAGACTCGTCGGGGCTACAACGCATTAGCCACGATCTCTTCATGTTCGAAAGCTTACGGGACAGGCTATGCTTTGCTTACCTTGTGGGCCGTAGACCATGAGGAAGTTGGGGAAACCATTCACCAACATGCCGAGTTTGGTGATTACACCATCTTTCCACTTTTCGTCGAGGTCCAGACCATCTCGACCTTTAATTCCCATTGTGCGCAATCCACCAGTCACTGCATCGTAGCCTGTGCAGATAGTGACAACATCGAAATCGCGGTGCTTTCCGTCTTCTGTTACAATGCCAGTCTCGGTGAATTCGCGAATTGGAGAATTGACGATATCGACGTTCTCTCTGTCGCAGCACTCATAGTAGTCTTGCTCCAGACTCGGTCTCTTGGTCGATACGTAGTACGGAGGCTCCTCCGGAGCCAGCATGTCTCTCTTCACCGGATCCGAGATGCGTGCACAAGTCTTTTCTCGCCAGAAACTGTAAAGCTCCCGGTTCGCTTTGGGATCGATGATGTAGTCCGAGTAAGAGCCCTGCGACCTAATCGGAATTTACGTCAGTCTAATCGTCGATGCATGCATGTCACATGCATATCGTGGAAAGTCTCCACTTACCAGTTGAAGCCGCCTTGCTTCCAGCCATGTTCTAGTCGCTTTCGTCGCTGCTCGGATGATTCGTCGAACACTTTGATGCCAGTTCCCTCCACAGGAAGACCAGGATGTGTGTTTTGGCACGCTCTGAAGACATGGCGCATTTGCGGCAGATATGAGTAGATTTCATCTTCGGTGATCTGGCGTTGCCTCATTGGAATTGCATAATTTGGTGTGCGAATGAACTGTGTTGTCTGATCGCTGACTTTGGAGGCTTCTTGCACGATCTGCACGCCCGTCGAGCCGGCACCGATGACTGCTACTTTCTTGCCCTGGAGCTCCACATGTTCAGGCCAAAGTGCGGGATGGTGAATTACGCCCTTGAATAGCTGACGACCCGGCCATTCCGGGATGTGTTGCTTGAAAGAGGTACCAGTGGCAGCGATCAGCCATTGGCACCGCCAAACTGTGTCGCTTGACGCGGTCGTCAGGGCCCAACGATTCAGTTCCGTTTGGTACCTTGCTTCGGTGACGCGTGTGTTCAGCCCGATGTCGTCGTGCAGATTCCACACATTCGCCACATGCTGAAAGTAAGAACGAAGTTCTTTGTCCGATGGAAAACGCTCTGTCCACTGAAAAGTAGTCCATATGGCCGGGTCGGAAAAGCCATAGTATGGGAATTCGCAGTCAACTCGGGCGCCAGGGTATCGCTGTACTCCGGTTTCAGCCCATAGCCTCGAACCGCCGCTCATGAAGCACATTGACTCACATTCCAACACCACACGCCCCCAATTGTCTGTCCAGCTTCCAGACTTTCACCCGGAAGCCCTGTTGGCGAAGAACGTGTAGCAAGTAGCATCCCCGAACCTTGCACCTACGAACTTCCTGCTCTTTAGGTGCAGTCATATCCCCACTCGGGCAGCTTGTAGTTCAGGTGTTCCAGTAATGTGACCAGATGCACTGTCGACGTTGTGTATCTAAGGAGATTGATCCAAGTTCCGCGTTTAGCAGGAGTTCCTCTTGATGTGCCGGCAAATGATGAAGGGAATCGTTTTGGCGGCTTTTGAACGATTCCCTTTGTTGCCCACACACGACAGGTATGATTGCATTGCGACTTTGCATAGTGAACATAAACCGGCTACAAGCAATCCGAATGCAGCCGCATCAGCGGAAATAGCACAATGTTACCCGAAAGTGCCGGCAATCATATCGTAACCCGCTCGTTTGGCATATGGACCACTGCGCCCGTAGCCTTGTTCGTCGAGTTTGGTCAGCTTTGGGTGAACGCCATCTGGGCAAGACAATGGATCGTCCCTGAGGTGCTAGCGAGAACGACCCGAGGGTTGATCTCACTCAGAACATCGTATCCCAATCCCAGGCGGTCCAAAGCACCCGGTCGTAGATTCTCCACCCTACAATCCAATCGTTAAAACTTGGAGATCTGAGTCCGCTCTTTCAAAGACTCACACGACGTCAGATTCTGCCACAAGCTTCAAGAATACATCTCTTGCCTTGGCGTGCTTCAAGTTGAGTGTGATCGACCGCTTGTTTCGATTGACAGCGGCAAAGTAATTGGAAATCGGTCCAGCTTCCTCTTTCCATGCCTTTTTCTCGCCCGGCACCTGCCAGTAGCGGGTGTCGTCCTGTGGCAAAGCGATGTGTCAGATTGTTTCACGCTGGACATTGCAATTGCATCTTACACGGCGATCTGGGTCCTCTATCTTGATCACTTCTGCCCCGTAGTCTGCGAGGATCTGGGTACAGTATGGCGCCTGAAAGAACATCAGCTTGGGTCGTGCCAGCAATGATCAGCACCAACTTACGGCCAATACTCGAGACAAGTCCAAGATTTTGATCCCCGCTAAAGCGCCATCTGTTCGCTTATCTTGAGAAGTTGTAGCATTGCTCCTTCGCGCTACTTTGATGTCGGGCTGGAGGGAGGAGATCAATCGTCCTCCGCTACCAAAGACCGAGCATGGCAGCAAGCGGCATTGCCCCAAGATCAAAGTAGACAGCCTCGAGTGTGCCATTTGTCAGCTCACACCTCCTCTTAACGATCTTGAAGTTAACTGGGATTTTTGAATGAGCAGCGCATACATCAGTCATATGTAAAGATTTGGTTTGTGATGAAGGCAGGAGGTATGATTTGATAACGATAACGCCCACGCCAGCTCATGCGGGTGAGCCTGCCAACATGAACCTTGAACTGGACCTCTCCACGCCCATCGTTTTCCCGTGCAAGTCCAAATAATGCCGCCACTGCTAATCTCTGAGACATAGCGGAATCCCACACCCGCTGTATTCAGACTGGCCTTGATATCCGGCGGCACTCTGAACATTACAGTGTGAAAATGTTTCCCTCAATCTCCATGCGGCTGCCTTCGTTCAAGGCGAGAAGCCAGAAACGCAACCCAATCCGTAGGTTCCTTCCTCTGCAACTTGGAGATACCACACTCGCCTTCAGGTCCCGGCTCCATCATAGTACTAAAACATTCCTCAATGGCAGCCTCGTGCTGTGGACCGTCAGCATCCAGCCACGAGAGTCTCGCCAACTCCTTGCATTTGGCCGCAGCTCCGGGAGCGCTTTTCGCAAGGGCAGTCAAGTAGTCATCCACAGCGATGTCGAGAGCCGCTGCGTCCGGTGTTATCGAGCGAACGGCACCAATTCTCAGCAGCTCAGCGGCATGAACATCTCTTCCGCTGAGCATAGCCTCCCTGAAAAAGGGAAAACCCCACTCCCGAGCCATAAATCGAGATATGATCGCAGGCTGCACACCGAGCTTGACCTCAGAGAGTGCGAACTTGGAGTCTTTCGACAAGATTCTCACATCGCAAACGAATGCAAGCCCAACGCCGCCACCGTATGCTGGACCGTTGACTTGCGCTATTGTGGTCTTTTGGCAGTGCTCAATGGCTTGGAAAAGGCCGCGGACGAGGTCGTAGTAGCCGCCCTGAGTAGAAGTGCGGTCTGTGTCGCTGCTGAGGTCCATACCAGTGCAGAAGTAACGGCCTTCGGCGGCAAGTACGACGTGGAATATGCTGGGGTCATCGGAGAAAGCGTTGAACAGCCTGGTGAGGGTTTGGAGCATACCGGCAGTCATTGAGTTGCCCTTTCGCGGTCTGTTCAGCACGATCTTGACTGCTGTGCCCATTCTGTACACATTGACCTCTTCTAAATTTCTTGAGAGCTCCCACTTGCTGTTGCTCAGCTTCTTCTCATTTCCTGATGGACTAGTAACTGTGCCCGACTTTGCGACCATAGCAGCTCCCGTTTTGCTGCGATTCGGTACATCAAGCATTTTCGAGATCCAGTCGCCTACTTTGCAAAGCTCAACCAAGTTTACTCCAGTCTCAATTCCAGAGTTCTCCAGCATGTAGACCAGATCTTCGGTCGCAAGATTTCCTTGTGCACCCTTTGCGTATGGACAGCCGCCCAGACCAGCAACACTGGCGTCAAAAGACCGAAGACCCAGATCGTAAGCGACACTAACGTTGGCCAGAGCCTGTCCGTACATGTCATGGAAATGGCCGGCCAATTGTCCGGCGCCGACTCGCTCGAGCAGTTTCTCCAACAGCCTTCGAGTCTGTCCCGGAGTTCCAACGCCCAAAGTGTCGCCCAACCCAACCTCATGACAACACATTGCTATCAGGCGATCGACTACATATGACACTTGATGGGGTTCTGTGGGTCCCGTATATGGATCGGCAAAGACGCAAGACGTGACACCGCGGACTGTCAAGCCAGCAGCCAGAGCCTTTTCGGCCACTGTCTCGGCTATGTCCAGAGCCTGCTCGACAGTGCAATTCTGATTCGCTTTACTGAAGCCTTCTGTCGCAGAAGCGGAAATCTCGATGCTTGTAGCTCCTGCTTTGATAGCATTTTCCAGTCCTTGAGTATTAGGGACCAGGACTGGCAGCTGTAAGTCTGCACGCTTTGCCCATGGTCCCATCTGAGCCATGACATCGTGGCTGTCTGCGAATCCATTTGGGCGGAACGAACGAAGTAGCCTCAATATTTCGAAGGCCAGTAGCCGCGAGCCTTTCGATTAACTCCGTTTTGATGGCAGTGGACACCTGCGTCTTGATATTTTGTAGTCCATCACGTGGGGCGACTTCCAGAATGCGCACCGTGGTAGCGCTGGATGTCGATAATGGCTGTCTTGATCGAAATACTGTCGCTGTAGGTAGCGACAGTTTTCTGGCAAGACGCAGCGCCATACCTCTGTGTCTGAGCAAAGTTTCAAGATGCGTCTGGCAGACTCTCCGTTACCACATTTGCATTCTACGCATAAGTGTTGCGTACACTCTGGTCAAGTCGAAACCTGGAGATGGATCGCATCCGAACCTTGTCCTCTGCAAGGTAACGATTGCCGCGCTATTCCCGCCACCATGGAGAATCCTAACCTAAACTGGTAGCTCTACAACTCCGAGATCTATGAGATGGTGTGTACGTTATTGACAGCTGGTCGTAATGATTCTATACAGTGTATACATCTTTGTCCCCGCTATGTTTGACATTCAGATGCTCCGAAAGGATGCTGAAGTACGATCTTGCCAAACGCTCCTTTGTCCACTGTCTCTTGAACCTTCGCTAAGCATCCATCAGCATTGCCGCTGAAGACCTCAACCTTGGGCAGAGAAAATCCGTTCCCGTAATTACGCACTGCCCATTTGACCGCTGCATCCATTTTTGCACCTTCAGCAGGCTGTGAGGGAATGGTAATAACTTGTGTAAGACCTGGAATGCGAATCTTCACGTCTCGGGAGCGAGTTGCGAATGGCATTTGGAACCTTCCAAACGTTTGCGTTGTAGAGACAAGTATTGTGGTGGAATCTATAGAACATGATTCCACTTGTTTCGCTGAGATTGGAGCTCCCACCGCGTCGATCGCGTACATGATCTCGCTGTTGCGAGCTTCCACTGCTGCTCTGATGTCCGTAACGACGCTCGGCGATGCGTAATCGAAACAAGCCGATGCACCCAAGGACTGGAGAAGCTCGTGGCGTTCCGGAGATGCTGTCACGAGGATCTCGCGGTAACCAGCTGCGCGAGCTAATTGGATGGTGCAGATTCCAACGCTGCTCGATCCTCCCCAGATCAATAGCGCTCCTCTTGCCTGGTCCTCTTTTGTCGTTGTAGCATCGTCACCAGGAAGTGGCAAACCGAAGAGATTGAAAACAGCATCAGCCGCCGTTGCCAAAACAACTGAAAGCCCGGCAGCATGAGGCCTAGGCAAGTTTCCGGGTACAAGCCAAGCCATGTCCTCCGGACAGCAAAGGTAGTCCTGGTGAGCGCCATAGCGACTTGGACGCCCAATCCCAGTAGGCGTCATGCCAGCAACGATATCTCCGACTGAGAACGAGGTCGTACCGGCGTCTACAACCTCTCCGCAGAAGTCGTAACCGATCACAGTATCGACGATACCGAGATGCGAACTATGTTTGGTGTCCGCAGGATTGATACCAGAGTAAAGAACACGAACGATCATCTCGCCCTTCTCGGCTGTTGGAAAATCCATGTTTTTGCGGACGGAAAAGGATCCATCTGCATCGACGAACAATGCGGTATTCGTAGGCGCTGACATTGGGTCGATTGCAATATTGGTTGCAACGATTCGAGTAGGTATAGATGCAATTGGATTTCACGAGTAGTCTGTTCTGTAAAGAAGAATAGGTTATTACATCGAGGATTGGGCGTTCCCTCAACTGACTGCTCCTGGTAGCGTATTGTCAGTCTGATGCCCTCAAGAAAGACTGCGGTATAATCAGTTGCCGATCCGGAGTCGATGGATAGGGCTTGTCGGAGACTCGGAAGCTCGGAGTCACCGACTCGGGATCACTAACCCAACCTGTTCAACAACTTGCCCTACTATACAGTCTGTCTGGTCGTTAATGTAATGAACATACACAAGGATGTGGGGCTGCTCGAACCTCGCGTGCTGCCACCATCACTCTTTCTGTTGTACTACCTCGGAACAACCCTAACTCCCCTCCTCGCGGTAGTTATGTTCAAGAGTTCGGCATTGCTATCCTACTGACTCTGCCAGCAACAATACTACCATTGCATCAATGGCCATGTCGCAGACTCCGGGCTTTCCGCGACTTGCTGGATGGCGTTCATGATTTAAGAAGCGTCGTATTGTAACGAAACTGGACCTTTAAAGGAACATCTAGTTCTCAGCATAGCTATTCTTCCTTTCAGTTTGTTTCCAACTTTACATTGACGAAATGTCGCAAACAGTAGCTGGCATCAAAGTTGCCATCACATCCCTATCCCCTTCCAAACAAATCTACGGCGAAATCCCAGCGCCCCAACCCAGCACAACCACACTACCAGCCGGCCACCTCAAATCTTCAGGTTCTCGGCCTCTACCAACAGCCATCATCTTCGACCGCGACATCGAAATACCACTCCGCGATGGAGTGCGCCTACGCGCAGACGTCTTCCGACCAGACTCTGACACTAAAGTTCCCGCGCTCATTGTATGGGGTCCCTACGGCAAGACCGGATCAAGTCCCCTGAACCTCCATACAATGCCAGGTCGAGCAGGCGTAGAGCAGTCTATACTATCAGGCTACGAAAGCTTCGAAGGACCCGATCCTGCGGAGTGGGTTGCTAGAGGCTATGCCATTGTCAATGTCGACAGCAGGGGCACGATGAACTCCGAAGGCGATATTAGAGTGCAGGGCTCGGCTGAGGGTCGCGATGGCCATGATGTTGTTGAGCACATTGCAGCGTTGCCTTGGTGTAACTCATCGGTTGGCATGGCGGGCAATTCCTGGCTGGCAATGGTGCAGTACCATATCGCTGCTCAGAATCCGCCTCATCTCAAGTGCATTGCTCCGCTCGAGGGTTTGAGCGACTTGCTTCGTGAGCAAGTTTGTAGGGGTGGTATCCCAGATCCCGGCTTCTTCAGAGCAATTGCGCATAACCTTCGAGGTGGGTTGTACTTTCCCGTAATGTAGAACAATGTATGCTGACTCTGCACACAGGCAACGGCCATATTGAAGACATTCCGGCAATGCTAGGTAAAGAACCAATCATGAACGAATACTGGCGAGACAAGCGTGTGGACTTTAGCAAGATCAAAGTTCCGGCTTACATCCTTGCTAGCTATTCCACCGGGCTCCATACCGAGGGATCCTTGAGGTGTTTCGAAGAGATGATTCGGCCTGCTTGGTATGTTCCCGGGGTGATCAAGGTCCTACATGAGTTGCTAACCATGGTAGGTTGACGATCCACGACACTCAAGAATGGTATGATCTGTACAGCGACAAGCGAACCGATGAGCTGTCGATTTTCTTCGATCGCTATCTCAAAGGACTGGACAACGGCTGGGAAAATACTCCTCGTGTTCGTATCTCTTTACTTGGCTATAATCTGGTAAGCAACCAATGCCTGACTCTCAAGTTACATGCACTCACTGACCTTCGTAGCCAAACATCTCCAATCAACCCATTCCAAACTGGCCCCATCCGCAAGCCCATTACGAGACGCTCTTCCTGGACTCCGGCAAGCTTGAGCAAAGTAGCCCATCGAACGCTGCAAACCTATCCTACCAATCCGACTATAAAGCTCGACAAGACGGCACCGACACCGAAGAGCTACACTTCACACACACCTTCGACTCGCGACAATACCTACTCGGCACATCCACAGCCACCCTGTACATGTCAACCGACCAAGGCAACGACCTAGACGTATACATCCAACTCTGCAAAGCAGACGCGAACGGCCAAATCCTCCACTCCTACAACATCCCACAGCACGAACTCGACAAAGCCGGTATGACGAGAGACAAGGTGCCGGCAGTCAACACCCTGCGTTACGTGGGACCAACGGGAATGCTGCGAGCAAGCCGACGGGCGCAGGATACTGTGCTCAGCAAGCCACACGCGCCGCAGTTGGCGTTTGGCGCGCCTGAGCCGATATCGCCGGGAGAAGTCACGAAGCTCGAGATAGGCATGTGGGCTGGCGGGATGATCTTCGAGAAAGGCGAGAAGCTTGTGCTGAAAGTCTCCGGGCATCCGATGACATTGGCCGAGTTCGATATCCTTTGGGGCTCGTATCAGCCTGCCAACAAGGGTAACCACTATGTTCATTTCGGTGGGGAATATCAGAGTCGTTTGGAACTTCCCTTGCTGTCTGCTGTTTAAAGGGGGGTCCGGACGCTCTTGCAGCGTCCTTGAGCTTGGGCGAGAAGAACATTGATAGTCTAATTAACTCTTGAGGATCTGCACGACGGGTCTTTTCGGGTTTTGCATCAGTTCGAGGTATCCGTGACCTATAGCTCAATCTTAGAAATATATTCTGGTCTCCGTACCCGTAATGTTCAGTCAATCGCGGCTCATTCGAAAAGCTCAGGCGGGCCAGATTCGGGTTGTCTTTGGATCCTGTATCGAGCGAGTTTGCCCGGTACTATGCTCAGGACTGTGATCTTGCAGGACCTCAAGCTGCTTGTTCGATTCTCTACTACAAGAACGCAATGCTAAGCTTCTAGGGATCGTAACCCACCATTATCATGATTCGTGGGTACCTCGTTAGTTTATGCCCGGTCTAATTCGCCCCATGCATCATGCCCCCAGTCTTGCTTAGTCCGTTCTGCTCCAGATGGCAGGCACACAAAAAGCTCAGTCGCTGGCCATGCTCAGCACCTGTACAGCATACCAACGCAACGTCTCCCAAGGGTGTCCAAAATCTTCTCAAGCCAACACTTCTCTTCTTCAAGCACCCAGCCTGTTCTCCAGCTTCTGCCTCTCCGACTCGCGCAGCTCGGCCATCTCCTCCTTGCTCATGTTGTACGTGCCCTGGACCTGGTTGAAAGGGTTGTCCGGGTGCTTCTCGAACTCCTTGCGGATCTGGTCGATCTTCTGCTGCCTGCGCAAGCCCTTCTCGTCCTTCATCTCGTCCAGGCGGCGGGTCTCGAACGCGGTGTAGGCGGCCTTGAAGCGGCGCTCGGGGTGGCGGTCGATCTTGTCGTTGTTGCCCTTGGTCAGGTCTAGGGCGTCGAGCGCGTCGTCGATGCCGGTCGCGTTGAGGGTGGAGAGGACGCTCTTGCTGGAGGGGCCGTCGAGGCCGGAGAGGTCGAGGCCGCGGGCCTTCTTGACTGGAGGCTTCTTGCCGGGCTTGCTGGGGAGTGAGGCTTCCTCTTCCTTAAGAAGAGCCTCCTTCTCAGCCTTCTTGCGAGCTGCTTCGGCCTGCTTCTCTGCTGCTGCGGCGCTAAGCAAAGTGTCAGTATCTTGAGAGCAAGAGAGAAGGACAGAATACTGCATACGCTTTGCTGTCGTCCTTGGAGCCCTTCTTCCAGTCTGCTGCCTCTGCTGCAGCCTTCTTCTGGTCCTCGACAGCCTTCTTTCCGGCTGCGGCCTCGGCCTTCTTCGCGTTGCCAGCGACCTTCTTGGAGTTCTCGCCTCCTGCTTTCTTGCCTCCCATGTCTGTAGATGTGATTGAGTTTAGATGTTGTAATAGTCTAGTAGGTTGTGTTTCGTTGTAAGTAGATGGTACGATCTAAAGATTTCGTGTTTGCCCCGCGACTTGGGTGCGTCATGTTTCAGCATCCCACTTTCCCTGAAGACCCGCCACGTGAGAGCAGCTGGCATGAGGGAAATAGCAGATATATGGCAACTCTAATCTTCATGACAATACATACACTGCTAAATTGAGTTGATGTGGATCGCCGTCCTTAGACGAGACAGCACCTTGACAGCGACGATCTATAGTGTACTACCAATTATTGACAATGTCACACTGCCTATCGAATGTCGCAATCTCTCGTTATCGCTTCACCCAAAGGAAAAGAAAAAGACCCACTTGAGTACACTTGAGCCACTCTCGCACCCAAGCCAGCACAGAAGCCGACTACCCGGCCGCCCGCCATGGGAACATCAAACTGTCACCGCCACATGAAGATGCAATAGGCAGTTCCTATGGCACGCGCCTTATCTGATTTGCTCGACTCGCCCTCGCCCTACTACCAGGTACGGAGGTACCGCATGTCGGTCGCTGCGGCGAGGTGAGCTTGGTTGAGCCATTCATTATTGAGTGTTTTCGTGATTCTTGATTCTTTCTCCCTCACACGCTAGCCGCTCCTTTAGCCTCGCCGACAGTATCTACCATGCCCTTGCGACATCGCGCCCTGTGAATCTCCCCCATCAACCTTGAGCGAGAACACACGACATGGCTCTTCAAGATCCGCCAAAGCAGCCTGCGCTGGCGGTGCCTGGTTCAGATGCACAGGAATCCACGCCACTCTTACAAAACCGAGATACCAACCCCAGTACTCCGCGTAAATGGCCGAAGTCGGTCGTATATCGAGTCTTACTGACTGCATTCTTCGTCTCCCTTTCATTCGGAGTCACCCAAGTACCGTTAGTCCGCACGTCCTAGTCTGCTAGGTAGCCTTGATTGTACGATCATCCAAGTTAAAATCATTCACTGACAATCTGCAGCCTCATCTATGTCTTCGGACTTATGACCTGTGATGAATACTATCTACACCACCCAGAACCTGGAATAGGCTTCCCACGCTGCCAGAAACATGACATCGAAGCTGGCACCGCGAGGGCAGTTGCTTTACTTGGCGCGTCGACCACACTTTTCGGAGTGCTCAATCTTTTCTTCACAGGCTGGACAATCAAGGTCGTCGGCATTAAGAGGGCGCTCATGATCACCATTCTCATGCCTGCTCTCCGTCTTGTGGTGCAGGCTATTGGTGTGCAGACTGGCTTCGGTCTTGGCGTCGCAATCATCCAGTGTTCGCAGGTGATTACTGTGTTCGGAGGCCCGGCTGGTTATCTGCTGGCCTGTAACTCATTCGCAGCCGAAGTAGTCGAGTCATCTGACCGGACAGCCACACTAGGACGACTGACTGGCTGCTCGTTATTCGGGACATCGGTTGGCTTCCTTCTTGGAGGCCTCATCAGCGATCACTTTGGCATCGTTGCGCCCTTCCGAGTCGCAGTCCTGCTCTTCCTCGCCTCTGTCGCATATGTCGCAGTCTTCCTCCCTCACGTGCCCTTGAACAAGGAGATCGAGGCTAAGGCATCAACGTCTTTCAAAGCGTTCTTCGACCCGCTGAAGATATTCATTCCACAAAAGTGGCGTCTTCCCAACGGCAAGGTGCAGCGCGAGTACGGAACTCTGCTCGTCGGCATTGGAGTCTTCCTTGGAGTTTTCGCCACTGGCTATATCCCCGTGCTCTTACAGATGTATGCCACGGATGCATTCGGATTCACACCGAATGAGAACGGCTGGCTGATTTCAGTCAATTGTCTCGTGCGAGGCCTGTTTCTCACTCTGGCATTTCCCGAAATCATATCGCGTGGGCGCAGATGGCTCGACAAGCGCAATAAGTCAAAAAGCCCAGCACCAAGCCATTTGAAAGGCAGTGACTACCTCCCATCAGCTCCGGCCCATCTTGCCTCAGTACCTGGTGTCGACAATGACGAGACCGAGCCAATCGATCCACCTGCGCCATCGGCAGAGACCGAAACCTACGCCTTCGACTTGTTCTACATCAAGCTGTCGCTGGTAATGGATGGCATTTTGACGGCAGGCGCTACGTTCACGAACCAGGGGTGGCAGATGTACGTTGTAGCAGTGGCCATTCCACTTGCTGCAGGCTCGGGCACCTCAGCAAAGGGCACAATCCTACAGATGTGTGAGCCGCAACACAGAGCAGATGCGCTTGGAGCGATCAGTCTAGTTGAGATGATGGCAAGGCTTAGCACGAGTGGGCAACTCTTTCGCTGAGAATTTCAAACACGACTCGCTGACTATGTATTAGCTGGCCTCTTTGGCCTCATTTTCTCTGCATTTGCAGCCATCGGCAAACCACATTACACTTTTGCTCTCAATGGCGTGAGTAATGTTATTCAGTTCAATGAAGTGGAGTTATCATTAACATAGTTCTTCTAGGCTGCTGCGCTTCTGGCATTTACAGTAGTGCTCTTTGCGCGATTCCCTCCGGAAGGCGCTACGAGAGTTACAGACGAGTCTGAGTCTGACGAGCCTGAGTTGAATTGAACCTTGTACCTCGCGCACAGCGAACGTGGCCGGTGCTTCTCATATATAAACGCTAAATCATACACGTTTTGTCGGAAGCCTTCCCCGGTACCTGTCTTACGCATCTGCCGCGAAGCTTAATCGCATTAAGGAGCGACAGCGCAGGCTAAATAACGCGAAGTTTCAAAGAACTATGGCGTGGTACGAATGCGACGCATGGCTTGCTACGAACATGATTTGAGACCTTCAGACTACAAAGAATGCTCTTGGGAGGCTCAGCTTGACTGATGGATGGCTTGCCTTCCTTCCAACCTGGATCATTCCATCACCCGCCAAGCCACCACACTTTCAGGACAAAGCGGTTCGCGCAAGGGATTCGACAGCGTGACGCCTACTGTTATTGATGAGAACGAGCGTGTGTACAGACCTTATTTGTTGGTAGAGACAGCACATAAAACGCATTAACAGCCATTTCTGCAGGCCACTCAAGTCTCAATCAATCGAATAACGTTAAAGTTGGTCTACTCAAACCTGTGCGCCCTCGATGCGACCATCTTTGACATACATAGGCTTCGGCCTCGTCGCCTTGGCCTCTGCTGCTCCTCCGAACAAGCAGCACAACCGCGTTGTTTCGTGTCAGGTAGGTTCGATTGATCGCATGGCTTGGCCTGATGCTTGTGTTGGAGATGCGTTCTTGTCTGACGATGTTGCAGGAGCCTACATTCACTTCGACGGTTGTGGTAGATGAGACCATGTGAGTCTTCTGGCGTCTGTAGACTCGGTATACCTCGCTCACACTTTTGCTCCATGTAGTACCCGAACCTTGACGACCACGATCGGCCTCCTTCCGGACGTCACATCGACCGTCTTCGAAACCGCCACAATGTGAGTCCACAACGTCGATATGCCACCCGACATCACTCTAACAACACCCCAGAACCATCGCAAACGAACCCATCTGCACATACCCAAACCGTAGACGCGACACTCCCGACCCAACCGACCAACAACCAAACCCAGCAACACTCACCCAATCAGCCCTCTACTACCACTACCGCAACCTTCACATCGCTCCCCGCCCAACAACACCATCCCTCCCCCTCTGCCCAGGCCCGACTTCAACCTCGAGAGTAACAACAACCCTTATCTCCCTCCTCGAAACCACCCTCACAACCTCCCTCACCACCCCATCAGCCCGCACAATAACCACAACCCTCACCACAACAACCACAACAACCTCCACCCCTACCAGCCCCTCCAACACCTGCCCAACCATCCCAGCAACCGTCTCCTCCACCGGCTTCACCACGAACTACACCCTCACCTCCCGCACCTGCGGCCGCACCCTCTCCTACTCCAACCCAGCCAACACCAACCCCCCCGTAACCCTTCTCATCCGAACGAAAGTTCTGGCTTGCGAAGCAGCAGCGCAGTGCGCGACAGCGGCGCGGAATCAGGGAGCAGGGTATTTGAGTTTCGATCTACATTATCGTTTCGCGAGCGGGTGGGAGTGCGTGATGTTCTTCGGGCGGAATGCGGAAGGACAAGGGTGGGATGTTGTTGACCAGGGAGTAGGGGAGGGGTATGGGTATTCTGTCTGATGGGGGATGGTTTTGGTTAGAGGGTTTTTGGTGGAGGGGAACATTGTACTGTTCTGGGTTGGATAGTTTTCTGTGCAGGGAGCGAGCTGTTTTTTTTTTTTGTTTTTTTTGTTTTTTTCATTACGATGTCGGTTTTTCTCCTTTTTTTTTGGCTTGGGGTGTTCGAAAATCGTTCTCACATTAATCTTTTCCCAATTGCTGTTCTCGGAAACTTTGGTTGGTATTACCATTAACATCCAAACAACTAATACAACTAAGATATATGCAACACTTCCCGCCTCACCGGCCATTCCTTTCCTTCCTTCCCCCTTTCTCTCCTCCTTCCGCCTAGTATGTACACAAGAGGATATATGTAGTAGTGTAGATCGAACCGTCCAAGAGTTATCGTCAAAAAGCCAACGTTATGTGATCGAAAATGACCACCCGGACCAAAAGCAAGAGAAAAGAACGACAAGGAAAAGATAGGTAAAGAGATAGGGCGCCAGGAACGGTCGCCAAGTTTGTACAGGAAGGAGATCTTCTCGTATCTCCAAAAAATTTCGGGTCTTCCGACATGGCTCCAAATTTGCCTTAGATTGAGTCGAGGTCGGAGGTTCTTTCAAATGTCTTTTAATGCGTCGTCAGAGGCGTGTATATCGAGGGCCAAATATGGCTTTCCCCCCTTGAAACATCAAGAAGAAGCAGAGGGCGAGCCAAAGGCCTTGAACGCCACGCCCAAGCAAACTTTTGCGCTCCAGTGGATCAGAGCCGTGATTCTCCTCAGACCTTCTCCTTCCTAAACCTCGAGAAGAAGCTCTTCTTCCTCTCCTTCTTCAGCGGCGAAGGCAATCCCGCCTCCGGCAACGCCGGGGGCTCAAGCCTCTTCGGCGCAGCAGGCCAAGCCTCATCGGTCGGTCCGCTCGAGCGCAAGAAATCCGCCAAATCGCCCGTGTTGCTTTGCTCGTAAGCACCCAGGCGTGCACCAGCGTTGCCTCGGGGGATAGCG
>Ga0265797_10001238_pt1 | contig 45243 bp, 47 predicted proteins | sample P2T30metagenome_FD_192433 | JGI IMG/M metagenome (GOLD analysis project Ga0265797, IMG submission 192433) | Plant litter microbial communities from East Loma Ridge, Irvine, California - P2 T30 | ecosystem: Environmental > Terrestrial > Plant litter > Unclassified | place: USA: California...
TCCGTCATGAAGTTTAGGTACAAGTGAAAGGGCTTATGACGCTTTGGACCCTTGGGTGGTTCACGCCTCGGCCCAGGTCGTCCTCCGAAACTCTACCTCTCCAACCCACGCTTCACTCCCGACTCTCTCGTAAGTGCCCAGCATGTCGACGGCTCAAGAAGACGAGGCAGTCCCCGCTATACGATTCAAGCGCCGCAAGATCGCGCACCCAAAGCGCGTCTATACCGAAGACGATGCGCCTACTGTTTCCGCCTCGCATACGCCCGTTGCGGCGACTCCCAACGACGCGCCTGTCTCGCCGACCGGAGCCAAGGATGAAGAAGAGTCGGTGCCGAACCTGAAAGAGATACTGCGCAACAGAAAGCGGCCCCGCGACCGACTAAAGGAAACTACGCGCAAAGCAGAGCCGCCGCGGACAGAGGTGGTGCAAGTAGAAGCGCCCCGGCCAGACCAGTATACCAGCCGCTTCGTCGCGCAGACGGGACAGGTGGTAGATCGCGATGACAAGCAGATGTGAGTGGACTCGTCGCCAGATTACAGCAGGCTCGAATGAGGGCACCGTCAAGCATGGAGGCTAATGTGCCAGGTCGGAATATGTAGAAGCTCGCATGGCTGAAAAGAACTATCGCCAGTACGGCTGGCCCATACCAAACCACCTCCAGGCTTCTGTAGCAGCCATCGCACCAGATCTGCGGCATACCTTCACCACCAGTTCATCGACACAGGGCGCGACCAGTAGCACCGAGACTCCCGCGGACAACGAACACAGCAACCGGTTGGCGGCAGGCCAGGGCAAGCTTCAGGAAGTAGACCTAGGTCCTGATGCTGCGGCGCGCACCGAACAAGCCTGGAAACGATGGGACAAGGGCGAGCCAGAACCGCCAGCAAGCAAAGCGCGACGAGACAAGTACGGCTACGCGTGGCGCAAGCCCAAAGCCAACGGCAAGACAGAAGAAGACAAACGTCGCGACCAGATGGTTGAAGCCGTACTCAAAGAAGCTAAACGTAGGTTCCCTACCCCTTCTCACACGACGTCCATACTAACATCTCCAGTCGACTTCTTCGACTCCACAACCCCCGCAAACCCCCACGCCAACACCTCCACCAACACCGACGACGCCCTCGTCGAGCAGTTCCGCAACGAATACTTCGAATCCATGGAAGCGAAACAACAAGCCCGTAAACCACCTGCCCCTCCTGTCAAGGGTGCGCCACCTCCCATCACAGGACCCAAATTGGGTGGCAGCAAGAGCGCTAGAGCCAAGATGCACAAGTTACAGCAAGAAGAGGCTGCGAGGAAGAAGAGGTAATGTTTGCTGTACATGGATTTTCGCGTTGTTGCGGTGGCACCCGCTACGACGATCTATGGGTTGCCATTTCACGGGATTTGATTCACAATCTTGTTGGATGTTCAGTTTGGATCTTCCTTCTTCGCCATGTTTTCTGGTCAATCCGATGATTGGATTGAGGTATTAACTCTGTTTTCGTTTAGTGGTGCGAGGACGAACGATGGACGAGTGCTTGAACGATCAGAGTGGATGGATACGCAGGTCAAGAAGACGACTTGGTATAGCGGTTAGTGAGATCGGTGTCTGAGGTTACGGGTTTTTTTTGGTATGACGATTGAGACTGGGGGCCTTGTAACACTGTATCGGTGCATGGGATAGGCTATTTTGCTTCAAATCCAATGATGGCATGCTGATATCTTACATACAAACAAATTATCCAAGACCTAGTTATGTATACTGGTTCAACGCCAAACAAATACCCTGGTTATACTATACCCAAAAAAAACCCCCATACCCTTATCCTCATAACAGTCATCTCAAAGCTTCCTCGGAGCCGCAGCAGCCGGCTTCTTCGCCGCCCCATTCGCAGGCGAACCTTTCTTCGCAGCCCCGTTCGTCGCACCCCCTATCTTAGCAGGCGTCTTCTTCGCCGGCGCAGACACAGCACCCATCTTCTTCGCCAAATCACCCGTCTTCTTCACAGCCGGTGCCTGCCCCTTGCTCACTTTCTCAGGCACTTGAACAGCTCCACTAGGCGTCACCTTGATGGGCACACCGCTTGCCGTCATGAACGTAGTCCCCTTCTTCTCTTGCGCCTTCTCAATCTCCTCTTTGCCCACTTTAATCTTGACGCCGTTCGCCATGGTCAGCGTGCCTGTTTTCTTGGCTTGTTCAACTTCGGTTTGGGGGACTTTGATCATGACGCCTGAGGCTGTCATCATCTCTTTCATGGGACCTGTGGGTTGCGGAGTGGGTTTCTTGGTTGCTGCCGCGGGGTTCGCTCGGGCGTGTGCGGCGGTGCCTGGTTTGGGGGCTGCGGCTGTGGGTTTCTTTGCTGAGGATGTTGGGAGGTTTACGGCGCTTTGAGCTCGCCTTACTGCTGGGGTCGCAGCAGTGGGCGTTTGTAACGTCTTGGTCATTGGTGGTGGTAGTGCTGTGCTTGCTCTTCTCATTCCGTTGGGCATTACGGCGCCACTCGCGATAGCTGTTTCTTTGACTAATTTGGCGAGATTTTCTTGTGTTAGGCGCTGTACTTCTGGTACTTCTTTTGGCCCTGCGGCTTGGGCTGCGCCCATTTGTGCGGCGCCTTCTATCATCTTTTCTAGTTGCTCGGGGCTTGGGAGGCCTTTCATTTCGCCGCCTTGACCTAGGAGTGTTTTCATGTGGGTCTGGAAGAACTCTTTGGCGCCGGGTATGGGTAGGTCTTCGGGCGAGGCACCATAGGCTACGGTTAGAGCCATCATGACGGAGGTTATTGGGGCGAAGATCTTGACGAACTCGTTCCAGTTGCCGCTTTTGACTTCGGTTTCGATCTGTACTGCTGGTCGTGGCACGGTTCGGATGGTCTTGTTTCCACTTCTGCTACTCTCACTCTTGGTGTCCATATCAAGGTGGTTCTTCCAGAAATCTTCTGCGGGAAAGCGGTTGTGGCGACTGAAATACTCCAGCATGTAGTCCTTCTCCCTCCAGCGGTTCCTCAGCCATACCTCAAAAGCGTGTGTGTTTTCATATGGGATATCATCGAGGTGAAACCGTCGCCAATGCATGTTTACTGACTTTGGAGGCCTGCCTTCGAAGAAAGAAGAGCGGAGGGTGAAAATATCTTGACCGAACTGACCTTCTGGCACACCTTCGTATGCGATAGTACAGTCGTACAGCCAATCTGTTGTTTCTCTCAGTTCATTAAGGCAGAACTTGAGGCCAGTGCTGCGTGGAAGCAGTTGGTGCTTCATATCCTGCAACCCATTCTTCTTCGCCCATTGCTGGCTCTTTTCGCGTGTAGTCTTTGACAGATTCGTGCCCTCAGGAAAGATGATGAGCCACATGGGGTCGCCTTTCTTGTTCAGCTTGCTGAGATGTTTCTTGAATGTACGCTGGTCTTCCTCCCATTTTCTAGACAGAAAGATGAAGTTGTAGAACTGAGCACCCCATCCAATGATTGGAATGTTCTTCAACGACTCTTTCAGAATAATGTAGATGAAGCCGTGCATGTTGTTCGTGTATGCGATCCACCAGATATACAGCCAGTCAGTGTAAAGTTGATGGTTTGCCATAAGGACCATGCGATCGGCGAAGTTGCATTGTAATGATCCATCTTTGCGTTTGATAAGTTGGCCGACCATGCTCGAGTCGCCAGATACACGAACGACAGTCGGAGCCCACCATTGGGTTAGACAGGTGATCAGGATGGCGAAGCATTCTTTGGTATATGCCATGTACCCATCGTAGAATTGCGGGTCAATCAGCTTTAGCGGTGCACCTAGGAATTGGGATGCGCTTATACTGTCAGGTATTAGTTGGGTGTATCTGGAGGTGGACATGGACGTGCTTACGCCAGAACGCCGGACAAGAACGTCGAGGCTAACGTGAAAGCTCGTTCTGCCTGTGTCAACTCGCCAAAGCGCGGTGGTCCAGCCGGATGCGCTTCGACATTGTCTTTCGAGATCCGCAATCCAGCACCGAGGTCATCCTTTTTCTTCCTCTTGACAGCAGCTGGTACTGGGGGCTTGGATGCTGATTGGCTCGCTGGGGTTGGCTTTGGAGCCGTCGCCTTCTTCACCGGGGGTTTGGCAGCCGGCGATTTGGTAACGACGGGCTTCTTCGTAGCAGTAGCAGGCGACATCTTCCACAGTTGGCACACGAGCGAACATCGAAGTCCAAAACGTCAAACACGACTATCAGCACCAGTGACGGGCTACCCGCGACGTCAGTGCAGGCTAACGGGTCCAGGTTCGAGATCAAGATGGATGCTCCACTTGCGCGTCGTCAACCCCTGTCAGCGTGCCGTGGCATGACGTTATGTGTGGCGGCGTACAACCAAGTCAAGCAAGCAAGATATTCGAGACACACCGTTACCCCTTCCTTAGTCTCTTGGTCTACTCAATAACACTATACTCGCTCCGCAGTAGATACCAATCCTCCAAAGCGTCTCAATCACATCCCTCTTCCAACAATACCACCATATTCGCACCACATCTACGGTACGTTCGACTTTGACAGCTGTCGACCCTGGCGCATACTCGAGTGGTGCACGCGAGCAGCCTTCAAACGTTCATCTAGGCTGGAGACTGACACACATCACAGAACTTATTCCCACCCACATATCGCATCTCTCCAACATGCCCGCAGCCTCCGTAGCATCAGCGCCGGCCAAGCGCACCACCAACAGGGCCACCGCTTCAAGGGCTCCTAAGAAGGCTACCCAGAGCGCAAAGAAGCCCCAAACGAATGGCGCAACGAACGGAGCTTCGCAACCTCAGATGTCACCATACACTATCATGGCTTCGAGGATCGCAAACCGCGTCGCCGAAATGGCAGAGAACATGACATTCGTCGAGCGCGAGAAGTGAGTCGTCCGAACTTCCTTGAATTTTCCCCTGACATTCTTTTGGTTCTGGTAGCGACGGCGTGGAAAACCAGGGCCGCACTACACAACTGCCGACCTGAATATGGACCCCTATCGCGTAATCACTGGTCTAGAAGTACATTTGCTAACGATCTGCGGTAGGCCCCAACAGCAAGCGCAACAGCAGCAACAACAGCAGTCTGCTCCGTCCAACTCGGGAAAGAAGCCACCCAGGAAACTCGAGATGCGCATGCCCAACAACGGCGCCTCACCAACCAACATCACCTTCAGCGCACCTTTCCTCGACAACACACTTGCCAAGCTGCTCACGCTCCAAAACCGTATGCTGACAGTCAGCAACGACATCGCAGCGTGCGAAGACGTAGACGACAAGACCAAGCAGGAGCAATTCGCACAAAGCGCGGAGTTGAGCCGCATCATCGCCTTGATCTGCGCTGAGAAGGCCAGACAGGGTGCTTAGTTTGTTACTTTTGTCCAAAGTAATGAGTAGTTACGAGCGTTTCTTTTTTTCATTGGTATTGAGCATATGTAATCAAAAGGGTTTGACTGTAGCAGCGCGCTTTGTACGAATAGCATGATTGACGATAAACATAATAAATTGACATACGAGCATCACCACGCACCGTGATACTCAGCCTCAACGCTGTACTGCCTAGCGTAATGGTGACATGCCACGGCAGAAAGCTACAACAGAAGCTAAAAACCTGCATCAAAAGATCGACAGCCAGGACTTTGGTTCAGGTCCACCTCGCTGTGCCACAATAACGTCATTTGACGCGGGGCGGCAGCGACCCCCCTGCATGCGACGGGTAGCGAAACAGGTTCAAGCTGCGGTGGCGCCAAAGGCCATGCATCATCGGAGAACGTGATCTGGGGTCCAACAGTCTAGAATTAGAGAGCTCTCTCGATACTACCATAGCTCCTCCGTCGAACCTAGCTTTCGACATCAATTGCAGTCGCGAGATCACTACACATACTATACAATGACGAGCTTCATCTCAAACATCATCTGGAACTCGGTAGAGGGCTTCGTAGATGCCGGAAAGAAGACGGCGGGTGAATATGGTGGAAATGCCTTGATCAAGGCTGGGGATATGATTGAGAACAGTGGAAGAAGTGTGGGAAATGGTAAGCTGCTCGTCCCGTAAATGCCCCTCGAGCACTCACTAACATGCGCCCAGGTATCGAGAAGAAAGCAACAAGCTACGGCACCGCAATCACTGGCCAAACCTACAAGCCCACAGCCAAAGCTCTCCCTTCCACAGCACGAAAGCCCGTAGTCAAGCGTTCCAACTCGACCCCCGCGAGCAACAAGCCAACCACCAGTGGAACGCCTCTGGGCGCGAAGAAGTACCCGGGTAGTAACCAAGTCAACGGTGCTGTTGGAGGAGCGAAGAAGACTGTCGGAGGAACAGTAGGAGGATTGAACAAAACTGTCGGAGGAGTAACAGGCGGCGCATCCAAAGTCACCGGAGGCGTCATAGGCCGCGCAAACAGCACCGTCGGCACCGTAACGAACAACGCCACAAAAGCCACCGGAGGCCTTGTAGGAGGCGGACAAAGAGCCATCGGCGGAGCCACAAAATCTATACCTCCCTTCAAGGGCCCCAGCGCAGCTCCCTCAGCCAACAAGGCCCTTCCGAAGCCTTTCCCGGATATCAACGGTCTTCCCAAACCCGCATACCCGACGACCAAGAAGGCTGCAGTCAAGCCTGGCCAACCGAAACCGTTTACACCGCCCACTGAGCAGAAGAAGCCTGATCCTAAGAAGGCTTATCCTGGGACGAACACGCTGCCGGGAACGAGTCGGACACCGGTACAACAGCAGAGGTTGAAGCCGTTGCCGAAGGCGGCGCCGCAGATTGGACAAGGGCAGACTATGTCGCATCTTGCCATATAGAAAAAGAAGAAGCAGGGATTTTGCTTTGGAATGGGTTTGATACGGCGTTGAGGTATGTAGATTTTGGATGTAAGATTATGATATGGTGTGTTGGAATCTTATCTGGACAGATATACGAATTGGATCTGGTTACTGTCTCACTTAGTCCACTATGCTACTGGCCATGTATCGTTCGAGCATACCTGCAAGATGCTTGACTGATCCGAGAATTTGACACGCCGAATGAGACACTCTTGACGTTTTTTCTCCTATGTATCCACTGCTTTGCTACAAACAGCATAGAGACTATGTTTACTTGAGACAACTCTCTAGCACGCAGCGCATTCAAAGACGACGCGAGCTTGGAAAGGTTATGGAGACCAGAAAGTGCAGAAGAGTTGGACGGCTAAAGAACTGCGCATGGGCTAGGAGTGGACATGTAGACTTTGGTATCGTAGTAAGCATTTATTTTCCGATGAAATGACATTCGATGTGTGTGCTGAAAATGAGTACGAGAATAAGCTCTTGATGCTGGTGATATTGGTTTGGATGAGATCGCATTGCAAATTTCGCTCTTCTAAGCCATGGATGTAATACCCGACGACTTGTTGCTTCCGAAGGCAGCATTTAAGCCCGATTCTATTCATCGTCGCTGTCGCCAGCATCTGATGGGACAGTTGCATCGTTTCTGTCGTTGGTATTGCGGGAATTGTGAGAGGCTCGTCATCTATTGGTCGCCCCGATGCCCTGGGATGAATGAGCGGGCACAATGTCGTTGATTGATCGTTGGTGATGTTGGTGATGCTGACAACTGATACCCACATAGGTAGGTAGTAGGTACGTACACGTGAACGGGTACTTCGCGTACTTCGCGTACTTTGCATAACCGCAGCACCCTACTCGAGGGAAAAATCAAAGCCTCTAAAGACACTTCGTACGAAGGTCAATAAAGATAACCGGGAAGCCTACCTCGTCTTAGGGCATTTTTATTTTTCTCTTGCTGCCTTAATGTATCGTGCAAAGCACCTGTTCAGTTCTCTCTTGTGTGAGGCGGCAGCGTTATGACGTTCTCATCCACCATAATGTTCAGCCTCAAAGACAACCACAAGGGTAAAGGTAGCAGTCTGAACTCTACTTCGTTGAGAATTTCGGCCGGTCTGCGGTGTGCGGGCCTAATTCCGTTCCGTCCACGATGTGCATCCCCCAATGTCGATCTCCCCGCCCCAGCCCCACCCCATCACACTTTATCCCCAACACAGCGCATCAGACCGCCTATCATGAAGCTTCGGGGTGGAGTCGTACCGATCTCGGCATTTGGTTAAGCTTCGGCATGAGTCTTGGAGTGCTTAATATGCTCGCCTCCCCTGCTGCGCTCCCGCGCGCTGCCGTTCTTGCTTTACTACCCACGATTTTGAGACTGTGTGCAGACGAAGATGCGTTTTTTTACTTCGAAAGACCCGGAGAGTGGGGAGCAGAATGAGGAGAAGAAGGTCGAAATGATGAAAGAAGGAGACGGAGACGCAGAAGCCGGGCCAGCTGCACGGGTGGAAGACGAGATTGACCCGGTGATCGAGAAGCGCGTGCGACGGAAATTGGACACACATATCGTTCCTTTGCTATCGGCACTGTATCTGCTGGCATTCCTCGACCGGTCAAACATTGGGTACGAAGAAACATTTTTACAATGGAGAAAGCATGGCTAATGTGGCATCAGCAACGCGCGAATCGCGGGTATGGAAGAAGATCTCGACCTGAGTAGTTCGCAGTACCAGTGGCTTCTTACCATATTCTACATTTCGTACATCGTCTTCGGGTTCCTCGCAATCATGTGGAAGGTCGTACCACCGCATGTTTGGGCCGCGGGCTGCGTCTTCGTCTGGGGCCTCGTTTCGACCGTACAAGCTGCGACAACTTCGTGGGGAGGAATGATGGCACTGCGGTTTCTCATGGGAGCTGCAGAGATAGCATATGGGCCAGGCGTGCCATTTTTGCTTTCGTTCTTCTATTTGAGGCATGAGCTTGGGCTTAGATGTGGGTTGTTCCTATCGGCTGCACCGCTAGCCAACACGTTCGCAGGTGCTCTAGCGTATGGAATCACGAGCGGTAACCCCGGAATGGCGAAATGGCGCGTATTGTTCTTGGTAGAAGGTTTGCCTACAGTCGTTATGGCTGCGGTTGCATTCTTTTTCTTACCAGACAGTCCAGAAAAAGCGAAGTTTCTGAATGAAGAAGAAAAGGCGGTTGCGAGAGCTCGTGGTGTGGCACAGGCTGGCGCTGGAACAAGAATTGGAGCTATCAACTGGAAAGAGATGTTGGAGGGACTGATGGATCTAAAAGGCTGGATACTCGGTGTAAGTCTGACAACGCGATGTGGTGATACTTAACTGACCTAAATAACAGCTCATGTACTTCTCTGGGAACGTTGCATTCTCGTCGCTACCGGTGTTCCTCCCGACAATCCTCAACGAAATGGGGTTCTCGAAGGTCAACGCGCAGGGACTCACAGCACCGCCATTCTTCTTGTCCTTCCTCACAGTAATCGCCACATGCTACATCGCAGATCGGACGCAGCAGCGAGGTATCACGATCGCTATCCTTACGGCCATTGGAGGGATTGGCTATGTCATCCTAGCAACCACGAAGAGCGTAGGAGCGAGATATTTCGGAGTCTTTCTGGCTGCCGCGGGAATCTTCCCAGCTATTGGCAATGTACTGCCTTGGGTCACGAACAATCAAGGCAGCGATACACGAAGGGGTACAGGAATAGTCATCCTGAACTTGATCGGTCAATGCGGACCTCTGCTGGGGACCCGATTGTATCCCACATCAGAAGGGCCATTGTACGTCAAGGGCCAGTCTGTATGTGCTGGGTTCATGTTTCTGTTCTGCCTGTTGTCTCTTTTGCTGAGAACAATTCTCGCGTGGGAGAACAAGAAGCTGGATCGCAAGTACGGGACATTGGCGCAGCAAAGGGAAACCGGTGGGAGCAAGAGGGAACTAGGCGAAAACTACGGCCCAAAATTTCGCTACGTTTTGTAGAGTGTAGGGCTGCCAATGACAAACCAAGCTGTTATCGCACTGCAGTGCCACTCGATATGCAGCTTGACGCGGGGTATGCTGAGGCCAGAGAGATACCCAAGTATGGAATTGTTTGATCGGCTTGTCGAGAAGTGTTCCTTGCTCTTTCTAATCTATTGATGACTAGTGACGCACGGAATTACCATTAGAGGTCGGGGTAGTGTAAACAAGCGTAATAGCGCCAAATCAAGTGCTAGGGCGAAGCAATGGCGCATGCAGGATTGCCATGTTCCCGAATCGGCAATTGACCACGCGACAGCCGTTGCTCAGAACAGCCACCAACGTGTACAAACCAGTCGTCGTACTGACATGCAGCTTGCAGGGCATTATCGCGGAGATGGCGACAGAGATGGGGTTGCTGGCAGCAGTGTGCGCGAGATCCACCGCATGGTTCACACATGCGAACTGCAAAGCTGGAGAGGCTAGACCCCCCGGGCGGGCCCACACTTCCAGGGCACGGACACCGAGTAACGTCACTGGTAGATTCAGGACGAGATTCGCAGCAAATCCACACTCAGCACTTCCGACGCGCTTTTCCACCCACACTCCTGCGTGTCTACTTATCAGTGGCCCATCATTGCTGCACACCCCCGTCACACAGCATTAAAACTGCAATTGTTATCTTGATCCACGCGCTTTCCCGTAATGGCCTCAAATCCGTCGGGCCCTGCTGGCCCCGACGCCGGCACAGCTGCCACCTCCAGCGGCCCTTCGTATGCGGCAGCTGCAGCCGCTCCACCTAAGAAGAAGAAGACGCATCGCGGTGGTAAGAAGCGCAAAAACAGGAGACAGAGTTTTGCAGCTGGAGCCGATCTCGCGCAAGGCGACTCCATGATGGAGGAGCGCCCGAGTCTGGCCAATGTCGCCAGCCATGGGCAGTCGCGAGGGAGCAACGGCTTCTACCGCACCCACAGCAACCTCAGCAACACAAGCCTCGAGAGCGAGGCTCTGCTGGACCACCGCGAGCAGCCCACCATCCGGACGCGTCGTCCCAGTGTGCCTGTAACGTCCATGTACCAGCCGAGGGCAAGCCAGCCCAGCGTCAGCACACCCCAGCGGCTTCAAGCCGCAAACTCCTACGGACGCTCACGCCTGTCGCATACTCCCGAGGAGAACTACAGTGATGGCGAAGACGATGCGGATGATAGAACGCCACTCATGGGTTCGTCTCAACGCGACATCAGGACATCCACCAGCTATGGCTCCAACAACGGCAAGCCTCGCCGAGGAAGCAAGAACTCCGCAAAGAGCTTCAAGCACATGCCCATGCCAGAACACAGGCCGGATCTGTTCACTCAACACCATCACTCTACAACCAACCTCGATGACTACGATGTCAACAACCCGCCATCCGTACCTACGAGCCCAGCTTTCGAGGCTAGCAGCGGTCTAGACGATGTCATGCTCCCGACAGACTTGGACCACCTGTCCGACCCAGGAAGGTCCAACAGTGCATCCCGAGATGCACTCATCAACATCGATGAAGACGCCCATTCAGGCACTCCGCCTACTCCGGGCGACTTCACACGCCGCATGACCGGTTCTGCGCTTGAAGATGTCTGCTTCCCCCATGAGGACATGTCTGAGATGGGACACGAAGATTACATGAACGCCCCCACGACCGGTGAGCCTACCACTCGCCGAAGACGCCGCCGCTGGCCCGATCTCGACGTTCTACAAGCTTGGGCACACGAGGAGAAGGAACAACGGACAATTGAAGGCATGCGCATGCGCAAGGTTAGCGAACCGCTTATGGTTGAAGGACGCCTCCGTCCGAAACGACGCGTCTGGCATCGCGAGGACAGCGACGCTCCTTACCGGTTCACGTACTTCAATGAGACGTTCGACAACACAATCCATAGCCAGAGCATCAGTGAGCTCTTGCAACCAGGACAGAGCTTCAGGAATCTCTTCGTTCCTGATCCACCAATCCTCGATGACGACAGCGATTCTTCCGACACAGAGGATGACATGCTGCACGCTGGCCCCAACGGCGGCTACTCCTCACGCACAACAACGCGTTCAACTTCGAAGGCCGAGGGCAAGTACTCTTCTGGAGAACAGACGCGCTCAACAACCCCTCGTCCAACGGATGCAGGAAAACCCGACAAGCCCAATGGCGAAAAGCCGAAGCGTTTTGGTCCACGTCCTGCTTGGTGGTTGGATGTCATGTCCCCCACGGAGACTGAGATGAAGGTCATTTCTAAGACGTTTGGCATACATCCATTGACCTCGGAAGACATCCTCATGCAAGAGCAACGCGAAAAGGTCGAGCTGTTCAAGCACTACTACTTCATCAACTACCGTACCTTTGAGCAAGATGAGAATAGCGAGGACTACCTGGAGCCCGTCAACTTGTATGTTGTTGTGTTCAGAGAAGGCGTAATAAGCTTCCACTTCTCTATGACACCACATCCTGCCAACGTCCGCCGGCGTATTCGCCAACTCTCCGACTACCTTGTCCTGTCACCTGACTGGATCTCGTATGCCATCATTGACGATGTCACGGATGCGTACGCGCCTATGATCCAGAAGATCGAAGAAGAGGTCGATGATATCGACGAGGCTATACTGCGACTCCATTCCAGCGAAGAAGAACAAGAAGCAGAGAAGGAGAAGTCATACAGCTACAACAACCCGCACTACAAAGAGCCTCCCGAGATCAAGTCGCAGCAAGAAACCGGCCGAGACATGTTGCGACGCGTGGGTGAATGCAGAAAGAAGGTTATGAGCCTGTACCGCTTGTTGGGCAACAAGGCCGATGTCATCAAGGGTTTCGCCAAGCGATGCAACGAGCAGTGGGATATTGCACCTCGCAACGAGATTGGTATGTATCTTGGAGATATCCAGGATCATATTGTCACCATGACAGGCAACCTGAGTCATTACGAGAAGTAAGTTGATCCCGGCAATACTATAGACCACGAACTGATCAGTCTTCCAGTCTCCTATCTCGTGCTCACAGCAACTACCTTGCCCAGATCAACATCCGGATGAACGAACGTCAAGAGAAGACGTCTGATATTCTTGGCAAGCTTACTGTGCTCGGAACGATCGTCCTGCCAATGAACGTTGTGACCGGTATCTGGGGTATGAACTGGTGAGTCAAGACTTCCGACCCTGAGCGAACGATAAGCTAACGAAACTCAGTCTTGTCCCTGGCCAAGATATCGAGAACCTCAACTGGTTCTGGTGCATTACTGGAGGCCTCATCACCTTCGGCCTTATGTGCTACTTCATTGCGAAGAGGGTGTACGGCATCGTTTGATCACGTTCAAGAGAAAAGCATAGACTGCCATTTGGTTGAGAGAGCACATCGTATCGCGTGGCGTTGGTGGTCGGGTTTCGCTCGCGTTGAGTCGTCCCTGGTTTGAGTTGGACCAAGACAGTACACACGTTTGCTTTTGTACCACTACTACATATCGGAGTCAGGCTTGTTGTTCGACTAATTAATGGCAGTTGTTTGATTTCCAACCGTCAGTGTGCTCTGCTGACCCGCTTTCGTATGTTATTTCCGCACAGTGATACCGATGTTTGCGCAGTCATCTGGCCCCCAGTGTCGCCCCTCTTTGAAACACAGACGGGAGGCCACGTACAGTGAGTGTTATCGCCCAGCCGTGTTTACCGGCAGCTATGCGTCTCCGGTGAGCGAGAGAGAAAAGTGGGTATTCGCCGGGACGTCGCTTCGTTTCATACAGTCACTCCAGGTGGTGAGTTGCTGGGAAGCTGAGACATGTCCAATAGCGATAATGTGGCTTGTTTCGGCAGTGGTGTGGTCACTATGGGAGGACAGATCTACTGGACTAAGAGGCGGAGTCTCACGGTGCGGGTCGTGGGAAGGATGCAGATGGTGGTGAGGGTGTGCACTGGGTTCTTAAGGCAGTGCTTTGGACGTCTGCATGGTGCAGCCTGTTGGATACTATCCCGATCTTCACGGTACTCTGATGCACGCCTCAATCGATCGAAGTAGGTCAGACACAGTGCGCTCCCTTGCAGCGAGGGTCTGGCTTGTAGTATGCATGCCCGCGATGTGTTCAGTACGTTGGGCAGGTGCTGCTCCGTCACGATGCAAAGGTTCCGGCGAGTTCACGGTCGTGGAAAAACTCTTCAACGGTCTCATCGATGTACTTTTCTGTCGATCGCGTCAAGAACATGCTTCTTGCGAGGCGTTCTATGCGAGGTGGGCAGGGTGACCCTGGGAGTATTGGGTTGCTTCACTTTTGGGCTTTGCGTGCGGTGACGCAGGAAGGTTCTTGTCTTGCAGCTTGGTGCCAGGTTGGGCCCAAGTTCTCTCTTCGCCGCTGTGCCGTTGATGGAGTCACCAGGCAGCCGGCAGCGATGGGGAAGGGGCAGTCAGCGGCGTGAGTCGTTGTCAGCCGCAGAAGCACCGTCCACATGCTCGAGCGCTCACCGCATGCGGGGCTATGCGCATAGGTGATGGCGCAATGTCCGGTGAGTTCTTGGTGCCCACAAAAAGAAACTTCTAGCGAATGTGACAGCTTGCAGGTAATGGTTCGCATAATGTGCGATGCGCGCGCTCCCGTCGTGGCTCGATGTAGGGCTGCGACGGCGCGGTGTGCCCATCTGGCTGCGAAGAGGGTACCTAGGTAAGGCAGACAGGCTTCGCGCAGACAGGCACTGCCCGACGGCGCCCGTATGTATTTAGACACTGGAGACGCGGTGTTGAAACACATGGTCCAGCGCGCGGTCGGTTGAGGTGGTGCGATTGGTTTGACGTCATCGGCCTCAGGGTACCTCTTGCCTTCTGGGCAGGCCAGAATCAAGTCTTCTGACGGGGTCCGCTATTCCTGACACTTGACGTCGTCTGCCCTACTCGCGTTCACCCTCTTATTACCCCACCTCGTTTGCTATCGCAGTCTGCGAGTATTGCGCATCCCCAACGATAGTGAGCGTGTTGATCAACACTCTCGCCAATCACCCAGCCCCGCCGGCTCGCGATCGACGCCTGCGAGTACCCGCCCTCGCTCAGCCGTTCACAGTCACGCCTAGCAGCGAGTCACCACGACTGGCTACGTAGGCGAGCACCCGCCGCCAGAGTCTACAAACATCCCTTATCCTCTGCTCCCCTCCTGCATTGCATTGCGCGCACTTCCGAGCCACTGCAACTTGCCTCTCCACTTCTCTTTCCACGACTCCACGCCGCACCATGTCGGTCATCTACAAGAGGAGCGAGCGCGACCGTGAGTGGGACACCACGTCCACGCGCACCGGTGCCACTGGCTACACCACGGTGCGGCGCTACAAAGTGCCCGACCACAGCCTCGAGGAAGACACGTACGAGACCGAGATGCGCATGGTCCACCGTGGGCGCGACGACTTCGACGACCGTCGCTCCGTCAAGGACTATCATATCGAGCGCCATGAAGCGCCCGCTCCCCAACGAGAAGTGAGACACTACCACTACGCCGAGCGTGAGCGCGAAGTTTCGCCTGTTCGTTCCGAGTATCGCATCCAGCGCGAATACGAGCGCTCCCCCTCACCAGCGCGCACCGAGATCCGCATCTCCCGGGACTACGACCGCGAGCGCGAGATCTTCCCACGGGAGCAGCCCTATGAGTTGGAGAAGTACTCGAGGTCTACTGAGTATTTCCGCCCCGAGCCGCTGCCCCAACCCCCACCACCCCAGCCCCAGTCCATCTACATCCGCAATGAGGCCCCCCAGCCCCAGCAGATGCCACCCATGCAGATGCAGATGCAGCCTATTATTATCCGGGAGGAAGCCCCTCAACCCATCATCATTCGCGAGCGCGTCCAAGAGCCATCCTATGAGCTTGTTGAACGTACTGAAGAGGACAGACAGGTCGCCCGTCCACAGCGCCACGAAGAAGATTACTACTACGAGCGCAGAGTGAAGGAGATCGATCGCGGCGGTCGCTACGATGAGCGATACGCCGACGAGCGTGAATACGACCACCGGTGGGGAGATAAGAACTACTACAGCGACGACGACATCTATATCCACAAGGAGAAGGATACCTGGGGCGGAAGCGAGACCCGCACCAAGCGTGATGTTGCTGCAGGCGCTCTTGCCGGAGTTGCTGCAGGACAAATTATCAGACATCACCGCAAGAGAAAGGGTGAAGCTGCCGGAGGCAACATCGGAAATGCCCTTGGCTACGGCACGCTCGGTGCTGTGAGTGCCGTTGCTCTCGATAGATTTAACAACCGTGATAGATCTCGGTCTGTTTCTTCTGACCGTGGCAGGGGCAGCCGGCGTGCCAAATCTCGCCACCGCAGCAAGTCGAGGGTGAAGGAGCTGGGCACGCTTGCCGCACTTGCCGGTGTTGGAGCTCTCGCCTACGCTGCCGGACAGAGGAACAAGAACAAGGTGGTCAAAGAGGAGACGGTTACGGTCATAGAAGACCGGCACCGGAGCAGGTCACGTCATGGAGGCAGATCGCGTTCTAGGAAGAGCCGAAGAAGATCCAGGTCCGCCTCAGTGGCTGATGACAGGGGTAGGTCTCGTAGCACGAGCAAACACCTAGACCCTGAGCATCGCAACAACAGAGCAGCGCAAGTTGGCCTTGCCTCTGCTGCTGTAGCCGGTCTTGCGGCACGCAGCCGTAGCAAGTCTCGAAAGCGCAAGGGCAAGCGCTCACCTAGCCGGATCCGACAGGGTGTTCCGATTGCTGCCGCTGGTGTTGCTGGCGCAGCTGTCACTGGACTTTATGAGAAACGCAAGGCTAAGAAGGAGGCTAGGGCGGCATCGCGGTCCAAGTCAAGGTCGCGCTCAAGGTCCAGGTCAGTCCTCTCCCGCCTTACCGGACGCAACCGCAGCAGACGTGGAAGTACAGTGAGTGAACCTGTTTTAGTAGAGTACGGCGATGATCCGGTGTACACCGATCGTGCCAGTAGTCGCAGTCGAAGCCGGGACCGCAGCCGCGCGCACCGTAGACGGCGAGGCAGCTCCTCTTCTTCTGGTGGTCGACGTGGAAGCCGGAGCCGAAGCCGGAGCAAGAGTCGATCACGAAAGGTCGCGGAGACGGCGGCGGTTGCTGGTGTAGCTGGTCTGGCTGCCCATGAAGCAGCGAAGCGGCGCGACCGTAAGAAGGCCGAAAAGGAAGCCGAACGACGACGTGAGTCCACCCCACGCCCACACCGCAATTAGCATACTCAACATTACCAGGCGAGGAGGATTCAGCCTACTCCACAGGCACCTACAGCCCCTACGATAGTCCCACGCCCACCGATATCTCCACCTCCACTGCCCATCCTAACGACTCTCGCTACTTTCCTGAGACGAACTACTTCCCCCCTCCCCCTAGTGCTCCAGTAGACCCCAACCCCAACCTCAACTTCAATCCCAACACCAACAACCCTTATCCTCCGTATAACCCAGCAGACTTCCCTCCGCCTCCTCAGAGCGCGTACGAGCCCAACCATCCCTCACACTTTGTCAACCCACCACACGACGACTTGCATCTCGGCAACCCATATGCACCCCAGCATCAACAGCAACACGAACCCTACTACGGCCAGCCACGACGTGGGGGTGATAATGTGAGTGCTCCAGTTCCTGATGGCGGTAAAGAGCACCATAACTTTGCGTCTGCGCGTGGTGGGTGGAGGCCGCTGCCTACCCATGAATCTGAACAATTCGCTGATACCAGACCAGGGCCCGTAGACGACCCACCTAGCCCGAGTCCGTCACCGGAAGAAGATAAGAGCGTCCATTTCGACCTGAACCCACAAGAACGAGAGATACCCTCCCGAGAGGCCTCACGGTCACGGGAGTCTTCATCCGATTCCGATTCCGAAAGACAACACAGACATCGAGACGACCACAGTCACAAGCGACACAGGCGACGCAGGGATGACGAACGATCGGATGCTACAAGAGAGTCTGGCAGGGCCCGGAAAAGGCGCCACCGCTCTGAGAGCCCTGGGTCAGATACCTCTGATGCTACCATTGAACTGCCACCGCGCTTCGACGAGAAGGGGCGGCAGCAGCCTGAAGACCCACTGGCGGAGAAGTTGGAGAGTATTCTGCAAAACATCTTTCGATAGCGTCTCTTGCTTTCTTGATTCTCTCTTTCTTTTGAGTTACATCTTTTCGTTTCACGGAGGCACTAAACACATGTTTCTTGGTGTTTCTTTACTGTGTTTGGGCGTTTCGAGACGGGTTGGATCATGAGAACGAAGTTACGATATCACTGCATTGAGTTGTATTCCTGTAATTATGCGTAATACTTTCTCCTTCGTACACTCTATTATGAATGTTATGTCTTTAATGTTTACAAGACTGCCTCGACTGCCTGTGTTCTATCGTGACTACCCGCTTTGGGAGACTGCGAAAACAGAGGTGAAGGTAGCCATGGGTCGCACCTTCCTCGTTACACCTCAGGGTCGCCGCGGCTGCTCCTTCTGTAGACGTCCCAGCTTGGCATATCGATAAACTTCACCATCACCTTCACTCCCTCCTCTCTTTAACCACACCTTCCCCCCGCTGCCGCATCGATCCCTCACATCCCTTCGCACCTGTTTCGCTCAATTCTCAACAACATGATTGCGCCACGCTGCTTCTCAGTATATGCCGCGCTACTGACGGTTCTCGCAACAGCAACACTTTCTGCTACTGCCGACTCGCCCTTTCCATGCACTGGGTAAGCTGGCAGACTCACATTCTGCAGAGTCACCAAATCTGATGCGCGCAGTGGTTCTATCTACTTCACCGGCCATACAGTCGATGGCCTGCTCTTCCAGAACCCCGATCTCTACCATGACCTATATGTTTTCAAATGCGTCACGACGGTCGTCTTCACAGCGGATAGCGGTGGTGAAGTAGCCAACAACACTCGTGTTCGAGAGCTTGAGCGCGGCCTTGAAGATGCCTACAAGTTCATGTCCGACGTGGCTTCGGTTAGGCCGGATGGCACGCAGTCCACGTCTACTTCGAACGAAGAAGCGCCACGTAAGGCGCTACAAGAGATCCTCATACTGCAAAACGAGACTAACCAGTATACCACAGTTGCCAATGAGACCACGGTTCAGATCGGCAAACACACTATCGTCTCTTCTTCACTACTCGGCCTATCGAACGCACAGATTCTCTACCTTCGTCTCCCGGACAGTACATACTTCGGGGAAGGGTACAAGGCGTACAGCGAGGAGTCGCTCAAGAAGTTGTACAGCGCAGACATATCGGAAATTACCACTACCGACGGCATGGCCACGTACACGATCGACGATCTGAAGGACATCATCGCGACCATTCTTCGCGATCGCCGAGCCAACCAAATTCGCGTGATGAACTACCAGTCGGCTGTTTCCACTGACAACGATGACGATCAGCTCGATCATGCTGACCGAGTCGTCTCTGCTAAGCTTGTGATGGATGTCGTGGAAGAGGAGGAGATCGGTGGGAATGTCACGGCGTGAGTTTAGTTCTACGTTCGCTGGAAGACAAGCATGCTAACGCCGCCAGATATGCATGCGACTCATTGCGTATCCTGTCAACCAACAACCTCGAAACCCCGGACTACATTAAGAAGGTCGATGCATTCTTCGAGTACGCTAAGCGTGATCCCGACATGGTAAGTTGAAGACGCACTGCACAGTTTTGTGTGCATGAAGGAGCTCACTGCTAACTAGACTCAGTGCCAGAGTCTCGACGAGTGTGGTCAGCGGCGCCAGAACATCAAAGATCCCTCCAAGGTCAAGTATAACGAGGTAGATCACGTCGCCAACTTCCTGAAGCGGGAGTACTACATCCGAATAGACACCGATGTCTGATACGGGAACATGTACTAGTACAGAATCTAGCCAGGGATAACATGAGAAACTTTCTTCCATGATGGAGAGATAATTGTGGTGGATTGTGAGATGCTACTTAGGATAGATATCACAAAAGGAATGAAGTCATATGCCCACTGCGCCCTCAACACCTCCAATGCAAAACAAGAAAAGCTCACGCCTCATCCTTCTTCCAGCCCGTCTTACGTTTAGTGTCAAATTCAGACGGACTCAGCCTTCGTGCGTTAGGCTCTTGCCCAGGAGACCTCGGCGGCGAAACATCCTTCTTCTCCTCCTCTTCTGCTTCCCACGCCCTCTGCCTCTCCAACTTTGCCTTCAAAACAGGATCCATGCCCTCCATGCCCGATGGCTTGCGCTGCGGTACAGGCGGCGGCGGCTTCCTGCTCTCGCTCGTCCTCCTCAATCCTGCCCTCGAGTCCATGGCGACGGGCATGACAGGCGGGATCTGGCCCCTAACCTCCCTCACAACAGGGACATCAGAAGCCGCGATGGCGCCACCGAGACGTGCGAATGGTGCCGGGCTCGTGGGCGACATGGGTATTCCAGAGGTTGTTGGCGTTCCGGGGATCTCTTGCGAGGGGTGCATAGGGGCACGACGGCTGCCTATCATCATGTGACCATACGTTTGATCGCCAACAGCGGGGAGAGAGTAGTTAATTTCTTTTGGTGCAGGCTTGGGTGCTGGAGGGGGGCGGGGTGCAGATTTGCTGACGGCGGGTTTGGGGGCTGGGGCTGGGGGCGCAGGTGGTGTGGCGGGTGGTGATGGTGGTGCTGCGGTCCTTGATCGGAGCTGTGGGAGAGTGAGGTTAGCTGCTGCTGTGGACGTGGTGCAACACGTGAACTTACTAGTTCCTCTCGGTACTTCTTCTCTTGCTCCCATCTTTCAGACTCCCTCAAAGCTCGCTGCAGCTCTTCCTCCTCCTCTCTCTTCTTCCGTTCTGCTTCTTCTCTGGACTTTTGGATCATCAAATCCAGATCCCGTTGTTCTTTGGCCAGTCGGTCGAGCTCCGCCTTTCTCTGCCTCTCGATTTCTTCCTCTTCTGCTATTCTCTTCTCATAATCCCTCCGGCGTCGCTCAAGAGCTTCCTCATCCTCTGCGATCTTCGCCATCTTCTTCTCATGCTCTCTGCGTTTTCTTAGCATCTCCTGTTCCTTTTCAGCCATCTCTCTCTCGTGGTCCCTAAGTCTTCTCGCAATGGCTTCTTCATCGGCTTCTTTCTTGGCCTGCCGCCGCCTTTCGTCCGCTTCCCTACGGTCTCTCTCCATAGCTTCCTCATCGTCCCGCCGTCTTTGCTCCACTTCCCGGCGGCGCTTCTCCATAGCTTCTTCGTCGGCTTTTTGTCTCGCCCGACGTCGTTGTTCTTCTTCCCGGCGGCGTTTCTCCGTAGCTTCTTCTTCGGCCTTCTGATCCGCTCGGCGTCTTTCTTCGTCTTCCCTGCGACTTCTCTCCCTGGCCTCTTCTTCAGCTCGCTGCTTTCTGTCCGCTTCCCGGCGGGCTCTGTCCCTGGCTTCTTCGTCCGCCTTTTGCTGAGCCCGTCGTCTTTCTTCCTCCTGCCGGCGGTTCTTCTCTCTAAGTTCTTCCTGCCCACGGCGTAATGCTTCTGCGGCTTCTTCGTTTTCTCGGCGTTTGTGTTCTCTTTCTTTTTCCAAGTCACGGCGCATGGCGGCTTCTTCGTTGTCGCGGAGACATCTATTGCAAATTCCGTTTTGGTCTCTGGTTTTTACGGTGCAGCGATCTTTGGTCCTCGGATTGTCACGGTCACACTGTACGGTGGTCCTTTGGTAGTAGGGGCAGTCGCGAGATTCGACATAATCATCAATTTTGTGACCGCATTCAAGTATCGTGATTGTGTACTTGCACATGCTGGGCGAATATGTGGGTGAGCCACGAGACGAACGCGAGTGCAGGTCGGCAGCGTAGTAGTGGGGTAGAGGGAAGGGCCGTTGAAGGAGATCAGGAAATGCTATGATAGCAGCAACTGATACTTATATGGCGCAGATGTTGACCGCCCCCATATACTAGTGAAGTGCTGCATGAGTGATGTACACGTACACGTAGTGGCATCATATGACTCTGAAACATGGCTGGAAGAAGCGGCCGGTGTTGTAAGCCTGTGAAGATACCGAATTGACAGTGCAAACATTAGTACAACTCATCAAACGGCAAGCCAGCCTGCGTCCGCGCAGAGCGCCGTCAATGAGGCGAACAGCGGCCGATTGGTCAGACACCATGGCTAGGGTATCTTTCCACCTACGGCGGCACAGAGGGAAGAATCCTATGCGTCTCTCAGTCCACCGACTGCTACTCCTAAGGATGCAATGTCGCGAGGTGCCCCCAGCGTGTGTGTTAGCAGACCCACAGTTCCATCAGACGTGGTTGACCGCCGTAGGCGCATTCCACGAGCATCGATGCGGCTCTGTACCGAGCCATTTTTTGCGCAGAAACTAATACGGGACGTTGCCAACAAAGGAATCCGCAGGCTAGACTGCCGCGGATGCCAGAGAAAAATGAAGCTTCCGCAGTGCGCAGCAGCGACGAAACGCACGAGGACGGTGTCGGTGGGGATAGCTACGTGGCGGCCTCGACTGTACTGGGCATGGCTCGCTGCAGCAAAGGCGGTAATGTGTTTCAAGCAGCGAAGGTCGTGGATCCATGTAGCTACGGGAGAACGGCGATCAGGTAATGCTATCGATCACGCACACGAAGCGATGCTTGGGATGACCTGAACTATGCGGAGAAGGAGTGAGGAAGCGTCGAAGGTATAACGGAGTGGAGATGTTGGATGTGGCCAATCAGAGGCGGCTGATTGCAACGACCCCTGCACATTTACTTGGCGCTTCGGATGAGCTTCATCGTTGACATCTTCAATCGACGCCATCGCCTCCAGCCCGCAGCACAACCCACCATGGCCTCAAGACTCGTCCCCCTCGCATGCAGGATTGCCCCACGGGCCTCGCGACAGTTCCAGAGGGCTCAATGGCGGGCTTTCAGCGTTTCGCGACCGTCATGGAACGAGAGCGGCTCGCTCAACGTTGTATGTATTTGATTCATCTTGCGCTGGAAGCCGAGCTAATACGCCTGTAGCACCGCGACACGCCTCAAAACAACCTCAAAATTCCCTTCAAATTTACACCACAAAATGAGGAACTCATCCAAGAGATCGTCTCCCGATACCCCTCCCAATACAAGAAGGCTGCCGTGATGCCGCTCCTCGACCTCGGACAGCGCCAGCACGGATTCTGCAGCATCAGCGTCATGAACGAGGTTGCGCGGATACTGGAGATGCCACCAATGCGTGTATACGAGGTTGCGACTTTCTACACCATGTACAACCGGGACCCCGTGGGCAAGTTCCACGTCCAGGTCTGCACAACTGTGAGTAGACACTGTACTTGAATTTGAGGGCAGCTGCTGACAGAATCAAGACCCCATGCATGCTTTGCGACAGTGACTCCGTTATGAAGGCTTGCGAAGACGTATTGGGCGTGCACCACGGCGAGACCACCTCAGACGGCCTCTTCACATTCTCCGAGGTCGAATGCCTTGGTGCATGTGCGAACGCGCCCATGGTCCAGATCAACGACGACTACTACGAGGACCTCACATACGACTCGACAGTCAACCTGCTCAAGGCCCTCAAGGCAGCCGAACAATCTACCGGTGCGCAGCCTGGAGGCAAGGGTCTGGCATCGGGCAAGGGATCGCTGAATGTAGAGGCCGGTGCCGGTGAGGCTCTCGCCAACGAGCAGGGACGCCAATACGCGGCTGGCGGCCTCAAGCTGCCATCGCCAGGACCATTGAGTGGAAGGAAGAGCTGCGAGCCAGCTGCTGGATTGACTTGCTTGACAAGCGAGCCCTGGGGTAACGAGACTCTGCGGAAGGACGGCGAGCTATAGAGGGTCTTTGTAAATACTGTAACATTTTCCCTTGCATTCGGAGTAAAGATCTTGGGGTTGATCTCCCTGTAGACCATCTCAAATGTCACACTAGTTCAACTATTTACGTGTGCAGGTTTTACATGTGACACCTTGCTAATCACTTCAACGCGCAATTCACATCCAGGCACCAAACGCTTCTAGGCCAGCGACTCACTGCTCAGTTTGTATGACGACTGCCAGCCACGTAGGATACTGTTTATCTATCCCCATATCCTGCTTCCATCCTGGTCACACCATCACTCCATGATCTCAACAGAAATCCAGCAATCACCAAAACCAACATCATGCACTTCTCCATCAAATCCGTCGCTATACTAGCATGCCTCCTCGCCCTAGTCACCGCGAGTACAGCCCTTAACCAGATCTCCCCTACAACACTATCAATCCTCCCTTTGCGCTCCATCACCAACACAGACCAAGACCCCACACCGACAGACGTCACCACAGCCGCCAAGAAACCGTGCACTATATGTATCGACAAGCTCAACACATGTCACAACGTAAGTAATCCTCACCCCTCTCCTACACACGAAAACTTATTCACTGGCCGATACTAGAAGGGAAAGAAGGACTGGGAATACTGCCGCCATGAGCAGTGTATGAACTCGTGGAACTTTTGCCGAGGGTGCAAGGGCATGTAAGTATCGACATTCTCACTTCAAAGGGAAAATGTGGATTGGCGCTGACGGAGAATAGTACTTGTCCTGAACGTGAGGGACGTCTTGATGAGGCCTCTGAATGACGGGTTTCTGTCCGCGCATGGGTGATATGAGGACAGGGAATGACGTGCGTCGATTCGGCGAAACACAATCACTCTTGTACACTCAAGCACCAGCATTGATGTAAAGCAGTTCCATTATCCCCGGTTCCCCAGTGGCACCATGAAACTATCTATGTTGTACAAGCCATGCCAAATCATGTACGCGTAGCAGACTCGAATATGCTTCTATGTATGATGCATGACCGCTCGTTCTTTTTCGACTCTTGAGAAGAGGAAGAAGGAAAAGTTGCATGCAATGCTGTGCAACTTGCAAGGACTAAAACCCAGTCAAACGCCTTCGCTATATCCATGGGAGGTCGTTCCCAAATCAGACCCCCAGGCCGTGATGATCCTTCCCAAATGCAATGCTCGTGTGTTGTATCAATCGCTTTCGTTGACGTTATACAATGCCACCTGTTGTCGGTGAACGGTTTCGTGTATCTTTCTTCCCGTCGGAAGAGCGCTCGTAATGTGAAGTGTCTTGTCGATTTCTTCTGCCGTAGTCCGTTTCGACGATGGTGAAGTTGGGACTGTCTGTCCTACAAGAAGCCCGAGTTCCCCTTGCCCATGAGCAGGTCTCGTGTCATCTCGAAGCTGAGCCAACTACTAGCCATGCTAGGCGCGACCTTGAGAAGGTTGGGCACAATACCCTTGTACAGACCCCGGAAGCCTTCTGTCTTGATGATCTGCTTTATGGCGTCGCCGATTCCTGCGTACTGGTATCCCATACCGCTCATAGTGTTGATCTGGAATCTCCGCCGCAGAACATCGAATGGGTAGGTGATGGTCTGCGCAACAGCACCGGAGACGGCACCAGCACCTAATTTGCCGATGGCACCCGGGTCTTTCTGACCCTCGCGTGTAAACTTGGTACGGGCGATCTCGTACACCATGAAGTTAAGGCCAACATACGGTGCGACACCAGCCACTGTGGGAAGGATGCCACGGTATAGCGCCGGGAAACCGCCCTCGGTCTTGTACATAGTTACAAGCAGTGCCCACATGCCCGGTAGCTTCTGGCCAGCCTCCTTCTTGAGATCGGAGAACGATGCGGACTGGATGGATAGGCGTGTTCGGACGATATCGAGTGGGTAGGTAAACGTGACGGAGGTGATACCAGCAAGACCACCACAGAGTAGTCGCTGGTAGGCATCGAGAGGGGCACCTGGTTCGCTCTCGAAGAACTAAGGCAAGTTAGCTATGAAACTTTGGGACATACTATGGCCGTCGTCGTCTTTGCAGAAACCTCCGCATCCTTGTATATCTCCTCCCGGCTCACTTTGACCTTTCCATCGGCGAAGCTTCGGATCCTTCCCCACTTACCGCCCTCTCTCTTTCGTCCGCCCTTACCTCGTCCCATCCACCCCAATGTTTGAAAAGCAAGTCGCTCGCCGGAATCAAGAACACGCTGAACAGAAGAGAAATAGACGTACCCGCTTGTAGACGTTGTATGCGCTGAACTGTACGGCCGAGTATGGTACAATCCGTATGCAGTTGGTACCGTTTCCGGCCATGAATCCTCTCCACCCCTCTTCCCTCCACATCTTAGCCAGAGCCTTGGGTACGGACATCTTGTATTCCTCGCGACCAACGCTCTGGACTTGGAATAGAATCTTGAGGCGTTCGAGGGGCGATACGACGGTTCGTGAAACCGCGCCAGCTACGCCGCCGGCGACGAAGGAAGCCAGGACTGGCTGCGCAAAAACCTGGCGAACGCGCTGGAGACTAGTGATGTCGGGCGTGCCGAGGGGCTGCGATGAGGGGTCAATTGATGTCCTGCGACTAGGGATTTCACCTTGACTCACTTTTATGCCCTTGCCCGGTTCGTCGCTCATGATGGCGGGCGGTTGCGATTGCGGCTTCTCGGATGGTTTCGACATGACGCTGTTTGGCGTTGCTCTAAACGCGGCGCTGTTGCTCTAAAAAGCAGGATATTGTTGTCCGAGCGGAGACAAGTTCTATCGACGGAAAGAAAAGGTCGCGCGACGTAGTGTCGAGGTCATCGGAAAATGGTGTTGCGGAGGTGAAGACAGATTTCCGGCCGTACGAGGTGAGCAGGACTTGTCGATGAGCGGTGAATTCGATCTTCCATGCAAGGCAGCTTTCAAGTGAGTGTTTGTGTGTGTAGTCGCGCGTGTGTCATGGGCGTCGCTCCTCGGTAGGGTTGTCGTGTTTGGATCGTCTCTGGTAGCGGAGATTTGAGGATACCGCGGGAGGAAGGAGCGAATTTTAGTCTAGCGCCACGAATCGACGAATGCCATCAGCCATGCTTATAACAACCACGGTCCTCGCTGACGGCCCGGGTACTCGCGATCTGATACTTGGCTCTGGTTGACACCTGTCGTCTCCCTCCGGCATCAGCCCCTTGATGGGGCTGACTGCGAGCCGCCATGATTCGACGCGCATCATGGCAACACGTCAGGGGAACACCAGGGCAGATGCACGCAAACTGGCGTTGCGCCTCAGTCACCCCTTACTAGACGACGCAGTCAGCTGCGCACTGTCACTCCTTCTGCGTCAGCCGTTGTTGGAAACACTATAGGATGCTGTTTTAGAGTTCTGCTGCTCATGATCTTGATAGACTGCATCTGTCTTGGATGGGTGTCGTCACATGCGGAATGGTACCGCCCGGGCTCTCCATCACCAGATACTGCGAATGCATCCAAAACGTACGCACCGATGAGCACACGACCCCACACCCAACTGAGATCGCGTGCTCACTAGACTCTGGAGGACAGCGGGGTACAAACGTCGGCCGTGGACGTTGACACATCGTAATCGTAGATTCGGCGTTCCGAGGTTGAAGACGATAATATCTCGGAGATGACCTCGCATCTCCAGTCCAAGATGAGGAGCTATCGCGAACACAGTGATTGTTTTTCAAGTCAAGCCTAGGTCGCTTGCAGCATGTAGTTTCCCTGGTCATCGTCCCTTCTGTTACTTGTGAAGGACGTGCCTAGGGTGACATGCTAGAAGTCGTTGACGTACCTGCGTTATCGATAAGAATGTATAAGTTCTGCGAAGGCGAAAGCGACGCACAACCGTTGCGCCTTCCCTATGCTATCACGTCGTGTATTTCAGCAGCTCACAGATAGCTTGCTACTGGAGTCTTCACATCATCCAGTAGCGCCAATATGTTTTGCCTTGAGATACGCGACTCGTGACTCTCACCAATCCAGTCACAGGCTCTCAGATCGGCGTGCATCCTCATCTTCAACAAGATGGAAGTCACGCCAAGGCAGGGACTTCTTCTCCAAAGAAGCCAAAGTACAAGGCTTGAAGAGTCGCGCTGCGTTCAAACTGCTTGAAGTGATTGCGCCTCGGTCTGAAACTGCGCACTGACTAACGTACTACAGCTTAACACCAAGCACAAGCTTTTCCAACCCGGACAGACCGTCGTCGATCTAGTATGTTGTCGCCTTTATTGAAAGCATGCTGCTAAATGACCCCAGGGTTTTGCACCAGGATCATGGTCTCAGGTTCGCCAGATATTTCTACACAAACTACAGTCTCTTAATGTCTCCAGGTTGCTGCAGATCGCACTGCTCCAGAGGGTCGTGTCATAGGTATTGACCTGATACCCGCACAACCCCCGCGAGGTGTCTCCACCATACAAGGCGACTTTCTATCACCTGTAATCCAAGACGAGGTTCGAGCCTATGTGCGAGATCCGGACCTGGGCAGACCCAGAAGACAGGTTTCTGCTAAAGCCAGCGAGGGACTTACTGAAGAAGAGCTGGACGACATCGAACGAGGATATATTGACATCGAACGACATGCTCATCTGGAGGGCGTAGAACTCGAACCGATCGGGCGCCCAGCAGAGACCAGTGACAGCGAACGAAATGCTCCAACTAGGCTCTCGTTGAAGGAGAGGGATATGCAGCAGGGCAGAGCAGTAGACGTGGTGCTCAGCGACATGTCAGAACCCTGGGACCAAACGGCCGGCTTCTACAAGAAGAGCCTTAGTGACCCATATTTTAGGATGATGAACACCAGCGGAAATGCTTTCAGAGACCACGCCGGCAGTATGGTGGGTAGTCCGCCGATCACTCTTGATTTTACTAAATTTCGTAGGACTTGTGCATGGCCGCCCTGACATTCGCTTTCGATACGCTCAAGACTGGCGGCCACTTCCTCTGCAAGTACTACAAAGGGTCGGAGGAGAAGGCATTCGAGACAAAGCTGAAGCGTCTCTTCGCCAAGGTGTACAGGGAGAAGCCGGAATCCTCTCGCGCTGTAGGCTTTTCCGCACAGTGGATGTTCCACGCTGACTGGCTCCAGGAATCTAAAGAGGCGTACTTTGTGGCACTGCGCCGCAAAGAGACACCGACGAAGGAGGAGGTCTTTGGAGAATAATCAGGGAGACACCGCCTTACGAAGTGCTTATTACTACTGTATCTCTGCATCTTACTTCGGCCCGAGAGGTGCAGATCCCAAGGAGCTCTTGAGCACGTTTTGCTATTGAGACAAGGACTATACTCGTCGGCGCCCACATTCCGACGTCATGCAGCCACATGGATGTATCACACACACCGAAGGAGCGTTGAGAGGTTAGATCCCGGTTAAGAAACCCATCCACACACCGCGTGATGAGCTAGAGCTCGCTTAGAAGTGGCAGCATGGGAGCCTATGATGTAGTTACACTCGATTGCCAAGCTCAACTTGAATACAACGTGGCGTTTTCAGAAGTACATGAGAGAAATAGGTACCAAGTGCGTGCGTGCGTCCGTCCTGGAGGATGAGGGCGCGTGCTGCCTCGAGGTCCCTCGATGCCAACATGGCCGAGTCTTCCCAAGAGTCAGTCACATGGCATATGCAGGTGGCGGCGGTTCATCTAGTTGGCGGATAAGAGCCTCAGACCCGGTATTAATGGCAGGCCGTGGTACCTGGTGACGGATCTGGAAGCGTCTCGTCCCATGTTCGGGAGATATGTCAAGCATTTTTGTGGGCCCATGTGACAGGGATGCTGGAGGTGTGAGGTTGCTTAAGGCACTGCATTAGGACATGCTTGCACGCTGGTCCAGTAGGGCGTCATGCAGGATTTGATGTATTCTGGAGTTCCTTTGACGATGTTGGGTGCGCTCGTGAGGACGCGGTCGCGCGGGAACAAAGAGGGCGAGGACGGCCAACTTGACTCGCTCGGCTGGCCTGAGCTGGGGTTGCAAAGCTTCTAGAGCCGAAACCCAAGCTTATCACGAACCGCACGTTTTCTCCCATCAACGGATCAACCCACCGATCAATCTAAACCGAGTTGTGCGACGTGGCCAATGAGTGCCGAACATGGATTTCAATAACCCTAATGCGTATGGCGGCCAGTTCGCCAATTCCCCGCAACACGCCCAATTCGATGCACAGGCGCGGCTCCAGCAGCAAGCCAACCCACATGGGCAGTACGGGCAGTCCCCGTCGTTCCCGGGCATGGGTGGCGCCATGGGGAGCAATGGCATTCAGCCAGGAGCCCCGTATCTCCAGCAGCGAGGTAAGCCAGTGACGTGCGCGTTTCTTGTCCTGTCCTATCGCCGCCCGTGGGCGCGTTCCTGGCAGCCTGGCTGACATGACACCATGGAGCAGCCGCCATGCAACAGGCGCAACAACAGCAGGCGCAACAGCAGCAGCAGCAACAACACCAGCTGTCGTCGCCGAGCCCCTACTCGAACGCGCCCTATGCGCAGACGATGCCCTCGCCTGCCCACCACCAGTTTGCCCAGAACCGCCAGACGGCCTCCCCTGCCAGCACCACTGGCCAGGCACCCTATGCGACACCGCAGCCACAGCCCTCGCCCAGCATGCAGACCAACGGCCAGCAGACCCCCATGAACCTCCAGCTGCCCGTCAAGGCGGAGCCGCCCCAGGTCCCGACGCCCGTTAAGCAGGTGCCCCCATCGCCAGTGTCGCCCGCCAACCCGGCGCGTAATGCAGACCGCGTCGCAACCCTCCTCGACATCAACAGCATCCTCATCAAAGAAGTTTGCGAGCTCCAGACGCAGGGCAAGGCGGGCCAAGTCGGGCCCACGCCAGAAGGGAAGCCCGAAGGCGACAAACCGCAGCCATCCAAGGAATACGTCGAGTGAGTGCTGCGCATCCCTTGCGCGACGTCAGCTAACAACCCCAGCTACATGCGCCGCCTCCAGGCAAACCTCGCCTACCTCGCGCAGAATGCGGAGAAGGTGCCCAAGCCTGGACAACAAATACAACCGGGGCCCGCCATCATGTCGATACCCGCCTCACCCGCCGAGCTCGTCAAGCTATATACCAAACTGCAGGAGCTGTTCCCAGGATGGAAGGGGCAGACCCCACAAATGAAGCAGTCGCCCGGACCGCAACGGATGAACTCGAATGCGTCACAACCACCGAATAGTGCAGGCCTGCAGCAAAATTGGGGGCAGAATGCGATGCAGCAAGGCATGCAGCAATCACAGCAACAACAACAAACGAAGCAGGAGAACCAATAAGGACGGGATAGCAACCTCCATCGCAGGCGTATGGACGGCGTTACTGTACTTTTATACCTCGTGTAAGATTGGCGTAGGCAACATGTGCTTGTCATGGGTGTTTCAAGAGATGCGCACAATATCTGGATATTCAGGACTTGTGAAAACCATCATCGTTAGGCACAAGCAGTCCAGTCGAAAGAGCGTTATCGATAGGCGATTGGCACTGGATACATTTCTATAATTCGGAATTCAAGATTGGTTGATACAGGCAGCTGCTGTCGCAAGAAATATGGCTAACGAGACACTGCCAAATCGGAAGTCACCAGAGAATCTGCATGGCGTCATGACGGCTGGTTTGGTACAGCACACGTGGGATGACAAAGCACGCTTCCAAGGCTTTGTCATAGGATGCTCTCAGTCGCGCCTTCCTCTTGACACCCCCAATCTGCATCTTTCCGAACGGCAACGCATGGCAAACGTACCTCTGACATCCATGGATCTACTACAGTGTTAACGCTAGGCTAACACCCGGTCGGCTGCGTTTACGAGTGGAGTCGTAGTACGAGACGGATCCAATCACACACAGCCATCTGCTGAATAACGCTTCGTGACGATGTGTAAGGTCGTTAGACCAACGCCAATCTATGAAGGTGGAGGGACATGAACTACGCGCAGTTAGAGCATGCTGACATACCTATCACTAAAGGCATCAAAATTATCACTAACTAGATACGAGATACTCATCGTGACCATACATCCAACAGTTCCCTTTGACATATATCTACATGGCAGTCAAAAGTGCCCCATGTATCTCGCTAACTACACCACAAGAGACGACTACCATTCAATTTTATAGCAAAGCGCAATGTCCCCTAGAAGACTGACTTTCCTACTATCTCTGGCCGTCTTAGGTCTCGGCACTTTATCGTCACCTCTCTCTGGTCCCGCCCTTCCTCTCCCAGCCAGAACAGTAGCTCAGCTTCCCACCGTTCCAACCTGGCTGGAAAATATTGCCGTCCGGCCAAATGGCGATCTACTCGTCACCCAACTAGCTCCAGTCCCCATACTCTACACCATCAAGAACCCATCACTAGGAAACGCAACCCTAGAACCCATCTACGAATTCCGTGCCACCAACGTCACCGATCTCCTCGGAATCACAGAAACAGCGCCCGACACCTACGCCATCATCGCTGGAAACGCTACAACCAACTCAACTGGCTACGCCGGCACTTGGTCCGTATGGCAAGCCACCTTTACCTCTGCCAACATCTCCATACCCACGGTTCACAAAATCGCCAACGTACCTCAGGCGAAACTACTCAACGGAGTTGAATCATTGCCATCCGATCCCTCTATTGTCATAATAGTAGATTCTCAATTCGGCCTCCTCTTCCGCTTCGATACCAAGACCGGGACAAGCGAGATCATCGCTGATGGACCAGAACTCAAGCCGTATCCACAACTGCACAATGCTACCGTGGGATTTGGTGCAAATGGTCTCAAGGTCCGTGATGGGTGGGTGTACTTCAGTAATTCGGATCTCATTGCTATATACCGCGTTCCCATCACTTCAAGAGGGTACATACCGCATAGCCCCAAAGGGGGTGTGGAACTATACGCCAATCTGACTGCGGTGGCCGACTTTGTCGATGACTTCACGTTCGGGCCGGATGGCACGTTGTGGGCTGTGAGTAACTACGAGAACACAGTCATTGCTGTGAGTCCAGGTGGGAAGAAGATGGAGGTGGTGGCAGGTGCAAAAGATTCAGTGACGTTCGCAGGGGACACCGCGGCAGCGTTTGGGAGAACATATAGGGATCGGGATGTGTTATACGTGAGCACTGCTGGGGGTTTGGCGATGCCTGTCAATGGAAGTGTTGTGGTGCCTGGGAGCATCGTCGCGGTTGATACCAGGGGGTACGCGTGTTAGGAAGGACATGGTTGGCCTTGCAAGACTCCACATGTGTACGTCGCTGTGGCGGTGTCAAGCTGACTGCATAATCTCTACGTAATTAGAACAAGACTTGAGATTAACATTGATGCATTAGTGCTTCGTCGGGTAGAACAGAGAAGAAGCAACGTCGCAACAGCAGCACTGGGGCTTACGTCAGTGAATGCTTCTCTGCAACCCAACATCACCGCGTCAGCTTTCAGCAAGTCACAGAATGCAAGGGACAGCAATTGAAATCGACAGTCTTCTATTCATCACATGTATCGCTACACCAATCCACCACACCCCCTCAAACACAACTGTAACTAGAAGTTAAACAAAAAAGCAATATGCTGAAGCGATCGTTTTGCATCAGAGTGCGCATACGTTCGTTCTATGCCATGATGTCCCCAGAGAACAAAGCCTGTCCCAAGGATGTACCCAAAAATATACACACACAAACAGAGAAGTCTTTTACCACACAAAAACGCCTAACCCATCCGTCCTGAAAAGAGAACAGAGAGAAGTAGGTGCTTAAGCGGCACCAGCGTAGACCTTGCCAACAGCCGAGAGGCCGCTGCCAGAGTTAAGCTGGTTCTCACCGTCACCGACCATGAACCAGGAGTAACCCTGGACCTTGTCGGAGCCGTCGAGGTAGGCCATGGCGTCCTTGAGGAAGCTGGCGGCTTGCTCCTCGGAGGCGCTGCCGGGGTTGAGACCGAACTCGGTGATCCAGACCTTCTTGCCACCCATGTCGGCGGCCTTCTCGACCTGAGCTTGGAAGCGGTCGATGGTCTGCTCGTCGTAGATGTCGTAGAAGTGGATGTTGGTTGCGTCGACAACGGCGTCGGGGCAGCAGTCGTTGAAGCGGCTAAGCCAGTCGAGACCCATGGGCGCAGGGCCGTTGGTAACGGAGGGTCCGACAATGGTGACCTCGGGGTGGGCGGCCTTGACGGGGTTCATGTATTCCTTCCAGGCGGTGCAGGCGGCTTCGGGGCTCAGGTTGCACTGCGAAGTGTGGTCGCACTCGTTGAATCCCATGACGGCGGTGGAACCCTTCTTGACGGCCGTGTCGACGTTGGCGAGCCACTCGTCGGCGGAAGACTTGCTAGGACCGTGCATCATGGGGACGAAGGAGGTGCCGATGTCGTTGCTCTCAACCTGTCCCCAGTTGTAACCGAAGCCGAACTTGCTGCCGAAGGTGGTGCAGAGGTGAGCCTCGTTGTAGGCGAGACCACGCTTGACGCCACTGTAGCTGTTGCCAGCAGTGGGTGAAGGAGCAGCGGAAGAAGCGACGGAGGTGGCCGACTCGACGGGCTTCTGAGGAGCGGATGCGGTGATCTCGGGGGTCTTGGAGGTCGGGGCCTCAGGAACGGCAGGGTACTCAGCCTTGGAAGACGAAGCAGCAGGAGGAGCGGCGGGGTACTCGGCAGCGGGAGAGGTGGTGGCCTCAGCTACGGGAGTCTCGACGGTGCTCTTAGCAGCGGAGGAAGTAGGCTTCTCGACAGGAGGAACGGCAGGGTACTCAGCGGCCGTGGAGCTTGACTCGGCGACGGGCATGACTGAAGAAGGGACTCCGTATCCAGTACCAGCGGCAGATGAGGTGGGGACAGCAGCACCGCCTCCGGGAGTGACGGTGACAGTGACCTTCTCGGAAGCAGTCACAGTGACGGTTGCGCCACAGACACCAGTGGAGGCATCGGCAGCCTCGACCTGCTTGTTGCCTCCAGCAAGACCGGAAGGCTTCTGGTAGACGGTCTCGTACTGAGTGTAGGTCGAGGTCGAAGTGGTGTCGATGGTGGTAGTCTGTTCACCAGGGTAGGCACCAGTACCGGTAGCCTGAGCCATGGCAGTGGTGTTGGAGTTACCCCATCCGTTGACTGGGTAAGCAGCCCTGTGGTGGAACTTCTCGTGCTGGTAGTGGGGAACGGCCGCAACAGCGGAAGCGAGGGCCAAAAGGCCGGTAAACTTGACAGAGGCAGACATGTCGATGTTCGTTGTAGATTGCAGGTTAAGGATGTGCGTTACGCTTGCTTGTAGGGTATCGATCGATGAGTAAAAGCAGATGCGGCTAACCTGAGCGCGAAATCGTTGGACAGTCGAACAATGAACGTGGTAGTCAGAGCGACAAGAGAATGTACCGAGCAGAAATGCTCAAAGGAGTGGCTGGCAACGACCGTGTTTGGTGTGAGTCTGAGGATCAGGTTGTGACAAAAACAACGGGGAGGGCGGGTGATTTTCAACCTGATATATTTTTCGCGGGGAATCCGGGCGCTCGATCCTTTCGCATGCGCCTGGCTAGAACCTTTCACACCTTCAGGCTCTGCGCAAGCGGGTAAGCCAGGGGTTCAGGTGGAAATAACCTACTTGGCCATTCACAGCTCAGAAGAGGCCTGAGCCGCTAAGGTCGTGGTCCGTCTTGATTAGCTACCGCATGGCGCCGTGCGTTTCACGTAGCCGCCACATTCAGGTACACCCGCTCACCGACGCATGCCAGCAGGGGCCGTATACCGTTTGCGTCGGTTTCGGTGTCAGATCTGCTTTTTGCGTCTGCAAGCTGCTCTATCGATAGATATGAAAGTCATCTTGTCAGACATGTCGCCCACGTGAATGTTATCGACGTTCGCTGTATGGTGTGCGTTGGTCCCACATAGTGACAGGACCACAGATCCTTCACAAGTCTTGGTACTCGCGGAATCGTAAGGGGTGGGGCCGGGCGCAAAGACCGCGCGGGTTGATCGAGTATTCTAGACGCAGACGCTCTCATTTCCGAAAGTGTGATCGCCTCTGCGGGAGTCTGACCAGTTCTATCGAGCGATGACGAGGCCCTCATCCCGGCGACCATCGTCTTGTTTGTTGAGCGTTACCGTGTTCGGGCTCGCAACCCAAAGGGGCTGAGGACTGGAGGTAAGCCGAGAGGGCGTATGCGATGCTGACGAGGCTTTCTCGTATCGACGAGTCAACACTGAGGCGGTCCGATGCAAAAATACCAACCGATGTGGCACGGCAGGCACTCCGCGCGCGACCTCGTACTCAGCCGGCTCCCTTGCTCATGCACTTCAGCTCAGCTTAGCACACCTCAATTATCCATTGTTATGTTCGCAGCATTCTGAAGCGTCGACACAATTACAAGTCACGATAAGATTATTCCCGATGTTCATGGACAAGGTGTCGTGTCGCATCAACGGTGACCTTACACCCACGTCAACCACAACGACAACGTGGTACGCACGCGAAAGCGCTCCGCCAGGCTGGTCCTTGTCATAATTACCGACATATCCCGCCCTCTATCGGGCTCTGAACGTCTTTGTTTTCTTCTGTCTGCCGATGAACAGATAACGCAGCTGTGACGCTTCCACCGACGTCACACGATCACAACGAGAACTCCCATCGTGTGCGCCTAAGGATATTGCGCTCGAGATCTGCCTCCCCGATTTTGTGCCAGCAACAATGGAATCGGTTCTCCACGGTGAGGCAATTCATTCGCTGGCACACTAACACGCATCCAATACGAGTCGAGGCGACTGTCAACCAGCCCTGCGCTATCGATATAGCCTATCGATAGGAAGGAGGTTCCTGCATAAGCGCTGCTAGAGTTGCGCAGCCTAACGCATGCGCTCTGCGCCCGGTGTGTCAAACTTCATCTCCCAACAGCTGGGCATGACATGTGTCTACGTTTGCCATTGTTTGTCGTTCTGCAATTCCTGGAGCTGGGAATAAGGGCGAGGTTGCGATATTATAGCTCGTCGCGAGGTCGCGAGTACACGTAATGATCTCCACTCCCTCCGACAGTTCTGGATCGTGGGCACGGTTCGGCATCGGAAGCAACGACCCGGGCGTGGTGCGTGGGTGGCCTGGAATCTGCGGTCCAGATTCTCACAGTGCCCAGGTGTGCACGTGACGTCGGTAGATCGCAGAGCACACGGTCTTTGGCACAAACCTACGAGATGGACAAGCTGTGATGCAGGGCCTCTCTCCAGATGCACCGTGGTAAGCCCCGAAGTGTTGTGAAACTGCGAGTTCCAGATCATCCAAGGTTGTTGGTCGGCTAGGATGCACTGCCCTGCAGGTGACGTACAGCGTCGATCGTCAGGCACCTTTACCGGTATGGTAACTTAGCCTCTTTGGAATTCCAAGGACTGGGACCGATCGCATCATGTTCCTCCGAGATGGCAATCGAACGTGTGGTTCACTATGATAAGGTGTTTCAAGACAAACAGCGGTTCGCCGAAAGCCAGTGAGTTCCGAAACGCTGGTGGCAACAGTTCATTGCGTAAACTGATAAGTCGGTTGACTTTGGGTTGTGATCGTGGTGAAACGTCGGCGTGGAGACCCTGGAAGCTTGATGATGGGTGGCAAACCTTCACGCAGTCGTGTAGAACGGGCTGGAATAGACGCAGTAGTAGTAGCAGTCGTGTGGAACGGACATGTGGATGTAGACACGTACAAGACTTTTGCTGCTTCTCAAGAAGTGAGGACATGGTTGTTACAATACAAAGTATATCTACGAATACCCTCATCGTACGCAATAGTTCCCTTCTTTGCGTATAGTTCCCTGTTTGCATATCATATCACAGCCCATCTTGAGTGTCACAACACACCCATCCGTGCACCATGTATACTTCCCGCCAGGCAAGCAAGTCACCTCTCCTTCCTCATCGCAGGCCAAGCATTGTTCCATCGCCCGTGGTGCAAGAGGGTCCGCAACGGCGAAGAAGCGCGTCCAGTAGTTTATCCTCCTCTTAGTCGCCTTGCTCTCTTCGTCTCGTCGCGCAGGAGGTGTTGCGTTATCCATACCTCTGAAATCTAATGCGTCGATGTACTTAGTCTTCAGAGTGAGGATGGCAGAATGCATAGCGCTGATGTTGCTCGCCTTTATTTCTGTGTCTCGAAGTTTCACGGGTACCTTAGCTTCGGAAGCCTGGGTGGACTTGGCCTACAACGTGAGTGAGCTGACGTGGTGGAGGATGTAGAGAGGATTGCAGAAGTGGTGGCTATAGTACTTACGTTAGGTGGAAATATCGATGCTGACGAAGTAGCTGAGCTACTGGGATCCAAGCTGCTCCTTGTGGGCCAGTAGAATTCGGAAGTCTCTGACCCAGAGATAACCGGTATTGCCAATGGTGTCGCTGGTATTCCAGACGCGGTGCTGCTCAATACTGAGAAAGTGGGGAGGCTTCCTGATGGTATGCTCAAGGTTTCCCAGCGCGTTATCCAAGGCAATTCGGGTACCCAGGGAATGCCAGAGCTAGAATTTTCAGGTAGGGTATGCGACATGGTGTGGGAGCAAGGAGTACTTTTACCCATCGGACTGGTTGGGCTGGCAGACGTGGCAAGTGTGTCAGTCACCATCGTACTGCCCGCGCTTGGAAGAGAATCAGAAGCCATGAAGGTCGGCAAAGGATCATATGTAAAGGACGGTAAGACGAGAGAAGTGGTACCAGAAGGCCATATTGGAATACCGTCGATAATGCATGGTTCAGTCGGATGGGGGCATATCAGAGTAACAGCTGTGCTAGTGGGCTTACTATAGTCAGGTCCATCCGACGGTACCGTCACTGAGCCTGGTGATGGAGGGACGGCGAACCCGGAGGTATAGTTGCCAGTCTCACGAGGTGGCACGTAAGGTGGAGTGGTTGTGGTCGTTTGAGTAACTTTAACATGCGTGGTAGAACTGCTTGTTGGGGACAGCTGATCGGTCGCTGCAGATGTTTGATTGCTGGTCTCGTCGTTGGGAGCTCCTAGAGCGCAGCTGGCTAATAGTGCAACAAGACCGAGATACATATTGCGAGTGGACATGATAGCAGCGCTAATATACTTGCAAAATAGTAAGAGGATCGGTACATGTCGCGGAGGGAGAGGTGTGGGAAAGTCGTTTTATCGCTAACGAACATCCACACTCGCCAAATGCATCACTGAGTTGTCCATCGACGTGTCAAATGTGTCTTAGATCGTCAAATATCGATACCCGACAATCAGCAGGAGAGTGTAAGTGTTATGACAATGGAAGTATTCTCATTCAATCAGAATATGCGCCATGTTCATCTCCGTTCATGTCCTGATCTCTGCCGCTTTTCTGAGTCGGTTCATGACCGCGGCGGCGATATCGTCACCTGTCTTATCGTCGATACCCTCCACATATATTACCTCTACGCCTTTCTTATCAAGCTCTCTTAGCGCCGAGAATAGGCCTCTGGCAACATCCTCGGTCTTTGCGCCAAGATTTATTTCCCAAACTTGGACTGCCTCGGGCTTCACAATGTAGTGGTCGGCGTGCGGTATTTGGTGCTGGGTGACAGATCGCAGAAGATTTGAAAGACGCGACGGCGAGTCATTGGCATCTAGAGATGCGGCCATGTCCGGTGAAGCGCAAAGTCCTGGTCCATTCGCATCCGATGTCTTTACCTTCTCGGCACCCAAACCTAACACCTTATCCCAACCCTTGGTCCGAATGATGCCAATGCGCCTCTTGCTCTTGAGCTCGTCCGATGTAGGTTGGCTCGCGCCTGCCTCGAACAGAAGAACCGATGCCTTCGGACTGTAGTGTCTGTACTTCATCCCAGGGGCGCGCGGTTTGCTCGAGTCTTCGGCTGGTTTGTCTTTATATCCGACCACTACGTTCTCCCATCCTGGACATTGCTGTAATTGTTCCACAGTGACGCCACCCGGTCGCAGTATCGCAGGTGGGCTCGATAGTCCGTCTATGACTGTGCTTTCAACTCCCACTTCGCATGGCCCGCCATCGATGATCAGATTTAGCTTGCCGTTCAAGTCGTCGTAAACGTGTTCCGCAGCGGTGGGCGAAGGTCGTGTTGACGCATTTGCGGATGGTGCGGCGAGTGGGCGACCGCATAGCCGTAACAAGGACAAGGCGATGATAGAACGCGGCATTCGTGCACCAAAAGTCGGAAGACCTGCTGTCACCTCTGGTGCGAGGATGGAATTCTCAGGGGCCGGTAGAATGATAGTAAGCGGTCCAGGCCAGAAGCGCTCAATCACCGGCTGGTAGATATCCGGTATGGGGTCCTTTCCAGCATCCTTCCCGTCTCCTGCTACGTCTAGTTTGCCCAAAAGCAGCGCTCGCAGCTGAGGTAAAGAGTGTATATGGACGATCAAAGGGTTGTCGGCTGGTCGTCCTTTGCTCGCGAAGATCTCCTTGACCGCCGCGCTTCTTGTCGCATCCGCGCCAAGTCCGTATACGGTCTCCGTCGGGAAGGCCACTGGGGTGTTTGTGTTTACAAGCTCCTCTGCTGCTTGCTTCAACGTTCCGGCATTAGCCTCACCCTCTGTATCGTTGTATTCTATGTCCCATTCATCGATCAAGTCCTCCGACTTCTTGAACGTGATTTTCCCCAGCTTCTGAGGATCCACGCGTCTGACGCTAGTTTCAGGCATCTTTGCGACGGGGCAGTCGCGGATGTTTGGGGCAGTCGCAGTAACGGGCGCGTAGAGTTTGGAATCGGCGGGCGTGAAGAAGGTATTCGGTCTTCTCAGCGTGGAACGAGGGATGTGGCGGGGCTCTGATGCAGCGATTTGCACCAAAGAACGTATAAGAGCGATATGGAGTGAGTGCTTCGTGAATTTGACATTTGGTATGCGGGGATGGCGAGTGGGCATTAGAGTGATGACTGGTGAAAGCCAAAATTTCTCGGAACGTTGTGGGGCTCAGTTCCGATGGCACGCGCGACGTCATGCTGGGAAAGAACGCACCTGACACGTTCCACTCTTTCAACATCCACAACACCAAACCCCCCAGCTGTTGGTGAATTGCGGTAAATGCGCGACTGATATCTGAGCTTCGCGAAAGAGATTGGAAATACCTTCTTGACGTACGGCACCATTTGCGGTACTCAAGCAACGAGGCATCTATCGCATACGCTGTCCCCGCACTCTCCTCTCTCGCTACCACTCTGCTGTAACATCTCACTCAAGTCTTAGCAAATTCGCTGTTTCGATTCACATCGGGTAAATGTCAATGGTCTGTAACGCTCAGCCAGTCGCGACCGGTTGTTCTCATCAGAGCCAGAGAACGCGGTGCCCAGGTGGTAATCTGATGCTTCGCAGCAACAGCTTTCCATGAAACCCCTTTAAAACGCTGATCATCTTTGTTCAGAGCTTCCGCCAATACTCTCGTGGCTTCTGTACTCTCTGCGAAAAGGTTGGTAGCGTCTTCCTTACAAAGCTACTCTCTTCTACACAAGGTCAAACGCGATGAGACCGTTGATCAGCTCGCAAATATGACTTTGTAACTTGTCAAAGTCTTCTTCGTGAGAACCTTGTTACAAGCGGAAAGTATCTATTGAGCAACAATAATTATGACAAAGTGTATCATACTCGCTGTCTCTGCTCTCTCTTTGCTGACCAACGAACAGGCAGTAACCCGGTGATGACTTAAGCCGGAGGACCTGCATGAGCCTGGCTAGTTGGACATCTCCGCATCGGATACCATTGAATCGACCATACCACGAAGCTGCCATATCGTCTCACCAAGTACTGCGCAAAGACATTGTTCCTCAAGGCACCATCATGAAAAGCCTTCCCATGTCCTATAAACAGAGGCGAAGAGTCGGCGAAGTTCACCAGACTCTGGGGCTAGCATTGGGCAGATGAGCGGGGAAGGCCTCAGAGCCTCGGGCGTCTTACGGACGTTAGACAACGGCGATGGACCGGATACACTGCCGAACGCTTGTTGCTGATGTCTCCTTAGGCAAGTGCTAGAAGAGAGCGAACAGCATGCCAAGCCTTGGTGCTGTTTACACTTTGTAGTATTTGAAATCGGTGTACGTTGTGTGGCGAGTGAAAGTGAGTCTTTGCAGTGTGCGAGTTTTGTATGGCGGCGAGGCTGACGGCACTTTTAAGGCTTGTGCGCATCAAATTGTCCAGACTATGGATGTTAACGAAGCTTCTCGTCGCACATTTTGAGCCTTGTTTCTCGCCTGATGCTGTTACGTTCGTTGTCCTATAGAGAAACAAGATTGGACAAAGATTTTCTCTATGTAAGTCGGTCATACGGCAATACAACAATAACGACAGCACCACGACGCAACAAAATTCCCCAAATGGAATAGATATCGGGTGGTCGACGCAAGACAAATGACTGATGAACAGTAAGCAGGAGTACTGATTGGTAACATCGTCTTCGGTAGTTGTTCGGCAACTGAGGGTTATCCGGTACACTTTCCCCTGAAAACTACCTAGGTAGATTACTAATTACTCATTATCTGGAGAAGACGGCGACGCCATGTAAGGGTCGCCGGCGCAGGGCGCTGTTGCTGGGACTATTAGCCAATAGCATGGTTCTCGTATGTCAGAAGTGCCAGACGTGGATCTTCCCAAGCACCAGCCGGGCAATTTGATGGTCGATCTGAACCACGGAATGAACGAGACCCGGGGTAGTTTCCGCTAGCGTCGCGCTAATCAACGATTTCGTCGAGCTTATCTCTACACTTGCGCTGGACGCCACGCCGCTCCGTCATCTTGATCAGATTCACACGGTGCCTTCCGTCTATAGCGCATGTTGCCAGTGGGTCAAACGGACTTGCGTCGTGGAGTCTATTCACATCTTGACAGTCAGTTTGCGGAGTTCCACCGGGTCTGTCCGCCAAGTGCCACTTTTGGCGTGCCAACAATGAATGTTTTTTTAACCAAAAAATGAACTAAAGTCATCTCCAGGCTCCGGACAAGCGGACGGTAATAACAAAAAAGAAGTTGGCTAGGGGTATGCCGTGGATGGCATCCATCATCGCTGGGTTGCACCGCGCGGGAACTACCCGATGTAGCAAACTGAATTGTTTCCCATCAGATGATGCATCCTCCAGTCCATTTCGCGTCAAGAAGACTTCTGTAATTCACGTCAAGAGAAATTGAAAGGTGTAGGAGACTACTAGAGGATCTTCGCAACTTCACTCATACTCCCCGCAACAGTCATGACTCGCCGTGGTGCTACTCTAACTTGGAACTATCCCCAGTCGCCTCTCAAGAGAACACCGCAAATTCCCAGAACCTCCTTGTCTAAGGCCTTTTCACTACTACATCGGGATGACTAGGCAAACAAGAGGGTCTCGAAGGGCACTCTGTCATTCCTGGACTTCTTTCGCAGCCAACTCAGGGTCTGACTATACTGATGATCACGGAATGGCATCCGTTGTCCCTCAATAGCGCATTGCCGCTCGTAGCTTCAGTCTTGGCGACTATACCCCAGCCATGTGAGCCTTGCAGATCGACGTGGGCGATTACTGTCTTGGGACGGTTGTTCGACTACCCCAGACAATGGATTATGGTCGCCACCGAGACTGTTGGCTGCACACTGACAAAGTAGTCCATGTACTAGCGGATGAACCATGAGAAGATACTCGAATTCGTTCGAGACCAAAGACACCGGCTATGAGGAGCGTTGGGAGTGACCCTTAACTCCACAGTGGGGAACTTGCGCTAGTCTGCAGCCGTGGGTGCAAAGAAATATAAGATAGACGAGATCTGCTCACTATCATCAGCATCTCTTCACCCTCCATCACTGCATTACACAATGTTCGCGAAGACATCTCTCGTGCTCCTTACTGGGCCAGCTCTGCTGGTCTCAGCTTTCCCCGAGATAGCTCGTATGGTCGCTGAGAAGCGCATCCAAGAGCGTCAAACAACGCCACAAATTATCGAATTCCCAGAATACCCAGGCACACCCAACCACGCCCTCTTCAACCAATTCGACCCTGCCCTCCAACTCGTCAACACATCTGGCGAGCACGAGTGGCGCGCCCCAGGTAAAGGAGATATCCGCGGTCCTTGTGCCGGTCTCAACGCCGCCGCAAACCACGGCTACATCCAGCGCGACGGTGTTGTCGATGCAGCAAGCATCAACACCGGTCTCTGGCAAGCTTTCGGCCTCGACAAGACAGCCACCATCTTCCTCGAGACCGCAACGGCCTTCTTCAACGGCGACCCCATCTCCGGTCGCTGGAGCATCGGTCCCCATTCAGACAAGACCAGTTCTCTTCCTCCGCTGGTTGGTGACCTCCTTGGCAACGAAACAGGAATCTGCGCATACGGCCATCTAAGAAGTGAGGGCGATGCCAGCATTACCCGCGGTGACTGGCTCGCACCTGAGATGAACTCCAACTGCCGCTCCTACCCACAATACATGCAAGAGCTCTTTGACCTTTCCAACCAGCGCGCAGGAGGTCTGATCACGCCCCGAGTCCTTGCTGAGCACTCCAACAACCGCAAAAAGCACAGCATCGCTACCAACCCATTCTACTTCAGTCCCGCGTACGCTGGTGTTGCATTCACCTTTGGCGCACACATGTTCGCGTACCATTTGCTTGCGAACCACAGCGCTGAGGCTCCCCGCGGATTCCTGACGCAAGATGTATTCATGGACTTCTTCAGCTACAAGCGCGACGCCAGCGGTGCGTTGACGTACAAGTACGGCTATGAGCGCATCCCAGACAACTGGTACAAGCGCCACCCGCTCGACCCATGGACGCTTGCAGACATTGGTGTCTCGACCGCACAGCAATGTGCCGCGTACCCGTTGAACTGCCAGGTCGGTGGCAACACGGGCGCCGTAAACAGTTTCTCGGGCGTCAACCTGGGTGACATTACTGGCGGCTTCATTAACTTCGCAGAGGACTTGAACGACCCCAAGAAGATGGGCTGCTTCATCGCGCAGGCTGTGCAGGCGGATACCCCGTCTTTCTTGAGCAAGCTTCTTGGAGGTGCTGCTCTGACTGCTGCTTTGGCTGCTGTTGACAGTCGTCTTGGGCCGGCGCTGCAGCCGCTTAAGGATCTAGGCGGTGGATGCCAGGGCGTGCCGGCGGGCAGGAGTATGTTCGACTATGGCATCAACTTCCCCGGTGCCACTCTCGAGACAGAAGGCCCTAGGTCTGGACAATAGAATTGTCTTCGATGTTAGGTGAAGATAGCTGATAGATAGAAGTATTAGCTGTATCGAAATACAAATTCTTTAGTTCTACAACTACTCTGAGCTATGCGATGAATGAAATCTGTGAGACTTATTAGTAAGACTGCTGTTAGCACGGGAGTTGGTAGCGCCTGCTTCCACGCTTCTTTTAATCTGTTGAGGACACTCGTCTCACACAGCGGTTATTGTGTCAACAGGCTATCTCGTGAAGTTATCCAAAAGTAAAATGCGGTCCTGTCTCAACAATGATCCAGATCAGACCCGCGATACGTGCGCAATGGACAGAAGATGTGAGCAGAAAGGAGGTATCGCGCCCACCAGAACTCGAGATTCTAGACCCACACCCTCCCCGATCCTATTGGCCTTTCGCTGCTCCTCGAGCGGCCTAGCCCCGCACTAGTTGAGGCTAGTGCGGCGGCATCGCTGAACCCTGAATCCCCATCCCAACTTCCTCAAAACTCCCCTTCCGAGTCGTCCCACCCCTGCTATCGTTCCCTCAGATTCAGCAATAGCAGAAGCTTTTTCCAATCATGCCTTCTGCAGCCGATATTCTTAGCGATCCTGAAATCGCGCAAGCATACGAAGACGTGCGCTCTGACAAATCCGAGACCACGTGGCTTATCTTGAAGGTACATCCGATAATGCGCCCGA
>Ga0265797_10001239_pt1 | contig 45223 bp, 3 predicted proteins | sample P2T30metagenome_FD_192433 | JGI IMG/M metagenome (GOLD analysis project Ga0265797, IMG submission 192433) | Plant litter microbial communities from East Loma Ridge, Irvine, California - P2 T30 | ecosystem: Environmental > Terrestrial > Plant litter > Unclassified | place: USA: California...
TGAAGACGCTTAGCAGCGGAGGCGAGACGTACAAACACATGCAGAGCGTACATAGCGGTGTTTGAATACCTCTTCTAGCACTTCTTCTACACCTTGTACTACTGTTCTTCTATTACTAAGTAGAAACATAAAGTATAGAAATCGCAATCGAAAGATCAGAATCTTAAAAGCCTCTAATATAAGAAGTAAATAAACAATATAACGTTTTTTTTAGTAAAAGCTTTTTAAAACAATTAATACTATTAACTAAATTATTTTTAAAAAAGGTTTAACAAAATTCTATAGTAAATTAAGATAAGTTTTAATTAAAATAGGTAATTCTTATATTCTTATTAAAGTAGTAAGTAGTTATTAGTAATTTTATTTCTTAGATAAGTATTAAAGCTTATACTATATATTAGTAGTATAATTAATCTTCTATTAGTAGATTAATAAGATTATATAGTATAAAGATAGTCTTTAAACTATAAGGTTTATTACTATATTCTAAATTATATATAAAACTAAAATCTTTGTTATATTTAATAATATAGTACTAATAAATTTAAAATTTAAAGCTTATATACTATTACTTTTTAGAAGGTAATAGCTTTAATATTTAAGCTAGCTATAAAGCTATTTAAATACTAAAACTAAAAAAGACTAACTCTAAGAGTGAATACTAGAGAATATAAAATAAACTTAATAGTCTAGAAGAAGAGAGCTTTCTAAGTAGTAATATACTTTAGAAGAGTTTTTTAAGCTTAGCTACATTAAGACTAAGTTTCTAAAGCTCTTAGCTAAAGACTTCTCTAGATATAGTTTATTATTATAGCTTTTTTTTTTTAGATTTAATTTATTACTATATCTAGGTATAAAGTTTATTAAAGTATAACTTCTTGAGTATAACTATTATAAAATCTTCTATCTTAGCGCCAGATACTAGTATCTTATCTAGAATATTTAAGTAAGCTAAACTATAATAATAATTTATTAATTATAATTACTTTTTTTAGTTTTAATATATAATAATTTAAAACATTAACTTATATTATATACATTATTAACTTTATACATTATACTTTTTTTTTATTACGAACTTTACTTATACTTTACTACTTAGAATCTTAACTTTTTATACTATCTCTTTTTGTAGTAGAACTTATAGCAGTAGTAAAATAAGTTAAACTATTTTATCTTATTAGTAAGTCTATTTACTTTCTTTTTTTAGCTTTACTTACTATACTAACTTATATTATAGTTTACTAGAATACTAAAGTACTTATATATTAAGTTTTTGCTAATAAGCTTAAGCTACTTAACTTTAAAAGTAACTTTAATAATAATAACAAAAAGCTTATAAAGCTTAAAAATTGCTTATACTATGTTCTACTAATTAAGAAAAAGAATAAAAAGAAATTATATATTTTTAAGAAAAATAACTATAAAATCTATAACTAGTATAAGAAGTAGTATATTTAATATATAGTAGTAAGTTTTTTCTCTTTTCTTACTTTTCTTAACTATTACTAACTTTTTAAAGTACTCTCTAATCTTACAAACACTATTAGTTAGTAATATTAACTTACTTATAGGAATTCTCTTTTTTTATATATTATAGTTTGTTTATTAATTATTAAATTTTTTTCTTTCTATACTAAGACTTAGTAAAACTTACTTAAGAGATCTAAGCTTAGTTATATTTATAAGCTAGCTTTAGTTACTACTAACGTTTTTTTATTTAGCTTATTTTAGTTATAAAGTTTATCTTTACTTTATAAAATCTAAAGTAAATCTATTAAATTAATTTAGCTACTCTGTATCTAGCTAACGCTAGAGATAGTATCTTAAATTTTTAAGGTATAAGGCTACGCAGGCCTTAGAGCCTACACTAGCCTACACTTTTAGCTTACTTACGTAAGCGCTACTTCTATCTAGAGTTTTTTACTTCTGTTTAAACTATTAATATATTATACATTATAAGATGCGCGTATAATTGTCTAAAATTCTAATATTTCTTACTATAACTTAGAACGTAGTAACCTAACGTAAGTGTTACATTAAGTTACTACTATAGCGCCTAAACGCTAATAATCTATGCTTATAGTAATTATTCTATAGCTAATAGAATAGAAGCTTTAACTAGCTAATTAGATATTCTACTTTTAATAAATATTTAAATTCTAAATCTTTACAAGTAGAGTAATAGTAAGAATATCTAGCTAGATTTTTTTTATAAGTTTTGTATCTTTCTTTAAGTTTTTTTAAACTAACTTTTATATAGCTTTTAACTATTAATTCTGTATTTAATAATTTTAGTACTAAAGTTTATACTATTACTTCTACTACTATTCTTAATACTAGTACTTTCTAAAATATTGCTTACGCCCTTAAACATATTACTTTAATATCTTTAATAGTAATGTTTATAAGATTAAAGACCTAGTAAATAAGAATAATAATTATATTTAAGTATAAGTTAAATTCAGTTTCGTTTAAGCTCTTTATAGCTTTTTTTTATATTCTACTACTAGGAAAGATATTAAGAGTTATAAAGCTTAGAGGTTCTATACTTTATATAATTAGTATAAGAGTTTTATTAATTCTAAGTAGTAGTTTATTACTAAGCTTAGTTAAAGTTATTACACTAATAGTATCTTTAAGTTAGTTTATTAGTTAATTTATTTCTATTATACTGTTACAAGTTTATTTCTTTTACGTATTTTCTTTTTTTAAAGTACTCTTTTACTTTTAAGTATTAAATAAAATTTCACTTTTCTTCCTCTTCTTTACTTTTATAATACCTTTTCTTTCTTTTATTACTTAATTCTTTTTACTAAAAAATTACAACTTTACTATCTTCACTTATAATAATTTTAGTTTTACTACTTTTAGTAGTACTTCTTTTTATATTTTCTCTTTTAAAACTCTATTAAAAGAAGTTTATTAGCTTTTTTAGTATGTACTAACAAGGTTTTTAAATCTATTAAAGTAACTTTTTAATTTATTACTATAGCTAATGTTTATTAAGGTTTATTAGATTCTATTTACTTTATAAAGTATTATAGCTTTATTCTAGGTTTAACACTTTTGTATCTTCTACTAATAATTTTATTAATATAATATATTGCTTATAGCTTTCTATCTACTGCTTTAGTTAGTATATTTAGCTAAAAATTATCTACTACATATTTAAATAGTAAGTTATAGAACTTAAGTTTTAATTAGTTAATATAAGAAATAGAAATGCTTTCAGTAGTATTTTAAGCTTTATATTAAATAGTAAAATTACTTTTATCTTTTTTTACTAGCCATTCTTCTAATCTAGCTTTATACAAAAATATTAATTTACAAAGTTAATTCTAAATTAGAACTATGCTTTATCTTCTATATATAGCTTTAGCGCTTCTTATTAGTAGTATTTAGCTTATTTTTTTCTATCTCTACTACGCTTTAGCTATCTAAGCCTAAACATATTTTAACACTATCTTAAACTTATTAGTTTTAGTAACTATAAAAGCTTTAGAAACTAGTATACTATAAGCTAGCTTAGAGAATTATTTTCTAAGATAAAGTATATTCTATATTCCTACTATAGAAAGAAGAAGCTTATCTTTATAAAAGCTATAATCTTTTCTTTTATTACTATTTTAGTAAATAGACATAGTTTTACTTATTTATTTTAGTTTTAATTATTATATATTCTAAGATAAGTTTTAATAGTACTATTTATTTATTTTAGTAAGCTATTAGCTTATAGATAGTAAGCTATTAAGATTCTTTACTTAATCTCTAGTTTTATATATATTATTCTCTAGAATCTACTAATAAAGTAGCTCTCTTAGTTAGAGACTATTATACTTAAGTACTAATATTCTTTAACTACTTTTTTAATATACACGTAGAAAATAGTTTCTATAATAGTATTTTTAAGTGGAATAAATATTACATTTCTACTTAAATACTTAGTTCTTACTATGTAATTACTATAGCTATTACTTATAAGTAGATTTATAATAAGATTTTGAAAGACTTTTTTTCTAAATTTTATTAGATACTAGTAGTAAGTAATAAAAGCTATATTTTCTCTTTCTCTAAAGCTTTATATAGCTATGTTATGTATAATTCTAGATATATATTTATATACTAGAAAAAATATCTTTAGCTAGAATTAGTACTATATAAGTATAAAGTATATAATCTTTATACTAAAATAACTACTTGTTAAATACTTATAAAGTTTTATAATAAGCTTTATATAAAGAAGAAAGTCTTTTAGTACTGTTTTTATTTTATTTTAGAGTAGCCTTTTTCTACTTATCATGTATACTAATAGAGATATTCTTAAGTTTAAATCTAAAAAGAACTTATATTAGCTACTTATAATAACTTTATATAAAATATAGTAGGTAGAATATTTCTATATAGGTACTATCTATTAATACTCTTATAAAGCTTTTTTTTAATTTTCTTAGCTACTATAATTTTTATTTTCTTTCTACTTCTAGTAAAGACTAAATAATTTGTAACTAGCTATAGAAGCTTATTAGTGTTTAGTAGCTTTCTCTTAGTATCTATAAGATTATTTATCTAGAGAGAGAAGCTTACTTTTCTATTACTATATTTGTAGTTTTACTATTACCTTTAGATAAACCTATAATATTTAAGTTATTATAGTAGTGATTTTTCTAGAAAAGAGCTACTACTAACTACTTATATACTTTAAAACTACTTATATAAATCTAAAGTCATTAATTTTAGTAGTAGTAAACTAGATAAGCTACTATTAATTACTTTTATACTTGTTAAGTACTTATTTACATTTAAATTATTTTATCTTAGTAGTAGCTAACTTTGTTAACTTTTCTTAGACTTAGAGGTAGTAGTAGATTTTCTTCTTATTATTATAGTTAAATCTTATTTTAAAAAAAGGGTTTATCCTTTAAATATTAAGGTATTATAATATTTTTACTTTTACTTCTTTTTTATTTAGTAATATATCTTTAGTAAAGTCAACTAGCTAAAGAAGTTAGAATTATATTAAAAGTTTTCTTTAATCTACTATACTAGCTAGAGTATTTACTTTACTATTAACTATTTTTAGATAGTACTTCAAGAGGAATTTTTACTACCTCAAGGTTACTATTTCATAGATATAATTTCTTTATTAAAATCTAGTACTATAAATATACTTCTAGTTCTTATAATTAGTAATTACTATAAAGCTTATACTCTTTTTTAGATTTATATTAAAGTAGGTTTAATACTTTATTACTATTAAAAGCTTTTTACTAGATATAGTGAGTTAGACTTTATAGTAGTATACTTAGTAAAGAAGTATTTTAATACTCAAAGTATACTATTAGCGTACGTAGTATTAGAAAAGTATGCTTTCTACTATAAACCTTAGAGTATAATACTTTAGTACTATTTTTACATATTTATTAGAATTCACTAGTACTTAGTTATTAATAGATAAAGCTTTAACTTCCTTAAATAATTATTACTATTTTAGTTTTAAGTAAAAAAATCATTTTTCTAGTTAGCTATACAAGTAGTATTATTATTAATAAAAAACTTCTTAATAAATCTTTAGTAGAAGTTAATAACGTATATAAAGCTTTGAATATCTTTTATTATTATAAATAGCGTTTAATTCTTAATAGGTTTAATCTTCTCTAGATATATACTAATATTCTTATCTAGTTAATTTATAAGTTTTAAGTACTAAGTTTTCTTTATACTAAATATGCTTATATTTATATCTAAATATAAGCTAGTGGTACTTAGTTTCTAGAGTATAATCTTTAGTTTTTTATATATCTTTTTCTTAAGCTAAAGAACTATATTAGTATATTATCTAAGTATATAACGAACTAGCTCTCTAAATACTTATTATATATTTAGTTAAGATATCTCTAGAAAGTACTAGGTTTATTTATAAGTTAAAAAAGTATTACTAACTACTTATATAGTTTGAACTATATATAATAGACTATTTCTTACTTATTATCTTTTACTATATAAATCTTATAGAAAGTCTAGATAATACTTTTTTCTATAAACTACTTAGGCTCTAAAATATAAAAGAGCGTTTTATAAATAAAGAGAAGTATATAGTAGTTTTACCTTTATTAAAATATTAGGTATATAATAACCTATATAAAAGTATAAGTTTTCTTTTAGTTTTATATAAAGAATATTAGAGTAATAGTACTAGATTTACTTATGTTAATAAATCTTAAGTCTAAATAGATAGTTAACTTCTTCTTTAAACTTAAAAGTTTTTTTATACTTAGAGTATATTATAGACTCTAAGAGATCTTTACTATTCTTCTTTTCTTTCTTATAATTTAAATTATGTGATTAATTAAGATCTTATATAGAAGTAATAGCTTATTAACTTCTTATTTCTATAAGTATATCGAATTCTAAACTTAAATAATAAGGTAGCTTATTTTTAGAGTTTTATTTTAGTCTCTACTTAGAGCCTTCTACAGATTAGCTAATAAGACTATTTTTACTTAGACTACTCTATCTTTCTTAAATCTTTATATCTATGCTATAAAGATACTAGTAGAAATAAAGAAAAAATAAATCTATATAGGTTTTTTTCTTTTTTACTATAAACTTATATTAGAGCTAGAGAGATAATTAATACTTAGAGGTAGTTAAGTATATTGTACTTAATTACTACTAGAGAAAGTTAGAATAAAACCTCTAGCTATATACCCAAGAGCTTAATAATTACATATTTATAATTATATAATTATAACTACTCTTTATCTTTAATATGCTCTTTAGAGAAATAAGAGTGTTAATCTACTCTACTTTAAATAATATACTTTAGTAAATTCCAGACTTAAGAATCTAGAGTATAGTAGTAGTTTAAAGCTTTGTTTAGCGTTAAATTATACTTAATAGTAATAGTAGTAAGCTTTAACTTTTTTAAATATAGCTTAATAGTCTAGAAATTACTTTAATAAGGTTAAAATTTACTTTTTAATACTCTAGAATATAGCTAATAGCTATAAGAATTTAGGTACTTAAGAAGTAAGAAACAATTCTACTAGTAAGATCTAGGCTTCTAATCTTTCTTAAGTAAAGCTTATAGTATAATTAATAGCTTATTAAGCTATAATAGCTATTTATGTAGTTAAGCGCTTAGACTAGAATTAGAAACTTTATTAATAATAATAAGTTTTTTAATTCTTTTCTTTTATATTATAGTTATTCTCTTTTTTCTTTATTAAGATACTTAAGTCTTTAAGCTAATAAGCTACTTATTTTATTCTTTTATATACTTAAAATTAACTACTCATAAGCCTTTACGTTCTTAAGCTTTGCGCCTAAGACTCTACTTTACTTATCTTTTTATTCTTTTTATTACTATAGTAACGTCTTACTTATATACTTAGATTAATAGCTAACTAGTATTATGTAGTCTAATAATCTAATTTCTAACTCTAATAATAACTATATATATTACTAATCTAGCTTTTACTATAATAGCGTTTTATATATAAGTAATAATTCTAGTAGTAGTAATTATAATAAGCGCACTAGCGCTTTATACACTAGCGCTGAGCTTTTGTAAAAGTAAAAGAAGCTTTAGTTAGTAGCTAATTACTATTAAAAATCTTTAGCTTTTACTATCTTAATAGTAATTTTAAGTAATAATCTATCTAGTATAGTTTTAAGTACTTAGTTTATAAATATACTAGTAGGTAAAAACTTAATAGAAATAATAGTAATCTATATTATGACGCTAAGAAGCATTATAGATATGTAAAATTAAAGTACTAAGCTTTTTATTTAGGTTATAAGCGCTCTTAGTAATAGGCATAATTTAGTAACTCTAATAATAGTATTTACTAATTAATTAAGATAGATTCTAGTAGTATTTTTAACACTAATAATAATTCTAAGTATTAGAATTTAGGCTTTAAGTATTCTTAGTAAGTTTAGAAGTAAGATAATTAAGACTTATAAAAGTAGAAGTCTCTAAGCCTATATTATAGTTATCTAAGTAAGAGTTTTAAGTCTAAAGCTTTATAGCCTAAAGCTCTGAAGTTTATAAGTAATAAGTATAAGTAAATTATAGTTATATTTAATCTTAATAACCTACTTAGTTCTATTTATTACTAAAATACCTATTATTAGCTTAAGAATAAAAATTTTAAGTATAACTACTTTAAGTAACTTTATAAAGTTTAAAACTACTTATTTTATAATTTTTATAAGTATAGTATACTTAGTAGAGTTTTACACTACCGCTTTTATACTATTATAGTAAATCTCTGTACTAAAGTAAGTTTTATAATCTTTTTATTATCTTTCTAATTTTTTACTAACTAAATAATAGAGCTAAAGTACTAAGAAGTACTATAATCTTTAATATTAGCTTTATTAGAACATTTATAAGTATTATAAGTAGAGCTTAGCTAAAACTCTACTTAAGGCTTTAAGTATATTGTTAACTACAACTCTAGAGATTTTAGCTAAGAAGAGTTCTAAAGTTACTTTTTTTATAACTCTAAATAACTCTAATTAGTGTAGTAATCACGCTAAGTTAGTAATACTAAGTAAGAGTATAAAAGAGTTTAATATATAGAATTATAAGTTAATACTACTACTTATATTTCCTACTTAGTCTTGCTAGTATTAGATCTTTAACTTATTATACTTTTACTTAGAGTATTATTAGTAGAGTTAGTCTTAGTAGTAGCTACTATCTTAATTCTAATAATATACTCTACTATTCTAGACTTAGCTATTAAAATATTAGTAGCATAATTAGTATAATTAGTATTAGTCTTAGTAGCGTAACTCTTAGTCTTACTAGTATATTTCTTAGTCTTAATCTTTTTAGCTTTATACCTACTAATCTAATAGCTAAATATTTAGTATAATAAGTAGTAAGTTCTATAACTATAAATAGTGTTAACTTACTAAGTCTAAGTTTAAGTATAATAGAATACATATTAAGTATAAGTATCTACTACTTAAGACTAATATATAAACTTATAATACTAAAGATACTTATTTATAAGCTAAGCTTAAGAGTTTTCAGAATAAATAAATAAGTAAGAAGAATATTTATTATAGTAGTAATTAGTAAGTTAGTAGCTATATAATTTCAATATAGTAAGACGTTTAGTAATTTAATCTTTTTTTTCTTATATTAATTTAGTAATTACTTTGTTTTAATAAGACGCTATTTAGAGTAATTAAGATCTAGCTTAGAAATAATAAGCTATTATATTAGTAGTCTAAATAAATTCTGTTCTTTCTATCTACTTCTTAAGAAGTAGATATTCTAAATCTTGTAAGTTAAGTAGTTATTTAAACTTCTTAAAATAGTATTAAGTAAGTAATTTAGTTAATCTATCTATAAGTATGATTATAGTCTCTAAATACTTAATTTTAAATAATTCTTTAGTATATCTCTACTATAGCTATATATTTTAGATAGTAATATATTAAAGGTAAGTATTAACCTACTTATTCTTTCTAATAACTAGCTTAATACTTTACTAATTATTATTCTTAACTATTTAGAGTTTTCTAATATTAAGTACTAGCTTTTTAAAAAAGCGCAAAAGTGCTATAGCTTTCTTAGTAGTATACTTAAGAGTAAGTAGCTTTACTTTTATAGTAGATATACTAACTATACTCTACTTTATAACTTTTTAGAAAATTATACCTTTATATAATATAGTAATATGCTTATAAAATAAGTAGAAAGTCTCTAAATTGTTAGTAAAGATTCTATCTTAAGTTACTATTATATAAAGTTTATCATAGTTACTATATTAAATTTTATTATAGTAAGTATAGTAAAGTAATATAGTTACCTACTTTATAGTCTTTCTATACTATTTACATAAATTTATAAAAAAGTATAAGAGCTTTTAAGTAGTATATAATATATTAAGTTAAAGTATAGTTACTATATAAATTATAAACCTAATAATTTTTTAGTATCTTGTAATTTAAGTCTTAATTACTTTTTTAGTATTTTAAATTAGCTTTTTTAATAGTAGAAGTGTTTAAAAAAACATCTATCTCTAAGCTTAAGCCTCTTAAGTATCTTATTTAAATATATATTATAGAAAAGTTTAATTATTCTTAGATATTAGTCTCTAATTATATAAATACTGAATAACTATTTTATATCTTTCTACTCTTAAATCTTTTACTTACTAGAAATCTTTACTTATATAGCTATTATTTACTATTTTAAATTTTTTATCTAAGTAATAGAATATTGTTAATATAGACAGAAAAAGGATTTTTTAATTTTTAAGTAGGGAAGAAGTATAGCTTTTCTAAAAAAACTAATATACTAATAGCTCTTAATATTTCTAAGAACTTCTTATACTATACTTATAGTAGGTCTATTAATCTATAAAGTATATAGTTTAGCTATATATATAACTCTAGCTTTTAAAAGCTATCTAGTATTCTATATATTACTAAGTTCTATACTTAAGTTTAAATATTAAGGAATACTTCTATAATATTAAAAAATTTAATCTCTAAATTACTTTATATAGTAATTATAATTTTAGTGTTAAAGAACTTTAAAGTAAGTATTACTATATAAGTAGAGTGCATTAAGTTCTTTTTCAAAAAATAACTAAAAACTAGTATTTAAGCTTTATATTTAAGAAGATAGCTATTCTAATTATACTTATAAGTCTATACCTATCTTAATAGAGATAGCTAAATTTAATCTTATAACTTATTAATCTCTATTAAGATCTTTATATTACTTAGCTAATTAATCTTTTTCTTAGAGATGTCTTCAAAAAGTATACATATTAGATACTAGAGTAGATACTTTTATAATTTAGGTAGCTCTTAAAGATTATAATTATATTAGTAAGTAAACTTTAGCTTATACTTATTAAGCGTAGTAGCTATAATAATTAAGATTATAGTTTTATAGCTAGCTTAATTACTCTAGCTTTCTTGAAAATAAAAGAGAAAAGCTTCATAAATGTTAATCTAGACCTTTTTATTACTTAGGTTTATAATACTATATTTATACTACTTATAATATTACTCTTTAGTTAATAATTAGACTTAGTAGACTATTTACTTTTACTTTTATTATACTTTAATAGTTAATAAATATTTATAAAAAAAGAGTGTTTAAACTTTCTATCTATAGCTTTTCTACTATAGTGCGTTTTAGAGAACTTAGCTTTTAGCTTATTTTCTAGCTATATTAATTATTAAAAGAAAACTCTAAATTTAAATTGTATATTTTTTCTTTTTAGTACTTACTTCTATATAGTACTTTTTTAATTTATATTTATAGAACTATAGTTTATTATAGTAAACTTAATAAATTAAGTTAGACTATTTGATTTATATATAAAAAGCTCTCTATCTCTAAACTTTAGTAGATTAGCTCTCTTAGGCGTATATACTACTTTCTAACTACTAGTAACTTTATAACTACTTTAATTAATTATCTTTAAACTTTCTAGCTTTAGTTTAAGTTCTAAAGTAGTAAGCCTAGTAAAAAGTAGCTAATTAATAGAAATTTTTAATAGAACACTAGTTTTATACTTTATCTTTAATAAGTAAGTAAACTCTTTTACTATAATTATAGTTTCTATTATTTCTAAAATCTTACTAAGCATTTAATAGCTCAACTATACCTACTATTTTGTTATTAACTAGAATATTAAACTTCTTTTTAGAATTAATACGCTTACTATTATTAATTATCTTACCTTAATTAATTACTTAATTTCTAGATAGCTTCTTTTTATACTTATCTTAACAGAACTTTCTCTTATTAAAAGTTATATTATAAGTTATAATTACTTAGGTAATTACTAGTATCTACATATAATATCTATTATAAGCTTTATAGCTAATAAGATATCTAATATAGCTATAAAGCCTTACTTTAAAGTCTTAATAGTACTTACTAGATACGTAATCACTATTATGTAGATATATATAGTAGCTATAGATATAAATTATATATTAATTTAGGTAAAGATTAGTAGTCTAGTATCTAATCTTAGAGAGCTTATAATATTTAAAGTACTTACTAAACTTTTTATATAATCTTCTATTAGAGAGTTAGTTGTTATAGAGCTATAAGAAACTTATTTTTTTAGTGTTAAGCTACTATATTTATAATTACTAGCTAGAACTTAGCTAAAAGATTAACGCCTATATATATCTTAAATAACTTAGTAATAAGCTCTTAGCTAGCTTTTTAGACAAAGCTATTAGGCTTATAGATATATAGTAGAGGCATTATAATTCTAGGTCTCTTCTCTTTAGCCTACTCTCTATATCTTAAGTACTATTTCTAAAGTAGTATTATAGAACTATTATCTTAATAGATTTTTGTAATCTTTTACTAATAATAGTACTCTACTACTACTATAAAGCTTATAATTACTTCTATTACTAAGTTTAACAACTTTTTCCTTAGGTTATAATTATATAGCTTACCTAAATAACTTTTTTTAATTATTAGAGCTTATTTATTAAGTGTATAGCTTATAGAGAATTTAAATATATTTTATAATATCTTAAAGAAAAGTTATAGTAATAGCTTATAAGTCTAAGAAGAGATTACTTAATATAGATAGAAAGTAGCGTAATTATTATACTTACTATAATATTTACTAGTAGTCTCTATATTCTAGATAGCTTTAATAAGAGCTTTAAGAGCTTACTAACTTAGGTAGCTTAATCTTTTATACTAAAAATAAGTATTACTAGTATATAATTATAGCACTTATAAGTAAGTAAAAGTATCTATAATAATAAAAATAGAAGATTAGATAAAGTATTGTATTTAATAAATAAAAAGTTAAATTTAAACTTAAGAGCTATAAGAATAACAGACACCTTTAGCGTGCTTATTTTAATTTTAAAATTATCGCTTATATACTATATACTACTGCTTTCTAGAAGCTTTTCTAGAATAATATTAGTATAAAATTTAAAAATAATCTTAATACTAGTAAGTATAAGATTAGCTTTTCTAGATCTTATAGAGGTACTAAGAATAGAACAAAATATTAAATTACTAATACTAATTACTCTTAGAATCTACCTACTAGCCTTTTCTATTTCTCTATTAGTTTTAATAAAGAAATAATATTTAATTAAAGCTTTATTATTAACTAAGTAGACTATAACTTTACTATTAGAAGTGATACTAGCTAAAAGTATAAATGATTTAAAGCTTATACTAAAAATAGAAAGCTAAAACTAAGTACTTAGCTTTTTGAAGTAAATAATTATAGAGACTTTATTACTAGAGTACTTAGTAACTAGTATACTTATTTCTTAGTTTAATTACTTAATTGTCTTATATAAGCTCCTTTACTTTTCTTTATAATAGTACTTTAAAACTTTGTACTTTTCTCAAGTAAAGAGCTCTATAGATATAATACCTAGTAGCTTAGATTAAGTAATTATAGTCTATAGTTAGATGTGAATAATTAGCTTTTTCTTATAGTTTATATTAAGTTTATAAGAGTCGAATTCTAGTAGTAAGTCTAACTACTTTCTATCTAACTTAATTAAAGTTAAAAGTAAACCTATAATAGTAATAAAAATTATATTAGCTTTACTTTTTTTAGAAGTAATTAATATTTTCTAAATAATAATACTAAATAAATTACTAAGACTACTAAGGCTTAATATATTCTTTTTAAGAGCTATAGTAAATAACTAGTTATATTACTACTAGTAAGTCTATCTAAAAATAAACTTTTGAATTACTATTAGAAAGTTTATAAATATAAGTAGCTCTTTAACTTCTAAAAGCTTAAAGATCTTGACTTTTTAGTAAATTATTAAATAGTTATTAAATTACTTTTTTAGTAAACCTTTTCTTAGTCTTTTTAATTTAGTTTTAATACTCTAAATAAACTATATACTACATAGTGTAATTAGTAAATAAACGTATTATATTAAGAGTCTTAAGAAAAAATAAAACTACTTATTCTAAATTACTTATTATTATAAGTAATAAGTAGTTAGGCGTAATAGTATATCTAATATAGTTCTTTATATTATTTATCTTTTTATTCTTTCTAAGCTACTACTTAGTTTTATAGTTTTAGTAAGCTATTAGGTTAGCGCTATTTATAGCTTTATAGTTATAATTTCATAAACAAGTCTTATATATAGAAGTAGCTCTAGTATTATTATTTTTCTGCTTCTTAGTTAAGTTTAAAACTAGATTAGCTAGCTTCTTAGGCTCTAAACTAAGAGTATTAAGAAACTTAAAATTTCAAGACTCTATATATAAAATATTTAAAAGTGTAGAATTAATCCCTTGTTAATATCTTTCTTATTATAGTACTACTTAATAAGTGTAAACTAGGTATACTAATCTAATTACTTCTTATAAAGTATACCTATAGCTATAATAGCTATATTATAATAACCAATATTTATAAATCTAGTATTGCACTTAAGTAATTAAAATAGAAAATTAATATAAAGATATAAAAGAGAAGAAAAAAGTAGATAGTAAGTTTATAATTACTTAGAAGTTTTAATTATAAGATTTTACAAAGAGAAGAGTAAAATAAGGTTATTTAATTTATCTTCTAGCAACCTTTTAATATATAGTAAAAACTAGTTCTATAATTAAGCTACTAGGCTTATAACTATTAGAGCTAGGGAGATAATCAATAATTAAATATAATTAAGTATATTATACTTAATTACTCTAAAAGAAAGTTTGAATAAAATCTCTAGTTATATACCTAAGAGCTAAGCAATTATATATCTATACTTAGATAATTATAAGTACTTTCTAACTTTAATATTATCTATTATATTATTTAATAATACGTATTATAACTTATAACAAAATATTACTCGTAACTTAGTAGAAACTTAGTAATACCTGTTAGACTTATAATATAAACTCTAGATAAGTAGTAGTAAAGCCTAGTCTAGTCTATAATATTACTAAATAATATACTAATTATATTATAAATTCTCTATATCTACGCTATAAGCTAAGCTTTTATTAACTAGATTTTTTGAATATATCTAGATCTATTCTTAGTACTTCTATTTTGTAGATTTCTACTTCTTTATATATCTATTATTCTTATATTACTCTTATAGCTTATTCTTATAACTATAATTATAAAGAGGTTAAACCTTATCTTTCTCTTACTACTTAGTAGTAAGAATACTAAACTAGTAAGTAGTAAGAACTCTTTTTATATATAGTCTACTATAACCTAAGTTTAGATTGTAGAGATTATATGTCTTAGAGTAGTTTTAAGCCTATCTTTTATAGATATATATAGTAATAGTAAGTAAAGTAGTTATCTTTGAAGTTTCTTTCTTACTAAGTAAAAAAAATACGATAAGCGTCTTAGAGATATATATAAGGTTAGCTAGTACTAGAATATAACTATTTATAAGAACTAAGACCTAAAGAGGCTGGTACTTACTATCTATATATATACTATATTAGACTAAGAATACTATCTAAGTTATTATTACCTTTTTAGGTTATATTAGCCTAGCGGTCTTAGAAAATATTTTTACACTTTTAGTAGAAAATAATAGATTAGATATTTAGTTATAAGTTAAAATAGTTCTTTTTAATAGAATTTTATCCTAGTAAAATGTATTAAAGAGTATTTAGTAGAGTAATACAATAGGGTAACAAAAAGAAAAGGATTTTGAAAAGGTTCTCTTTTTTAAAGCTATATATCTAGATAACTAGACTAGCTAGACTAAAACCTTTAAGATATTTATAAAGAATTGATAACAAACTAATTTAAATACACTTAGTAGTCTAGCTTATAAGCTTCTAAGCTATAATATATAAGCCTAAAGATTAGTTCAAAAATATAGCTCTCTAAATTAGAGTGTATGTTTTTATAAAGTATAGAAAAGTGTAGTTTAATATCTAAGCAGAGTCTATCTAGTTTTACTAATCTTATACTAAAATATTTAAGTAGTAGCTGTTTTTAGTAACTTCTAAATCAAGATCTTATATTTTAACTTTAAAGCTTTCTAACTTACTTAAACTTATTTAAGAAAAAATTAATAGTAAAAGTTTATAAATTTTCAGATTAAGATTTAAGTCTAATGTTAAGAATAGTAATATGCTATTTTTAGTACTTTATTATACTATAAAAAGATTAGAGTAGCTATAAAAAGACAATAATATAAGATAAAGTAAAGTTTACTAATTGAAGTAATTTATCTTAGTATATACTACTAGTTAATAGAAAAAAGTTTTTAAATTTTTTTTATTTTAAAGTAGTATAACTTAGCAAAAACGAAATAGAAAAAGCTAAGATTTTAAACTTAAGCTACAAACAATATAAGTATTAAAATTAGAAAGAAATTACGTAACAAAGAGAATGTTTTATTTTTAGCTTTCTTTTAAATCTTCTAATAACTTTTAAAGTTTAAGTTCTAAAATTTTAAAAGAATTACTAAAGATAGACCCGAATATAAAGAATAATACAAAAAGATAAAATTAGTAGTTGTAAGCTTAATCTAAAAGATATAGCTAGCTTTAGTAATGTTTTTTTATTACTTTTACTTTCACGCTAGTTTACTAGCGCTAAAAGCTTACTTAGTATAAACTCTAGAGATTTTACTTAAAGAACAAGTTCTTAGCATTCTTAAATACTAAAAATCCTAGTTCTAGCTAGTCTAGTTGTCTAGATATATAGCTTTAAAAAAGATAAATTTTCTAGTATCTTTATCTTTTTGTTACTCTACTGTATTATATAGAAACTAAGAAGAAATTTTAAATATAAGAGAAGAAGATTTTATATACTATTATTAACACTACACTTTGTATAGTAGCCTTATTAATATAGCTTAAACTAAAGCTATAGTTATAAGCTATAGTTGTAAGCTATAGTTACTAGCTTTAGATATAAGATATACATTTTTATTACTATTATTACTTTTTTAAAGCTAACTTTACTATTTTAAGGCCTATACAAGCGTTCTATATACTATTTTATTACTACTAGTAAAGTAAATTTAGCTATAAGCTTTTTAATGTAAAGCATATAAGATATATAAATACTATTTTATTATTAATTTAAGAGATATAGTAAAGTTCTAATTATAGCTATTATAACTAAAGTAATATAAAAAAGAGATAGACTCTTATTAGTAGAACCTAATACACTCTAGAAAAAAAAAGAAGAAGGATTGATATTAGTTATACTATAATATAATTAGGTAAAACATCTATTAATTACTACATAATTAATATTATAAGAATTTTAATTAACTCTATAAGCTTTTATACTACTTAAAAGAGAAAACTATTGTTCTAAGAGGAAATTAATAATAATAGGTCTAGTTTATAGTATAAATTAAGTATAATTTTATTTACAATTAATTTAATAAAGTAGTTTATCTAATTATTAGATTTATTCTAGTTATTATAGCGCATAAAAAGGTGTTAGTAGAATAATAGAAAGTTTTAAAAGTAAAAGACTTTGGTTTTAGTAGGTAACTTAGTCTTAGTAATAGAGCTAGATATACTAAGGTATATAATATTTAGTATAAGTAAATTTAACCTATAGTTAATTAGTATAACTTACGTAAACTAATCTTTTTCTCTTATATCTATTCTTATCTTTATTATCTAAGTTTAAGCTATTCTTTTATTATAGATTATAACTTAACTTTGTATTATATACTTTATTTTAGTAAGAGGTATAAGAATTAAAATTTCTATTTCCACGCTTTATAACTCTTCTACTATTTGTTAATCTATTACATTTCTATAGAATAGTCTTAGATCTCTTATAGCTTATTTAATTAGCAATTTAGTACTTAAGGCCTAATATATACTTTAAATCAAATTATTATAGTTACTATAGATAGGAATTCACTTCAAATGTATAAGTATATTAAACCTTCTTATTTTGTTTAAAATTAGCGCTTAGAATACTATTATAGAATTTAACTTTATATAATATATAGACTAGGTAGTATTTTAAGTAATCTTAATAACATCTAGATAAGTAGTCTAAGTAATTATAATGTTTTAATAGTTATAGTTACAGGAAATTTAATTAATATTTATAGTTTTTAAGTAAATATTTACTAATGCTATGTATTTAAGATATTAATGAACTTAAACTAACTACTAATAGACTTTTCTTTCTTATACTTAGCTAATAATTCTCTAAATTATTATATTTAGTAATATTTATTCTTTTAAAATTAAGTATATAATCTTAAAGTAGGTACCTAAGTAAGATAGCTTTCTTAGTAGTATACTTTAATAGAAACAACTTAGCTTCTCTAGTAGAAATTGTATTTATACTATTATTTATAGCTTTTAAAATGATATTTATAAATACATATAACTTAGATTCTATAGTAGATATAGTAAAGGTTATTTGCTTTATAGGTTTCTAATAATTTTCTTCTCTTATAGAACATTAATATATTTATAATATAAGTAAAAAGTATTAAAAGTTTTAGTTTAAAATATTATACTAGTAGGTATTAGACGTAATGTATTTTACTTATAATTGTTACTAATTAAATGTTTTTACAGCTCTACCGCTTATCTAGTACTACCTCTAAGAATATCTCTAAGTCTACTAAAGAAGCTTTATTACTATTACTTTTTCTAAGTATATTATTCTTATTATTAAGTTATAGTATCTATAGTAAATATTATAAGAAGAGTTTTATAATTACCTAGAGCTATATATAGTATATATGATATATTAAGAAAGATACCTATATTAAGATTACTTTATAAAGTTTCTAAATACTTTAATTACTACACTATTTATCTCTACTCTATAATAACACTTATAATAGTAAATTATAGTATAGTAATTATTACTCTACTTATAAAGCTATATATACTAAACTTACACTAAACAAAGGTAGATACTTTACTTAGTATACTAGAAGTAGTCCTGTAATTAGCTATATATAATTATAGTAATTTTAGAGGTTAGCGTTTTATAAGCTTAGTATAGTAAGTTAATATAATTCTTATTTTAGACTACTAATATAAGCGCTAGTAAGAAACTTGAAAACTTTATATTATAATACGCTATAGTAGTAACCTAAGATTATATATTACGTTAACTTACTATGTACACTATAAGGTATAATGTTATACGCCTAGAAGCGCTTACGTAAGTAAGCTAAAAACTCTAGATAGAAGTAAAAAGCTTTAGGAAGAAGTAAAATAATTACGCATAGCGCGAGGTATAATATTATTATATAACTAGCGCAGGCTCTAAGATCTATATAATAGTTATATCTAAAAAAAATTTAGTTAATGCTCTATTTAGCAAAGCCTAGCTAGGCGAGGCCTTTTAATCTTATCTAGAACTACTTTAGATTTTCATTGATATCTAAGAGTAAAAATGTTTTAGCTTTTCTTTCTATATTAATTAGAATAAAAAAAAATTAGAAAAACTTTAATATCGTAAATCTTTTAGATCAAAGTAAGACATTACTAGTGTTTATATTATAAAGCCTATTATTTATTATATAATCAAGGAATTTCTTACTTAATTAGTTTCTAAGTTTTCAAGTTATCTTCTCTAATAGTGAAGTTTTAAGTATTTTTAGCAGATAGATAGTAGAAGTAAATAAAAATAATTAAATGTATTAATCTTAAAATAGATATATATACTAAAAGATTACTTTACATTCTTATAATACTAGTAACCGAAGAAAATCCTACTTAATAAAAAAGAAATATTAATAATATAACTTTAACCTAAGAAAGAATTACACTTTTTAATAGACCTAGAATACTTATTACTATTAGTATTATTAAAATTCTTTTATACTTTTAAAGTAGTACTTGTCTAAATTAATATAGCGCGTAATTTAGCTCTATAAAGAGTTTTAGCTTTCTTAGATCTATAAAAATAAAAAATATTACTTAGTTTTCTACTAAAATTTTGTATTAAGAAACTTCTCTAGAATAATAACTGTTTTACATTCTATTTACTCTAAGTAAGACTTACTATTAAAGTTAGAAACAAACTTTAATATAAGTATTATTAATAAAGTAATCAAATCTTATTTTATTCTAGAAGTAATATTAACTATGTAATGAATATTAATTTCAAAAAGAAAGTAACTAGAATAGATATTGTTTAAAACTTCTATAAACTAATAGATATAGCTAATTTTAAAGTATAAGTCTTGTTTTTTTAAAAGTTCTCTCTTCTAAGCTAATTAATCTTTACTTTTTAGATATCTTAGAGACGTAAATATATTAAACTATAATATTAAATATCCTATAACTAAGATAGCTTTAAAACCTATTAATAATATTATAAATAAGTAGATTTAAGTTTATATCTAGCTTAAGTATTTTGAAATTTAGATAAACTATAAAGCTAGCATTATTAAAAGCTAATCTAAATTTCTTTTCTACTTAGTCTTATTATTTATCTGTTTATAACACTTATACTACTACGTTCTAGTTATATACTAAGCTAGATAAGATTTTTACCTTTACTTTTATTCTATTCTAGATATAAATGTATATTTATAAAGAATCTGTTCCTAAGATATTTATTTAGTATTTTTTCTATAACAGAGTATACTTTAAGGCTAAGCTTTAAACTAGTTTTTCTCACAAAGCTAATAAACTTTAAATGTAACTAAGTTTAACAATCTTAAGATGTTTTAGATAATCTACTCTTACTATCTTAAAACTTCTAAACTCTATTTAGAATACTTAAGCTTAGTAATTTAAATTTAAAAGATAAGAAGTATTTATTTTATTAATATACAAAATCCTTTCTGATTTTTGATTCTACTAGGTTGTCTTAGTAAATATTTTACTATGTTTTTACTACTAGTAACTTTAAAAAAACTTTTATTTAAATTTATTATATATTTTTAGCTATTGTAAAAAGTATCAACTAGTAAAAGTAGTAGAAGGTAGATACTATATAAATAATATCTTATAAAATATACTTTTCTCTTTAACGTTTTTGTAGATTAGAGTACTTCTATTAAATCTAATTTAAAATAAATTTTTTATTACTTTTAAAATAGCTTGTATTACTTCTTAGATATTACGTTTTAGTTATTTCTTTAGTACTTGATTTATAAATTAACTTCTTGTTCGAACTTTTTTAAAGTTAATAAATATACCTAAACTAGTAGCGATTCTTCTATACACTATACGCTGCTAGAAGATATTTCTAATTACTAAGATATTTTAACACTAAGCTAACCTATATAATATTCTTAGTAATAAATAATAACTTTATAAACGCTACTTTATTCTTTTCTTTAATAATATTTAGACAAATCTTTAATATTAGCTTTTCTACGCTTTATGTTTAGCAGTTAAAGTAGGTTATCACTATTATAGAGTTAAGTCTGATAACCTTTATAGTATCTAGAAACACTTACTATTCTACTTTTATAACTAGATATACTTCTTATTCTATAAGTACTTTTATAGCTTTACTATTAATATACTAAATCTTCTACTTATAGCTAAAGCTTATAAGTAGAAAAGTAGCTATCTAAATATTAGAATTAAGTCTAGAAAAGTAATATAAAGTTTAGATTATCTTAACAATTTATAGTATAGAGATGCTAATGCTAGTTTACTATAGTATGATAAGTATAGAGTTTTTTAACTTTATAATATTAACTAAAGCTACTATAGCGTAGTGGTTAAATATGAGGAATATTTTTAAAGCTTTTAAGTTAGTATAAGTAATAGTAATAATAAATAGTACTTACTTAGTATTCTAGGTAATATAGTATAAGAGAGAAAGAAAAGAAACATTAGAGTAGAATTTTATGCGCCTAAAGCCTTCTCTTACTACTATAACTATACTTTTTAATCTTAGTTATTCTTTAAACTTAAAAGATCTTATACAGTTTTATAGTACTTATAACAAAGAAGTACTTTCTAACAATTTAGGATTTTTATTTATTTATAGCTTCTACGTAAGCCTTTTAGACTAAGATAATTTCTAAGTACTATTTATTATAAGTAGATAGAAAGTCTGTTTTTTTTTAGTCTTAATTTGTATAGAAGTTAATAAGCTTTAATATCTCTAGTATACTTAATGAAATTATTATTTCTTAGATTCTACTTAGTAACAAATAGCTTTACTTTACTTACTATCTAAACAATATAAATAATAAGAATCTGTTTTCTTATTTTAATAAGTCTATGATAATAGAGTGTTTTAAATTATATCTGTATTTACTTTTAAGTTAGCTTTTAATACACTAAATATAAAAGATCTTTTCTTTTCTTAAAGCTATATTATACGTAGTACTTACTTAGTTAAGAACTTATAAATATGTATAATAGTTTACAAACTCTATAGTCTACAAAATATTATATATAGCTATATATTCTAATTTTAAGACTATTATAGTACTTCTTATGTTTAAAAACTAAAGGTTTGTTAAGAAAACTAGACATAGACTTAGAGAATAACTATAAAATCTTAGTAAAAGAAAACAAAAACTAATATATATATATATGTCTTTATAAGACTAACTACTAGTTTAAATATTCTAGACTTAAGCTTAGATTATATAATTAGAAGTATAAGAAAGAAAACTGTAATTAAAAAGATAGAATCTACTATAATTCTTGAATTGTATTTTTTTCTACTAGAGAGTAATATAAAGTAGAGTAATTATATAGACTTTATTTTTTCTGTTTAGTAGTTCTAATATAAGTAGATATCTTTGAACTCTAGTACTTACTATAGATTTCTCTATTTAATTACTAGAAGGTAATTTATAATATTTACTAAAATTATAAATCTTTTATTTTAGTAACAACAGCCTTACATAGAGTTGATGTACTTTTGAAACTATTTTATAAAACTTAAGTATTATCTTTTTAGTAGTATTAGGTAACCTAAAAAACCGTAAAGCTTAAAAAATATTATAATATCTCTAGGTCTAAGATCTTACACCTACATAAGCCTATTAGAGGGAATTTTGTTTATATAATATCTACTAGTAAAGTTAAAGAGAGTAATAGAAAGAGAGGTATATTATAATAATTAATTAAAGCTTTCTACTATAGCTATATATACTATAAATATAAAAAAGTAGAAGCAATAGTAGTTACTTCTTACTAAGTAACTAGTACTTAGTATTTATATTTATCTTCTATTTTCTTAATAACTATAGTAAAAAAATTACTATATTTAAAATAATATTACCTAGATTCTTTCTTTACGCTTTATTGGTAAATTAACATATTAAATTATAACTTTTACCTTCTATTACTTAATCATAGATCACTATTAATATATTTTATATTCTTAGCTTTATTTACTTATTTCTAGATTTGCGTATTAAGGTAATTATATTAGAGCATTATTTTAGATTAGAGTATTAAAATATAATCTATTAATATTAAATAATAACCTTAACAAAGGTATACTTGCTAATTCTTTTATAATAACTATAATCTAGTAGTTAATGTTATTACCAGATATCCTTTACTAACTTCTAATAGAATGTTAAAAAAAAAAATTTAGATCGCTTTAACTTTTACTCTAAAGTAAGTAGTACTTCTATACAAAAAATAGAAAATCAAAAGTTAAGTTAGAAGTAAGATTTAGTACCTTTATAATGTCTTAAAAAGAATAGTAGAAGAGAAAACTTTAGAAATAAATAAAGTATAGTATAGAGTTTAAATATAGATTATAAAGATAATTAAAAGATGTAAGTATAAAGATAAGTAATAAGTATTTAAGTAATAGTAGAAAGCGCTAGTAGTAGGTAAATACTATTATAAGTAATATTAACATTACTCGTATATTATATAAAAAATATAAGTTCTTAGTAATTATATAGGTAAATATATAAGTAGTTTTTTAAGTATCTTGTATTATTGAAAAAGTTAGACACTAGTCTCTGAATTACTAATAATTCTTCTAGTACGAAGAGCTATATATAACATACTTTAAACAAGTGAAAGATAATTGAACTAGCTATAAGTATTATTGAATAAATATAAACTAGTTAGTTTATAATAATTAAATGTATAGCTATAATTGTCTTCATAGTAAAAGTATAAATAAAGAAAAATAATAAGTTATAAGAGTAGATTTTTATTATAGATTTGTAGGACTTTATAAAACGTCTAATATAGTAACGCGTTATAACGTAATTCTATAATTACGTAACTTATTAATTATTTTACGAAAGTTTAACTATAGACTTTATCTTCTAGGCCTAGAGAAAGAAAAAGTATATTTAATCTATGTTATAGAGTTATAATAGAAAATAACTTTAAGTTATTAAGTCTCTAAAGCTATGTATTAGTAGGACTAATGTTAGCTACATTTTAAAAAAAAAATTTTAGCCTAGAGATATAAAGCTCTTAATATATTCTTTTATTAGTATACTATATAATCTTATCTTTCTATTTAATATATACGCTAATAAAATAAGTTATAACTACTAGTAACTAAAAGCCTAGCTTATTTCTATGTAATTCTTAGTATATATAACAGCTTTGTCGTAGATTAGATATTCTAGTGTAGTTATATAGATATAATCTAGTAAAGTAAATTAAAATATAATTTAATTATATGTCTATTTTCTAAAGTCTCTATTATATAGTATATAGAAGTAAATGTGTCTAATTAAGAGCACTAAAAATTGAAGCTAAAATAAAAGACTTAGTACTCTATAGCTAGATAAGAAAAAAACAAGAATAGAAATTAGTGTAAATTCAAAAAAGAAAAAAGTATATATAAGTATTATGTTTTGTATACTTTTAGTAAGGCATTTATAGCTAGTATGTTAACTAAATTGTATTATAAAATCTTTAGATAAAAGAAGAAGAAAAAAGCTAAAGTTATAGTAAAAAAGTAATAAATATCTTTTGATGTTTTTTAATCTAATTTCACAATTAAGTTTTAAAATAAATAAGGTATTAGTGTAATTTTTTAAAAAACTAAGCTAGAAGTACACTTACTAAGATATAAGATAAAAGCTAGCTTATAAAAACTAAGAAAACTCTTTCTTAATAGACTTTAAAATATTAAAAGCTTAGCTATTATAGTAATTATAGAAGTAAATTACTTTAACATAGATTAAAAGATTTTTTTTATATTATGTAGCACTATCTTCGTAATATAATATAGTAGAGTTTTCTAAAATTTAAAAGAATTATGTATCTAATAACTTAAAGATTAAGCTTATTATACGTATAATCTATTCTTACGTTATGCTTAGGTTAATAGAAACTCCTTACTTAGCACTTTATAGTTATTGTATACTCTTTACTCTAAATTCTAGAATAATTTAGATAGTTTAAGTATAGAGTATATAACTTTCTAATATAATAAGTAAAGTCTATAATTATTAAGTAAATAGAATAGATGTAAAGTTATGCTTACGTTCTACAGACTTATACTTAATAGCTAGAAAATTTAAAACGCTTTCTAGATACTATTTTATAACAGACTATATACTAGCTTTTACTCTTACTTAGTCTATAATTATATCTAGAGTGTAAAACTAGATAAAGCTTAAGGACTAAGATAGTAATTTCAGATAGTATTTAGTACTAGTACAACTTTAATTTTTTCTAAAACAAAGTCGTAAAGTAGAGATTTAAACTTTACTTCTTTATAAAATGTACTACTATAGAAATACAGATATAACCTACTTAAGTAATATAGTATATAATTATACTATAGGTACATTTTCTAAGTATCTTGTTTTATAGTTTATAGTAGTATAGAATCTTTTAAAAGTTCTAGAAATTAAAACTAAGCTATATAGTTAACTACTCTTTAACTATATATAAAAGTATAAAAGAAGCTAGAATTTAAAGAGATAGTTAGTGTAGGTAGATTATAAGAAAGATTTAAGTTTAGACTTAGTTTTAAAAGACTTACATTACTATTATAGTAGAATATTAATATAAAGTAAAGAAGCAAAGCCCGGTCTAGTAACTCTATATAGTAATTTTATTATAAGTAGTTTTTTTAAACATCTTATAATTACTATAATATAGTAGTAAATATAAATAAGACTCTTTTAGTAACGTTTACTATAGATCTAGTACATTAATAACGTGCTTATAGAGGTAATAGTAATAGAGACTTTTCTAGTATACTTAGAGATAGACTTAAAGCTAATAATAGACTAGCTATAGAGCTATTAGAGTATTAAAATATTCTATATCTTAAAGTTAATATTAAAACAAGCTTTTTAAGGTAGATACTAATAGTAATAATAAGCTTGCTTATATTAGTAAAAGAGCTAGAAGTTAGAAAGTAGTATAATACTAAATAGAAGCCTTTCTATTAGCTATAGAGCTAGATAGATAACTATAGTTATAATATTTTTTAGAGAAGTTAATACTATAGCTTAGAGAATAGCTACTTTACGTAATTTCTTATATAAGAAGCTATATACTTACATACTTCTCTTTACTATAAATATATTTTTTTAACTTCTTAATACTTCTATCTCTTTTTTTTAACATACTCTACTTCTTTCTTAATAAGTAATACTTAGTCTAAAATAACTTCTCTTCTATACTTATAGAGAATGTTCTTATCTTTAATAATATCTTAACGCCTACTATTATAAAAAATACTAATCTAAAGAACTATACTATATTTTTATATAGCTTAATTAATATTATAGCTTATATTAGCTACTCTATAATAGATATTATTTAAACTTTAGCTATAAATATAGAGCTTATATAGCGCTTTAAAAAGTGATTTAACTTTAATAGCGTTAATATTATAAAGTAGATTAGTAGATTAGAATAAGTAGTAAGTCTATATTCTTTAAGTATATAAACTTTTATTTATATAAACCTTTTTTTTACTACTTATATAATTACTTTAGAATAGCTCTTATAACTTTAGGATAGCTTTTATAACTTTAGGTACTAGATACTAAATATATAGCTAGTAAAAGTAAAGTACTAGTAATACCTAACAAGTAAGTATTTATAAACTTTATAGTAAGTAGTAGATTTAGTAGCTATAAAAAGATAGTACTTTAGTTAATTTATAAAGCGCTAAACGTATAAAGAGTATAGTATTAAGCTATAGAGATTATATAATATTATAGCTAATATAGCTAAGCTAAGAGATAATTACATATAAAATATAAGTTACTAGTTATTATTTAAGCTTTTTATAGATATTGTATATTATTCTAGAGGCTTTATACTAGCGCTAAGCTTACTAGGTTACTTTTTAGTATTAGTAGTTGCGCAAGATCTACTTTAATACTAGTTATAATCTAGATAGCTATAAGTATTATATTATATATATAAAGTAGTTAGCGTACTATAATTACGCGTGTAGTAAATACTATATTAGTAGTAGTATAAGTATAATTATTATAAGTTATAAAGATTTTTAAGCTTAAATTTAGTGTCTAATATAGTAATACGTTATTCTGTAATTTCGTAATTATAGAAGAAGTACACTATAGACTCTATCTCTTAGGCCTAGAGCGAAAGATTTACATAACACTGTTCTCTTAGTTAGAGTATAGTATAATATTAAAAGATACTATGTAGTTTGCTCTATCTCTAAGGCCTGAAGAAAATGTCTTAATTATGTAATATATAAGATACTAAATAACTAGATTCTATTTTCTATAGCTTATAGTTATTTAAAAGATTTCTTGTACTATTAAGTTATATTATTAATAATTACTTTAATTATAAAATACATTTTAAAAGCTATATATTAAGTATTAGCTTCTTTAAGAAAATACACTATTCTATTAGTAGTTTACTATATAATTATAGTATTTTGTTTTGTTATATTATTTGTTAGACTTCGTCTCTATTATTCTTTTGCTTTCTAAGTTCTAGTTTATATTAAAGAAGACTAGACGCTAATAAGTATTACTCTTTAGCATGAAAAATATCTGTGTTAAATTCTATTTATATGTTATAAACTAAGATTCGATATTAAAAGTATATAACTAATTAATTACCTTATAAACTTTATATTTAAAGTATTATTCTAACATCTTATATACTAATATTAGGCTTTTAAATTTTTAAAATTAATTCTTCTCTATTACTAAGTAAATCTTTATATTAAAGTAATATTATAATTTAATACTTTTTAGTTTTCAAAGAGCTACTTACAAGATAATAGCTTAACTAAAAAAGACTATAATCGTAAGGCTCTGTCTCTTAGAGTATAGTTCCCTAGCGTAGTAATTATAATTCTGTTCTTAATAATATAATAGGTAGATTTTCTATATAAAACATTAAGAAAATCTTTTTTTCTAGTTTTTCTAAACTTTATTTAGATTTCTACCTATCTTAAGCCTTCTTTTATCTACTTTATTACGATTTACGCTATTACTTTAGAACTAGTTATAAATCTAAAAAGATCTCTACTTTAACTTTACTAGTATATCTTAACATTATACTTACACTTAAATATAGTAATTACTAGTAACTTTCTATATAAAGCGTATAATATAAAGTCTAGTAATTACACTATAGCTAAAGGTCTAGTAGTATATAGATATATAAATATAGAACATTACTTTAGAGACTCTTCTTTTAGCTAAGAATAGCTATTAAATATTAAACTTAAAGAGAAAACTACTATCTACTACTACTTTACCTACTTTATAGTTAAATTTTAACATTAGATTCTAATATAGATTAAAATATTTATTACTTCTTCTATATAAATTAAGCTTTTCTCTTTTCTTTTCTAATGTCGCGTTTATAACGTAATAATATATACTTTTTACTTTTAAATACTTCTACTTACTTATTATAAAATAACATTAATGTAAATCTTTTTTCTAAAGAATTAATAGTATTCTCTAGCTTTTTTGTACTTTAGAATATATCTAAAGAGTACTAAACCTTTTACTTTATGTTTATATTCTTAAACTTTATACTAAATACATATACTACTCTATACTATTCGATAAAGTTTTAAGAAAACATACTTACATTAAGATTATATTTTCTATTACTTAAAAAAGTTAATAAAGCTAAGAAGGGTTAATAGACTTAATAATTATATAGTTAATTTTTTTTCTCGCGTATACTTAATAATATAAAGATAAACTAGATATAGAAATTTAAATAATTACTTTAATTATAATAATATATACCTAAATATAATTATAGAGTTAATACCTATCTCTTTATAAACTTTACTAGTTCTTTTAAGTCTAAGATATAAATTCAAAATTAAACTTTCTTAGCATTTTTAGTTAAATATTACTAGACAAGATTAAATAGTTAACTTAGAAAAATCTAAAATAAAAGTCTATATTATAAAGTTACGAAATTTGTACTAATAATTCTTAGACTTCTAGTATAATTAAGACTATATATATAATAATAATAATAATAAGCTAAGTAATTTAGATTTTTTGTGTATTATAATAGCTTCTAAATGTATTAACTAGTAGTTATAGTAATTACATTCTATAGTTATATACTATTAAAAGATAGTTTTATAGACTTACTACTAGTCTAAAGTTTAATCTAATATAAGACACTTATATAATATATAGAGATATAATCGTAATAAATTAATTTACTTACAGAGCTATTAAGGTTAAATAATACAGAATAGAAGTAGACTCTCTAATAAGTAGATTAGAAGTAGTAACCTAATAAGGTATAGAATATAACTACTATAAGTATAGCGTATTAGCATTTATTAGACTATAGTAGTAAGCTTATATAATTTTATACGTTAGGTTACTACTTTTAAAGTCTTAATTATAAATATTAGAATATTAGATAATTCGCTATATATATACGTAAAGTATAATATATTAATAGACTAAATAGAAGTTAGATAACTTTGTTACAGTTATAGAGAAAGAAGTAGATAAGCACTAGGTTTTATAGAAGACTAATAGCTATATTAGATATAATAATATTCAGTTTACAAGAATAAAGAGAGTGCTAAGAAATACGTAACCTACTTTATAGTTTTACGTATATTATATATATTAGCGTTATTAGCTATAAAGAGAATTCTTAGAAATTCTACTTAGCTTTACTACGTTCTAGCTTCTAAAACTTACTAAGACTTACTAAGACTTATAAGACTATAGAGTTACCTTAATTATATAGCCTAGGTACTAAGCTCTTATAGCTTAGTATATTTAACTTTATATAAGACTTTAGTATTTAATCTAAGAATTATACTTTTTTCTTAACCTCTTATAATATTATATTATTCTACTAAACGTACTATTATACTCTTATACTATTAAATTAATCTTCTAATTATGCTAGTACACTAACCTATTCTACCTTACTTACTTACTCTCTAAGAACTAACTCTTAGGTTATCTTAGAACAACCTTTATTATATATTAGACTTAGATATAAGCTAAATAGACTTATTAGAACTTATAATAAGTTAAGACTACTACTAAGAGCTTACTAACATAAAAAGTAAGTTCAAGGTACTTACTAAGTATTATAATAACCTACTAATAAAATATTTCAAAGTAAGATATATATAAAAAAAGCTTTAAGATTAATATACCTAAAAGAGTATTAGAAAAGATGCTACTAAGTATTACTATAATTACTTAGCTTACTATAAGATAATACTTGCTTACTATAAACTATAAATCTTTTTAGATTTCTTACTTTCTTATAATTAAATTTAAAAGAAAGCTAATAGAAATCTTACTTTAGAGCTTCTTTTTAGTACTATTTAAAGCTAAGTCTTTAATATAATACTAGTTATTATATATAGCCTAACTAAGATAGCTTAGTATATTTTAGTAAGAAGTAATTAAAATAGCTTAAATCCTACTTAGGCCTAAATATCAGAAGTTATTGATCTATATAGTATTCTAAAGTATGTTATTTTAGATAGAAGTCTACTGATAAATATAAAGTATTAGAATACTTTTTAATACTTTTTAAACTTAAAGAGAGTTCTTATATTTATATTTTACTTTTAGGCTAATAGCTAAACTAACTATTAAAACTAGATACTAGAGTTGTACTTCTAGTCTTACTATAGGCTAGAATAAAATAACTAAGCTTTATAGATATTTATTAGTAAATTTATATAACTACTAGTATAACCTTTTTTTAAGCCTATTATAGTACTAATCTAAAGAGAGTAGACTAGTCTAGTATAGTTAAGATTAAGAAAGAAAGCTTTATAAGGCTCTTTACTACTATAAATATACTTAGCTTATAAGCTAACTATAAATAAAAAATTGTTATAGCTAATACGTACTAGAAGATATATATACTAATAAAAGGAGAATATCTCTTCTATCTAGGAGAATACCTCTTCTATCTAAGATAGAAGATTAAGTTCTAATCTCTAATTAGTATATATATTCTACTAGACTAAAGAAGAAACTAGAATAGAAGTATATTAGTCTAGAGTATATAATAGCCTACATAAGTTTATACATACTTTAAATTAATATACCTAAACTAGAAGTAGTCTATCTAGTATTTTACGTTTTACTTCTAGAACTATATAAGCTAACTAAATACTTATTATCTTTACTAATATAGAGTGTTTACACTATATACAGATTTAGTAATAATATTTATAAACTAACTAAGTCTTAGATTAATAGTGTAATAAGATAAGAAGTAAAAGTATATTCTTAAATAGTAAAGCTACCTTAATAAGAAGAACTCTTAGAAGCTAGAACTAGAAAATAGCGTAAAGGTAGTAAGAAAGTTTTAGAATAATAGTAGTATATAGCTTTATTACTAGTCTAAGAAGTGTAAGTCTAGATAGAGTTATAGATAGCCTTTAAAAAAGAAGAAAAAAAGTTAAAATAATACTTAGAAAATAAAACTTAGTATACTTTTACTAGTTTTTTTCTAATTTAAGTTTTTAATATAGTAGTTAATAGTACTATAGCTTAATAGCTTATCTTACTAATTCTTATAATAGTTATTTAATACTAATTATAGACTATTATAATTTTTTTTATATTATAAGGCTTTCTTTCTTTTATTCTTTTTATCTCTATTAAGTCTTATAAAAATATATTTTATCTTCTAATATAGCTTAGAAGTTAGAAATAGACAGACCTTAATATTTTTATAGAGCTAAATATACACTATAAAAACTAATTACTTAGCTCTATTATAAACTAGAATAGCCTATAATAGACTAGAGATTTTACTTTTCTACTAGAATTATGTATAAATACTTTAAATAGCATTAAAGACTATAAGAAAACTTTATATAAGACTAGACTAGACTATTATAGCCTATTATATAGTATTAAACTTCTCTTTTACCTTATTATACTAGGTATTAGTAGTATTAATCTTCTTAGTAATAGCGCTTTTATATTTAAGTAAAGCCTTAGTATACTACTTCTTAAGCTTAAAGATTTTAGTTACTTTATTCTATATATTATTCTTTAAATAAATCTGCTTTCTATTAATAATCTTATACTATTAGAGATTAGAATAGAAAAGACTTATGTTACTAAAGAACTCTAACATTATGTTATTGAAGATACGCTTTTACTTAGTAATCTAGACTTTATTATAAGTAAGAATAGTACTTTTAAAGTAACTAGAAGTAGTAGAATAAATAGAAGATAACTAAATTTTTTAATAGTTAATTTTACTATTATAAAGAAATAACTTCTATGTATAAGAATAGTAGCTTTTTTTTAAAAATTTAAATAACTTATAATAGCGTAGAATAATACTTACTACTTAATACTTTTCTAAAAGATAATAGAGATATTGAGAAGTTTATTATAAAAATCTATTTTCTTCTTAATAGCATAGTTTTAAGTAGACTTAATTTACTAGAGTAGAATAGATATAAGCTTACTATTAGCGTTATTAAAAAGTAGAATCTATTAGCTCTTAGTATTAAGTTTATAGTTAAAATTGTTAACTTAAAAAGTACTTATACTTTAAGTAATCTTATAAAGTAAGTTACTAATAGTAGTATTAAAGTATCTCTTCTCTAAAATAATCTAAAAGCACTATACTAAGACTTAGTATAAGTTAAAGTAGTCTTTTATAATGTATTATGACTTAAAGTATAGTAATTTTTACTAGAAAACTAATACCTAAGATACTTAGACTTAAAATAGACTATAATCTTTTCTTTTAAAGTCTACTTACTTAGTAGATATAATATAATACTATACTAAGGTACATTTTGTTTTTTTAAAAGAATAATAAATATTATTTTTATCTTACTAAAGAACTTAACACTACCTTTTATAGAAAAGCTAATATACTAATAATACAGATTATTAGCTATATTACTATATTTTATAATTATATTTAAAGAACTCGCTACTTCTATAGTAATTTAATATTAGCTATTTTAGTCTAATGTAAGCTAATAGAAGACTAGAAGAAATAAAGTATTCTAAGAAAGTGTAAATATATATAAAAAAAGTAGTATAGTAGTAGTAGTTATTAACTAGTATTATATTAGCTTAGTATAAATCTTAATAGTCTATAACACTTATAATAGCCTGTAATAGACTATAATAGACTAATAAGAACTCTATAGAGAGATAGCAAAATTAAAAGTACTTAGCTAGTTATTATAGATTAGTAATGAAGTAATGTACAGGTGTTAGAGGGTATAAAGATGTATTATTACGAGGACGCGAGGTAGTTAGCACAGATAAGGAAGCATGTAGACGTTAGTTTAGTAGGAAAGAGTTCTATTATAGGGAGATTCTATTATCTAAAGTATTATATAAGAGTCTAATACTAAGAAATATAAGTAAAAGATAAGATAGTAGCTAATAAAATAATCCTAAAGAGCTCTTATTAAAAGACGTTCTCTCTCTAGGTAATTCTTAGGTTATTAAAGATCTAATTTATATAAAGACACCTTATGCACTAGTATAAACCTTCTCTTTCTAGTAGCATAGTTCTATTATACTATCTAGAATATATTGCTCGCTCGCAATATAAAAGAAAGATAAAAGAAAAATATAGAAAAGAAAGTAAAAAGTAAAATAAATAATTAAGTAGAGATATTAGTAATATACTACTATAGTATAGATAGCAGTTAGATTTTAGGTGAAATAAGAAGCTTACCTAAAATCTAAGTACTAGCGACGTTACTAGCACGTCTCGTCTACTTTACATTTCGTCTACTACGACGTAGCTTAGATAGGCTAGCAGCAGAAGCTAATAGAGCTAGTGTTAGTATCTTAAACTAAGAAGAAAGTAGCGGAACTAGTAGTAGCGATATTATTAGAGAGCGTAAGAAGCTAGAGGGTAATAATAGACTAGACGCTAGACTACTAACGCGAGTCTAAGGAGTCTTAAATAGAGAGAAAGAAGTAGGCATAGTATTAAGGTTAGCAGCGTTGCGGAAGTAGTAATAAATATCTAGTTCTATATTAATCTTATTAATAAGGCGTTCTACAGTATCTTCTATACTATAATTATAATTCTAAATATGCTACTATCTCTCGTAAGTAGGAGGTTTACTCTTATTAGTAAAGAAAGAAATATCTAAGTATTTGCTATTAGCGCTCTTAGTAAAGGTAGCCTTCTTAAGCTCTTTAACTACTAGCTATAGCGTCTTAATCTTCTTAATAACGTACTTATACTCTTTCTTAATATACTCTAGAATACTATTTTTATTCTTACTAAGAAGGTTATAGATCTTCTTGCGTATAAGAGGGTTATCCTAGGAGACTTACGTAAGAATAGCCTTCTAGATCTAGAAAGAGAAGTTAATATATATATCTACTAGGAATATCTACTTAATACTACTATACTTATTATAATGCCTAGATAGTAACGCAGAAGAAGCTATAAGATCGCGATAAGCCTTTAAGATCTTATTATACGTTTCTATAGCTAGATTCTCTATAACGCTCTAGCGTACTATAATATACTATAGAAGAATTATTTAATAGGTCTTAGTTACTAGTTCTATAAAGCTATAGAGCGTTATAGAGTAGGTAATGCAAACGTCTTCTTCTCTATAAATAGACTTCTTCTACTTTACATCTAGCGCTATTACTTATACTTCTTATATTTAATTAATATTATTCTTCTATTCTTTAATAAGGCTACTAAGATTCTTCTTAGTAGTCTTACGCTATTATAAGTATAGCTCTATATAATAATAGAAGCCTTCTAAGACCTCTATATAGTTCTAAGAGTTTTTGTTATTAATTAAGACTAATTCTTAGATTATATTAGTATGTAGACCTTAAGCGTAGATAACTAATAGATTAAGATTAACGTAGCGGAAGAACGTCTTATTGCCTAGTATAGTATACTTAGTATAGTAAGAGTAGGAAACTATAGTGTGCTCTTCGCGAAGTACTAAGTAGAGTAACTAGTAACGAAGGTTAGTATAGATAGCTTATTAAATAAGAGAATAGTATATAATATAAAGCTAGCTAAGGTTCTTGTTGCTATTAATACGCTAGAGGTAGTAATAATATATCTTAAAGAATTTATTAATAATCTTCTTAAGTTCCTTATTATTAAAGAATAGCTACTTAAAGTTCTCTATAGTAATATTACTCTTCTACTTATAGTCTTCTACTAGCTTACTCTAACCTATCTTTTTACTAACCTTCTTCTAGAAAGAAATTAAGTATAGATTATAGGCTATCTAAGGATAAAAGCAATAGCTAAGAAAGTTAGAGTCTTATTTACTAAGCTTATGCTGCTTAATAAAGAGAATAGATATAATTAGATAAGTTTAGAGTTTATACTACTTATCTTAGAAAAGATATAGAAGAAGAAGAATATTATTTATAGCTTTCGCGTTTATAGCTTACTTATAGAGACCTATATAGGTAGCTATTACTTATATATAAGTCTAATAAATATAAGTGCTATTAATTAATAAGCTATTAGAGTAGCGACTAATATAGACTTCTTAATACTACGCTTAGATAACTTTAATACGTTCGTAGTTATTAAGTTTAGTATACTTAGAGTAGCTATCGAGAATTAGTTAAAGGAAATTAGAAGTCTTATCTAGATATTTATAGTTCTTAGCTATAGTTAAAGCCTTAAGCTTATTAGAATTCTAGTCTTTGTCTTCTAAATTATCTTTATTAAGCGTAGTATCTATCTTCTTAGATAAAGATTAGTAAGCTAGAGTAGATTTTAGAGCACTAGCGCTAGGCAGTAGTAGTAGTTAAGAAAGACTAGCTTACGTACTATAAAGCTTTAATTTCTATAACTTAGCTACTGCTACTCTTTTCTTAACTACCTTAAGACTAGCCTAGCGCTCTTAGTGTGCTCGCTCCTCTAGGTTTACTAAAGAAGTAACTAATCTAGCTCTATCTAGTTGCCTTACTCTAATCTTCTTTAGCTCTACTTTAATGCGATTACTACCTTTATTAATTGTCTTTAACTTATATAGAGACGATCTAAGTTCTATTATAATAAAGATAGCTAATTAATAGGTAAAGTAAAGCTTTATCTAGTATCTAGTAATAGTATTAGTAATTATTACGTTATTGCTACTATAAAGAGTATACGCGATTAAGTAGTTCTAGTTAGAATACCTATTAGCTATATATAGAAAGATATATTACTAAAACTTATATTAATTATTGCGAGTACTATCTTTCTTATACTTGCGAGCGAAAGAAACTATAATATTTCTAGTAGTAAGGCTAAGTATATCTAGCATTATACTATATTTCTTATAGTCTTTTTTTAATACTTTAATAGAATACTTTAAAAGAGATAGTATCTTAGAAAGTAAGTTCTTCTTAGTAAACTAAATAGTTGCCTTAATAGCATCTCTTAAGGTAGCCTAGTCTTGCGTAATAATATTAGTCTTAGTGCTTTTACGTAGAGTATAGATATAAATAGCTACTACTTAGACTAAGAATAGAGCTACATTATTAATATCTAGACGCCTAAAGCAGAACTATATATTAGATATAGCCTAGTAGTTATACGGGACCTTACTTAAAAAGCGAGAAACGCAGCTTATAAGACTAGGCTCTAATATATTAATATGCTTAGTAGTGTTAGTTAGCTCTGTAATACGCTTGTCTTTAGTATTCTTAGCTTAGCTTAAGACTTAATACTAGCTATTAAATACTTTAATACTACTATACTCGTCTATAAGCTCTAGCAGCGCCTTAACTATATTAGATACTTTAAGAATAAGATTAGTAATCTAGTTAAATAGAAAGGTTACGTTAGTTATAAAAGTGTTAAGAATAACCTTCTATTACTTAGAAGACTATTGTTTAAGACTAGTAATAAACTCTATTACCTTATTATTAATATTTAGATTCTAGAGATTCTTATTCTAGGCTAAGGCGAGAACTTAGGTCTTAGCTTTAGTGTATAGAGCCTAGATAATTGCGAGAGTATCTTTCTTTAGACGTAAACTAGAAGGAGTAGTAGAGAAAGAGCTAGTATTGCTTCTAGAGGCTTAACCTTAGATGCCTAAAGTAGTAAAATTCTTAGATAGACTAGGTGTGTAGAGCTTAAAAGGTAGATTTTCTTAAGAAGGAGTCTCTTATAAAGAAGAGCCTTAGCTGTAAGAGAAAGTTAACTTTCTAGTGTCTATAGCTTTGCCTTTACTCTTATTCTTATTACTAGCTATTTTCTACTAAGCCTATAGCAGCGCAGGTATCTTTCTTTAGTAATCTAAGACTAGCTCTTATAAAGAAACTCTTACTAGACTAGCTTATAGTGTAGAACTAATAGTACTAAGCTTATATATATATGTGTAGTTGCGCTTATATACTTGTTTGCAGAATTAGTTATAGATATAGTAGGCTAAGCGCGCGCTCTTATATATAGGGTTAATAGTAACTAAGAGTTATAGAGAAGATTTAGGCAGCCCGTAAGCTTATTATATTACTTTACGCTAGGCGTAGTAATTATAGTTATTACTATAATTATTAAGATATAATATATAGAAGGTTAGCTAACTAAAAGAGAGAGAAGATATAGCCTACTTCTAAGAGGCGACTATAGTGTATAGAGGCAAGGAGAAAAGATTAAGAAGGTTAGAGAAGAAAGAAAGAAGTAATAGCTAAGAAGAGGTATATATATATATATAATTAAGAGACATCTATCTATTATAGTATCGTAATATCGCGATATTAATAGGTAAAGTTAGAAGGCGAAATCGTAGTAAAGGTAAGGCAATTAATCGCGTAATTAGCTATTATACTTAGCAGTGTTCTTGCGCGTATAATAGTATTAGTAAATAGATAGCGTTGTATTATTATAGCGGTAACAACTAGATTTTAGATAAAATTACAACCTACCTAAAATCTATATATTAAGACTATTACAGACCGTAATTATTTGAATCGCAGCTAATAGACTATAATAGCTATATAAATATAGTTTAAAGAAAGTTTAAAGCTAGATAAGATAGTTAAAAGAGTAATACTTATCGCGATTAGCACTAGTATTTCTAATATTAAAGTTATACCTATAGGCGTATCACTCTCTCTGCTTTTCTCTCTAGCTTATTACTAGAGATAATGCTTATAGCTCTCTCTCTTATTATCTCTAAAAGCGTATAGAAGTAATAGAGAGGTAGTTACTAAATATAAGGTAGTTATAGTTATTATAGTAGTTCTTAGATAGTTGCTTGCTAGAGACTAACTAAGGAATAGACTATAGCTAAGTAGTTATTACTAGGTAGTAATAATACCTTAGTAGTTGCGCGACTCTATAGTCTAGTTAACTAGTAGTAGAGAATCTAATATAAGATAAGATATAGTAAGATAGTAAGAGTAGTAGAGGCTATCTTCTCTATTATCTAAGGCTATAATATTTAGGAGCTAGTCCTAGCTGTTATTCTAAAGTTTATATATCTAACCGCAGTTAATAGAAGCTAGAAAGAGAGTGTTATAAGTAGAGACTTATTATTACTATTAAGGTGCAAGTGTAGTAAGAAAGAAGCTAGGATAAATTAAGGTTAAAAGCGTAGAGGATGCTATCTCTCTAGTTTTAATATAACTCGCAGAATACTTCTCTGCAAGACTAAAGTAGTCTCTAAGAATTTATAATATTAAGATTCTTTATAGCACGGTTAACGCTATAAAAGAGAAAGAAATAAAAAGAGAATAAAGAAGTATACTTTAAATACTTAGTAGTAGTAGACTATATATTATTAAAGAGGCTTTTAGATAAGAGAGCCTATAGTAGGCTCTCTCTTCTCTTTCTTAAGTAAAGGCTATTCTATAGCCTACGCTCTTTCTCTATCTAACTCTAATAATAAATTAGAATTAGAGAAAAGAATAAAGTCTAGTCTAAATACTCTTTATTCTTCTTTAGTAAGGCGCTTAGTAATAACTACGCTAGGCTAGCTAATAAGCTTTAGAATAGCGCTTAGTTAACTAATAAGCCTTAGAGTGTTACTTGCCTTCTCTTTCTTAAGCTGTAGTTAGAAAGAGGTATCTTAGTTATTATTCTTATTATTATTAATAGAGCTAGCTAGTGTATTAGCAGAGATGTTAGTATTCTTCTATTTCTCTAGGTTCTAAAGCTTTATCCGGCCGCGATCTTACTTAGTAATATCTTCTAATATTCGTTAGCGAAAGAGCTTTAGCCTCTTACTAAGAATAGTATATAGAAGTAGAGTTCTATTAAGATCTTTAATTTAGTACGTGCCTTATTCTAGCTATAGGCGTCGAATGCGATAGAGACCTATCTACCTAGCGTCGAGCTTTCTATCTCTAGATATATTAATCTCTAAAATAAAGTTCTAGAGAAGAACTAGGTTACTAAGACAAAGCTCCTTACGGCGTATTTTCTTAGTGTTATTCTAATACTTTTTCTTAGCTTAGCGTAGTTAGTTAGTATAGGCGATAGTATTCTTAGTAAACTAATTTTATAGGTCTAGTTATATTACGTGTATTACTAGAAGTTGCGCGCGATCTTTTACTTTCTAAAATAGAAGAGTTTGCTATATTAGAAGCTCTAATTCTAATAGTAGAACTAGGTTTTAACTAGTAATTAACTAGTATAGTAAATAGCCTATCTAAGACTATATAGAAATATAGTCTACGAGAAGAATAGTAGATAGGTTATTTATCTAGAGACTTGATAGCTTAGCGAGAGCATTAACAATAGGCTTATATCTACTCTTAATCTTACCTATAGCTTGTAGGTTATATAAGAATAACTAAATATAGTTAATCTTATAGTTAGCCGCTAGATACTTTACTACCTTAGCGAAGTCTAGCCTACTATTAACTAAGAGCTTGCGCGTTATACTTTATTAGCAGATAATATTCTTATAAATAAACTTAGCGATAGTGCTAGACTTATTATTAGAAAGCGCTTTAGCCTCTAGCTATCTGCTTAGATATTCTCTAGTAATAATAAGATACTTCTTGCCTTAGTAGTAAGGTATGTACACTATATTAATCGCGACTAATTTCTAGATCGCGAAACTATACGTGTTAGTTAATATATTAACTCTTCTCTTAGAGAAGCGTAATTAGCACTTAGAACAGCGCTAAAGTCTTCTATAAACGTCTTTATATATATTAGGCTACTAGTAACGTTAGAAGAGTATAGAGTAAATAGTGTTTATTCTATAATAGCTAATTATCTTATATATTTACTATATAGTTTATAATTAAATATTAGTGTTATTAATAATATAGCGTATAGTAACATTTCTTAAAGTCTTATAGAAGAGCGCGCGATTACGTATAAAGAAGTTTAGAGCTCTCTTCTTCTATGCGTAAAGCTCTTTTAGTGTTATATTCTTAGAAACCTTAAGATTAACTAGAAACTAGACGATCTGCTTAGACTACTTAGAGTACTTATACTTAAGTACTTAGAGCGATCTAATTAGAAGTAGTTCTTCTTCTATACTTCTAATTATATAGTTAATAAACTTCTTAAAATTATTCTCTAGTTCTTCTAGTAGTACTTAATTCTCTAGCTTAGAGTAGCGAGAGAGAGCGTCTATAATAATATTCTTCTTTCTAGAGATATAAATAATATTAAAGTTCTAAAGAAGAATAGTAGAGATCTACTAGTTTATAACTAATTCTAGGTTATTAGTAGAAGAGTAGTTAAGCTAGGTAATAAGCGTTGTAGTATTAGTTTTAATAGTAAAGTGTATACTATATAGATATATACGAAACTTCTTTAAAGCCTAAAGTACTGCTTTATATTCTAACTTAGTAGAATACTAAAGGCGTTCTCTTGCTAACTAGAGTATACTTTCGAATTAAATAGAGTAGCGTCTGCTGTCTACCTATAATTGCTTAATATAAGCTTCTTCTCTATTCTAACTAGTATTAGTTATAAGAAAGATCTTATACTTTAACGTATTAGAATAGTTAAGGCTTACTAGTGCTAGCGCTAAGTAAATAGCGTATTTAAGTGTATATATTACTTTATTCTAATCTAGACTCTACTTATACTTTATATCCGCGCGAAGAAGATAGAAGAGAGGCTTTATAATAGTAGTGAATTCTTTTACCTAGATGTAATAGTAGATATATAGTCTAAGAAATAAGTAAATATTGCGTATATTGCGGTAAAGTAGCTAGTCTAAAAGCTTCTAAACCTTCTTGCTATTAGAATAGCATCTCTTAGAGCTAATCTTATAGCTAATAACCTCTAGGCGCTCTATAAGAAAGTAGTACTTCTTGCTAGAGACTATTTCTTCTGCGCGCTTAATATCTATAAGAACGCGGTTAAGTTAGAGAATGTGTTTATAGACGTAGCAATAAACACTAGATATAGCTATCTTACTACTATAGTCTATCTTAGAACCTCTATAAGTAATATTATTAATAAACACTATAGTGTTTAGCTAATAATTCTTAAGAATCTTTATTATAACGCGCTAGAATACTATAACTAAATTAGTTACCTCTATAACTATAGTATATAAATAAAGAAGACTAATAAGTATCTAGAAGGCTATTATATTCTAGCTTGCAGTGTAAAGAGTAATCTAATTATAACTAGAATAGAGATCTATAAGAGAGTTAATAAGATATCTAGCAAAGCGTTTAGAGAACTTATTAGCTATTAGTAGTAGGTTTATATTGCGTATACTAATAGTATTAATCTTTTACGTATTAGAGATCTATTAAGCCTCTCTATTCTTCTTAGAAACTAGGTGCTATAGATTATAATACTAACTATTATAGCGCTTCTAGGTACCTCTATTAAAGCAAGTATTAGCTATATTAACTATAACCTATTTAAGCTTCTTAGAAATAGCAAAGCCTCGCGCTTACTAAGTAGTATATTTAACTATATAGATCTTGTATAGTAGATATACGTTAGAGTATATTCTACTAGATTTAGTAAACTCTTATAATAAAGCTGCCTCTCTATTAAAGAGTATTTAGATAAAGAGATCTCTTTCTTCTTATATAACCTATATTCTAATATAAAGTTTAGCTAGTCTCTTAGACGTAAGGCGAGTTTCTCTTAGAAATATAGCGTATTATAGTTTAAAGATATTATTATATAGTTCTAGGTCTAGGCCGCGAATAGATAGATAAAGACGTTAGCGCTTAATAGCTTGCTTCTTCTAGTTCTTCTATCTAAACTCTATTAGCTTATCTATCTAGAGAATATTAATAGGTTAAACCTTCTTGTCTACTATCTTATATAAGATAGCAGCTTTTAGCTACTAATAAGTCTAGCGTATATAGTTAAGCATTCTCTCGTAATTAATCTTATATATAATAGTATGCTTAGTAAGCTTCTGTTTGTGCTAAATAATTATCTTAGTGTTCTTATCTACCTAAGGTGCCTCTACGCTATTATTAAAGAGAGAACGCATCTATTTCTTTTACGTCTACTATACGCTTGCTAGAAATAATATATTATATTATCTAAAACTGCAAGTTAGATCGCACTACGCGCCTTAGTATAGGTATTAAACTATAGAAGAATTCTAAGCTAACTATAAAGAAAGGTTAACTATAGTGCTAATCTATATATATTCTATAGTATTATTATTCTACTCTTCTTACTTATAATCTATAGTAGAGAATAGGTATATAGGCTTAGAGTCTAAGGCGATAAAGAAAACTAATTTAGTTCTATCTTTAGACTAAATACAATACTATACTCTGCTAAATACGTTATATTATATTCTAATATATAACGCTATACACTATAGCTCTCTAAGTATAGCTAAGCGTGTAAAGTTTATAATAATACAGAAGGTAGTGTAAATAACTATAGTGCTAATGCGTATAGGAATGTTAAAAGCAGTACTAATAAATAGCTTATAGCCTCTATTAGTAGAGGTAACTTCTTATAGTAGATTACTAAGCTTCTATATCTAGTGCTTATATAGTATTTTTAGCGCGCGCGCTACGCTAAGGTAAAAGATATTTATCTGCGCGCCTATATTAATAAGGCATTTAATAGAATTACTATAGATATAAATCTAAGCTTCTAGTAAGTCTATCTATATAAACGCGCGTCTAGCGCGTCTCTATACTCTACGTACTACCTTAGTAAGTATATAGTTAAGAGAATTACTCTACGAGTTACTATAACTAGTAACTTTATATTAAGTTTACGTATTTAAGTAGTATATATTAATAGTGTTATAGAAGGTGTTAGTATTATATTAGAGTAACTATATAGTTAGTAGAGGTTGTAATAAGTGTTTATAGGTAACGTAATAGTAGAGCGCAGACGCGCAGAAGGGTATATAGATTTTAGGTAAAAATAGAGCCTACCTAAAATCTATAGCGCAGCTAGTCTTAAAGCTATTTACTAGTCTAATACTATCTATACTACTACTATCTTCCTTTAAAAGATTGCGCAACTAATTAGTAATATTATCTTAACTTATTAAATTAGAAATAGTTACTTTTTGCACTTTCTAACTTAGAGGCGCTATTATAATGCGATTAGGCTATCCTTTAATAAGCTTCTTAAGCTCTAAGTTAGAAAGAGCGTCTAAGAACTTTACTACCTTTTTCTTATAGCCTTATAATAAATACCTAAGATTAGCTAATATATTATTGTTAATACAAATATTAGTAGATAGATAAATAACTACGAATAGAGTGTTAGGAGCTTATAGAAGAAATAGCTGTTTAGTCTAACTATTCTCTAGCCTTATAATAGTGTCTAACGCCTATAAGTTAGAAACTTATCTAATAGTATCTTCTTTAGGTAACTACTAAGAGCTCTGTAATAGCTTAGAGGGTCTTCCCCTCTTTTTAATATAGCTATCGCGAACTTAATTAGAGTTATTAAGAATACTCTTATTCTAGTGCCTAATAGCATTGCCTTTAGCACTATAGAGAAACGCGTTATTCTTGCTACTAATAATAATACTATTAGAATTAATATTATTAAGTAGCTAGATCTTCTCTAAGTACTTAATATCTTTCTAAAACTAGATAAACTACTATTAAGCATTCTTATAACTAATGTAATAGTCTAAATAAGTAGCTATATTAGTAGTGTTCGTTTACTTAAGAATATGCTTAGAGTAAGAGTCTCCTTTAAACTTCTTAGAAAGAATACTAGACGCGGGCTGTTCTATTATATTATTAGTAATATTAAAATACTCTTTAATCTTAGACCTAAGCTATTTAAGCTTTAAGGTTAATAAAGAAGTACTAGAGATTTAGTTAAGGCGATTATAGAGTAGGCTAAAATAGTACGTTTCTTACTTGCGCTTATTATTCTAGTAGTAACTAATCTAATCTAGGTTGTAGAGATTATTATAGAGTTTATAATCTGTAATCTTATATCTCTTCTTATTATATATATAGTAAGTGTTAGTATACTTAGCTCTACTATACTAAATAGTTTCTCTCTTAGAAGCTATATTTCTAGGTACCTTAGTAATAAAAGACTTATTATTTCTTTTAATAGAAGAGTCTACCTTAGATATACGCTCTATAAAGTAAAGAGTATTATATAAATTCTTAAATATTAGAGTAATAGATAAGTAGGCTATAAATAAATAAAGTATCTTAGAGTTAAGCTTTATTCTATTTAGTGCTATTATAAGCTCTTCTATCTTAGAATCTACGCTAAAAAGAAATAGAGACTCTTGCTTTTTCTATTACTTCTAGAGATTAGTAATAGCGCTCTTTACCTTTGCTAGATTAAAAGTAGCGCGCTTATTAGTAAGTATAATACGTCTTATCTTAGTATTTATACTACTACGTTTCTAAGTATATATATTATTAATAGTGTTAGCCTTTCTATAGTATTTCTTAAGAAAGGTATAGATCTTATCTATATAGTACTTAGCCTAGTTATTCTCTTTAGAAG
>Ga0265797_10001240_pt1 | contig 45218 bp, 30 predicted proteins | sample P2T30metagenome_FD_192433 | JGI IMG/M metagenome (GOLD analysis project Ga0265797, IMG submission 192433) | Plant litter microbial communities from East Loma Ridge, Irvine, California - P2 T30 | ecosystem: Environmental > Terrestrial > Plant litter > Unclassified | place: USA: California...
AGCTCGCTCACTGTGGATGTGTCTCTGGTCGGGCTGCCGTGGTTGGCAGGGTGGAAGTGGGACACCGGGACAGACACACACACAACACAGAGTTCGGATGACGATGTGCCACGCCTGGCGCCAGTAACGGGAGCTCGTGTGGGTTGTCGCAGAAAGTCTAAGACTTAAAGCTGCTGTAAGCGGAGAGGGGCTGCTGCTGTGGCTGTGGCTGGAAACACTCGGCGGCATCTTCCTCTCTCTCTGCAGACAGCCAACACCACCAGGGCAATTCTCGAGTCCTCTCGTGGCAGATCAGATAACGCTAGCTCTCGGCCCGACGCGGCATGCCGAATGTGCTAAGCCACATGCAGCGGCAGGGTATCTGACGCATCGATGGCTTCGAAATTCTGACAGGCATTGGACTGCGGCGTAGTCAGCTGGCTGTAGTAGTACCATCCATACACTCCATTCTTCCCTCTGCAGTAGACACATGCTGCGTTCGGTGAGCGGATTCGTCTTCCTCACCTCCCCGCGACCCGTGCCCTAACATTAAGCCCGCAAACATGGCTCCCCAAGTAAGTGAATATCGACTCCTCCGATATATGTACATGCTTGCACGTGAGCTAGCAGTTCACCCAAACAGTAGAAGTAGCTAATCTTCCACCCAGACCAACATCCAGCCTTCCTTTGAAGACGTCTCCAGCATCATCGACAACACCCGCAGCCTGCCCAACCCGCCAAACCTCATCCCTCTCTGCGCATCCGTCCCGTCCGAGTTCCTCACGCCCTCGTCCATCTACCTCAAGGTCTCGGCCAGCTCCAAGTCAAAGTCCGACTACTCCTTCCTACTCGAGTCCGCCGCGACCACTGGTACCATCGGTCGCTACAGCTTTGTCGGCACCGACCCGCGCAAGATCCTCGCATCCGGCCCCAAGCATGGCCTCGAAGCCGACCCTCTGCCTCGTCTTGAGGATGAGCTCTCGCAATCTCGTGTTGCAGAAATTCCCGGCTTAAGACTCCCTGCCATGACTGGCGGCGCAATTGGATACGTTGGATACGATTGCGTGCGCTACTTTGAGCCCAAGACCCGCAGGGATGACATGAAAGACGTGCTCGAGGTGCCCGAGAGCTGGTTCGGACTGTTCGACACCATCATTGCTCTGGATCACTTCTTCCAAAAGGTTATGGTCATCACATACCTGCATGTCCCTGCTGCTGATGCGCCTGCATCTGCCCTGCGCGACGCCTACGAGGCAGGCCGTGCCACCATCTCGAGCATGCTCAAGGTCCTCAAGTCCAAAGATTTGCCTCTCCCGCCTCAACCTCCCGTCAAGCTCGACCAGGAATACACTTCCAACATCGGCCGTGCAGGCTACGAGTCCCACGTCACCGAGCTCAAGAAGCACATCGTCACCGGCGACATCATCCAGACCGTACCCAGCCAGCGCATCGCTCGCCCAACCACTCTCCACCCCTTCAACATCTACCGACACCTGCGCACCGTCAACCCCTCCCCTTACCTATTCTACATCTCCTGCGCCGACTTCCACATCGTCGGCGCAAGCCCCGAGCTCCTCGTTCAAAAGGACCCCCTCACCAAGCGCATAATCAACCACCCCATCGCCGGCACCATCAAACGCGGCGCCACCCCAGCCGAAGACGAGGCCCTAGCCGCCACCCTCCGCGCCTCCCTCAAAGACCGCGCCGAGCACGTCATGCTCGTCGACCTCGCCCGCAACGACGTCAACCGCGTCTGCTCACCCCTCAGCACCCGCGTCGACAAACTCATGATGGTGCAAAAGTTCTCCCACGTCCAGCACCTTGTCTCCGAAGTCTCCGGCCTCCTACGCGAGGGTAAAACCCGCTTCGACGCTTTCCGCGCCATCTTCCCCGCCGGCACCGTCAGCGGCGCGCCCAAAGTCCGCGCAATGGAGCTCATCGCGGAACTCGAGCGTGAAAAACGCGGCGTCTACGCCGGCGCCGTCGGCTACTTCGGCTACCCGTCCGTCAACAGCGTCGCCGGCACGCCCGAGTTCGGCGCGGAAGACGAGGGCGCCATGGACACGTGCATTGCGCTGCGCACGATGGTCGTCAAAGACGGCGTGGCGTACTTGCAAGCCGGCGGCGGGATTGTGTTTGATAGTGATGAGGGCGACGAGTACGAGGAGACGATCAACAAGGCGGCGGCGAATATGCGCTGCATCGAGCAGGCGGAGCTTCTGCACTGGGAAGAGCAGCAGGAGGAGGCTGGTGAGGTGAATGTGGGCAATGTTGTGCCTGCGGATGGCCTTGGGGAGGCGAGCGCGAAGGTCGAGGTTGGTGCGTGATTTGGGGATATGATATGATATGATCATTTGCATCGAACATTGCATATTTCTTTAGAAGAGAGAGATTCTGTAGACATATACACGCATTGCAATCATCAGTTACGACTGAAATGTTTTTCCGGAGACACTTTTCCTCACCTTCTTCTCACTTCTTCGAGACTATCACACCTGACGAACGCTTGGCGCGGTAAGTGAACAGACACAATGGGAAAGTAACAAGAAGCGACCAACATTCATGAAACTCGTAGGCTAAACTCAAAAGCAATGCAAAATTCCCATCCCAAACAATCACGCCGTTGTCTCATGCAATTTATGCCGTCTAATGTGTAAACAAAGTCCTCAGCAGTATGTAGGTACCACCTCTAGGAGCGAGCCCAAAGTCCCCATCCTAGGCCCTTCGCAGGGACAGGACCTCTTTTTCTTCTTCTAGGTTTGTACTTGTATCTTCTCTTCACTTCCTCTCATCCGCACCATCGTTGGTCGCAGAAATCTCCTCGCTAAACTCATTGCTCTCGTTCGTCTTGAGGCGCTGCAGCTGCTCCTGCACGTACTTGGTAATGTGGTCGTCGTTGCTCTCCTTGGGGCCCTTCTCGGACGGATCCTCCTTGTAAATGCTGTACTGGCGCTCGGGCCTCTCGCGGCGGCCGTTAGCACCGGCGCCCTCGTCGTCGCCGTCCTCGTCGTCGTCGGCGCCGTTGGTGGAGGCCGGTGCGGGAGTCTTGTCGCCGCCGTTGGTCCAGTCGCTTCTAGCGCCGATGGAGCGCGTGCGGGTCAGGCTGCGGGCAAGGCTATTGCGGCGGGTGCCTGAGAGGGACTTGCGGCGCTGGCGGGTGAAGACGTCGTCGAAGTAGTGGGAAGCGGCGGCGGCGGGTGTGCGTGGGGTTTGAGGGAGACGGCAGTTCATACTGGTTTGGTTGTTAGCAAAGGTTTGAGGTTGTTCTGGTTAGCAATAGGTTCACTTACCCTGTGTCGTGAATCATCTTGGCGATCAGACCAGTCCAACCGCACTGGTGAGAGGCACCGAGACCGCGGCCGGTGTCACCATCGAAGAACTCGTAAAAGTGAGGAGTGTCCTTCCAGTGCTCGTCGAAGTCAAGCATGTCGTTGCCATCGTTGATTGCCCTGCGACCGTTGTCGCCTCTGGCCATCAGGTGTGTCAGGCGGTGCTGGACCTCTTCGGCAACGTGACCCAGGTGCATCTCGTCGCCAGAACCTGTGGGGCACTCGACCTTGAAGGTATTGCCGTAGAACATGTAGAAGCGGAGGAGAGATTCTACGAGCAAGAAGTTGGGAGCCATCCAGATGGGTCCACGCCAGTTGCTGTTGCCACCAAAGAGACCGCTGTCAGAGTCACCAGGGAGGTACTCAACCTTGTAGTTCTGGCCGTTCACGTCCATCTCTACAGGGTTGTCCTTGTGGAACTTAGATAGCGATCGGATACCGTTCGGTGCCAGGAACTCATCCTCGGAGAGCATGTAGTGCATGATGCAGCCCAAGCGTTTCTTGTCGACCAAAGAAAGCAGCAGGCGATCATCCTTGCCGCGGACCTTCATGCTGGCGATGTTGCGACCGGCAACATCGTGGCGGTTCTTGATGAACCATTCCAGGCGCCTCTTGAAGTCCGGCAGCCTGTTAATGATTTCCGGCTCGAGAGTGCAGGTTGCGAACAGAGGAATCAGACCAACCAGCGAGCGGCACTTCATCTGGTGGGTCCAGGGGCCACCCCATGAAATAGCATCGTAGTAGAAGCCGTCCTCGTCGTTCCAGAGAGACTTTGCCTCGTCACCAGTGCGGTAAGACATGGCGTCAGAAATGAGGACGAAGTGCTCAAAGAACTTGGATGCCATGTCCTCGTAAATGCGGCGGTGCTTGGCCAACTCCAAGCAGATGTTCAACATGCTGAGACAGTAGAAACCCATCCAGCCAGTTGCGTCAGCCTGCTCGAGGGTACCGCCGGTAGGAAGAGGGTCGGAACGGTTGAACAAGCCAATGTTGTCCAGACCCAAGAAACCACCCTCGAACACGTTCTTGCCCTCGGAGTCCTTGCGGTTGCACCACCAGGTGAAGTTGAGCAAGAGCTTCTGGAACACGCGCTCGAGGAAGTCCAAGTCTTCGGTGCCGTACATCTTGCGCTCGATCTTGAAAGTACGGAAAACTGCCCAGGCGTGGACAGGCGGGTTGACGTCGCCAAAGTTCCATTCGTAGGCTGCGACCTGTCCGTTGGGGTGCATGCACCACTCGCGAGTGAAGAGGTCGAGCTGCTTCTTGGCGAAAGCGGGATCAATCATGGCGAGAGGGATACAGTGGAAAGCAGTATCCCAGGCGGCGAAGAAGGGGTACTCCCAGGAATCAGGCATGGAGAGAATATCATCCAAATGCATGTGCTTCCACTGGGTGTTGCGGATAGCTTTACGCCCAGGGGGAGGTGGAGGCATACCGGGGTCTCCGTTGGCCCACTCGTCCCAAACAAAGTTGTAGTATTGTTTGCACCACATCATACCAGCAAGAGCCTGGCGCTGGATGTTACGCAGATCGTCGGCCATGGGCATGGGGTTGATCTTCCAGTAGAACTCGTCGGCTTCGGCCAGACGCTGGTCCATGACATTGTCAAACTCTTCCTCGTCAAGGTATCCCTCAACCTTGTTCTTGGAGATGCGGAAACGCACGACGGCGCATCCTCCAGGCGGGACACCCTCGCCCTGGTTGAACTTGTACCACGCGCAGCTCTTGGTACCGTTCTTCTGCGGGTTGCAAGCCTCCTTGTCACCCTTCACGATACGCTTGTGGAAGGCATCCTTGACGTAAGGAGTCTGATTCTTGGTTCCCCAAAGCTCCTTGAAGTTGGTGTCATTGTCGGTGAAGAGGAATTCGGGCTCGATGTCCTCGTCGTTTCCGCAGCTGTTGGGCGAAGGTGAGCATTGGAAATAGCGCTCTCCAAGGTCCTTGTGGCTGATGTGGGAGGTGAGGTTGTCAACCTCCTTGATGTTGGGCTTGTATGAATCGTAGCCCCAAGCCCAAGTGTTGCGGAACCAGACCTGAGGAATGACGTGCAGCTTTGCAGCCTCGGGACCACGGTTGTAGCAAGTGACGCGGAACAAGAGCTCCTCGGGATCGTCGCCCTCTTTTGCGGTCTCGATGTTGCAATCCCAGTAACGGCTCTCGTCGAAAATGCCAGTGTCAATGAGGTTGAACTCACGCTCCTTCCTCGAACGCTTTGCGTTCTCCTCGATGATCTTCTTGTAAGGGAACTCCTTCTGTGGCAGCTTGTAGAGGTACTTCATGTAAGAGTGGGTCGGGGTGTTGTCAAGGTGGAAGTGGGCTTCCTTGATGCTCTCGCCGTGGTTGCCCTGAGGATTTGACAGACCGAAAAGACGCTCCTTGATGTGGCCGCTACGTTCTTGTCAGTTTAGGCACATTGGAGCAAAGGGTGGAAACAGCAAACTCACTCCTTCTCGTTCCAGAAAGAAAAGGCAATGTTCATGCGGCCGTGGGTGTCAGAAACACCAGCAATGCCGTCCTCTCCCCAACGGAATGCTCTCGAGCGGGCCATGTCGTAGGTGAAATGGCTCCACGCATCTCCATCGTGACTGTGCGTTGTCAGTACAGGCGGCTCCCATTGCTTGCGTGGTAGAATTGAGCTTACGAGTAGTCTTCACGGACAGTGGCCCATTGCCTCTCAGCAACGTAGGGACCGAACTTCTTCCAGTACTTGGTGCGGTCGTTGTCCTCCTTGAGCCTGCGCTCCTCGACGCTGGGGACGTCGTGCTTGTCAATGACAACCATGGTGAAGGTTTAGCGTGTTTAGTCTAGGTGGGAATATGGTGCGCGAGGGCACGTCTTGTCGAAGCGACGGGATCAGAGGACCAGAGAAGGGTCAATGTGTGCGGTAGGTGGGAATGCAACGAGCTGTAGGTGAAGAGAATGGAGGCTGTTGGGTGGGTTACGCTATGCTTGCGGCAGAGCAAACAGATAGGATGCTGGGTGGTAAGACTGCTGCCGTAGAAGCAATGCGACGTTTGTGGATGTTCACGGCAAAGAGCAGATGGATGGAGGAGGAGGGAGAAGAAACAGACGGTGTACGCGGGCAGACAAGGCAAGAGCAATCGCTCAAGGCAAGGCCAGGTATCTAGCAGCAGCAGTAGTGGACAGCACAGTGGTCCTCCGTACTTTTGGCAGGCGTGTCACGTCAGAGCGTGCCTGAAAAGCCGAGCATCAAATGCCTCTCACCACGACTTTACGGTGTTGCTAGAGCTAGCGCCAGGCTTATCGCTGCCAGTTGCGCCTCAACCCGCCCCAGATCGCCGCGAGCATGTCCTGATCGAGGCGAACGCGACCGGACGCCCCGCCGCGTCTCACAACGATTATTCACGAGCGCCAGCAGATGTTTGGTAGACGCCCGCCAACCAAGGCTTGCCTCCGAAGCCACGACTCTCGCTTACCACACAAAGCAGAGCCGCAACGTGCCTGCTGGCATTGAAGAATCCCGGTAGCTGCATGGCAAGCGAGAAAGCGAAGAAAAAACCAGGCAGGCGGCCGGCATCTCTCTCACAAGAAAATCTGCCCATCCCATCCCATCCCACCCGAATCTCCAGTCTCCAGACTCCAGTCTCCAGCACAACATCCCACTTCGCGCTTGGTTGACGGCCCACCTTACGTTGAGCCTCTCCATATTATTCCCGCCGCCTCCACGTGACGCTCGAGACTCCTGGTGCGCTGGGCGGACACGCGCATGGCGGGACACCCGGTCACAACGTCATAACAGCCTTGTCTAGAATCTTTGCATTCTTTCCGACTCCTCTTGGCGTTGTGGTATCGACCGATGAGGTATGTTCGCTAAAGTGTGACGACGTGCTTTGATTGTGGGTCAGAGTCACGTATGCTGAAGCCTTCACGCTTCGCACATAAATCACGAACTTATTAACACTGGCCATGGATGTTTTCGCACCACGATGGTATTATTTGTCCAACTGAAACCCGTGCCATTGGCAACAGCCTCGTAGCCGATTAGACAGTCGAGTGGTAAGACAGTTGGCCATGAACTGGCGCACAGAAACCGAACGCTGCTTCGAAGATTTATCAAAACCTTATCGTACTTGAACTTCTAGTCTGTACTTCTAGTCTCCCATATCCATGCACTGAGAGTATTACAAACGTAGGCAGCATCATCTGGATACCTGCCATGAAAATTGCAGGCCCCATGATCGTCGAGACATGCATCCGTCTCCAGCAGTGTGAAACTTGTTAGTGTGATCAACTCAGGCGTCCACATTCATATAACACGAACTGTAATCACGATAAGCTTATTTCTCATATCAAAGAAGTCTTCTGGTATTGCATGATGACTAAGACTTGCTTCCGAACCGAACTACCCATATTGCTACTGTGAAACACACACTGTGCCCGAGTGCTTGTAGCCCCAAACCCAACGCCAAAAAGCTTTACGCTACTCCCATGACCCATGAACCCACAAGGTAGCCGCATCAGCATGAACAAACGCCACCGCAAGTCAAAAGTGTCCCTTCCTCAATCGCTCCTCAGCATGCTCTCCACCAGTTCTCCAAGCGGTCCATACCACTCACTCCTCTTGCCACCGCGACCCTCATCAGCCAGCCCGAACTCCTCGACGAATAGGACATAGTGCTTGAAACCAGTGTTCAAATGCGGCTCCAGACCCAAGCCGCGCACCACAGTGTAGTGGTGGCAGTAGATGTGCGCGTAGATCCGGTACAAGCGCTTGAAGATCTGGCGGACGTTCTTCTCGAAGTCGGCAGGGAAGGGCACGCCTGGGGCTGTCGGGAAGAGCTGTGCGTTGGACAGGTGGTTGCTGGTCCATGTGAGGAGGTGGGAGATGTAGGTTGGCGCTGGGAGGCGGGTGGGTTTGGGGAACGACGGCGGGTCGTGCCAGAGGTATTCGAACTCGTCGGTGGCTTTCATTTCGGGGCAGGAGGTGGGCGAGCAGAATTCGGTGATACTGCCGTAGAGGAGGTTGACTTGGTTGTAGAAGTCGACGACTGTGAGAGATGTGTTAGCTTCCGTTTTTGCCAACCGGTCATCAATCGCATATAATCAAGACTGGCATACCGTTCACCGCCAACCACTCGCTACGATCCTCGCCCTCAGGCAGTTGTACGCATTTCCTCAAGCTGTTTCCTCCCAGCGTCGCATCAGCAAACTGCTTCAGCTGCCATGTGCTCGTGCCCTTAGCACGCTTCTGGCTCTGAAAAGTCTGTCTGTTGCGAGCATTGGAGTTGCTGCGCGCAAAAATGTCAGCCTGGTTCGCTATCTGCGTGAACCCATAGCCCAAGCCTCTGTGCGCCTCGTGTTGTTTTGGTTCCTGCCGTCGTGTCGGAGAAGGGTACTGCGAGCCCAGACTGCTGGTCGATGTGTTGTCGGACGAGAACAGCGTCTGTATCTGCTTGTGCAGGGGACTCTGGTAGACTGAGTCTGGGCTGCTGGGCAGTGGCAGGTGGAGGTACGACTCCGACTCAACGAGCACGTTGCTTTGGATGGCGGGCAGAGGCCTGGGCGAGTGTGGATATTGCGGAGGGGATGATTGGACGAACATTGTCTGGATGAAGGAGGTCATGGTGGCCTCGTGTAGCGGTGTTTGTGCCTTATGATGGTGGTGTGGCAGAGGGGTCCCTGGGAGCATTCCGAGCGGTCAGCATAGCGACGGGAATGGAGAGAGCAGGGAACATACCTTTGGCGGTGCAGAGCCTTGAGCGGAGGAGAAACTTTCGCGGGTATTGAACGGCGTGGAAAGAGTGTACGAAGTAGATGTTGGTGTGGATGGATGGTATGTTTGTCGGCCGCTGTGGTGTTGCAGTTGCTCCTGCCCATATCGCGCGCTAAGCCATCAACAATGACGTCCAGTGGTTGCTGCGCCAGAACTTTCAGCCTCGCCTCATCTCATTTACAGGGTATATTGCTGTATAGTGCTGTATAAGAAATTGGAATACACCTTTGTAAGCGACAATGAAATTCTACATCTGTGTAAAGACCGAAAATGTCCCATTTCGTGGTGTTATCCGGCTGGAAGTCGCTGGCCAATACTGCTCTTCCAGCACGTAGACAGGGAGTATTGAACATTGCTGAAGCCATCAAACCACCTACATGTACAGTCTCCGTCTCGAACACGATCCATTTCGTATATCTACAATGGCGTCTTCGTCGCTTCAAGATACCTCGCTGGTTTGTCGGCTAATCACTAACACCTAGCAATCCTCCGTGTGCGGATATCAGCTCAGTCGCACACAAAGACACCGTGGTGTCATCTTAGACATTCAAATGAAAGCAATCTTGGCCGCTAAATACAACACACAAAATTCCGTGCCTTTGCACCGTGCAAATTGTTGCAGACACTACTTGTGGTCGCAGAGACGGTGATGAAGTTGGTCTTAGAAAGAGTTTCAGTAGTATTAACGGCTAAGTGCCGCTGTCATTCTTGCAATTACATATATTAAGTTAAAAGCATCGCTCCTCGCCACCATCCAATTCCAATTTCGTATCCTTCTTTTGGAAGTCCTATGGTACAGGTGGCATTATAGTGGTATCTTGTTCATTAATCCTCATCGTGAAGCAAACAGAAAGAAAAGCAGCTGATCAGTCTGATAGGACTAGCTGTTGAGGGACTCAAAAGCCCAGTCGTTGATCAGGATGCCATTGTCACAGCCATTGATCTAGATCGCACCACGACCGTACACTGGCTGGTTGGCCGTGGTAGCGTGAGGCGCAGTGTCCATGGTGTACGGGTTTGCAGTTCCCTGAGGAGCTCCGTAGTAGGCGCCGTGGGAGCCGTGAGCAGCGTGGCCGTGGTGTTGCTGGGCGGCGTATCCGTTGGCACCGTCGACCTTGTCGTAAGTACCGCCGGGGGCGGCGACAGTGCTTCCAGTGTAGGCGGTGTCGTGCGAAGGGCGGATATCAGTGGCGTGGCCGGTGGTAAGGGTGCCAGCTGCAGCGGGAGCCATGACATCCTTCTCAGCATCCCTGTCGGTAGTCTTCTTCTTGCGGTTCCAGAAGTTGCGCTTGGGAGCACCGCTGGTGTAGTTGTTGGACGGGCCAGGGCCGAAACGCTTCTCCTTCTTGTGCTTGCGCACAAGGAAGACCTGGAAGAGAGCGGTGATGAGGAACAGGAAAGCGGCAATGATAGACACGGCGAATACGGCAGTGTTCATGCGGCAGGCGTTGCGAGGAGAGACGGAGTAGGTGAGGTTCTCGCCTGATCCAGTACCAAGGCCATTGTTGCCAAAGCCCTCAGAGTTGGCAGCAGCGTTGCCAACGCCAAGAGGGGTGTTGACGATACCAGTGCAAGAAGAGGCACCGTGGCGGGTCAGTACAGCGATTGCGATGAAGCCGCCGACGAAGCAGATGTCAAGGACGATCGCGGTGAAGGCGAAGATGCTGATGCCACCGAGGCAGCAAGTAAGGACTACGGCAGCGATGGTGTACACAACAGCGACGCCAGAGATGCCCTCAACAGCCTTTTGCCATCTGGGGATGCCCCGGTCGCGATCGGCTTGTACAGCAAGGAAGTAAGAGTAGATGCCTGATGGGATGTTAGCTGTTTCTTTTGGCGAGTCGCGACAATCTGGCGCATACCGAGGGTAATGCCGGCGCAACAGAAGCAGAGGGCATATAGCAGTGTTTGCACCAGGCGCAAGAAGCCGCCCTTAATGAGACCCATGGTGGATGTTGCGCGAAGTGTTTGTGTGGAAGATGTTGTAGTAAACAAGGATGAGGGTGCACAAAGATGGACCTCTCTTGCGCGCCGGCAGTGATATGAAGGATTCGAGTTCTGCAAGGCTGATGGGGAGGAGGCGTTGGATTTAATCTCCTTTGTCTGGGAAGATCGTCGTGTGACGTAGGGCAGGCACACAGCTTTCGTGGCTGTGGCTGTGCCAACAACAGCCACGAATTCCTCCTGTGATCGCTGCACCGCACCGCCACTCCTGACATCGCCCAGACCAGCGAGACGTCAATTTCCACACACCTTCTAGTCGCCGCGCTATGTCATGGCAAGGTTAGAACGGCGAAAGCAATACCCAGAAAAGGACTGCCCACCGCGTACTTCTCAAAGCCATCGTGATCATTTTGGGAGCATATCTTGCCTTGCGCACATGTTCCTGATCCTCTCCAAAGTCAAAGCAGCAGCAACAGCTCTGGAGCGTGCCTCGGGCGATGACGAAAGCCACCAACCAACCCTGCTTTCCTCCTGATTAACCAATAATTAACTTTGGGCCGCCTCGATTCCTTTGCCAGGCCCATCGGTACACTTTCATCATAGCCTTTATCTTTGGTTGTTGACGTCGACATCGTTGCCGGAACTCTCTTTCGCGAAAGATCTTGGTGTTGGAAGCGATCGTGTGTGCGCGTGGTTTGGAGCATGAGCGATTACCGCGCCGCGGCAAGGTCTACACCACGAACTATACTGACGAGAGACATATTATTGCTAGAAGTGGGAAGTCATACACCTGCCTATTTGGAATGCCCCTATTCTCGAGTACATGCAGCGCCGCCTACGTACACTCCTATCTCACACCGCTCCTGAGCCAGCGCGCACCAAGATCTTGACTTGCTTGTCCTTGTCCTTGACAAGCGCCCTGAAACCTTGCTCGACGACCTCATCAAGCCCAATCCTTTTCGTGATCATTTGCTCGACATTCGCCATACGTCCCGATGATATAGCAGCCAACACCTCTTGGAAGTCGCCCTTTTGGTAGGTCGCGACACCAATCCATTTGCGCTCGCGGAAAATCATGTCGTTTGGCTGTAGCTGGAATGGCTTCTCCCAGATGGCGATGTTGATGACAGTGCCGCGTGCCCTGATGGCTTTGACGGCCTGATTGAGCGCTGCCTGGACGCCTGCTGCGTCGAAGACCATGTGCGCACCTTTGCCGTCACAGAGTTCGCGGCATCGTGCGACAATATCATCTTTCGTCGGGTCGAGTACGTGATGTGCGCCAAAGTCGGACGCGTACTGCTTGCGCATCGAGCTCACCTCGGAGACGATAATCTTCTCGCAGCCGCGGGCTTTGAGTGCTTGGATTACAGAGAGTCCAATGGGACCACCACCAAGGATCAAAGCTGAGTCGCCAGCCTGGTATGGAGAGATACTCACGGCGTGCCAGCCGACAGACAGAGGCTCCACCAAAGCTACGAGAATAAATCAGCCACTGCGTCCTGATTTCGTTTCAAAGAGCGCCTTTTCAACTCACCTGCTACGTCCAGGGGAACGTTATCCGGGATCTTGACGATGCAGTACTCTGGCACAACGACAAATTCGGACAAACCTCCTCCCCAGCCTTAAGCACTTGTTAGCACATGTTGACGATTGGTCCGTAGGAGAATAAGCTTACCACTCAGCCCAACAAAGCCGTTGTTATCACAGCAATTCACAAGTCCATCCTCACAAGAGGTACACGTGCCGTCGTAGATGATAGGCTGTACCACCACGCGGTCTCCAACCGAGAAGCCCTCAGAGACACCTTCTCCTACCTCTTCAATCGTGCCAGAAAACTCATGGCCAAAGGTCACCGGTATCGTCTCTTTCGTAATGGGGTGTGGTGTTGTCGGGCAGAGCGACGGGCCTCCGAGGAACTCGTGTAGATCACAAGAGGGTTGTTAGCTAGCTTGCGTGGTCTTTCATCTCAGAAATGGTCGGCTGCATACTACGCGGTCGGGTTAGCTCTTCGATACCATATAAAGCAGGAGATGATTGTGTACGCACCCTTCCGCAGATTCCGCACCACGCAGGCTTGACCTTGACCTGCCCTTTTCCACACTCTGGTTCGGGTATCTGTTCAAAACGCAAGTCTTCTCGGCCGTGGAAACGCACGGCGTTCATGAGTTTTTCCGAAGACATGGTGTGCTAGCTGCTGTGTTTGGAGTCTTTGACCGTAGTCGTTCAATCGCGTCTTTCAGATTCGCTGGCAATGCTCGTACGTTGGACAAGACCAGACTGTGCAAAATGTGCAGAGGATTGAAGAACGAGATCCCTAGTTCTACAATTATACAACCATCAACCGTGACGAAGAGAGCTACGACTCCTCACGCAGTGTTGCCGCTCCCCGCTCTCGCCTTTGTCGGAACCGCGAATGCCATGCTCTCTACCGAGCATCTCTGGGACGAGCTGTCTAGGCCGGATGCCTCAATTCGGCCATGCGAAGGTTACCTGTCTCGCCTACTACGCGGATGAGCATGTGCCCTTGAAGCGTGATGCTTTCAATGGGAAGGTTAGGTGCGGGGTCTCCAGAGGCCAAGGTTCTGGTGGCGTTTTTGTCTTGCTTTTGGAGGGGTCCTTCGGGATTACTGTTAAGGGTGAGGGGTTGTGAGCGATGATAGACTGCTTCAGTTCGTGTCGAGATGGGTAGTTATGTGTGTTGGAACTGGTTACGACGAGGTAGTGTTGTCAGGTTTGGAACGATGTCTTTCGTTAGAGCTTCTTTGTGAATTGCAGCACAGCGTGGTCGAAGATGAATTTATTTAGACCAAGTCACGGAGATGGAAGATATACGACAGCATCCGACTATAGTATCGAATATTTAATACCTCCAGTCATCTGTACATGACAATTAGATGCACCTGTGTACATTCATAGAAAACTGCATGTGCACGACCAGGTAGTGTAGCCCCAACCCTAACCGCATGCGGTGGATGGTGTTTCCCGACCGGAGACTCTCGTGCATGAAGTCGATTACACTGTACATGTACTTGTTCAGAAACCATAATCATTTAGTAGGAGGTCATGTTTACTACTGCTGCTGTTTCGGCCATGTCAATGGTTCGATTGGCGAACAATGCACCAAATTAGTCCGTTTTCTGCACAGAAAGGTTGTCATCTGCAACCGGAACGAGAAGTGACATCGTCACAACCGACGAGATGTTACTCTTTACTGCACGTACGATCAGAATCCCACCTCGGTCTTCCAGCAATGTAGCTTAGCATGCCTCTTAACAAGCAAACCCTCATTCACCAACCGTATCGCTAGGAAAGGCGCCTTTTCTTTGCCGTTTTATGGGAACACCAAGATCGACCACGCAACTCACGAGTCCACCAAGTCCACTTCTTTGATGCCAGGGATCCAAGCATACGACGAAGATCACGACTGTCCACTTTGTCGATCGTTGATCGGACGAGGCTGTGGACAAGGTATATCATGGTACCTCCTACAAGCCTGCGATCCCTAAACATGAGTATAATGCTGAGGACTACGACCTCCGAGTATCGACTAGGAGGTATTAAGTAGTGAACCTTTGCGGCGTTCGTCACGGCAACTCCTCCTAGTGGTCCACGTCTTCAAGGATGCACAGCATTAACAACGCACAATGCCATTGTACAGTTAAGCCGTAGCTCACATAGATGGTCCTGGTCTCATCCAGACAGACAACATGGTAATTGAACATAGTCCGATCGCTTGTAAGGCTGAACCAACGGATCTCATCAAATTGATTGAAGATCACCCTTCCTTGATACCTCTGTACCGAAAGGGAAACATGGAAAAGCGCAAACTTGCGCACAAATCAGATTAATCAGGAGAACTTGCTCACTGGGTTTGCTGGGGTGTTGCATGCAGCTCGCGATGTGCTGTCGACACCAATTCGCTGGCTGAGAGTTGTGCATCTGCTGTCATCAACGGTGATCTGCAACGGCATGCAAACGGCCCACAACCGCCCACAGGTCGATTTTCAATCGCACACAGAACCGGATCGCCATCTGACAGCGTGATTATGCGACCCGAAATGCTGTGCTACAAAGCCGACCGCTTTAGGCGACCACTCTAGAAACACCGATGCTACACCACGTCAAGCGTCAATTGTACGACATGAGTTGTTCGAACAGTCGTCGGCCTTCAGTCCTTACTCATGCGACTCAACAATTCGAATACGAGGCTTTGGCTGAGCAGTGCCATGAACGCCTACGTATGCGAGGTCCGCGCTCAACACTCGGGCGAAGAAGTGTGTCTCCACTTGTTGATTACTCCGCCCGCGTGAGACGTCAGCCCGACGTGTACTCAGCACTGCTCCCTGCACTGCATCGGATGTGCTGCCGTGCCATAATATTGCGCTCCTCACATGCGAATGTCAGGCCTACCGCATGAACAACCTGTCGCTTACACAGCTCCAATTACTGCGGCTGGCCTCTCATCCAGCTCCTTGTCACAAGCCTGATGCGACAGATGCTGCAGCTGCCACGAAAACTCGAAACGGAATGCGCGCCAATAGGATCACAGGAATTATTCCCCAACAAGGCAGGGGCTTTCCCGAGCTGCTGGAAGTTGCTCCGTGTAGTGACGTTTGGCGATCGCACTGGGCACTCGATCTGCGAACGGCTGCCGGGGTCTAGAACTGTACATCAATTTCAGCATCTTTGCCTGTCTCCATACGTTCCTCGGACAGACAGCGATCAGCCAAATAGCCTGTAGAGGCCACCCTACAGCAATTCGCGCCGTCTGGTGGCCACGTGGAGACGGTGCGGCGAAGTGATGGCACCCTGCTTGGCTCTGTAACGGGCCGGCGGTCTCGACCGTAAGAAAAAAACAGAGGAGCTGAGCAGTCACAAATCACAATCGACCCAACCGGCGCGATGCATGCTCTACCGCAGGAGTGGGCCACGCGCCATGCCGACGTGTACGTAGCCGTGCGTTTCAACCTGAACCGGTAGGCGTTCGAAGGCTCCCGGAAGACTTGGACTTGGGCCGGAAGGTTCAGTCCCCTGCAGAAAAGAAATCCCATCAGCCGCCTCTTTGCCCAATCATGACTGCGCGGTGTGTTGTTCCTGGCCCGCAGACTGCGGACGGCGTCAGGAACGGCTACATCTCGTCGAGTTCTCGCTCATTCACCCCTGTTTGACTGCTGCAACGGCGGCATAGGGCTGCACTGTGATTGACCCGGCAGGTTCCTTCGGTGCCTGGTCTAGCTGTGAACGGCATGGTCTCTCGGGCACGCGACAGCAACGACAGTTCTCCGCTGCGGGCGGGTCTGCTCTTCTGTGTGTTGGTGGGCAGAGGTACGTCTTGTGGCTGTCGCAAAGGTCGTGGAATAAGTAGGCCCGCCTGTCGTCGCACTGCCATTTTTTGGACTTGACCATTATCGCCCTTTCTATCGTACTTTGCTCTGGAAAGCATCCTGCTGTGCAGTTCACTCTTTTTACTGCTCGCTATCACTCACTACTCAGTGCAACCAACCAGTCCTCACTCTCTTGGACTTTACCTAACAACGTCGCAACGACACTTGCCAATCACTCTCTAACCAATCGAATTTGTGCGTTTGCAATTACCAAAGCAAAAATGATCTCCAACATGATTGTCGCTACCGCCATCTTGGCCAGCGCTCCCTTCGCCAACGCCCTTGGTAAGGCCATTGTCAAGAATGCTTGCAACTACGAGATTAAGATGTGCAACACCCCCGCCGCCAACGGTGGACACGAGGAAGTCGACAAGTGGCTCCAGCCTAACGAGACCTACTCTCAGCAGTACACTGAGCTCTCCAATGGCAACGGCTGGTCCATCAAGCTCTCTGACACCGAGTCTCTGGAGCACATCCTCCAGTATGAGTACACCACTCACAGCGATGGCATCATCTGGTACGACCTGAGCCAGGTCGATGGCAACCCTTGGTACGGCAACTGGCAGATCACCACCGACTCCGAGAACTGCAACCCCAAGCAGCAGGCCTACCGTTACGCCAACGACGATGCCTATGGCATGCAGTCTTGCCCTGACGACGCCGACATCATGGTCACCCTTTGCTCTGGCGAGGGCTACAACGATGAGCTCGCCGCTGAGGCTTCCGCCTCAGTCGCCGCCGCGAGCCAGGCCAACACCGTTTCTTGGGGTGCTGGTGCTGGTACTGGTGGCTATGAGACTAGCTCTGCTGCTGGTTCCTCTTCCACTGCTTCCTCTGCCTCTGTGTCCTCTGCTTCCTCTGCTCCTGCTTCCTCTGCTCCTGCTTCCTACGGCAACTGGGGCTACAACAAGGGCGTCGAGCAGGCCACCACCCTCGTCACCAAGGCCTCTGCCACCCCCACCGACAACGTTGTCTACCACACCATCTACAAGACCGTCTACGCCCGCGAGACCGCTCCCGCCCAGCGCGCTCACCGCCGCCACGGTCACGACCAGCACTAAGCGTTTCGCTCAGCGCCACTTTCTGGCTCCTTCTTTCCTCCTGCAACGCCGCCACGTTCTCCCTGAACCGGCTGGCGACTCGAGGCCCTTTTGATCTCTCTCTGGCAAGTCACCTTGACCATGCCGAGAAGACCAGTCTCCCCTTTTCTTCACTTCACGACCAACACGACTCAACCAGAAAACCAGCGCTGGATCGTTCCACTCACGAACTCTCCGAAAACAAACCACTCTCGGCAAAGCCGCCATGGGAAGGATAGAGCGCGTCTGTGCCGCTTTGCTCATCCATCTAGATCCCATGGCTGAACGCTCCTTTTATCATTGCTTTGCCAGCAAAAGTTAACTTCGTCGCTGTCTCGATTGCATCGAACGCGCGAAGGAACGCGAGAAACTTTGAGACGCTTACGACTACCACGATCACAAAATACCCCCCACGCGACATTTGGGCCGGCAACAACTTGGGCAACACAACAAAACTCATTTTTCGGTGTATATGGTGGACCTTTTGGAATTTTTTGCTTTCTTACACTTCTCCTTCTTCGATGTTTTCAATCATAGCTAGAGTCATTCAATACGCAAGGTTGGATGACTCTTTCTTTGATTGAAAACATAACATTCGTTTTTCCACTGCAGATAGATTAACCCCCCTTTGGTATCAATTGGATCGCTTCCGAGCAATCGCATTTTTTACATAAACCTACACGTTCAGAAACTTCCTTTCACGTGCTTCTTGACTTTGATGTGCCCATTACTCGCAAACTCTCGAAAATCGGCAATCCGCATCTCCCCAAACAGGCAGCGATAGACTTCAACAACCAAACGCACACAAATGCCGAAATTCGCCATTTCCACGAGGAGGCGCCGCCACGAACTCAAAACTTTGCCTCGACACGCCTCGGCCACCGATGTCGCTCCGGTGGTTGAAAGTTACTTAGGTACATCGACATGTGGTACGGCCCTGGCACGAAGGCTTTTCTCTACCAGAAAAATCGAGATCGTGGCACGTTGCGTGCCTCAGGATGTGTAGCCAGATTGGCGAAGATAGCCGAAAAGGTTTTTACATCTTGTATTATTCTGTTTAATTTTGTGCCGATGGTTGCCGTTGCCGATTGATTAGCCGATGGGCTTTTTTTCTGGCTCGTTGCTTTACCATGACCAGAGGAGGGTTGTCTTGTGGTGGTTCTGGAACGGAGATGATGTATGGGACTTCTTTGGTTGAGAGAATTGGAGGTGCGTTTTACTCCGCTGCGGTTGGGGGTGTCTAGATTCAATGATTGCTGTAATTCGATCTCTGCTGGACGTACAAGTGATACATCCGATTGCTGGCTGATTGGCCGCTGATTGCCAATTTGCCATCAAGATCGAATCTGATTATTGAGCATTATTAAGTGTGAGCGCAAAGGTAAGCCGAAGTTACTCCGACAGTGTCCCATCTATTGGGTGTTGGCTCGCAGCACTCGAATCCGGGAAAGCTTGAGTTGAGGTCACTGCAGATGTTGGGCTGAGAAGTGAGACGTCACTTTGCTCTGAGGATACTGCTCTGTGGTATTTTCATGTCCGACTTCGTTGGTGTGCACGTCTAACGAAATTGCGAGTCGTTTATCGGTGTATTAACGTAGCTGAGGTGGCCACGTGACAACCGGGTAACGCTGTTGTTGTCTTCGGATCATATGAACGATTGACACGGTACGTACGATTGCGCTCCTTGCTGTCCACATGTGTTTAATTCGAGGAACTTGATTGGATGATCGATGTATGCTGTAATGTATCCCTATGTTGTGAACAGTCGATAACTAAATGGGCGTCGATAGGCCTAGCAGAACGATGGCCTGACGCCTCTGCAGCAGCCTTCAAAGATGCAGACCTCGTGGAATCGATATCAGTGCACGCCAGGTGAAATCCAGCCCACGGTACACCATCTCGTGGACATCGTGGACAGATAGCGTGCGTCCTGCGCACCACGGGAAGCTGCATTCTGCCGTACACCATCGAGAGAGTCAACAGCTCGCGCTCATGCATATGCAGATCCTCAGAGGAGCTTCAGGTGTCCGGTGACCTCGTCGATCTTGCTCTTGGGCGCGGGTCCAATGCCCAGAACAGTCGCTGAACCACTGGCAATCTGCGTACGTCCCGCATCATGAATGACTTGCGCGCAAAGGCCTAGGCTGATAGCCTGCGCCTGCAGCATGAGCATATCATCTTCGCTGTCAATCTTGAGAGCAACCTTGGCTTGGCCGAGTCTTTCCCAGCGCTTCAGTACTGGGTGAGAAGGGTCTGCACGAACGAGTGTCTTGTAGCATGCAAGCGTAGCATGTCCACACTGCGCAGCGATCTTGCCTGTGTCGACTTATCAGCATGTGCAACATGAGCGGAGGTCGCCTGACCTGAGATGTGGCAATGTGCTATCAGCTGGTCAAAAGCGGGCAACGTTGCAGAAAACGTAATGAGCAGATTCGCCTGCGAGCGAGGAGGAATATAGATAGGAACAGGAAAAGTTACCCTTAGTCATTCCTGCGAGTCTGTTAGCGTGGCTCTGGAATATATTCGAATAGGGCAGCCTGTTTACCGAGATCGCTTCGGACAACAAGCACGAGCTTGCATTCCTCGTTGTTGCCTGGGAATGTTTGAAGTTCGCCCAGGTCCTGCACGTCGTCGTCTTCGTCTTCTTCGGCGGCATCGTCGTCGTCAGACTCTGTTTCAGAGGCGTCTGGCTTGGCTTCGCCCTCACGGCCGCTGAGAGGGGCTCTAGGTGCCCGCGTGTTGCTTTTCCCGAACAGGCCTATACTGCTTGCCTGGCCCAAAAAGTAGCCGGCAAGACCAGCAACGATTGCAGTGCTTATCGCTACAGCAGTGGCGGATGGTGGCCCGCGGTCCTGGACGTTGGCCATGATAAGCGTGGGCGGTGTAGTGCCGCTGAGACGAAGGTGTGGGCTGCAAACGTGTCGTGTATCGTCTCGTCTAGGCTTGCTGTCGACGTGGAACTATCGATGGGCCTATCGGATTGCAAGCAGACAGGTGTCCGTGAGCCACGGGAGATTGGCAGGAGGAATGGCGTGGCGAGGAAGTGCTGTTTGAAGAGGTCACGTGGGGCACAGACGGCGTCGATTTCTCAGCTTCCGTCACACGAAACTGCAGAAGCTCGCGTAAGATTTGTCGCACCTGGACAAAGGCAAAAGCGAGATTGCGCGATACTCACACGCGACTACTGCAAATTTTAGACTCAGCAAGAAACATGCCGAGTTTAGGATCGAGTTCAAAATTTGTGGGCAGATCTATAGATTAAGGCACTACAAAATGGAGCGAAACATACAATTAGGATCAAGGGGACCTGCAGCACCCCGACGCTCCCCGCGTTGGAGGAAGGCGCACGGGCTTGTTCATATCGCGTGCTCAGGGTGTATTCTTTCACCATAAAGAGCATCGACCGACTTTTGCTACCAATCCAGCAATGTAAGCCATGCGGCCGTGGCGGTGACGGCGAGACTCTGATTCATTATTCGATTTAGTTTCGCTTGCGTGCTCACTCTTCTCCGTGTTTCCTCCACCATCGGGCATCTTATACACGTAACTCCTTCGCCTGCCAAATACAAAACCGCTGCCACCGCCGTTACTTCACACCAAACATTATTCCCAAACTCTTTCTTGCCTCTTCACCTCCTCCTACACCTCTCCATACCCTCACATCATCGCCGACATGGCCGACCACGCCGACCGTGTCCGCAAGCAAGCCCCAGCGACTCCTCCCGAGTCGCCTCCAGTCGGCTTCGCTGGCCAGAATGGCTTCAGCACTCCCCTCTTCCCGTCCAAGCCTAACATCTTGTATATCATGGCCGACCAGCTTGCCGCACCCCAGTTGAAGATCTACAACGAGAAGTCCCAGATCAAGACGCCAAACATCGACAAGCTCGCCGAGCAATCCGTTGTCTTCGAATCCGCGTACTGCAACTCGCCTCTTTGTGCCCCCAGCCGCATGGCCATGATCACTGGTCAGCTTCCATCCAAGATTGGTGCTTACGACAACGCTTCTCCCATCCCGGAGGATACTCCCACTTACGCCCACTATCTCCGGAACGAGGGATACGAGTGCATTCTCGGTGGCAAAATGCACTTCATTGGCGAACAGCTCCACGGGTACGAGCGCAGGTTGACGGCAGACATCTATCCCGGCGATCTCGGTTGGTCAGTCAACTGGGACGACCCTGACACCAAGCTGGAGTGGTACCACAACAGCTCTTCGATCTACCAGGCCGGCCCATGCGTTCGCAGCAACCAGCTCGACTATGACGAAGAAGTCATGTACAAGGCGAAGCAGTACTTGTACGATCACGTGCGCCAGCCGGCGGACAAGCGTCCCTTCTGCTTGACTGTTTCGCTCACACACCCTCATGACCCGTACACCATCGAGCACAAGTACTGGGACATGTACGAGGATGTCGACGTCAACATGCCAGAGGTCGAGATTCCCAAGGACCAGCAAGACCCGCACAGCAAGCGTCTGCAGCACGTTGTCGACCTCGAGGACCACGAGTTCACTCCGGAGCAGATCAAGAGGGCCAAGCGCGCGTACTATGGAGCCGTCAGCTATGTTGACGACAACATCGGCAAGCTGCTTGAGACTTTGAAGCAGTGCGGTCTTGACGACAACACCATTGTCATTTTCTCCGGCGACCACGGCGACATGCTCGGCGAGCGTGGCCTCTGGTACAAGATGTCTTACTACGAGTCATCAGTCCGCGTTCCCATGCTGTTCAGCTACCCGAAGCAGTGGGCACCTCACCGTGTCTCCCAGAATGTCAGCACCCTCGACATTCTCCCCACACTTGTCGACATTGTCGGCAGCAAGCTCGTTCCTGGCCTTCCAATGGATGGTGTTTCGATCGTGCCTCACCTCAAGGGCAGAGACACCCACGACACCGTCTTCGCCGAATACATGGGCGAGGGCACCATCGCTCCGATGATGATGATTCGTCGTGGCGCATGGAAGTACATTACCTGCCCAGCAGACCCAGATCTGCTTTACAACCTCGCCGAAGACCCCAAGGAGCTCGTCAACTTGACATCCAGCACTGTTCCAGAGACACAGGAAATTCTTAAGGCTTTCCAAGCAGAGGCTTTGGCTAAGTGGAACATGGACGCCATCACCGACGATTGCGTCAAGCGTCAACGCCAGCGCCGTCTCTGCCACCAAGCTCTCCAGAAGGGCCAGTGGACCAGCTGGGACTACCACGTTGACGATGATAGCCGCAACAAGTACATCCGCAGCCACATGGACTTGGATGACTTGGAGCGCCGCGCACGCTACCCCATCGTGGACGCTCGTGGAAATGAGAAAGTTCTGGGTGCGCTTGGCGAGAAAGGCGTGTTGAAGGTCCCTCACCAGGCTGGCGCGCTCGGCCAGTAGATTCGCAATGTTTGCGCCCTCGTTGCGACGACTGAGACCGCTATGTTTCAAGCCTGCCGACGACGAGAGTAACAACACGACATATGAAGAAGAGAGAAATGACACTTACGACCCTTGCATTGAGTAAGCGGTGGCACCGGTGAGGTTGCAACAGCAAGCCAACCGTCACCGCCCACCCTGCTACTTTCTGCATTTACTGTTTTTGCTTGCCTGCTGCGATTTTAAGCCGGCGTTTTTGCTTTGACAATTTTTGTTTGATGGGGACAAGGTGTCCCTTTGTTCTGCAAGTGCAGACAGCTCGCATGGCGCAAGGAGGTCATGCTTGCTTGGTGTATCATTCTACAACAGCCGAGGGAGCAGACCTGGTTTTGATTGTTCGGAGAGCCAAAGGTGTCACAGCGTGGCGCAAGGGACGAATGCGCCCTTCGTTTTGGGTTGCTGGGAGAGAAAGATGGCGCCTGCAGGCGTTCGCGAATCGAAGCAAGAAAGGATGGTTCGGGAACTTGCTTTGTGCTTTTGTGCAACATTCACACACACAAAAAGACGATCGAAATCCTTACGTATAAGTTTAATGCCAAAAAATTGATGAAATGAAACTCCGAAGGAACTGCAAGGGATGGATTGTTCAGCTCACTGTGCTTTTTTCCCCTCGTGTACAACCCTGCCTGCGATTTTAACAGCGCTACTTGAGCAGCTCAGATGGAGGCTGGAGCTATGGGCAAGGGTAGCTATGGCGAATCCATGCATACTTCCTCACCCTCACATGCACCTTGACCCTTCACTGCCCTCGAGAGCTTCGTTATCGAAGAACCCCACTCATGCTACAAACCATGAGCATCCAACCATCCATTTTTTTCTATCCTGTCAATCCTGCGGCTTCCAGTAGGTGGCCTTGCAGGCAAGCCTTGCCACCACTCGAACTTCCCCGCTCTGTGGCAAGCAGAGTTGCTGCTGTAGCGAGGGCTACGGAGGTAAGAAAGCGAACGTTGACTAGGAGGTACTGTACAGTAGTGCTGCCCCAGAGCCGAAGGCCGACGAGCCGGCTTAGGCAACTTGGGAAGAGTGTTAAGCCCTTGGTGCTGCTTTGCCTTTGCCTCTCCTCTTCGTACTTGATCGAGCGATTGTGATTAGCATGTGCCGTCGACCCGTGCTCTCGCGCGGCCGTTTTGGGGGTGGCAAATGGTCCTGCTTCCATACTATCATCGGTTGCGAACGTTCTAGTTGATCGCCTACGCTTTAGCTCAAATAACGAGAGACACATCACGCGCGCAATTTGGAAGGAGTACAGAAGAAGAAGGGGATCTGTGGGAGCGTTTACGATGATGAGAGTTCAATCTATGGTTCGGTAGAGCGTAGCTTGCTGATCAATTGGGTGCGAGACATAACGGTTTTTCTAAAATGGATGAAGATTGACGTAGACTTTGTTGCTTGCTGCTGACTTGTTTGTGTACCGGAAAGTGTGATTCCGGCTTTCCCTTCTTCTTTCTACTTTCTGTGCGGATTCCCAGAAGTGCGGGAAGGTTTGGGGTGTTGAGAAAGCTTGCGCGCATTGGGTTTGTCCCTCTCTCCCTTCTTTCTTGCGAGTTGAGTTGCGATCGAGGGTTGCGACATCTTACGTTACGTTGCACAACTTACCTTACGCAAGCGAGCTACAGTAGCTACCCAGCTATGCTTGCTTGCATACCTGCTTGCTTCTGCTTCTACTGTTGCTGCTCGTACCCGCCAGCCTCTGGGATTAGGGTCTCAGCCAGCCGTGCCAACCTGGTAACAGATCGCTTTGTGCGGGATCGACGGGCGTCAAACGGCTGAAGCAGTGCACAGCGCGAGCAGCAAGGCAAGGCAAGCCGGGGCGTGCACCGCCAGGATTATGATTGGCGACAGTGCGCGACTAATGGGAATTCTTCCATCGTAAATCAAATGTGAACGGTACAAGCGGTGGTCGTCAGGGCGGAGGCGGAGGCACCGAGTGGAGCTCGCCGTGGCAGTGGTGGACTAGCGGGCCCGCGTACACGTGTGTTGTCTTGTCTAGGCCGATCTCCCGTACTCGTTTACTACTGTATGGTACTCGCCACGGCAACGGAGGAATCGATTTCGACATGACTACTACTGACTGAGGCTGGACCGTGGGTGCGCAGAATGGGCGTGTATTAGCGAAGCGAAGCAAATCTTGGCCTGGAGGAGGCGTTGTGGGGTAGATCTGGTAGTAGCCGTTGTATAACAACATCATTGAGCCGAGTCTCGTGAGCGTCTTGGGCCGTTCTTGGGGCCACGGGGAGCTCTGAGGGTAAACGGTGCTGCAGTGTTCTTGACTTACGACGTTGACGATCATACCAAGTGAAATCTGCCATCGCATTGCATCGTTCGGCCCAGTCAATCAAGGAAAGACACAACATGAACTGTCATCCCCGCGTAAGCACTGACTGGGATCTGTTTGCTAGCGGTGGATCTCTACTGTTTTGCGCTTGGCCCGGGCGCGTACCGCACCACACCTCGCGGTGCACAGTCGTGCAGACAGACTGGAGACTGCAGACGCAGGTCGGTCGGGCGGTGGAGCGCGAGCGAACTTCATGCATGCAGCAGCCAACTCTCCCGCCTCGGCTGTATAGGCGTTTTGAAGAGAGATGGCTGGGCAGGTCGACGCCGCCGTGGCCAGCTTGATCACATTACGCGGAGAGCGATGTCATACTGGCATAAGGGAAAGCTTGACAGACGAACAGAATCATGATTCATCGTTGAGTACTGAGCTGCTATTCTTGGAGCTGCGGTAGTTGTGCCTTTTGAGTTCAGATACAGGATGCGGCTACCCACCGCGCTTGACACATGGTGGTAACGCAGGCCTCCGATCCAGATACACAGCGCCTTGGCTCGCGGAGCCGCATGTGGCATGGTATGGGCTGCTCGAGAGGATGGTCTCATGCGGCTTCCCCAGGATGCACGGTTGGTGTCGCCGGAGCGATGGATGAGATCACTTTCCAACAACCTGTTACCCCATGTGTCTGCACATTTGGGGTCTCACTCTGTTTCAGCAGTAGAGGTGTGGTACGAGTGAGACATGCCGTTGCGGTTGTCAGGCCAGGACCGCTGTCCACAGGTTGGAGCCGATGAGGCAGGCATAGGAGGTAACGAGCATGCATACGCGTTGCCCGGCGCTCACCACAACCAGCCGCCTCAGCAGTCCGTCCGTCTGCCCTCGATCAACGGTTAGCTCGAGGCTCCGTGATAGGCGCGAGCGGGGAGTGATGGGCGATCGAGTGCGCATGCGAGGGCCAAAGTGTGGGAAGCATATGGGCGGAGAGGGCCTAGTTTGTGGCTAGCGCGCCTGCATGCGTACCTACACCTCACTGCTGAACCGCGCCGCCCAGCCACTTTCACTGGACGCTTGCTTGCCTGACTGCTGCTACCATCGACAGGTAGGCAGGTTGCAGTCGTGTGCAGTCACTAGGGCGACAATCGATTGGCCAGTGCGCCGCGAGAGACAGACCCGTTGACCCCTCCCGTGCAGTCAATGTCCCGGGCTGATTGCATACATAAGACAACATTCCTCACCGGCTTTGGTTTCACCCTCTCATAACAACCACTCTCACACTCATCCGCTTGCAGCTTCAAATACCTTGATCGCAGCACTCTCCATCCATCAATCCACACACTCATCCATTCGCTTCACCTTCGCTTAAGCATCAGCATCGCACCGCAGCAAGCACATCACTGTCGCTACCCGAGTTCATCGTACATATTCGATCGCTCAGTACTACCTAATCAACAACTACATATCAACCAACAACAGTCAATATGCGTTACGCTATCGCTTCTTCTGTCGCCTTCGCGGCCGCTGTCGTCGCCTCTCCCGTCGCCCAGGGTGTCACCGAGGACATCAAGCCCGACGCCGCTGCTCCCTCTGGCTGCTCTCCCAGCTACGACGGCGACTTCCAGATCCAGGTCGTCAACGTCACTCAGTCCGCCTCCAAGCGCTCCCTGACCAAGGTTCGTTCTTCTTAGAAACCACCCCGCAACCATTGTCACATGCTAACAACAATAAACAGAGGCAGCAAGCCGACGCCACCAAGCTTGAGATCACCCTCAAGGATGGTGTCCTCACCGACTCCAAGGACCGCACCGGTTACATCGCCGCCAACAACCAGTTCCAGTTCGACGGCCCTGCTCAGACTGGCGCCATCTACACCGCCGGCTGGTCTGCTTGCGGCAACGGCTCTCTTGCCCTCGGCGGCACCACTGTCTTCTTCCAGTGCTTGAGCGGCGACTTCTACAACCTCTACGACAAGTCCACTGGCCAACAGTGCAACGAGGTCCACATCAACATTGTCAAGTCCGACGCCGCCGCCACCGCCGCCTCCACCGGTGCTGCTTCTCAGCTTCCCGACGGACAGCCCCAGGAGACTCCCGTCGTCAGCGCTCCGTAAGTTCTCACGCCTTCATCGTTCTCATCGATCATCACTAACGATCAAATAGTGTCTCTCAGATCCCCGATGGCCAAGTCCAGGCTAGCACATCCGGTGCTCCCGTGAGCCAGATTCCCGATGGTCAGGTCCAGGCCAGCACCGCCGCTGCTACTGGCGCTCCCGTTTCCCAGATCCCCGACGGCCAGGTTCAGGCCAGCACTGCTGGTGCCGCCGTTTCCCAGATCCCCGACGGCCAGGTCCAGGCTGCTCCCACTGCCAGCCCGGTCGCTCAGATCCCCGACGGTCAGGTCCAGGCTCCCTACAGCAACGGCACCGTCACCAAGCCCGCCACTCCCTCTGGCACTGGTGTCAGCGAGCAGCCCGCTCCCTTCGAGGGCGCTGCCCACAAGGCCTACACCGCCGGCGCTGCTGCCGTCGTCGCCCTCTTCGGCCTCGTCGTTGCCCTCTAAGCGCATCACCCACCAGCTACAACATGAGTCTCTACTCATCGACGGCTCAACACGCTTTCACGACATTCCAATGGCGGCGAACGGGGTGGACCAGGTCGGCGTTTTCTCAACTTTCCCACTTTTTTCTCTCTTAGCAGCTTTGCTGTACATGATTTTTCTCACTTCTTGGACATCGAAATAATGTCTCTATCGCCTGCGCGAACTGGAACGGGCCAGTTGTTTCGCGCAGCAGAACAAGGTAATGGCAGGGTGGTCGGACGGATGAAATGCAAAATCGAATTTGGGCGGTGTCCAAGCACTTTCCTTTTGCATAGCCTGGGAGTGTAGCATTCCACAGAGTAATTAGGATAACCTCCAACAAACAAAACACAACTCCTTGAAACAGCAACAATCATTGCCTCATTCTTGTCTCATTCATTCATTCCTATTGTTACTTGGTGAGCTTGCTTCCATTTTCTCAATACCTCACGACGTCGCAACGATACATGTACAGATGTACCTGCCCAGCCCGCGGTTCCTGAAACGCATGCTGCATTGCAGTGCATTGCATTGCATTTGCAGAGAGGTGTGGTAGACTAGAGGTAGGCTGTGGCCAACCGTGTGGGGGCGTCGCTGCGACGCGCGGCCGTTGGATTCATCATTCATGCCGGAGTACGGATGCGGATGGTGTATATGTAGGTACATAAGCGAGTGGCGGCCTGGCGAATGGTGAATAGGCCGCGGCTGTGGATAATAGTTGAGGTGGAGTTATTGCTGTACTTGTTGGTCTTCGTTTACCTACCTGCCGTTTCCGGGCCGATACTACGTTGCGAGCGTTGTTTGTGGGGAGCTCGTATTTGATCGATGGGATCGGTCGGTTGCGCCGGGTTGGGTCGTTGGGGTGGCCAGAAGAAGGTATGTTGCGAGTGTTGGTGTTCGGTTAACGGAAGAAGTGGGCTTGTAGCTTTGTACCTTTCTGTTTGTTGGATTAGGTTGATTGCGTTATTGTTAAGTGCGTATGCTTTTTGGTGGGGAAGCGACGAGCTTCGATAGGAGGTAGCTTGGATGTTGCAGAGTCCATATGGACATGACGTCTACGCAATGTGTAATTGACATCTCGAATAGAAGACATACGATCAGAACTTTCCAAATTTTCTCACTGTGTATACGTGTCTATGAAGTTGTCGATCTTCCATTACACCGTCCAGATTACTGAGGCACGAACGTCCCATTGGCACACTCAAAGCCCAAAGCAGGATTCTGCTCCGCGCCAGCATTGAAACAGATGACACTGGGAGCTTCCTGCTTCTGAGGGTAGATGTTGATGCCGTAAGTCTCGAAGCCGCTGCATGACGTGTTCGTGTTGCACTCGATGATGAGAGCTTCGGTTTGGGTGAGGTTCGGGAGACCTTGGTCGTACCAGCAGGGCTGTTTAGAGCAGTATGGTCAGCATAGTCTTCGTGTACGAAAAGAGAACTACTGGGTCTTACGTTGGTGCGGCAGGAGCCATCGCCGGGGTTGAAGCTGTTGATATCACCGGTGAAGTTGCCGAAGGTGAAGTCGCGAAGCTCGACGCTGGAGTTGTTGGGTCGTTCGGCACTGCCGGCGGCTCCTTGGTCGACGTATGTCTGGTCGTCGGTTAGTCATTACTATCGATGGATGTTTGGGTCGAAGGCGGCTTACTTGGGTGATGAAGATGGGGAACGTGACGTTGTGGACCTTGATGTTGGTCCAGGAGACGTTGCTCACGAGACCTTGTCCGCCGACCCAAGACTTCAGGCGAGCAGCGTACAAGCCACCGGCGACGGTGATGCGGTCGAAGTGGATGTTGGAGACGTTGGCGAATTTGCCCTGGCTTTTGCCGAGTGAACCGATCGACAGACCTGGAAAGGGGCGTTAGCAAGATGTTGCACCGCAGAGATTGTTACGAGCATAGATGCTGCAACTCACCATGCGTTTGGTATCCAATAGTTGAGTCCGAGACGTAGAGGTTGTGGGCACCGTCGTTCACAGCTACTGCGTCGTCGCCGTTGTAGGCCACGAGGTTCGTGATACGGACGTTGGAGGCGCCGATATCGAAAGCATCTGTGTTGAATGGGAAGCTCTCCCATTTGTCAGACACAGCGTCGACGATTGAGTCCGAGATGTCGATATCGCTGCCCTTGATCTGAACGTTCCATGCAATGGGCTTGCGAGACTTGAGCCTCTTGATGCTTCCGCCTTGGACGTTGAACATCATCAGGTGTGGGCGTCCGGTGATACCGGTTGCGTTCGAGGGGTTGGCATCCCACCATTGCTGTCCGTAGGAGTTGATCCAGCCGTGGTTTGGGTCTGCGCTACCAGTGTAGTGGATGTTCGAGCCACGGAAGTCAAACCAGAAAATGGTTTGTGAGCTCGCGAGGATGAGCTTGCGAGTAGCTTCAATGTCCTGCGGGAGATGCAGGTTACCCAGTACTTGGATGTTGACATCAGACAATTTGTCCGCGAGGATGGGTTTGAAAACGTTGTAGTTCACGCCTATGGACAATCAGGTTTGCGGTCAAATGCGATGTCTGGCGTACGACTGACCTTCGGAGAACACCACCGTGCCGCCATTCGCACAGTTCGTGAACGCTGAAGCAATGGCTGGCGAGTCATCGGCAGTACCGTTGGAGATTGTGTATTTGGAAGGGATAGTACAGGTCTTGCCAACAGTCGAGTTCTGCGCAAGGACAGCAGAGGCACCCAAGCCAACGGAAAGAAGTAATGAAAGCATATTGGCAGCGACACAGAGAATGGGAGTGTGAAAACTATTGGCAGTAGGGAAACGGTATGGCCTTATACAAACCCCTTAATTGCCACAACTCCATCGAGTCGTGGTGTAGTCCTACCGCATGATGCTAGTATTTGAGCCGCAAAACAATCTATATGGATGGAAACAATTTGTCCGTCGGCGGTCTAGGTTGGAGCCGAGAGCAACTGTAATGAAAAGTAGAGTGGTGGACAGACTAAAAACCACAGGGCTGATGCAGGTTCAGTGGGGATGGACCCGCATTAGATTGCCGAAAACCCGTACCTCCCGTTGCCAAGGAGATGGATAGTTCGATTGAGTGTCACAAGTTCAGATGTAGTGTGTCCCTTGATAAGAAATGCTTTGCGCGATGCCACCTTGCCTTTGGTTGCTTTCATCATCTCGCTAGACAATAGGATACGACCATACTCACCACAATCTGGAAAGTCATACACTAATCACGAATGACTAACAAATCTGTTGGAAATGTAGGCGTTGCGATTAAGCTATACTCAAACTTATGTCCTGGAATCAGATGGCAACCATCTATATCACCAGGCTTGCCTCTCTCGGTCCAAGAAACTTGAACAAGGCGCCGGGCTATTGATCTTGGTACATGGGTCTCTCAGCTGCTTTGGTGTGCAGGTAGTCACATCTCGTGACAATATCGCTTTTGGTCTGTCCGCCATATCCGCTCACAAGGCCGCCAGAGCCATGCAGCACCAAGACGAGTGTATGGCTTGTCGACAAATGCGCTTGAAGGACCGAAGCTAGCTGCTTGCGAGTGATTAGATCTGGGTTTTCGCGCAGCTATGTGCCAGTGATGACCTGCAAGTACACACAGCTCCTTTGGCTACGTTTATTACTCGGCTTCCTCATCCGCAGCTCGCTTGAATGCCTTCGACCAAAGCCAAGAACACCAGAATGTCGTTTCTGCGATTGCAGCAACTCCCAGAGCACCGTAGACGACTATACGGACTGTTCGTGTGGCTCCAAGCTTCTTGAGGTTGAATGGATCGCTTCTGTCAGTGTCCGACGTATTTGGGCGACGAGGTGTTTGATCCGCAAATCCTCTCTTCATAATAGACGAAGATATGCCCGAATCTATTCTGCAAGACATAAGGTGTGCAGCGAGAGAGCGAGAGTAGTACGTCGTGTTCATGGCTATTCGTGCTTCTTGGGACTGCATTCGTACGATGTAAGTTTTTGTGGAAATGATCTGAAGGCTTGAATGAAACAACTTTGAAGAGACAATGTTGATACTCGACGGATGTTGCGTCGCTCTCATTTAAAATCTGCTTTTACGCGTGCTGCACGCCAAGCGGCGACGACAACAACGCGAAAGCGACCTGATCGCGAGGAACAGCCGCCGCACCATTATCTACTGCCCTTTTTCTGTCAACCTCTGCCGCATGATCGCTACTTAACAGGCATCAACGTCATCAATACGAGGGTGGTCTTGCCCACATGTATTCCTCAGTATGGGCCGACGGATGCATGTACTTCCCAGGCCTAAGCAACCCACAGCCAGACCTTATGCAGCCAGTTTTTGGGTGTAGGCTCTGTATAGGACGCAGAGAGGTCGTCCATCTCCTTCTTACCCGTCATGATGTCGATCTCGTCGACCTTGGTGGCAAAAGGCGTCCGCCTTAGCGCTTTGTGCCCAATATACAGTACAAGGAAGATGGGCAGCGTGATGTACGCTGCTAGGAAATTGGCGGCTGACCAATTCTTAGGGAAGAAAACGTGGAACCCGTTGGTGAGCGTCAGAATGACGAGGACGAAGAGCGCGACCCAGGTAGCGTGCGGTTGCAATGGGGTCTTGAACGGTAGAGTATCATATGCATCGTTGTACAAGATCGCCTTGCGGAAGCGGAGGTAAGTGATCAAACACACGATCCAAGCAATGAACCCGGAGATGGTAGAGATGTTGACAAACCAAGTGAAGACCTGAGCGCCAGAGTTGGATACGTTGAGATACGCAAGCAGTCCGAATGCCCAAGTGGCAAGGATGGCTGCCCACGGCACACCATAGCGGTTCGTTTGAGCGAAGATCTTTGGAGCTTGTCCAGTCAGCGCCATTCCATATAGAGTGCGGCTGCCACTGAAGAGGAACGCATTGCCAGCACTCCAAGCAGATGTCAGGATAGCGGCGTTGATTATGTGGTTAAGAACCGGAATGCCTGCATTCTGGATACCGATGACGAACGGCGATGCACTAGCGTTGGAGTCTGGTGACAGGAGTCTTGTATCATCTGAAGGCACGATGACGCCGATGATCAATGAGGCGACGCCGTAAAAGATGGCCAGACGCCATATGAATCGTCTTGCCGCCTTTGGGATGTTGCGACGGGGCGCTATTGTTTCACCAGCGGCGAGTGCTATCAGCTCCGGTGAAGTGATGAAGGCGAAGCCAGCTCTCACGAATGCAGTCCAGTAGCCTAGGAACTTGCCTGTATCTCCAGGGACGAGGTATGGTGTGAAAGCGCCAGGAGTGTTCCAATACCGAAATCCGAGTCGACTAGTCTGCTCTGGACCTCCGCCGAAGAAGAGGACTATCCCGACGATGATGAGCCCGACGATGGTGATCAATTTGATACTGGCGAACCAGAACTCGGCCTCTCCGAAGAATGGTACGGCGATGATGTTGAGAAGCAGAATCGTGATCAGGATGATTGTAATCCAGACGGCTGGGCTCATGTCTGCATCCTGCGAGAGTGAAAATAATTAGTCTAACTTCGAGTTGCAATTAACAGACAGAGACGACATACCCAATAGCTCAGCAGTATACTTCCTGCTGTAGCCTCTGCTGCAACAAGTATGGCGTATGCATACCAATAGTTCCAACCTGTCGCAAACGCGAGTGAACGGTCAACGAACCTCCCGACGAAGTACGGGACCGTGATGCCGCCCATTGGCAGATAAGTTACCATCTCTGCAAGGACGTTCATAACGACGTAAACGATTGCCATCATGCTGAGATAGCCCATGAACAGCGGTGCAGGCCCGACGAGACTGAGGATTGCACCAGACCCGACGAACAGACCTGTACCGATAGCACCACCGAGCGCGCTGCAGGCATAATGTGAGTGATTTGAATCGCGAGAACAGGGAGCAGAGATTCTCAGGTACAACAACACAACTTACAGGAATTGTATATGGCGGCTCTTCAAGCCACGTTTGGTCTCACCGCCCTCTCCAGCGATAGCGCCTTCGCGATACACATGGTCGGGCTTTTCGTGCCCGATTGTTTCGATGTCGCGTTCAACTCCTTCACTCATCGCGGTGGCCATCAAGGCTTGCGCCTGTGGGTCGGTCAAATGCCACTATTGTTGCGTGTAGTATTGTTGCGTTCCTGGTATGTGAAGACGGCAATATTCGTGAAGCAGCGCTGATGTCAAGTCGAGGCCAATGATGTGTGGTGAAAGAAGCTGTCTTTGGGCCAGAAGTGACAACGAAGTCAGTTCTTCACAGAGTTGTGGCGTCAATAAGCACTGCTTCTCTCGACTCGTTAACTGCGCTTGTGAGCTTGGGCTGGACAAGGATGCATAAGCTTGAAGACGGAGGCGCTGCTCCGTCGTGACACACAGCTGCAAGTCGAGCGTCATTCATGCAGGCCAGGAGGAGTTCCTAGCGAGTAACTGATTACTTTAGTCACTGTAACACGCTTTGCGTCGCTTTTCGTCGGCATATCCGCTGAGGCTGACTCAGACGTGTAGCAGGGCGTACAAAGACGTGACGGTGAATTTGTAGATGATCATTATAATTAATCGCAAGACCACTGCGTTATTATGATACTTCCAGAAATGTCCCTGTTTGTGGTGTCTCCTGGGTGGTCATTGACAGGCAACCGGGTAGAGTTGTACTGTCTGGTTCAATTGAAGTCGTCCCGCCAGGCGTGGCACAGTCTTGTGGTGAATTGAGGGTCTCGTTCCAGATCTTGTTCCAATTCCTAGAAAGAACTGAGCTGAGACGTCACGTTTTCGTCGACAGCGATAATGATGATGATGCTGATGCCTCTTACAGCGAGTAGGGTGATCCGAGCGGCGTATTTACCTCCCAGATGTTCACGTCACATTCGTCTACATCGGACCCTCCAGCCATATGACATTCTGAGTTGTGTGCTCTTCTTTGTTCTTCATTCTTGGTTGCTTGTAGGTACCATATGGATGTGCCGGCGGCCGAGGTTGATGAGTACTATGAGTGATCGTTGGGGCGGACGATGAGGTGTCAAGCCAAAGTCTCAGGCAAGAGCCACCACCATCTTAAAGCAACACCTTTGCAAGCCTGTTCAGTCAAAAAGTAACACAGTTATATCTATGGTCTGAAAACCCTCCGCGGATGGTTTAATACAGCCGAAATGTCTGAGATCTGTCTACTCACGGCCGCAGCTCAAATTTGACTTTCAAGTTGTGGGTCTTTCGCCTTCTTGATCAGTAATCAATTGCGCCTTGTATTTTGCCTGCTCATGCCTCCTACAATTCTGCTATGTGACAGGAAACTCTTGCGATTCCCAAATAGCCTTGTACGCCAGGTGACACCGTGAGCACTGTACCATGAACGTCCACCCGTCGCAGCGACGCTTTGCTTGCGAAGTCTGTAAGAAGGACAAGGCGAAATGCCAGCGCATACAGCATACTGATCTGAAGTGCTCACGATGTACCATGCTCGGTGTGAGCTGTGATCCTGGCCGCCAGAAAAAGGTCGGCAGGCCAAGACGATCAGAGCACGTCTCTGTTCACAAAGTGCTCAAGTCGACCGGAAAGTCCTGTGATAAGAACTTCAAAGAGGCGAACAAGGCATACCGTCAGCAGCCCTTTCAACAACAAAGGATTATCTCTCCTCATGGAAGCCATGTCAAACGCAGTCCAACGCTCGTAGCTTCACAGGCAAGAACTCCTACCGACGAGTCGTCGTCCATTCGAAGACCTACACAGCTCACTCCCTTGACAAAACCGGCAAGTTGGGATGTATCATCATGGACTCCCAATGATTTACTCCATGTCGATGCGGACTATGGCATGAGCACAGCGGATCGATACTTTACTACAATCATGACTCCGCTTTATTCAAGTCCAGACGATACCTCCGACTGCGAACCAGAATGGCCAGACATCGCAACTATTCCGACAACCACACAAGCAAGCTCGCTCGCCTGGCTGCCGCCGTCGGATGATGGAACCCGATACTCCAGGTCAAAAGCTACAGGAGCCATGTACTTCGATACCAGACTTCGTACTGTGGTGAATGAACTTTCACCTTTACACTGCGCCACCGCAAATCATAGCGAGCTACCAGATATCGTGGACACATTGTCAAGCATCAGACATGGAATGGAACTTCGGCGCGCAGTTATCAGGCGTCACAAGTCAGCGTTGAGTCTGGACACTCTGATATACAGACACAGCCCGCTCTTCATCGACAACTTTACTCTAAGTGAGTTCCTCATCAGCGCTTCTCAGGATTTCCTGCATGTCTTGAACCGGCTTCAAGCAAGCAGGAAGTGGAAAGTTAGCACATCGATCCGTACTACCGCTGCGTCGCTGGAGCACTTACCTCATGCTCTGGCTTTCATAATTTCAAGCATATTCTCACAACTCATCTCCTTCTACGAGCTCTTCCTGGAACACTTAACGAGTCGGATCGAACACATTTCCACACATCCAGTTGTCCCGATTCCCGGCTTTACGCTCAACGGAAAACCTCTGACTAGGCCGTGCGATCAGGGATTGCTGTTCTGCGATATAGTGTTTGGTCTTCTGGAGAAGTTGGAGAACGTTCTTGGGTTCGAGGTGGAAGCTGAGGGACAAGGCCTACTTTCTACCGAGCAGGTCAACGATCTCTGGAGCCAGATGGACGGGAGCAATGGTCTTGCGTCTGGCCACGGCATCATGCGGCCGGCAGACGTCAAAGCACTATTTCGGAAGATGGCTGGAGTGTTTGAGCGGCTGTCGCTTACGTTATGAGGCTGGTGCTATCGTGCTCATACTAGATGTATAATGGTACTGTTCAGAACTCACAGCACTTCCAGAGCCGTTTCAAACAGCAGCAGACTCTCGCAAAGCCACGAGAGAGCCACACCTCACATTTGCCGCATCGCTGAAAGTGTCTGGTAGTTGTGTACAGTAAGTGTATTGCCCATGTCTTCCGTGCAAGTCGGAGACTTTAGAGCATTTTTGGTCTGCGAGCCTCGACTGTGCATTGTTCCCCCAATCCCACCATATACACTTGTCAGGTATATGTGCAATAAGATTATCCGATTAGAACAAGATAAATGTTGTCGCTGTCTTCGCTGTCCCAAAGGTGTTGACAAAGAGCCTCACAGATCGGGAGGGGACAGGGCATGTGCCAAGCCTGGCTTCTCGACTTCATCTCATCTCGACTGGCATCCAGCTTGAAGACTTCACATGCAAGAAGCTCGCGCACGCACTAACAATTTATGCGAAGCGGATAGCGTTCTTCTCAAGCTCACTGCCTGTCAATCTGAGATCAAGCCTTGTCGTAAGTTGACTTCTGGCTTCCCAAACTGTCCTGTGTTTCACACACCAACAACGCCATGTCTACGCCGCCAGCTCAGTCGGGCGGCTTCATTCTCTCGCCTCCGCCCTCGTCAGTGACTTCTGCAATCACAAACGCAAACTCAGAACTACCGCATCCTCGTTCTACTCCATTGAAGCCGGGCGGTACCAAAGAAAGCGCGTTTATCCGATACGTGGATGACCGTCTTCTGAGGATCCAGAGGCGCTTCGCCAAGCGTGAAACACCATCCCTCAATGGCGACGACGCAGAGAAAGACGCCGCTGCGATATGGGACAGTGTACAAGGATACAAAAGCATGCGCGAAGCATGTAAGGACCTCGAAGAGCTTCTGGGAGTAGTGTGGGTGAGTGGAACGCCAGGCCTTCAAATTCCATACCTGATCAGCTTGGCGCTTCTTTTGACGACAATCATCGCTGGTATGCCTGCCAACCCGAAGCAGCTGTTCAGAGTGCTTGCCAAATTGGATCACGCGTTTGCGAGCCTGCTGCAAGGCAAAGATGTGGACAGCGGGGAAAGACTGCCAGGATTCGAGAACAGAAGAGGCGTGAGCGGAACAGAAAAGGTGCGGATAAGAAGCTTGGTTGAGAGGACAAGGAGAAGTGTCATGGAGAGTCTGAAATCTGGAGAGTTGGACAATGCGGACGAGTCGGATGAGGAAGACAATGACGACGCTGAGAAGATGGATGTCGATGGCGACGACGATCTCGAAGGCGAGCTCATATTGGAAGGCGATGGCCCATATGCTCCAGGGCAGGAAGAAGAGTCCTGGGAGATGCAGATCGCCAGGGTATATGATCGCACAATGGTCGAATTGGGAGACAGCCTTGAAACACCAAACATCGGCATCATTACCGAGGGCTGAGACTGGCCATGTTGGATTACTGTCAGCACGCTCACCATCCTTTCAAGTCCGTGAATGGAGGCGATTGATGGTCCAGCAGCAGATGCAGCTGCTCTGTGTCTCCGTGGCCCAGCACCTGCGATATCTTACGCTCGGGATTGCCTTCGAGAGCGATGCATCGTTCGACACTGCAAGTTCGTCCTCGCCCTCATGGCATTGCACGCACTGGAGCAAGACGGTGATGTGGATCGTGTGGCCTGGGAACCAGTTTGCTTGTGCTCAAGATACCTCCCTGTTGACTGATACCTACGGAGAAACAATGTGTTTTTGCCTGTTGGGTGACCTAAGATCGGCAAGTACGCTCGTGCGTGCACGGCAAAGGATGTATTTGCATTCATGCCCTGCAATGGAAATGGTCGATTTGTAGACATGCTCCGCCGTACCGCACTACGAATTATGTCTCGTCGGCTGATTGTTGTCGCGGAAGCGCGTCCCCAAGCTCGAATACACAAACAAGCCGAACAAAACAAAGTGCGACGCTGCCTTTTGCAGATCAAAACCACCACCTTCGCTCACACCATCCTGAACACAACCCATCTTCGCCTACCTTCAACAGGTTCGCGGAACCGTAAACACCGCCTCCAATGCCGGCGTACAAATCGTTGGGCATCTCTGCCACACTTCTGGTGACCGATCTCGACCAGACGCTATCCGATGAAATCAACCTTCGCATGGGCAAGGGTCTCCAACAGGACACCAAGCGCATTCAAGATCAGCTCAACAATGGTCGCGCCTTGCAAGAGCAGCCGACTGGCCTGGAAAACTCCAAGGTAGGCGTCTTTCAGTTTTTGGGCGAGAACGAGGACATGGTACTTTTGATGGTGGCAGCAAGCGACGGGCAGGGCGGGGAAGAGTACATTATTGTCGAAGACGTTGATGTGGTAGAGGGCGAACGCCCTGAGAATACTAATGCAGTGCCCACGTCTACCACGCCACCACCCACAACGCCTACGCAAACCGCGTCAGGGCGCAAGAGCAAGCGCGTCGCCAACAACCAGCTCAAGCGCTCGAAGGGCGGCAAACGCCGTGAGCAGTTGACAGAGGCGCCATCCACGCCTTTTGACCAGGTCGTAGCACCTACAGCGCAATCCGGTAAGACACAAAAGCGCTCCAAGACCCACCACAATCCCCTCACCGAACAGCTCGCATTGTGTCTCAATGTAGACTTCACCAAGTTCTACGAGAAAGAAAAGACAGATGCGCCGCTCCTGCACGGCAAAGACCTGAAGCTTGAGGTCTTTATCAACGGCCAGTTGGTGGGGGTGACCTTCGAAAGCTCCCGTAAGCGGACGAATGGCCTCGTTCAGTACAGCGGAACAAGATTACACCGCCAGGTAAGTCTGCTCGGAGCAACGCATCTCACTTGACGATCAGAATACTGATACAACACGCGTTAGGCTGAAAAGCCCTGGGTGTATGTACCGACAGCAGCAATCACGTCCGGCGATGTCGACAGCACACCTGATCAGCGTTGGGACAACATCGGCAAGGCATTGGGACAGGAAGCCGACTTGCGAGGCATCAACACCTGGGGTCAGCCCCCCATCTCCGCGCAATTCCTCGCAGCTTTGGCACGTTCCCAGCTACCTAAAAGCGTCAAAACTAAAAGCCAGCATTTCGCTGTCGTGGATCTGGTCATCACCGCCGGGAGGGGCAGAAAATTCGGCCCTGACACAACATACCTCGATGAACCGACCCGCCTAGCCGACAAGCAATTCAGCGGCTTGAACCCGTTGACTGATGGCCTGGTGCCGGTTTCTGTTCAAGACGCCAACCTTGCACTGCAATATGACAGTCAGATGTTCGGTGACTTCACAAACTTCCAGCTGTCGGAGTTGGCAGGTGAGATGTTTAAGATGCCCTCGGAGCAGCTTCACGCTCCAGCAACTCCGCGCACGCCCAAGACGATGGACATGCAGACTTCTCAGAGACTCAGGGATCTCCTGGACACAGCGCCTATGAAGAAGCTCCTCTCGACATACGAGAACGCGAAAGGCCACGTCAAAGGCAAGCGTACTTTGAGGCAGCGCTTCGGTGACATGTCTAAGATGTCGCCGAGAAAACAGCTCGAAGTCTTGGACCATATGAAAGAAGACCTTGACGAGGATACCATGAACGCCATCATGGCGGCCTTCGAACAAGACTTCCCGACATCAGCAACCTCTGAGCAGAAGAAAGTGCGTTTCAGCTTCGGTGAGGATGTTCCACCGGCTCCCGTGTTCGGTGAGAACATGAAGGTGCCTTCCAGCTTCGGTGGGGGTGCTGCACCAGCTCTCACGTTCGGTGAGAACATGAAGGTGCCTTTCAGCTTCGGCGAGGACGTCTTTGCTCCGGCTCCCACATTCAATGAGACCTTCCAGACGCAGACGCTCGCCACCTCTGCATACCCGTTCACTCTTACTCCCCATCAGATGAATCCGTATTTGCTTGGGCACGATCTCTTCGGTTCCTACCCTCAGCTTCACCAAACGATTGCACCGGATGCCAACACAGACCTCTTCCACGCTGAAGGCACCGTGAACCCTGCAGACCTGGCACCACTCAACAAGATCAAAAAGATGACACCTGCATCTGCCTTGAGCGGTTCGCCAACCTCTACCCCGGTGAAGTATCATCACTCACACCACAAGTACAACGCCACGATGGGGATGATGGATCCTTTCATCGACCACCAGCCGGTGTTCGGCTTGCCCTCGTACTACACACCTCCGCCAGTCACGCCGCAGCAGGTCCCCACTTCCTCGAACCAAAATAGCAGGAAAAAGACCGCTGCAGAGCAGACACCCGGTCGTGCGCTTGCAAACTTCCAGGCTCCCGATCTCTTCAAGAAAAGCACTGTCAGCTACGCTGATGGACGCAAGCAACGTCAGGCGATCAAGATTCGCGGTGGGGAGTTCGAGGAGCAGCAGTTCGTCGTGGGCATGCGCTTCATTGTGCTCTAGGTTGCAGGCGAGGTTAAGGCGATGAGTTTATGAAAGGCGTGCGAACAAAAGTACTCATTGGGAGAGCGACTCAGAAAGGACATGGATTATGGGATCATTCAACCAGGGCTTGGTTGTGCATTGGAGGGAATACTCGAGCATTGTGTAATGCTCACTACTGCGGTCTTTGCTTAAAACAAGGTGAATAGTTTCAATGGCAATGGAGACTCTTCTGATTTCCGTGCTTGATTACAATGGCATATGTGTTCGTGCGATAGCTACGCAGTGCCGCCAGTATCTCACTGGTCGTCAGAGCTGTTTCAATGACCATGGTTTCCGGTACCTGCATATTGGTGAGATTGCTTTGCTATGAGTTGTCCTAATATCTCACTGGTTGGCACAGCTGTCTATGTATACATGGCTTCCGATATCAGCACAATGGTGAGATTGCTGCTGGTGCGAAGCGTCTCATATCTCACTGGTTGACACAGTTGTCTATACTATGTATACATGGCTTCCGATACCAGCATATTGGTGAGATTGCTCTGCTATGAGTTGTCTTCAGTATCTCACTGGTCGTCACAGCTATTTCAATGAACATGGCTTTCGATACCAGCACGTTCGTTTCTGGGACCGCTGGGAGTCCTTGTCAGTATCTCACTGGTCGTTACAGCTGTTTCAACGAGCATGGCTTCCGATACTAGCACAACGGTGAGGTTGTTGCTGCAGCGAACCACACAGACGTTTGTTTTTCTGTTTGAGAACTGATGGTACAGCCTCCAATGTCGAGGTTCGCCTGCCGTGTCTAGTGACGACATCCCCACGACATCGTCCTGCGACTTCACTCTCCACTCGATGTGGCGACTGTGGGCACGTTTAGCACTGTAGATCTCCCCAGACTCATGCGTAATGGACTTTCATATCGATGCCAATTGGTTAGAGACAAACTGACCGCATGCTTGCTGGAAACAGGTATTTATATGTATTGATGGAACGATGTGGAGAGACCTGCTTGGAGACATCTTTCGGAGATTACTTTGACTCGGAAACCTTCACAAGAACATAACTTCTTTCTCATCAAATACTATTACAGACCAAGATGGGTGAAACTATCTCAGAGGCCATTGCGGCCGATCACGCTTCTTTCGACGAATATGCAAACAACCTGAGGACTGCCACCGACGATGCTGAGAAAGTGCGTTGGCGCAACCAGCTCACGTGGACGGTGGCCAGGCATGCGCTTTCTGAAGAGCTCACGCTGTACCCTGCCATGGAGAAGCATCTGGGCGACGAAGGCGTGAGACTGACAAAGACGGACAAGGAGCAACACCAAGGTGTATGTATACATTCATTTGAGGAAATTGTGGTTCGTGCGCTAACGACTAAGTTAGGTCAAGAACACTTTGTATGAGTTGCAGGACATGACGCCCTTGGACTCGAGATTCGGACCTTTGTTGGACACTCTTATGGATAACCTCCACCACCACATCGAGCATGAGAAGAACGAGGATATGCCACGCTTGGAAGGCTTGATCTCGCGTCAAGAAAGCGAGACGATCGCGAGAAGTTTCCAGAGGACGAAGGGCATCGTCCCGACGCGGAGCCATCCTGCCGCTCCAACCGAGTTCTATGCAGAGTCGATCGTGGGACTGCTTACGATGCCCATTGATCGGATGCGAGACTGGTTGAGAGACCTCCCGGACGAGAAAGACGTCCAGAACGCCAAAGCCAGGATGTGAAATGGATAGCATGGCCGTATTATAATGTGTTCGTAGCCAGTACGTCTCCATTCAAATCTGTACCAGCATGCGCGGTGATACTCTCTTTAAGCACCAGAGTAGAGCCGCAAATCATGAGTTGTATTCGAATTTCTGGTGAGAGATAGTTCCAGCCGGTGTGGGAGCTGTTCGTGGGTTTTGAGGGTATGCTTTGTCCAGGTACACCGAGCTTGATATGTGTTGAGCCGGCAAGTCTGGTGAGTGGAATGGCAACCAGAATATCGTATCGTGAAGGCTTTGGCATGCGCCACCAATGTATAGCCGTGCAACAGACACGCTCATCTCACACGTTGCCTGACCTTGAACTTTGTGCCGTTCTTGTTGACGCCACCAGCCTTGCCATTCATCTGCACCCTCTGGTCTTCCAGCTCTCGTAGCGCAGTCGCAAGATTCTCCTCACGGTCTTTGAGCATCTCAAGCTTGTTGCGGCGGGTCTCCGCAAAATGACGCTTGCGCTTTGCCAGTGTCCTAGCCGCTTTCTCTTCTTTGGTCAAAGGTTTGGAGTCGGTCTTCTCTGCTGGCGCGTCCGACATGTCGTCGTCCGATCCGTCAAGACCGTCCATGGCATCCAACCCTTCGAACCCTTCGAATCCTGCCAGATCGTTGAAGTCGTCCATATCGTCGTCCTCGGACATCATCTCTGGCTCTGATTCTCCTTCTTCCGGGAACACCGTCTTGCGCTTTGCATTAACGACGTCCACTTTCACACCCTTGTCTCCGGCAATGACTTCCTGTTCCAACCTCGCGATCTCTTTCTTCGTGCTCTGCAGCACTGTCCTCAAGTACGCCACATCTTGCGTCTTCATCAACTTGACCACATCCATGTTCAAGCTCTTTCCACCTCCGCCAGCATTGTCCGCACCTCTCTTCGCAACCTTAATGCCGTTCTTGGTGGTGCTGTTCATCATCCCGAAGTAGAACTCATCCTCGTTCCTGTCGGCGGCTTTCGCCTTGAGCAGACCGAGTTTGCGCTTCTTCTCGTTGTGGTCTTTGGCTCGCTTGGAGTAGTCCTTGTGCTTCTCGAGCAGACCCCATTTTTGGCGCTCGAGCGGTTGAGCACGCTCTTTGTGGTTGCGCCGTTGGACGGCATTGCGCATGGAAGACATGATCGTGGCGTGAGTGGTTTGTGTATTGCTGGCGAAATGTTCATGTTGCCTTGCAGACTTTCATAAATTCTTAGAGAGCTGGCCGAGGGTTGGAGTTTGGCCGTAGTTTTACCGATGAGCTGCACCACCCTAATAACCCCAACCCTGATTGCCTCCCATACGACTTGCATACATGTACATGTACACATGCTGGATTCATCCTATTCACTCGCCTGGAAGAGACATGACTCTTTAGCAGTGTGTGTTGTGAACAGGTGTCTACAGATAATTCTCATGTACACAACAATTTCTCAAACGATGGCTGTGACGCTACAGGCGATGTAAGCCGGAAAATTCCCATATACTTTCTCATTCTTTTAGGTTGACAATTCCGAAGCTACCTCAGTCAATCTACAATCAATTGACAGATGCCGTTCTCGAGATGCGCATCACAGAATAGAAGTATCACTTACGCTAGGTCATATCTGTAAAATGCAAAGATGCGGAGAATCGTGAGCCTTATATAGACTAGCGAGGCAGATCACCATATGAACGGAAGCGTAACTCCTCGGGATATCAACTCAAATGTAGCCGAAATCCGTAAATACGATCTTTCTTGGTCGATATACTGTACGTACTCACCAGGAGTCGCGCAATCGACCCCGCCTTATGCTGTGTGATGGAATATAAGGTTGGGGTGCCGATTTAGACAAATTATGTGCATGAAAGCCAGATAGACGCGCGTTCGGGGACAGCTGAGCAATCACAAGAAGCTATACAACCGCTATAGTGAGCGCTCAACACAGTAGGAAATCGTTCCGCGGCCTTGTGACGGCGTGAAGCGTTCCTGCAAGTGCAGACCTTGCAGTAAATACGTGAAGACACCGGTGACACGAATGATTGGCAACGCTCGTCAATGGCATCGACAGCGTGGCATTGTGATACCAAGGGTCCGGTGGTCTTGTGATGTGCGCGGCGAGAACACAACAGCAAGCAGCATGCCAAAGACGGACGTCCTATACGGCGGCCGTTGAGCCGTGTAATTTCACGGAGGCGATCGCTTGTGACCACTACCGCATGCCGCATGACTCTGCCCATCATGCAACCACAGTATCAAAAGGGTGGCAACCAGCGTCAAGATCTGTGATCTGGACAGCATCGATAAGATTACATGTATTTGTTTTGTTTATCCATTTCTTGGATTCTCAGGAATGCATGGAAGTGTTGTCGAACGATTCACGCCATTGGGGCTGCTTCCGCTAATGCAAGGAACACGGACGGGGCCGCGCAGATTTGACAGGGATGGGCAAAGGCCAGAGCTGCGCTTGAGTCTCGGGCGTTGAGCTTTAACGCGAAGGTTTTATGGTCCGACATGCATGGTGAATCGCTGGAAGATACTTGGATACTTCAAGGCGTATCGCCGACAGAAGACGCTGAGACGAAGAAAATCGGACAGACGGCATGGCAAAAGCGGCATCCACGTGGTTGGGGGCACCTTAAGACATGCGTCTGCCTCACCAGACAACGCTAGCGGACGCAGAGAACGGT
>Ga0265797_10001241_pt1 | contig 45160 bp, 37 predicted proteins | sample P2T30metagenome_FD_192433 | JGI IMG/M metagenome (GOLD analysis project Ga0265797, IMG submission 192433) | Plant litter microbial communities from East Loma Ridge, Irvine, California - P2 T30 | ecosystem: Environmental > Terrestrial > Plant litter > Unclassified | place: USA: California...
CAACATGCATAGTCAATGAAGTGTCGAACATGCGGAGTTTCCAGACTAGGTATTAGTTCGAGTCAGTTTTGATTTCTTGCATCTGTGTAGCTTGTGGTATCCTTGGTTTTGGAATGGCAGTTGAGTCTGCAAGTATGTTGCGTGCTTTAGAGTGATCAGATTGTTCGACCGAATCAAAACGTTGTCTATGGGATCGATCGGCCTTCCTCTCTCTGCGTAGCACCGTCCCACTACTCCAAAGTCATACAAGCAAAACTGATAGCCTCAGCCTTTGTCTGGCCCTCAACACTCCCAAACCCACTAGGCTTGCTCAAACTCCACTCCATCTCAACATACGGCCAACAAATCCTGCCATCGCCCATGCTCACCATGTCGCCAGCAACATAAGTGTCCATCGACTTGACCGCATCGCCAACAGTCTTGCCATCCTTACTCACAAGCTGGTAGTAAGTACCGGTAAAAGTGCCCCCGCAGCCCATAGCAACAAACTCACACTGAGGAGTCTCAATCTCCTCCCAAGACACAAGCGCGTACTCGCTGTTGAAGACCGCGACGTGGGCGTTAGACCTGTCCGGACCCTCGACGGGCGTAACCCAGTTGACTTGCTCGTCGCCGCCCTCGCCTAGTTCAGAAGTGGCTTGGGCGCCAACCTTGGTCTCTTTGTCGGAGAACATGGCGATAGCCACGCGCCTGCCGTTGGTGCGGTTGAGGGTGTGCGTGTAGCCTTTGCCCATCCAGTCGTTTTCGGAAAGTTCCAGAGCGCCGCGGGAGACCCAGGCGAAGATGTACGAGTCGCTGTTTGGGAAGCGGGCGAGGTTTGAGTAAGAGCCTGACATTCCACCCACTGTTGTTTTGTTGTTGTCAGTAATCTATTGGAGACGTATTGGAAATTTGAAGCGACTGCTTACTCGACTCTCCGCCTCCGCCGTTGGTGGTGTTCTCATTCGAAACCTTTACACCGTCACTCCCCATCCCTTGGGTCTTGGTGTTCAACCAAATAGCACCCTGATCCTCAGCGCACAGCGAAGCGAAAGGAGCCTCGTCGGCAGCGGCAAAGGCAATACCAGTGTTATGCGAGCAGCCCCAAGAGCTCGAAGCGCCTTCGATCGTTTGCAGTCTGCCATCGGCGTCGACATACTGGATGCTGTCGCCAAAGTGACCTTCGAACGACCCGCTGTAAGCTGTAACTACAAAGTACGCCCCGTACATCTGGGCTTCAGCAGACCAGGCGAGATCACCGTTCATGTCCGGAGACATCATGAGTCCTGCGTCCTCGTTCACACCGGGACCAGCAACGAAAGTCTTCCAAGCCTGTTTGCCGGACTTGTAGCGGTAGATGGCCGGAACAGGAGTGTTTTCAGGCGGAGCATCGGCAACCGAGGAAGGAATGGCTTCGTTGCCCAGCAGAGCGAAGCCGTCGTTGTGAGCGACGATCCCGCCGGCTTCTTTCACGCCCTCGACGGTGACGACTTTGCCTCGGGGCGCGAAAGTCTTGGGGTCGATGTTACGGACGTGGACTCCTGAGCCCGAGCCGTCCAAGTAGGCGAGATAGCCTCTGCTGCCATCGGGAGAGATGGAGAAGGGGGTGCGGCGGTGGTGGGGGAGACCGGTCCAGTATGCTTCTTTGATCGGGTCGAAATCCTCGGTCAGGTTGACGGTGTTGGGGAAGGGGTGTAGTTTGATCGTTTGTGCAGCGGCCAGCACTGCAGTTGTCAAAGGAAAGAGAGACAAGAGGGAAGAACGCATGGTGAATATGGCGGTAAAGAGTGTGAAGAATTGGATGAGATGGTGAGTCGTGCAGAGCGATGGGACTTTGACTTACTTTATGTTTAGGGTACTCAGAGCCAAGCAGTAGCGGTTTTGAGCCCTATTCTGGCCACAGTGGACTCCATTTCTATACCAGTTCAGCCCTTAGGGTCTGGAGTTGCATGTATTGTAGTAGTGTAGTGTAGTGTAGGGCTGTCCATCAAGGGTATGAAACGTTGGTCAAGAACTGCCAATTTCCGGAGAGCGGAGAAAGCCACCTTTGGCGCTTGCGCTTTGAAGAAGTCGAGACGATCAACCCATGGGTCAATGTTAGTTTCGTTCCCAAATCACACCATGGCCACAAAGCAACCCAACAACACTGCCACTCCGGCGCTTGCGCTTGCAGACCGTGGATCAGGAGTCCAAATAGCAGTCAACGGAATAGCCCTTGCCAGAAGCGAAGAAACCGAAGAGAGAGCAAAGTCCGTAGAATACTTTCATCCATATGCGTACATCCTGCCAGCTTCTTAGCATTTCACCAGCCAGCCCCCGTTCTTCCTCAAGATCTGTCCATATAGAAAAGCCGATATAAAATGAAAATGATGAACGGACCCACCATGTGACAGAAAACAAAGACCAACCAACCAATCAGCCGTTACCAATCCAACTGATCATTCAGATTGACCAAATCACCCAAGGCCCCACCAACCAAAGAACTCCCATCCCAAAAGCCAAGAAACAAAAAGTCAACACCCCTATCAATCAACCAAATTATATCACCACCCCCACTCCCCCTCCAACTCACCAACCCTCCCCGCCGTCCCCACGCCCGTATCGGTCTCCACAGCCCTCAAAACATCCACCACCACCTTCCTCTCCCCGTCGTCTTCCAGACAACTCCCCGCTGCCACGAGCGGCAGCAGCATCTCCACTCGCACAGAAAAGTGTGGCCGGCCGAGGGCGATCCCTATGATGGTGTGCGCGTGCGAGAGGGCTTGGGTGGAAATTTGGTGGTAGTAGGCTTGCAGGCGGTGAGGGGGGTTCTGGGTTGCTGATGTCGATGATGGTGGAAGGGGTGATGGTGGGGTCGGTTTGTGAAGGAGGAGCAGGATGCGGGCGAAGTGGTAAAGGGTGAGGGTCGCGGCGGAAAGCGGAATGGGGAAGAAGAGTTCTGTTATCGGGTTGTTGCTGCTTTGTGGTTGCGGTCCAGAGGTTGTGGCTGTTGTGCTGGAGCGGCGGGATACGGGATGGCGGAGTTTGGCGCTGGGTTGAAACGCTAGAGGTAAATGGGCGTGCCAGATATCGAGCTGAATTGTTAGTTGGTCCCAGAAGGCTTGTCGCGTCGTGAGGTCTTGGGTTGGTGATGAGGCGAGGTAGTTCATTGTGCGGAGAAGGAGCCAGAGGAGGGTGTGAGCGACTAGTTGAATTGTGGAGGAGCAGTAGTTCGAGTCTGATTTGATGCTCTCCGGGTCGAAGTAGAGAGATTCGGCCGAGGTGACTTGAAGCCCACAGCTTTGCCACACTTGTAGGTCTTCGGTGTCTAGGAGAGTGGGAGTGTGATTTACGTAGGCTGCTTGGTAGTCGGCTCGGGCGAAGTTCCAGAAAGATGCCCGGCGTTCGAGAGAGGTTGAGAGGGGATTTTGGGAGTCGATTGTCGATGGGCCGACGACGCTGAGGAGAGATTTCATGCCTGCTAAATGTCTGTGGAGTGTTAGCGGCGGTGGCCTTCTGTATCGCAGTGCCTTGGAAGCAGTGACTCGCAAAGTGAGAGTCGTCTGTCGTTGAACGGAGCCCAGTGCGGACGTCTTGGAAGATCATTGCTTGATAAAAGTTCGACCTCAAACCCTCATCGAGTCTAACAAATGAAGTAAGAAAAGGGCTGAAACTCACTGTGTCCATCCTGCTTCGGCATTGTCAAGCGATTCGTACAATGAGAAAATTGAAACAGCCAACAAAAGGTCGTCCGAACTGGCCCTAGTCAGCGTTGCATTTGTCGCAGGTGACGGCGGATTGCTCAAAGTCCCTGAAAGCGCTTGTAGGTATAAGCGAGAGTACATGATGGCCTTGTCGTAGTAGTTCGCGGCCTTGTAGTACCAGTCGACACCGTCTTTGATGGACTCCATTATGGCAGGTTTCTGTGCCTGGTGACTAAGGAAAGGCTTCCTGCCTTGTACGCGACCGAGTTGCTTCGCGGCCACGGCGGCTATTGAGTTTTTCAATAGAGCGTCTCTCAAGGCTTTCAAAGGCACCAATTGGCCAAAATGCTTCTCGTTGTCGAAGAGATCCATCCAAGGCCCTATTGATTCGCTGAAATGGCGGATGAGAAAGGCCATTTCGTGCTCTCTTTCGTCAGTGATAATTTGGCTCGTGTGTAGTTGTGTTTCCGGTGCCCATAGATTGCCGATGTCTACGCCATCAAGCCCGCTTATGGGCGTCCCGAAAGCTTCAGCGGTAGGACGTGGTATTGACTTGTCGACCTCGTCGACGATGTTGGGAAGATCTGGGATGAAGCCGCAAGAGTTATTGTTCTTGCCGTAGAACGAGTCTGGCTCGAGGTCGAACCATGCTGGGTCAAATTGACTCGTGTCGATAACGTCGTTGAGCATGCTGTCAATGTCCATTTCGGAGGGTGGCGCAGGCATTACTTGAATGGCACTGTTGGGCATAGGAAGAGGCACTGGATCTTGTTTAAAGAGCTGTGGATCTGCTTCATGTTTCGAGTCGTCTGCTCGGAATACGTTGAAGTTGGGGGTACTTTGGTTGGAAGGGTTTCTTCTTTTCCGGGTGACAGACGGGTTTGGGGAGTCGTTGCTAGCACTTGCAAATGTGCTCCGAGGGCTCTGCACGCGCAATCAGTCAGAATATGCTTCTTCCATTGCGGGAATCGTGAGGTTCCCAGTCTTGACAATGATGGAGCATTTGTTCCGTCTGACAGTGCCGAGATGAGTGAAGTAACATGTCGAGACGAGAGTTACATGGACATGCAATTGCGTTCGCGGTGGGTATTGTCTTACAGTCAAAGATAGGTCGGCGAGCTCTCCGCCACCTATTGACTCCCTCCCAGCAGAAGGGACCTCATACTTTCGTCTGAGAGTAGCGCCTTCGTCGACGAACTTTCGTTTCTTGTCGTAGCCGGGGCATGGTTTACCCAGCTTCTCACAACGGAAACACGAGGGATGCCTTTTATCGCACTATGCAAGATGTGTCAACCGCATGGACGACACGATAGGCTGCACAAGTACGGCTTGGTGCATGGATGACATACCTTAACACGGCGCTCGCGACACCTATCGCAGGCTCTCTCGCCGCTCGTGGTGCCCGCCGGGCCTGTGGTCTCGGTTGTCTCCTCAGGCATCAGTACTTAACAGCCGAGCTTCGAAGTACTGTATACAGCGATTCACCACACAGTAGAGGCGCAGTCGAGGCTCCGCTCGGGAATGGTAGGCGGTGGCAATGGCCTATTGCGGTCGAGACATAAGCGTGTATCTGGCGGTAGTGTGAGATGGCTGGGGTCACCTGTGGAGTAGTGAAGTGCGAGCTGCTAGGACCGAGAGCGAGATTACGGTTGTAGCTGCGACCCGGGCGCCTGCCTTCTCCCAGCCCTGTCCTGCCCTGCCCGCCACGAGGTGATGTGCAGCGCGCGAACCTTGGAAGCTGCCGATGTGTCAGCCCGAACCAGCCCGCTGCTATAGGCGAGTTATTGTCTTGAAAGTGCTGATAACGGCTGCGTTGAAGGTTATGTCGATGGTTTGGTTGTAAGTAGTGTTAGGTGCGTGTACTTGGATACACGTGCCGTTGTTGTGTAATACTTGACTCTTACGGTGGATATCCTGAGACGAAAAAGTCATTCAGCCCTTCGGCATACTATCCGACATACTCAACAGTCGCACGACATGCCTTCTCTCGTTTTTGATACAGATCTTCGCCCCCGCCTACCGAAACAAGTAACAATTCAGCGAGCATCACCAATCAACTCGGCTCTAGCTAGGCCCGGCTTCACTTCACTCAAGTTCAGACACGCTACAATACGAACACCAACTTCCATGCAAGCCAGCCTAACAGACTCTTTCAAGATAAATCCATCGCCGTCATGGTCATGAAAATCCAGCGGGTGAGTGGACTTCTTTACAGCCTTCTTCTCCCATCACTTTGTCGGAGCCTTGTCTGCCATGTCAGCCCACGTACTGCCAACTCAGGCAGCTGACATATCAATTCACCACCATAGCTGTTCATATACCCAGTCAAGAGTCTACGTCCTCTGGAAGTCCAGGCTGCTGAAATCACAAACGAGGGCTTACGCTTCGATCGTCAATATGTCCTTGTCAAACCACCCACCGGGGACACACATGGTCTTGCAGAGCACATCACCATCAAAAGCTACTTCGAACTCGGCCTCTTTCACACCGCCGTCGACAAGTCCTGGAGCAAACTCACCATTACCCACACTCAAGCCAAAGAGAACCAGTCCATCGTAGTCCCCTTGACGCCCTCTCCCATGAGTCTGATGAACGCCCAAAACTTCCAAGTCAGCATCTTCGGCACCAAAGCCACTGGCGTCGATATGGGCCAAAACGTCTCCGAGTATTTCAGCTACCATCTCGGCTTCACCGTCCGCCTTTGTTACATAGGAGGCAGCGGGCAGCGTGAGATCCCCGGTTCAGTCTACATGCCAAAGCACTACAGCGCGCTTTCCGTCTCGGTCAACGACAGCTTTCAGCCGCAAAGGTTACGTTTCGCTGATGCAGCTCCTCTATTGCTCACAACTACCGCCTCTGAGGAGGATGCTCGCCGCCGTTTGCCACCCGTGGCCCGCGGTGAAGACGTCATCATTCGATTCCGCCCAAATGTGCACGTCGACACCAACGACGAGCAAGAACCGTATGGCGAGGATGGCTGGAGTATGCTCGCGATTCGCTCTCAAGCCGATCGGGAGCAGGAAGTCTCGGTCCGATGTCTCTTCCGTACGGTGCGTTGCCTGAGTCTGAATGCCGATTTGACAAAGGGTGGCATGATTGCCACGAATCGACAGCTTTACGGCTTACTGGCGAAAGATAGGAGGGTCAACGAGAAGTTTCCGAGTTAGTCTATTACTCTCCCAACACTTTGATCTCAATTAAACTAACGCTATCTCTAGATAAGCCTGTCTTCGGTCAATACGCTTGTGCTGGTCCATCCGGCGCTGTCCTGCGCGTTGGCGACGAGGTTGAGGTGACTGAGCGGATCAGCCGGATTAATACACCGTCACAAAGTCCGCTAACGCCTGTGACATCGAACGGACCTGTTACGCCTACTTGATTGGAAGTGCTCGTGAAACAGGACTTGCACTCCTTGCTGGTATACAGTAATAACTACATCCCGTCGGTCTCCGTCCTACAGCCGTATGACTGCCATTCATATGTGGCGTGGACTACGAGACGCCATACCTCATGCGTCCTTCGCTTCGCTGGAGATGGAAACGACCACAGAATGACATCAACTCGCGTCGGACGAAGCACTAACTAACACCATGCCCACAGCCTTAAAAGGCCAACACCTACAACACCAACCATCCAACCACAACGGCTCCCATAACGACACTTACCACCGCCTCAAAACGCCTTAACCCACCCACCCCAGCCCCCAATTGCGCATAAACCATACAGTTCCCATCTTCATCCTCCGCCACCGGCAAAACCGCAAAACTTGCAACCCGGTAAGGAAGGTCATCACAAATGCCCTCCGCCCCACTCCCACAACTAAGCCCGTACCAATCCAACAACCCCTGGTCATCCTCCGGATCGCGCTCCGTACAATCCAAACCACCATACAAGTTCACCCTCCTCGGAGCATACGACATCGCTTCTCGCTCGTGCGAGGCTTGCCGATACAAAACTCCAGAGTAGTTTGCCTGGGCGTTGAAGGTCTCGGCGTTGGAGATGGACCAGTGGAGGCCGGATTCCGCCCATTCAGAGGGGTTGGTTTGGTTGACGAAGCCAGAGGTTGCGTTTCCGGCGAAGAGCTCGGCGAGGTTGAAGCAGTGCGATTGCACGGGGATGGACGCGGTGGTGAAGGTTAGGGCATTGGTTGTTTCGCTGTAGGCGCAGAGGGAGTCTGAGGAGCCTGCACCTGAGGGGAGGAAGCGGAGGGTGAGGTTTTGGCTGGAACAAACCTTGTGTCAGTGGGTTGGTCATTTTGTTTGTTAGGTGGTACGAACTTTGTCACGTCGGACATTTCTTGGGCGGTTGCTAGCATGGAGAGCATGCTGGCGGCTACTGCTAGCCACGCTGCTACTCTACGAGGCCGACAATGGATCATCGTTCGATCCTTTGTTTTCGATCAGGAACTTTATTGGAATGAGTTCAGGCAGATCGCTGTGGTGGGCTTCGGATGCAGAGTATCTGGACAAGTAGTGGAAAGAGGTCTGGAAAAATCACGATTATTATGAATAACAAGCCCCCGGGCTCAAGAGGATAACTTATTGATTCTTGTAGCTTTCGCAGCCAACAGCACGTGAACGGGCAGTGCGTGCATGCAAACGCCTGTCAGGTGACTGCACCGCCAAGGGCGTTTACAGAATCCTTCGCGTGTCTTGATGGCGTTGGCCAAGGACTGTTGATTGTTTGTAGTTTATTGGGTATGACGGAGGGACGGCTGCATGCGATCGCGGCACAGCAGTCCGTGTCATATGTGTTGAATTGGATCGAGTACTCAATTCAATAGAGCTCAGGGTGATTGAGTCTGAACGTGGGCATCCTACATTTCAAGTAATTGGTAAAAATAATGTGTTCCTTCGTCTTTGTGTTGGCTACAGTCGTTTCCTTTTTCCTTTCGATAGGGAGGACTGGAAAGGCGGGAAATAGAGAATTGCTTGATAGATGTAGGAAAGAAATGCTTCTGATGATTTGTTCGATTTCCAAACCATAAACTCTGGATTTTGTGGATGGAACTCTAATAAACAACGACGCCATCTTGGCTATCACACTTCTCACGTCTTACGATACCATCCACGATACAAGATACCCCCGAATCTATCTTACAGCTTTTTAGCCCCTCAAAGTTGTTGGAACACATCACTCGTCGTCGCCCCCAGCTGCAGGAACCGCGTCTTCGGCAGGCACAGGAGCGGCAGCATCACCCCCGTCCTCATCTTCGTCCTCGTCATCATCGTCGAGAACCCTCGCCGCCTTCTTCCGCTGCACAGGCCTAGCGGCAACCTCTTCCTCCTCACCACCGCCAACATCCGACATGGCTTCATCCTCATCAGCGGCCGGAGTCTGCGCGGCCGGAGTCTCACTATCACCCCTTGACCTCTGTGTCCCATCCGCACCGCCCTCGCCGCCCTCATCCTCAGACGAGTCCTGGATGAAATCCGCAGACTTGTACTTGCTCGACTTGGCCGAAGCGTCTTTACGAGCAAGTCTTCTCTTCTTCTTCTTCGGTGCAGCCTCGTCGTCCGAGCCGCCATCGCCACCAGGCGTGACCGAACTCCTAGCACTGCGGCCCTTCTTCTTGCTCTTCTTAGGCTTCTCAGCACCCTCGAAGTCACCGTCCGAGCCAGCCAAGAAGCCGTCCTCGTCCGAATCGGCGTCGCCGCCCTTTTTCTTGCGCTTGCCGCCGGTGCCTTTTCCTTTGGGCCTCTTCTCACGCTTCTTGCGCTCGCCGGTTTCCGGATCTTCGGTAAGCTCCGCTTCCTCGCGGGCCTTGTTTTCTTCCATCCGTTGCTGGATGAGCATCTTGTCCTGTTCGGCCATTTGGAGACGCTGTTCTTTAATCTTGCGCTTGTGCTCCTCCGCCGCTTCAAGCTCCATCCTCTTCTTCTCCTCCTTCTCCTTGAAAACTGCATCGCGCAATTTCCGCGCTTCGTCGAACTTGGACGCAGTGGCCTTTTCGTACGCGGTCTGCTTCTCGATCGCCTCGGCGAGCTGACGCTTCATGGTGTTGCGACCCATGTTGGCGCGCTGCTCGATGTCGCCAGCGGGGAAAGGCGGGTTGGGGGCTTTTGCGATTTCGCTGAAAGCGTCAATGGCAGCGTCGAGATCTTGGCTGGCGGTTTCGACGTCTGCAAGGGTACGCTGCTGCTCTTTGATGGTGATGACGAGCTGGGCGATTTGGATCTGGACGAAGGCGACGTTGAAGCGATGGTTGATCTCGTCTTTGGCTCCCTTGGCCGCTTCGAGGGCGCGGCGCGAGTAGTCGAGTGAGGTCTTCATAGATTCGAGGCGGGCGGCAGGCTGCTCGGTTTTGGATCTCAGGAGCCAGACGCGTCCAAGGCAGGCGAGGAGAGTGGGCAGTTGCGGGTCGGTGGACTTGATCCTGGTCAGGGCAATCTCGTAGTTCTCGATCGAACGACCCCATTGCTTGACGTCGACGAAGACGTGGCCGAGGTTCAGGTGCACGCTGTACTCCTTGATGCTCTCCCGAACTCTACTAAAGATCTGGATTGAGCTCTGCAATTCCTTGCGGTCTTCCACCAGCGCAATTCCCATGCCTTGCGCAGCGTACGCGTTTCGTGGGTCGAGAGCGAGAACCTTGTCGAAGAATTCAACGGCACGTCGATACACGCCACTGCGCTTGTCTTTCTCCTGATCGGTTGCTCTGGGCATCTCACGCGCCACAGCCAAGTGCAGATTGCCCATGCCGGTGAGGGAGTAGAGATCGTGCTTGTCGTAAGTCTGTAGTGTGTGTTTGTAGTGACGCTGCTCTGAGTCTTCGTTCAGCGCGAGTGTCCGCTTCTTCGACTTGTTGATGTACCACCCATACAAGCTGCGAATCTCAAGATTGCTGGGGTCTGCCTCGATCAATTGCTTTATTGAAGCAGCACCAGCCGCGGGATCGGTGTTGAGCGCGATGTATGTGAGTCGGAGACTGGCATCGGTGTAGTCGGGGTGGCGCTGCAACAGACTAGTGTAAACACCCTTTGCCTCTTCTTCCATGTTCTCGGCTTCGTAAGTCCTAGCCAGGTTGAAGCTGATGGTGGTGACGAGCGCATCGATGTCAATCGAGCTGTCCTTGTCGCCCATTTTCACGCAAGCGTTGAGTGCCGTCTGGAAGTCTTCACGGGCCTGCGCGTACTTCTCGCCGTAGAAGTGGAAGCATCCGATGTTGTTGAGGAGTTGAGGACTAATCAACTCTCGCAGCAGCTTCTTCATCTCCACCTCGTCGTCGATGTTTTCAGGTCGGTCCTCTTCAGCGATGCTATCGATTTCAAGCTGCTCGACCTGGAGAAGGCATGCGAGACTCTTGTCGTGTGCATCGCTCTCGTAAAGGCGGGCAAGATTTAGAAGCACGGCGGCGTCCGGTGAGACCTTTTTCTTGGGATCGCGCCACTCAGCTCTCACTCGTTCGAGAAGGGCGATCGCTTTCCGACGCTCCACGCTCTTGTCCTCTTTGCTGCCTGATGCCTGGGCAGTGAACACATCTTCTGCGTACAGGATGCCCAGTAATGTCATTGCCTCTGGACTCTTACTCTTCTGTACAATGTTCTCCAGCTTGAACTTTGCGCCGTCAAAGTCCTGGTTTGTGATCCTGAGCTGTGCGGCACCAAACTTCGCGGGCAAGTATCCCTTCTCGTCGCCTCCTCTCGCCAAATCCGACTTGTTGTAGCACTCGGCAGCACTAACAATGTCATCCTGGTAATGCGCTTGTCGTGCTCGGAGGTACCATCCGTCACTCATGATAGCAGTCGTATCCGTCTGCTCGACAGCGCGCTTTGCGAGTTTGTCCACGTTGGCCCAGTTTCTCCTCAGCAAAAAATAGCCTCCGAATGTGGCGCACGTAAGCGGCTGCATATCATTGAGCTTGAAGGCTGTTTGGGTGTGCACAGTCATGGCTTTCTTGTAGAGCGGGCCGAACGCTTCGTCCGTAGTGGCGAAGTGACTGCTTTGATCGAGGTAGTACAGACCGAGCAGAGTGTGTGCGATGCTCGAGTTCGGGTTGAGCTCCAAAGACCGATCCCAAGCCGAGTGAGCGGAATCCTTGTGACCCAACGCCCACAAGCAGCATCCCAGACCAATGCGTGGGTCAGGATCGAGCATGTCGGGCGCGCGCTCTAGCGCTTGTTGGTACATCTGCAGGGCCTCCGCGTATCTGCCCATGGTGTAGGTTGCCCTCGCTTTTCCAAGTAGAGCCATGATGTTCCTGCCATTGGAATGGCGCAATGTCTCATCAAACGCCTTTGCAGCGTCGGCGAGCTGCTTACTGCGGTCGCCGCCTGATCTTCCTGCAGGCTGTCCAGTCAAGAGTGCTGCCTTGAGTAGACCCAGAACACCACGGGCAAGGGATAGCGGAGGATATGAGGGGCTCAGTCGCATCGCATCGTTGAGCGTCGCGGTCGCGTCCTGAAGGAAGTTGTCCTTGTTTCTTTGGTCTTCGCTGTCTGCATCGGGTTTTGTGCGGCGTGTGTGTCTGCTCCTCCAAAGCTGCAGCCAGACCAAGCATGTGAGCAAGGCCAGGCGGTCCTCTGTCTTTCCCCTCTCAAAGGCCTGCAGACCCCTCTTGATCATGTCGATTGCGACGTCCACCTTCTTCTGTTTGACGTATGCCAGCGCGATCGTGATCCAGTAGTTCTTTGCGGCATTCTCGTTTCCCAGCAGGTCACAGAGCTCGTCTGTCTCGTCCTGGAGCTCGGTGAGGTCCAGGTTCACTGCCTCGTCACCGTCCTCGCCGCGCACAGGAATGTCGATGACAGCTGGGATGTCGCCGAATCGCGTGTATCGCGCGGTCTCGGTGCCGTTCGCGTGGCCATTGGTAAGGCCATTCTGGGCGGCCGCCATTGCGGCAAAGGGTGGAGAGTGCTCGTTCGGAGAGGGAGGGATGGGTGTGGTGTTTTCAATTGTCGGAAGAATCGCAGCGTCAGATGAGTGGGCCTGCACGCTTTGGTGTGTATGTCCGGTGGGGGTGGGGGGGGAGTGGATGTTGTGTAGCAAAAGTCGCTGGGATGCGTCGTTGGTATAAGTCAAGTTAGGCCGGCGCGCTCATGGAAGTAAGTCCAAGGTCGACGAACGCCGATCTCCACGAAGCTGAGCCGCAGTTGACCTCAGGCAGCTCCTCGTGCCATGCGATGCGACAACACGCGCCCACACTACCGATCAATCAATTGTTCAATAGCAAGCTGTCTGTCAATTGAAATAACAGATATGCTTCCTTGGATGGATTAATCAATCTTTAATCAATCATCTGTCCCAGCCTGTCAATCCCGCCAAAGCTGCACCGCCGACCATGTCCTGGAACACCAACGGAGGCGGATATGCCAACGGCAACGGCAATGGCAATGGAACTCCCTCTGAGCGTCTACGTCGGTTTGACTTTGACAGCAGTCGCGACACCAGTGCCGATGAGCGTTCACGATCTCGAGGACCCGGTGGCTATGGAGGCTTTGGCGCACAAAATGGCAGCAGTGTTCAAGCTCCTAGCCGACTGAACAGAGGCCTTGCGACCAGGAAGAGTAGAGACGAAGGCACATGGAGCAAGAGCCGTAGCAGGAGTAGGCCGGGTGGACTGCAAGGCCAGGCTGGCAGTCAGGTTGAAGGTCAGTCAGCGTGGTACATAGCCTACGCTACAATGCAGAATGCTTGCTGAAGCCATGTCCACAGAGATCCTCCGCTACATCGAGCAGCAATGGTCCTTCATGGCATCGCCGTCATGTATCCCAGTCAAGGTCGCCCTGCAGCTCAACGACTCCAGCAGTCTGGGCTTGATGGACCAATACGATCAATTCCAAGAAACTCATGAACAGCTCCAGAACGCCCTGAAAGTCATTGTGAATGAACATCACCAGGGCTTCAACAGCAGTATAGGTACATTCCACAAGATTCAAGCTGCCATCTACGCCTCTCAACACCGCGTTCGCACCTTGAAGACTGGCTTGCTCGCGGCAAAGGGCAGCCTGGCATCAACGAGACCCGAGCTGAAGGCCTTTGCTCAGACCAGTCAGGAGTACGACCACATGCTCTCCGTGCTAGCTACTATCGAGCAGCTCCAAGCGATCCCCGAGAAGCTGGAGGCAGAGATCTCGGAGAAACGCTTCTTGGCTGCGGTAGAGACATTACAGGATGCACTCAAGATGATTCGCAAGCCTGAGCTGGAAGACATTGGCGCATTGAGTGACTTGCGTGTCTATCTAGGCAACCAAGAGCACTCACTTACAGACATCCTCGTAGAAGAGCTCCACAGCCACCTCTACCTGAAGAGTCCTTATTGCGAAGCAAGATGGAAGGCTCACGCGAGGAGGGATCCTGCGAGAGGCGCTATCTCTTCTGAGGACAGGGCCTTGCATACGTTCCTCGAAGCTTACAACGGTACAGAGCCGATGCAAGAAGACACGACTCGCAACCCCGAGGCGGATACTTTCTACTACATCCAGTTGTTGACAGAGGCGCTGAACAACATGAGCCGACTGGATGTCGTTGTCGATGCGATCGAACATAGACTCCCTGTGGAGCTCTTCAGAGTCGTCGAACGCTCACATACGGAGGTCGAGCAACGGCACCCAAACACACTCCGCTCTAATACCCGCACTCGACCTGAGACTCTCAGCAGGAACGAGGGGCAGGGCGGTAACAATAATTCGACTCTTGACGATTTACTAAACACCCTCTTCGCCAAGTTCGAGGCCATCGCCGAAGGCCACTCAGTCCTGCACTGCGTTATTGCGGCTGTACTGAAACGCGAGGGTCTGCTAGACGGTCCGACTCTGAATCGCAGCTTCAGAGAACTTTGGAAGCTGCTCCAAAGTGAAATCCGCACTTTGTTACATGACCACCTGGCCTCCAGTGGAAACCTCGGACACGGCTCACGTCAAGAAAACGACCCCACGACCAACATATTCAAGCCAAGGCCGAGAGACAAGTCTCTGAGGCTCTTTAAGCTTGCGGACACCGACAACAAGTCAGTGGAGCTTGCCACCGAACGAGAAGATCTCGAGTATATTCTGAAGGCCTCCGTGCCTGGTCTTGTTAACCGCAACGCAAGAGACGCGAGCAAAGAGGCAGATGAGAATGATGCACTTCCCGATCGCTCTGCCACCGGCCACAAGCTTCTTGTTGAGCCGAGCATCTTCAACATGGGTGTCTTGCTTCCTCCCTGTCTGTCTTTTCTTACCAGACTCCGAGAAGTGGTGCCTCCCAACTCTGGCGTCGTAGCATCTACGCTCGAGTCTTTCCTGGACGACTTCCTGATCAACGTCTTCTACCCGCAACTGGAAGAGACTCTGCTGGACCTCAGCTCGCAGTGCTTTGGCGAGATCACCGCTTTCCAACCACATCCTCAATGGCAGCAACACGCACAGAAGCCGATCTTCAGGGGCACGGTTCGTTTCTTCGAGATCATCGAAGGTGTCTGCAGAATGCTAGACACACTTCCACACGAGCAAAGTTTCAGTCAGCTCGTCATTGCCCAGATGAGAAGCTACTACGACCGCTGCTACAACTGGTCGAAGGGCTTGTTGCAACGCGCTCAGATGACCCAAGAAGAAGCGCCTCGTATGCGTCTCGCCGCGGATTTAGCCACCGGCGGACCCGTCCAGCAGACCGTGGCAGACCTCCTAAGCTGCACCGATTCCGACAAAACAGCCTCTCTGATCGACGACGAAAGCAACACGCTCCTCGCACAGGCCCTAAGCCGCCCCCTCGAAGAAGCTGACCTAATCCATGACCGCAAAGCACTCGCCGCCCTCTGCATCCTACACACCAGTATGAAATGGCTCGCAACCCGCAGCAAAACTCTCGAATACATCTCGCCGCGCGCCGTCGACACTGCTAACCTCCAATCGCACCACTCGCGCCGCTGGACAACAAACGCAAATCTCCCCTCCGCGCCTGCTCACCCTTACCTCCCGCTAGACGAATCCACCGCCGCACAATTCAACGGCGTCGTCTTCAGCTTCTCCGAACTCAGCGCCCTCGTCCTGCGCACCCTGCACATTGACCTCCGCCTTCAACTGCTGCACGGTGCTAGCCTCGCTATGCGCCACTCGTACGCTTTAGGTCAGCCGTACAACGACCCCGATCCCGCGATCCTGAGTCTCGCGACTTCTCTCTCGTCCTATGACGCTCAGCTCAACCTACACTTGCTGCCAGCGCAGTACGATTTCTTGACGGCGCACTTGGACACTCTCGCCAATGCGGCCTTGATCAAGCTTGTCAGGCTCGTGCCGGCTTTGGATGGGCATGGGACTGCAAGGTTGGGGCTGAATGTTTTGGTTCTGCAGCAGGCGCTGAAAGCCGTTCAGCCGAGTGCTAGTCTGGAGAACGCGAGAAGGTTCTATGAGTTGGCGGCTTCGGGGCCTGAGGCTGTTGCCGGTGGGACGAGTGAAGGGTTCGAGGAGGAGAGTTTGAGGGTTTTGGGGAAGCTTTTGGGGAGTTGATTGATTTGGAAATTTTGGCATTTGAGCAAACAGGTAGATAGCATACGCTATCGCGTGGCATGCCTCTGTTTGAATATTAACAAACGCCTCCTCATATAGATTCCACTACACCATTCCTCTGTGTCTTCGAGGATCGCGCCACTTCTCGACATGGCGCACTTGCTCAGCTCATCGAGAGACAGAGACATATACAGAGACCTACACGTACAGTAGGTAGTGACGTTGTGAGAGGGAGAGCGGAGTGAACCCAGATCAAGTAGATTTCCTATTCGAAGTTCGTCCATTTGTTTTGTTTCTCAGCTAAGACGCTAGATGCTCATGACGCGTGATTGTTACCGGAACTATCCATTAAGCTGATGTCACTATTTTCTGACGTCCCCTTTTTTTTCATCCAAAGGATGTGAACCATACATGCACCGCTGCGTCAACATCGAGCATCTCCAGGATTTGTTTCTTCTGTCATGGACGTCGTTAATTCATCGCCCCGTTTTGCGCGTATCTCATTGCAACTTTCATTCGTACCGAATTCATTGCGATCGTGAGAACCAAGGAGAGAAACAGGAGCGAAGCAGAAAATCAAGACAAGTAAGCGCTGCGTGTGCTCGTGAAGAACAAAAGCATTGGGGGGTATGATACGCAAGGCAGAAAAGCTGAGGCTAAAGCAGAAGCAAGAACCGGAGACGCTGGAAACGCTGAAGACGAAGTCTAAATGAGAAGAAGCAAGAGCCAGAAGCATGATCGACTTTTCGTTCAAAGGTGTCGAAAGGGCTGTTCCCGTATTTCGTCGAGTTGCGCTCATGTGCGCGTAGATGTTGTTTCGTTTCGTCGCCGCGGTATTTCGTCAGCAGTGGTCAGGACCTGACCTTACGTGTGAGCGCCACCGCCGACTCCCGAACCGTGGCCGGTGAAACCACGCTCCACGCGCGCGGGAGCCTGGACGTCATGGCCTCCGTGGCGGAAATGGGGGTATTGATCTGACGGCAGGCCGGATTCGGGGTACTGGCGGTAGACGGATGGGTCGATGGTGCAGCATGGATCGGGTGGTCCAGTGGTGGTAGTTGTGCAGGGCCTGAAGGATGGATGTACGTTGATGTTGAGGATTTGACAGTCGGACATGTTGTTGAGCTGGGGAGTTGATTGTAGGGTGGGGGAGGGGAAGGGTTGTGCGCCGCTAGGTTGGCAGTAGTAGACACCGTTGAGGTATGGATTTGGTTGCAGGCCTTCGGGTGGTGTGTGAGACGGAATGGAGGGCGTACACGAACCGTCCATTGATACGTCTTGGAACTGCGGCTGCGGGCGTTGCGAGGCCATGTATGCTGGGCAGACTTGGGATTGTGCCTCGAGGTTCTGGTACGGCCACTGGAATATGCGCCCGGGGAGAGTGGGTGTTGGCATGTCCATGGCGAAAGCTTGAGAGATGGCTTGTCTTTCGGGTTCGCTGAAAGGAGCTGGAGATGGGCCGTTGATCCAGGGAGAGCTAGTTGTATACGCTTGAGGCACGCATGAGTTGTCGTGGACGCTTTGGGCATGGCCTTCCATTGGGAAGATGAATCTCTGATTCTTCACGTCGCCGACAGATGGGCAGTGATCCCAAGGACCCTGCAGTGAGGTAGTAGCAGACCTTACGAATCGCGCGTCAGACAAGAATCCGGCGTTCGAGTGTGGCTTGCAGTCTTGCATGCTGATATCGAGATGGGTCCTTCTCCGCAGGGGAGCGGCTGGCGCACCAGCAGGCGTGGTAGCAGATGAGTTCTTCTTCGACCGTTTTGGAAGAGGCGCGCTGTCGGCGTAGGAGTCGGTACCAGAGTCGTCAACTACCAAGTCCCAGCTACGTCGGTTCCTCTTTTTAGCTGCCGACTTATCATCCAAATCATCAGCCGGCCAGTAGAAGACATCTTCGGCATCTGTGCGCTGGTCAGTAAATGTTGATGGTACCATTGGATGCTCGATCCACAAACCGATGTCGCCAGTCTCGTACTCCTCTTCCTTCTTGGTAAGGTCGTAGATCTGCGACAGTAGCCTCTGGCGCTCCTGCTGTACTTTGCCTTCCGGCTCCCTCATGTCGTCGAAAATGCTAGGTGGAGCAAGTTCTTTGAGAAACTCGGTCCAGCCTTTTATCACATGAGTCTGATGAGGTTCAACGCAGCCCTTGTTAAACTTCTTGAGATCTTCTGGTGTTGGTCTGAGTCTCAGGAGATGAACACATAAGCTGATGCGTTCTAAGTTTTGTCAGTCAACGATCGTGCTGTGTGAATATCGGCAAGGCTTACCATCGCGCTTGATATGGTCGGGTTCGATAAAGCGACATAGTTTGGTGTCGGGCCACCAGCCCGGAATGCATCCAGGAGGAGGATCAAGACCCTCGCGCTCACGCTTCTTCTTGTGGTAAGGGAAGAATGCCTGCTTTTTGGGGCATATCCCCTTGATCCAGGCTTTGGCGATGCGCTTGACTGCTAGCTGTTGCATGGTTTGGAATTTGTCGATGAGAAACTGCTCGACTTTCTCACTTTCACAGATCATCAGACTTTGGAAGCGACCGCCGCTGGAACCACCCGAGTGTGATCTCGCAAACGTGCTGCCGTGTGCTAGTTCCTTGTCGTCAAAGTCGCTTTGCCATCCGTTGGACACGCCACATGAGAGAGCCGAGATGGGTCGCGACAAGTCCAACAGGCTTCCTGTCGGCGGCGATCCAGTCATGCGATTGTCGTCATCATCGAGGACACCGTTCTGGAAAGCAACGTCTCCAAAGTTGTGACGATAGATCAAATCGCGGCCTGCGAGTCGTGGTCAGAACGTGTCGGCTGTGTTGAAGCGGAACTAACATACCAAGATAGCACTCGCCGTTTCTTGCCTTAAGCATGGATTCTTTGTGCGCGATGCGCAGTTGTTCTTCCGCATCACGCTTGAAAATGCCGTTCGTACAGCGTGAGACTTGATCTGTTGTGTGGGTGGAGATGTCACCATCATCATGCAAAGCCATTACGAAGTAAGCTTGGACTTGCTTTCCTCCGCGGCGTTGGATAGCCTGCTTGATGCTCAGGTCGAGGTGCTGTTGGGCGCCGATGTCAGTGCGTATGCTTTTCGACGGCATGGACAGTCGATACTTACACTGCTGTGTCCATCTGGCGAGACGCTCATCAAACCAAAATCGCATCTTGATTCCTCGCCGACCACTCCGGCGGTGCTCTGCATTCTGCGACGACACTGAGAAGAGTTCTTGACCATCGGAGATAAATCCGGCACGGATGTTGTGGTTTGAAAGGGTGGGCAGCGTGGAATAAAGATTTTAGATCCTATTTCCACCCAATCGTCAGATAAATGTTCGCAGGTAAGCTTGGTGATAACACAGTATACTTACTGATCAAGACTGATCAAGTTGAGTCTCGGTGAATCGTTGGCGAGATTCTAACCGCAAGACCAGACGGAGACAGTTGATCGATAAAGCGTGCTGACTCGATGTCGGGCGTACAGGGCGGGAGCCGAATGCATGGAAGATCCCAGGACAAACTGCTCATGTGACAGCGGCGGAAGTTGGCGCGGGTCAGTGGAATGCTAGCTACTGGGCTGAGCAGTGAGCATGCAGCGTCGAATTGTAAGCCACTGAGATGAATGTGGTCACGCCACACGCACAAGGCTATGGACTTGAAGACAGATATGGGATTGTGATTGGTTTGGAGCGTAACAGTAGGAGGGCAGAGTACTGGGATTGCTTGATGGGACGAATCGACAAGATGACTTGACAGGATGGAGGGCAGAACGGTGCAGAGGGTTCGAAAGAGCGGAGGATTGCAGGCCATAAATGAACAAATCACCCAAGCGAGCGTGGCAAGCTTCATCTCTTGCACTCTCGTAGCAGAGCTGTCAAGGCCCATCAGTCTGGGTCTGGGTGGGAAACAGTGCGTGTGGCCTTTACAGAAGAGCTCACGTACAGCGCATTAGTCCAGGACAATACCTGGCTGTCGGGACCGTGGATGAGGGTCTCTTGCACACATCGGTCAAGGGTCTGCTTGACATGACAGCGCATCTCAAGTGACACAGCCGCACCGTTTGCAGAGTCCCGAGTACTGGGGTGTGTACGTTGAGCGCCTGCGTGCAATCACTGGATGTAGTATAATTCTTGGTGACATGTTCTGGAATGGCCGTGACACTAAGTAGATGTGGTAGTTGCACAGTACGATAGCGTGGTTCGGTAAACAGTAGTCGTCTGTTCGGGAAGCATCGAGCAGACGATACGAATCCGACTGTGCTGGATATGGATAGATGCTCGGCCTGAAAAGCAAGTCTAGTGTAGAAAAGGGAGTAAGCAGTACGTGCAAATGGCCTAGGAGGAACGCTTGCAGGCTGACCCATGCTGACTAGTAGATGTGTGCGTGCCAGGTGCATGGGAGCGTTGTTGACTGACAGGGAATAAGGGAGGCGGGCCCACGAGGGGAAGTGAGAATACGTTACGGACCGGACGCCCGCTCTCATCCTCTGATATATACCGAGACTCGGCGTTGAATACCGTGAGGCCTGAGGATCGTGGAGCGTTGAAAGCCAGCGGTAGGCTGCAGTCGTTGAAGTGGTAGGGTGGAGATTGCCGTGACCAGTGCCGTCGAATGTTCCTTTTGTTCGGTCGAGCCGTGTTTCATTCTTAGTTTGACGTATGCCATCAATCCTCGAATTGAAGAGGCGTTTTGTTTTCAGTCGATGGGTATGGCCTTCTGATTCGATCATGACCCGACAGCAACGTACCGCAAAGCACTGCACACGATCAAAGTGAAGGTGTGGACATGCAAGCGAGGACAAGGGGAGCAGCAGGAGGCGGCATGGGGATGAATCGGGGAGTCGGAAGATCTTCACACGGCTGCTGGCCCGGTCCCCCGATGTAACTTTTGTAATTCATCCGATTTCCACGACTCCGATCACACACTTCCGATCTCATAGGAAACCCGGTCCCATCGCTACATCTGACGATATACATACCTACTACTGTGCAGTATGCAGCTCCCCTTGACTGGAATGAATGGTACCGTAGTGTACCACGGCCCACGGAACTGACCGGTCCGTTAGTCGGTCGAGACTCGAGAGACGGGTGTTTCCTAGCACTAGCACTGGATACCTGGTCTAGCACTACTCGGCATCAATCGTTGCTGCATTAGTAGTACCCGGCCAGGAAAGTGGACGAGATACGATACTGTACTGTACGATGCTCGCCCACTTGGTCAAGTCGGTAAGATAATCGACCCCATCGATCGAACAATCGTGCATCAACTTCTCTAAGCAATGCCCTTCGAATTCCGCCTACACGGCAAAGAGTCGAGCACACGTTGCATACCGCATGACAACAACGGTCGAAGTTGTGCTGGCCACGGCAGCCATCCCACTCTCATCCCACTCTCATCAATCGCAATCCCACTCTTCGAAAATCCCCCCACACACATGGGCGGCCACATGTATTCAACATGCTGGATCAACGCGCACGAAAATTGACGTCTGCTACTGCGCTGCATGAGCGTTTCGCGATCTCATCTCATCAGAACGCATGGCCCGGGAAGTCGGTTGCGGAGAGTTGGTTGACGTGCCAATCATGGTTCTGCTAGCCCGACTACCTCAATAAGAGTCGAGCATTGGAGAGTGGGTTCAAGTCTTCGATGCCATGAGGCGTACCACATGACGATGGTATCGACGAGGAGCAGAAGCCTAGGCGAGATGCGTTGTTGCGCTGGAGAAATGACCCATTAATTGTACCGAAGGTGCGGCTTCACAGCGGGATATACACAGTGCTTCTCACGATTTGAAACGCACCTCACTTCTTGTAGACAGGCTGTAGCATGTGCCTGCTACATACACATCACCGGTGTCGGAAGTTCGTACTGTCCTTGAGCCCCTCAGGGAGATGTCAGCCCTCGATTCAGGAGGTTGAAACGTGCGGCTCAAACTATGCCATCGCCAGAAGCCGATGGCTGTCGTAATCCGGTAGTCGTAGATCGTTCTATTATTGAAGGACTTGAAACGAACCGAAGGCCTCATCCCACCCTTTCCAATGCACACCGATCCAGAAAGTGGAGTCCAGAGGCTGAAGACAGCCGTGGATTCTCACACCAAATCCGGCACTCGGTAATTAGTTAAGCAACTCGCCCTCGTGGCTCTCATCAATGCACAACGTACATGCCATGCATATACATCCCACACATCACCCCCACGACTCTCCAGGAAATGGCAGGTCCAAGAATCGAATGAAGCCCCGAGAGCCCAAAGGAAGAATCCCCGCCCCTCTAAATCCACCAACGCCTGCATGCCTGGGCCTATGGAACCTGCATGAATCTGCATGCCGGCAATGCTGCAAAGGCATGAATACCATGTCCAACGCCCGGGGAGCACAACACTAGACCAGGTACATCGACGCCTAACCTCCTCACTACCTACCGAGTACATGCCGGACGATGCGGAAGTGCTTCCCCCCATCTGCAAGACCGCACCTGCAGCCCATGTAGATTGGCTCTACCAGACTTCCAACATTCAACTACACGCCATCATCGCATAATTTCGCATCCCATCCGTTTGGACGATTCCTTTTTACCGCAGTCGGGACTCCAGGAGCCAGAGCCAGACTGGCCGATCATCAATTCCGGGGAGCCGGAGCAGCGAGGCCAGAGTACCAGTGCCGTACTGTTGTCTCCCATGCTCGTAGTAGCGGAGCCGTTATTTCATCATCCTCGCAGAAGCTAACAACAGAATCCGTGGGAGGGCCTATCAGAAATCAATCCGGTAAGCAACTACCGATCAATAGACCAAAAAACGGGGTCGATATCCTTGACTGTCACCTTTTTTGGTCCTCTTGCTTCTTCACCCATCCTCAGGATCTTCTGCTTCTGCCTCGCTTCTCCCTTTCTTTCTCCCGCCCTGCTCCGCTCCGCCTCCGGCCGCGTACACGCTGTAATACATGTCTTTTACACAGACATACAGACAGTGCAGCAGCAACAGCAGTATCAGCAGCAGCCCAAGCACCACTGTAGCAGCAGCAGCAGCAGCAGACCAGAGACCAAAAACCCATCCACGCGTGACTCGGTAGCCGGATGCCGAAGGCGAGTAGGCGCCCTCTCCTCTCACACGATATGCGCGCGCGTAGTCATGCGGCGGTCATGTCATACATTTGCGTCCCTTTTTGGAAGAATGATAGGAAGAGGTCGACCGAACGAGCGCGTTGTCGGTAGTGGCGCTAGAACGGCCTGCAGGGACCCAGAATAGTTGCACCACAACGACCAACCGACAGATCAAGTACCACTCGAATGCCCTGAATGCCCTGAGTGTCACGGAAATCCTGCCCGAATACTGGTCAGAGGATAGCCGTTGGGGAGAGTGCCACGTTACACAGCAACGCACCGCCTGTTCCCTGCCCTTCCCTTCCCTTGCCGCCCACTCACGGCAGGAACGCAAGAAGCATGACATGTTTTTGTACCTGCCATAACCTCACCTACTGTACCTCAAAAAGAGTGGGTGTGCACGCGTCCATGCATGCAAGCCGAGTCGGGCGCAGGTGACCAGCAGCAGCAGCAGCAGTGATCCGGAAACGGCTGCTCCCCCTCCCACTCCCACCCCCTTCCCATGTTCCCTCCCTCCCTCTCTACATGTCGTCTCGTTATTACGTGCATGTACTTGAAGTATGGTACGAGTGGGAGGGTGAGGCGGGTAGCGGTGCGGGCGGATGACACAACGTGGGCGTGGAAAGGCGCCGCGCAGGATGTTTTGATCATGATGATCTTCTTTTTTTTTGTCCATGGAATGGTCGATTGCAATTTTGTTAGGGTAGGTTTTCTCGTGGGAGTCTCGGGCATGTGCTGTCATCTTGACTAGTAGTCAGTGAGTCGGTGTCACTTAAATGGATGCGTGCAGGTGGGAGTGGGAACAGAGATGGAAGGAAGGGGTTTGTCGTGTCCAATTGTTTGCTAGAAAGAACTTGTGAGAATGTAATACACTTTTTGTCTCTTCCTCTTGCTTTCTTTTCTTATTTCACAGGTTACATTGTTTTCTCTTTTCGTGGCAAGCTACAAAGACAACAGCAAAACAATCATCAATTTAGTAACGCCAGCGCGAAAAAAGGCCGCGACTGCGACGTCGGTCGGCATTGGCAGCAAGCACATCAAAATCCCAGGTCCGGTAGCGACATGGTTTCACAACATCTCCACCGAACCCAGCAGGCCGGATTCGCGAACGAGCTCGTAAAACAGACCCTTGGACTTGACGAGGGCCTGGGGAGTATCGAATTCCTTGACCTCTCCCTTGTCGAGTACGACAATACGGTCGCTGTCGAGGATCGTATTGATACGGTGCGCAACTATGGGGGGCATGTATTAGTAACAGATCATTTCGCCGCTCATGGTCACGGGTAATGTATGGGGGGTGGGGGTGAGGGTTTTGCGGCACACTCACTTGTGATGATCGTACGATCCTTGAACATGTTGCTTCTCAGAGTCGTCTGCAGCATGGCATCGGTTTCCACGTCTACTGCGGCTGTTGCTTCGTCGAGGACCAGGATGTTGCTTGGGGTCAAGAGGGCGCGGGCGAGGGAAATGAGTTGGCGTTGGCCTGAAGACAGGTTTGAGCCGCCCTCGTTGATGTGCGCGTCGAGTTGTCCTGCCATGGAAGAGACGTGTTCGCGGAGCCGGGCGTGGTCGAGCACGCTCCATAGTTCTGTGTCATCGTGAACGTGGCCAGGATCAAGGTTGTCACGCACTGTGCCCTCGAAGAGAGCCGCATCTTGTGGAATGATGGCGAGTCGCCTTCTGAGGTCCAAAAGACCCATCGAGCTTGTGCTCAGACCATCGATGGTGACATCGCCAGAAGATGGCTCAATCAAACGGAAGAGAGCGAGTGTGAGCGAACTCTTACCAGCGCCTGTCCGGCCAACGACACCAATCTTTTCGTGACTCTTGATGTCCAAGCTGATGTTCTTCAACACTAGGTCGAGGCCCTCACGATACCTAGTGCTGTATCCGTTGAAGCTGACGGCGCCCTTTGGCGGCCAAGAGACGGGCGGCCTGTGCTTGGAGATGATCTCAGGAGCTTCACTGGGTAAGCGGGCGTACTCGAGAACGCGCTCGACGGATACGATGTTCGTTTCGACTTCGACTGTCTGCCTCACGACCCAGTTGAGAGACTGCGTAATCTGCAGGGCATAGCTCATGGCCAGACCGACAGTGCCAGCGCTAAGACCACTGCCGCCCGAAACCGAGATAATAGCGAAACCAGCGGCTGCCAGGATGATGACAGAGCCAAGGAACTCCAGTCGCACAGCCAGCCATCTGTTTGCGTTGATCGAAGGGAAGTATGCCCTCAAGTTAGCATCTACCCTCCACTCGTTCTCCAGCGAGAAACGCTTCTGTTGCTGGTAAGCGCGGATGGTGCTGATCCCACTCAAAGATTCCTGGAAGTGGGCGTAGATGGGACTGCGGCTGACACTGTCCAGACGCTTGAGCTCGCGGGATGTGCGGAGATAGTAGCGCTGGATCCAAAGGTAAAGTGCACCCAAGGGGAAGATCAAGGCGACGAAGACTGGCGTAGAGAACGAAATGACGACCAATGTGAAGATCGCTCGTGCTCCGTTGGCGAACAGCATGTTGAATGTGCGCGCCAGCACTTCGTCGATGCGGTAGATGTCGCTGGAGAAGCGGTTGAGGATGCGACCGCTTGGCGTCGTCTCAAAGAAGCTCATTGGACTTCGGAAGATGGCGTACGCCATCCTCTCGTGTAGCTTACGTGAAGCCTCAATCGAGCAGAAGATCCACAAGATGAGAGTTTGCAAGACGACGAGTGCTGCGTTGCCGATTCCAAAGGCGAAGTAGATGCCAATGTACTTGCCCACGTGAGGGTTGCCGCCATAACGAGAGTTTTCTTCTGCCCAACTCTTGAGCCAGAAGCTCCCACCAATCTGTGCTGCTTGCGCTCCCAACAGCATAAGCAGGTACACAGCAACGGCAGAAAGGTTGCTCGTTCTAGCATACTCCATGTAGACGTCCCACTTGACCTTGCCTTGCTCGGATCCCTCCTTGGCCTGCTTCGATTTGAGGGCGCCCTTGTTCTCTTCTTCGTCGGTCACTTTTCCACGAGGTCCACGGAATGAAGCAGTGCTTGCTCTGCGCAGAGTCATGTCGCTTGTTTTTCTCAGAGGCGGGCCACGACCAGACGCTTTGATGGGCGCCAGCTCGGTCATACCCTCTTGAGCCTCCTCAATCTCCTCAGGGTCATCCGGATCTTCAGCACCGTACATGGTATCGGCGTCGGAGCGACCATCAGATTGCGAGCGTTGGCTGTCGTCTTGTGAGTCGTCGTTGTTGGCTGTCTTGATCAGTTGAGCAATCTCGCCTTTCATGGCCAGGAGTTGCTCGTAAGTACCGCGCTCGATGACCTTGCCGTCGCGCAGAAGTACGACATAGTGAGCTTCCATGAGTACAGGGATGGAGTTGGTTGCCAGGATCCTGGTCTTGCCTGAGAGAAGACCCTTAGGTCCGAGTACATTGTCGATCAAGTGACGTCCAACGTGTTGATCCACAGCGCTCAACACATCGTCCAAGAGGTAAATGTCAGCACGTGCGTACACAGCTCTGGCGAGCGTGAGGCGTGCCTTTTGACCACCAGACAGACTGATACCGCGCTCGCCCACCTCGGTCTGATCGCCGTCGGGCAGACTGGCAAAGTCTTCCCGCAGTGCGCATGCCTTTACGGTGCGCTCATAGAACGCTGGATCCCATCGATAGCCGAAGACGATGTTCTCGCGAACGCTAGCGTTCATGACCCACGGGCTTTGAGCGACGTAGGCAGTCTTGCCACGCATGACTACCTCGCCCTTGATCTTGTAGAGATCACCGAGCATAGTGCCGAGGAAGCTGCTCTTTCCAGCACCAACGCGACCAACAACACAAGAAAGTTCACCCTTGTGAGCTGTGAAATTGATGTCGGTCAGTACGTTGCGGTCGCCGTCTCTGTCCCAGGTGAAAGTAGCATCGCGAATGCGGACAGACTCTTCGCCCGCTTCTACGGGGTCGCTTTGTAGGACGGCATCGGGTTGCAGCTCCTCAGCCGTGAAGAAGTTCTGAAGTCTGCCGACGGCAACGGATGCCTCGATGATAGCCGTGATGACCATGGGAAGAACGGCAAGAGGGAACGTCAGCAAGTTGAAAAGTGTCAGGGCAGGGAAGACGATATCGGTGCTGAGAGGCTTGTCCTGGGTAGCAACGAAAACCGCAAAGGTGCTGCAGCTGACAAAGAATGGAGTGGTGCTCCAAGTAAAGTTAGCAACAGCTGTGACAGCACCAATCTTGCGCAAAGTGTGCAGCTCTTGGTCATTACGGATCACGTTCAGCTTGTTCATGAAGGCGGTAGTCCATGCATAGAGCTTGATGGACTTGATGTTGTTCAAAATCTCAGTCATGAGGCGGGTACGAGCGTCCTTGTTCTTCATCTGCTTCTTTTGCAGAGTCTTTGAGATGCGCGCAATGAAGCCATTAATGGGGATCATAGCCAACATGGCGGCAACACCAGCGAACATGGAGACACCGACAAGCTGGTACAGCGAGATCATGCAAAGGGTGATCTGAAAAGGTGCGCTCCAAAGCTGCTGGCCATATTGGGTCAGATCCTGGAGACGCTGCGTATCAACGGCCATGTAATTGACGATGTCGCCGGTACTTTTGCTCGCACGGCCTTCATTGCTGAGACGCATGCTCTTGCCGTAGATTGTGGCGGTCAGTGCAGACTTGACACGCATGCCGGTCTCGAAAGCACGCTGGAAATACTGATGAAGGAATGCAGTCTGACCAACACTGACTGCGAACATGGCAAGTGCGATCGCAGCACCCTTGGCTGGTGGCTGGGGCTCGCGACCCTCTCGGTATGAGTCCACGAACGTAATGAGAAGTCGCAGCAGTTGAGGCTGAACGAACGCAAGGCAGTCGGATCCGGTCTTGATAACAGCGCCGCGGAAGTATGGGCCGCCAAATGAACGGAACAAAGCAATCCACAGGTTTGGCTTTTTCTTTTCGAGCTCGATGGCCCACGATTCTTCGAAAGTTCCAGCAGTCGCTCTAGTAGTATCCCGCTTCCGCAGGTTCCAGAGGTCGTCCTGTGTCAAAAATTCCTTGTAACCGTACTTCATCATAGGCGTCATCCAAGAGAATGTAAGGATGGAGAATAGGTCTGCATACTCGATCGGGCATTCGTCTTCGTCTCCCAGAGCATCATAGTCGGAAACTCGCTTGGGAACAAGCCATTCAAGGACGAGTTCCAGAGCAGCTAGACCGACGTTGGCCGTGAAGACTGCGAAGTACGGCGTGCTTGTCTTGAACATCTCCTGCGCGACGAAGCTCCGTAGCTTGACACCGTACACCACAAGTAAGAAAAGCCAGTACAGCAGAACCACGCCATTGGCGTTCCGCGATCGCCAATGTTCCACATATTGGACGAAGAAGATCACACCCAGACTGACAATGTTCAAAATCGTAGTCCAAAAACGGATATCCTTGAACCAGACTTGCGGGAATCGTTCAATTTGTAGAGCAGCCTGCGCGGCAGTCGTCGCAACGAGTGCAACGATCACGACCAATTTGGCGTAAAAGTGCCAGTTTTTCTTGACCGGCTGCGGAGCACACTTCTTATAGAGATACCACAATGCTCCCAGTCCTCCCAGAATACCCCAGACAGAGACGGCAGCAATCCAGACATCGAGGAAGCACGGCGTGAAATCCCATCGGTATGGGCTCAGAGGCCCCCATCCTTCCTCATTGCCGCATAGCGGCTGTGGTGTCTCGGCGCTGGCGGCGAGGTATGAGGCGAAGTAGTCGGGAGTGATGGGGGCTTGGAGGACGATTTGTTGTACCATGAAAGCGGTGGGAGGTGGAGAGAGGGCTTCTCTCGAAGCGTAGGCGAGGGTAGGTGGTAATAGGTCAGGCGTATCGATTCAACGAGGTCGAAGTCGGTAGCGAAAGTCGCGTGCTCGATGGGGCTACGGCAGCATCGGATAGGGTGTGTTGCAATGAAGTAGGTCCAGAGCACGCGGACGGAGGGTAGGTGGTGAGGATGGAGGAGAGTAGGTAAGATGTGCGGTGTGATGTACCCGGACAGGTCTGCAGGAAGGCAAAAGAGCATGCAGCGTCAAAGGCCGCCAGAGATGTACAATGCGCTTACTAACGAGCCACGGCAAAACGTGCCGCTTATCACGAACGTCACCAGCCGCAAACCTTGTCGATGCTTGGCCCTCGGTACAATCCACGAGTAAAGAACCGAGACATTATCTAGTCTGTATCTTCTCGGATGTTGTAGATAAATTCAATTGTAGATGTTCAATAATAGCTATATGCCCACGCGGTTCACACGTTCTAGAGCTACCGCCGACCCATGCACGAACAACACATTCGCCATGTACTCCGCATCCGAGGCGCTCCACCAAAGCTTCTATAGGTATCCTTGTGTTGTTCCATCGTCCAATGAGAGCATGACTGATCTGGGTGACCAAACCCAAGCATACGGTATACAGCAAACATGCTCGCCTGAGCAGCCCTAGCATTCGGTTTTGAATCCTTGAAATCAGCGGAGAGGATACTGAGTACCTCAATATCGCAACCGAGCGTGGCGAATGCGCTGAGGCAGTCACGAAGTCTCGTCTGAGCATAATCTTAACATGTTCTCTGAACCATACAATATTTACATAGCAAAGCAGGTTCCCTAACGCCTTAGTGTAACGTGGGCACCGATGGCAGCAGCTTGCGATCAAGCGCAATTGCTCTACCGGGGTGCGCACTTGGGCTGCCAAGGGGTGTACTTGTTCTTGACGCTGCTCGGTGTTAGTAATTGACAACATGCCTTCGTAGCAATCTTTGGCGGATTGGCATCCCACATACGTGCTGTAGGGCTTGTAGGCGCTCCTCGATGCTGTGAGGACGGGCCTGTGCTCCTTGGGCTCCCAAGGCCTGACGCCGGCGTTCAGAAGCTTGTCCTCGACAGGCGACTTGTCGACCATGTAGGACATCCAGGCGTGCCTTGAGGTGGATTAGACATTGTCCAGTGTAGGGTTCTCAACGCGAAACATACCACCCAGGCTCGATCTGCGATCTGTTCGAGTATTGTCAGCTACTGTTTCCGATCTTGTGATATTACCCAACACTTACGGCTCATATTCAGCCTCCTTGTAGTCGACCCATCTTGTGCGAACTGTCCACGGCTTAGCTCCTGGCATGAAATTGGCCGAGTATTTTGAACATACGCGGCAGCTCCTCCTCCATGTTCTCAAAGTACTTGTTGCCGAATCTGTCTATGCCGACCAAGGTACCGCGCTTGGTGTCACCTGTACACGCTCTCAGTCTCCATGCTGCTAGTCCAGCCTTTTAACATTCCGTACCGATGTTCTGCGTCGAGGAGTCCAGTATTAGTAAAGGTAGCATCGCGGGCAGATCGTTGTTATGGTGGGCGTACCTGCATCTGATGGCCGAAGTCCTGGGAGGTGTTAGCTAGGTCCAGTGAACTCGTTCGCGCGGATGCCTTGACGAACCTTCAGGCCAATGCTGCGCAAGTTGCGCAAGGTACGCAGGATAGTCGACATGGTTTCGGGTGGTGCTGTGCTCGAGCAATGGATAGCAGAGTCTCGTCGTCGCCCTGGTGTGTCGCAGTCGAAGCGCGAGGCCGGGGAAAGCGCGGAAGTCGCTCGCTGAGAGGCGCTTGGCGAACTCCTTTGAAGAGGCAGCAAGACGAGGAATATCAAGATATATACTCATTCACATCCATCAGATGATTGTAAGACGCGTCTTGCCTTGCTTGAGGCAGATATCTTCATCATCTGGCAATGCCCGACGCCAGATAGTAAAATATGGCCGCGTCCAACGGCGGTACTCGAGTACGTCGGCCGCCGGGCCAACAGCTTCAGTATCATCATCCGCAGCTCCTATAGCGAGCATCACGAGCGAATTGGACCGGTTGTCTCCACGCTTCGATGTGCCTGCAGAGTCGATCGAAATCCTGAGAACTCCTGCCGAGTTCTACAGTGCGTTGAAGTCCAAGATCCTGAACGCTAAGCGAAGGATATACCTTTCAACCCTTTACGTCGGCAAGAGTGAACATGAGTTGGTGGGTTTTCTTCAGGTTTTTACCAAGATCAGCCAATGCATACTAACTCAAAACTAGATTGCCACTATCCACGATGCACTCAAGGCAAACCCCGACCTCAAGGTCTCCATCTCAACCGATGCTCTTCGTGGAACGAGAGAAGCACCAGACCCATCGAGTGCCAGTCTCCTCGCGTCTCTCATTCGGGATTTCGGCACAGACAGAGTCGAGATTTGCATGTACCATACTCCCAATCTCACTGGCATCCGCAAGGCCGTCTTGCCCAAGCGGATCAACGAGGGCTGGGGTCTGCAGCACATGAAGCTTTACGGAATGGACGACGAGATCATCATGTCCGGAGCCAATTTGTCAGACGACTACTTCACGAATCGTCAAGACCGATACCACGTGTTGAAGTCTAGATCGGTCACCGACTACTTCGCGAGAGTCTACCGCGCTGTGGCCGACCTCAGCTACCGTGTCGTAGTCGACGACAGCACGCCCAGTGGTTTCAGACTGGACTGGCCAACGACTAACATTCAACCTGAGCCGCTGAAAAATTCCAAGGCCTACATCGAATCAGCGACCAAGTCTCTTGCACCGCTCCTCAGACCATCGGCATCACCATCGACCGGAGAGAAAGAAGGCGACACTGCCGTATACCCGGTTCTCCAATTGACACCACTCCTCAAACCAGACACATCAACCGAACTTCCCGCCCTGACCGGTATCCTGCGTAAACTCGGCACGCCCGAGTTTGCCGGCTCCAAATGGACTTTCACCGCCGGCTACTTCAACATGACGCCCGAGGTGCGGAACTTACTCTTGCAATCCAACGCAGTCTCCGGCACTGTTGTCGCCGCCTCGCCCTGGGCCAACGGCTTCTACGGCAGTAAAGGCGTGAGTGGCATGCTACCCGCAGCCTACACCTACCTGGCTCGCGGCTTCCTCGACGCTGTCTCGCGCAAGGGCTGCTCCGACCAGATCAGCGTGAAAGAGTGGCGCAAGGGCACCGTCAACACACCCGGCGGCTGGACCTACCACGCCAAAGGTATTTGGGTGACGCTTCCCAACGAAAATGACCCTAGCATCTGTCTGATCGGCAGCTCAAATTATACCAGCCGTAGCTATTCGCTCGATATCGAAGCCAATACGCTGATTGTCACGCGGAACCCTGATTTGCAGCGTCGTTTGGGCGAGGAGGAGATGTGGTTGCAGGATCATGCCAGTCCAATGACCAGAGATGACTATGCGAAGACAGAGCGCAGGGTCGGCTTGCATGTCAGGATCGCCATGTGGATCGTGAAGGCCGTCGGGGGCGCGTTGTAGTGATTGAACAAGAAGGAGAGCGAGTTGAACTCATCCGAAGAGATGACTGTAAGATAGACGTTCAAAGCATACCGTATTTGTACATCGTTCCAGCCCTTGTGCCACACTGGCAACACAGTCGACTTTCACATTCAAGGGCTTGGAATCACTCGGATATTTGGGATATTCTGTCAGCAGTGTGCTCTTTGTTCGAAACCTCGATGCTTCGAACGTTGGCGGGACGATTGTATTCGGGTGAGCAGGTTTTCGACCATCTTTGGACTGGGGCTGTCGAGCAACGTAAGTTAGGTCACGAATGAGAAAACATGTATCGATCGGCCGAGTTCATTCAACATACACTACTTCACCGCACTGTACCACAACGCTTCGCGCTACAATCCACAGTGAGCCAATAGCTCACGAGACGACAAGACAGTACACAATGGAGAATAATGTCACCTGGTCGTTGAAAGGAGGATCATATTCCTAGGAGAAGATTGCGTCCCAAGGGTTAGGGTTGGGGTACAGAAGTCGGGGCAATCATTCGTCCGACTCGGCATAAGGGAACATTCTTCCTCGACGACAAAGACATCGAAATGCACCATGCCGTCGTTGGAACTACTAGTGACTTGGTGTCATCAAGTCAAGGTGGCTATTGTATCCCTCCGAGCAGAGCTGTCTCTCGCTATAGTCGGGCATACCGAAGTCACCATAACGATGTCAAATCGGCACAACTACTGTCGAGGATGACCGTCTTGCAAGTGAGGACGAGATCACGTTTCTGACGGTAAGTAGGTATAAGAGTGTCTTACCTCACCGGCGTTTCCCTTTATACCCACGACGACAAATCCGCCAACATCCGCCAACCATCGAAACATCTTGATTGTTCAAAACCGAGTCAACAGTCATCTCAGCACGCACTGTACTAATCACCTCGGCACCACGATGGTCCGTCGCCTTCTCATCACAGGCGCCACTGGCAAGCAAGGCGGTGCCCTTATCTCTGCCATCAACTCCAACTCCTCAATACCCAACAATCCATCTTTCGAAATCTATGCCATAACCCGCAATGCGACCAGCCCATCAGCGAAACGCCTCGCTGCTATGCCAAACGTCACAGTAATTCAAGCGAATCTGTCGAACCCAATCTCCCTCTTCGCACAACTGCCCACTCCAATCTGGGGTCTCTTCGCCGTTCCGATGATGACCGCAGGGCACGTCAAAGAAGAGCTACATGGCAAAGCTCTCACAGCCGCCGCAGTAGCCGCTGGCGTTCAACACATTGTCTTCACCTCCACCGACCGCGGCGGACAAATCGCGAGCGAAGGAAACCCAACCAGCGTCCCACACTTTGCCAGCAAGTTCCGCATCGAAGAAGACATCAAAGCTACTGCTGCTGCGACCGCTTCCAAGAAGGACGGCACCTCGCTGACCTACACTTTCCTCCGTCCCGTGGCTTTCTTCGAGAACTTGTCCAACGACTTTTTCGGCCGCTGCTTCCCTGCCATGTGGCGTCTGAACGGCGCCGACAAACCCATGCAGTTCATCGCGACATCAGACATAGGACGCATCGCTGCCGCAGCTTTTGCCGCTCATGATAGTCCAGAGTACAAGAACAAAGCGATCTCGCTGGCGGGCGACAGTCTGAGCTTGAACGAGGCGTCTAGGATCTTCCGCGAAGAGACCGGACTGCATGGCGGATTGGCCGAGACTTATGCGTGGTTGGGCGGTGCTATTCGCTTTGCGGTGGCGGATCTGAGAGCCATGTTCAAGTGGATTGATCAGAAGGGGTTCGGCGTCGATTTGTCGGATTTAAGGCAGAGGTATCCGCATTTGAAGGATTTCAGGGCCTGGGTTAGAGAGGAGAGCGCTTGGAGGAAGTAGAAGATGGAGAGTCGGGATTCGATGATGGAAAAGCACCGAGTGGATTGTGCAAATACTAAGTAGACGAATCAACCGTGATACTCGCCTTGGTCGAGTCGAGTACCATCGTGGCTTATGACAGATAGCTCGAATCGGATTTTGTGACTCGGAACTCGATTACTTGTTTGGCTGAAGGTGGCTGAGGCAATTTTGGGTGACGTTCCCACCGTGAAGTCGGATTAACATTAGGCAGTGAAGGTTGAAGATTGAAGGTTTCAGGTTGCGGACGGGCCCGAAGTTTATTAAGGTGGTTGGCGGGCGGGCTGTTGCCGGATTCGGCGATTCGGTCACAGACAGCTGCTTGCATTAACAAAGACGAGCGTCGCGTGTTTTGAGACTGGCCTTCCACGCCCACCAGGCGTCAACTTCCATCCTGGCCACGACACACATATACACATGACGACTGGCATCGCACTGAGCCCCGGCGACGACCATGCAGCCAACTTCGGGCACGCCAGGCCGTGGCCGCGGTCGCGGTAGACCATCAAATACCTTTGGAACCTCCAACAACGCGCGAGGCCGAGGCTCTGCGACCGCATCGACTCGGAGCCAGTCTACACCTACATCGCGAACAACATTTGGACAACCAACCCGGGGCAATGCGCATGCAGCTGCGCGAGGATCAATGGCAAATGGCGCCAGCAAACAGCCATCGCGAGGCGGGCGAGGCGCATTCGGAAGCACGTCTCAGACCCAAGGCAGCTGGCAGCAACGATTCGACAAGGTATGTTGGGCCCCGACATGCGTCTACTGACGAAGGGCATCATAGTGACTTCGTCCCTTTCTCCCCTATAGCTCGAGATCAACCGGAAACGCGAGCGCGCCGACGCAATTGCCAATGGAATCATCGCCGACCCGGACAGACCGAGAGCGCTTTCACAGGCCTTGACGCCGACCGCAACGTGTACGGACATGTGCCCGGAGTTCGAGCGGATGCAGCGTGGAACACAGAACGATGTATGGACAGAAGAGAAGGTGCGTACACACCCATAACTTGGCCTGCCGGCATTCCCTCTGACGCTGGGATAGGATACGAGCCAGCCTGGAGTCAGCACGAAAGATGCTCCAGCAGTGGAAGCGAAGATGGTGAAAAAGTTCAGGCGAGCAGCTGCAGGAATTGAGGAACAACTTCCGTCGGATCTGCGCAAACCGCATGTCCTCAGCCAGACATGTGACTATTTGTTCAACGACGTTGTTGCAAATGCGCCGGAACTGGGACGGGTCCATCATTTCGTCTGGGACCGGACAAGAGCTATCCGCAACGACTTCACGATTCTGCAAGTCTCGGCTCCGGAGGATCTCAGCCATGCCGTGGACTGTCTTGAGCGCATTGCCCGCTTCCACATCCTGTCCTTACACCAAATGGCTGGCGTCAAAGAGAAGGATTTCCAGTACGACTGGCAGCAAGATCGCGAGCAGCTGGACCGAACTTTGGTATCCTTGATGCAATACTACGACGACAGCAGAGGCAAGATACCTTTGCCCAACGAGTCTGAATTCCGCGCCTACCTAATTGTCTTCCAAATTCAGGACCCGGACATGGAAGACCGAGTTCAGAGCTGGCCACAGGATCTCCTAAAAAACCCACGGATTCGCAAAGCTATGAAGTTGTACGCTGCCGCCGGCACCACATCGAGTCTGCAAGGCCCTCTCCGACCAGCTGCAAAGCTTCCAATCGCGCAGCAGGACTGGCAGCGATTCTGGTGTCTTGTGGAGTCCGATGCGACATCATACCTCACCGCCTGCGTAGCAGAGATCAATTTCAACCTCATTCGACATGTGGCGCTGCAATCGTTAGCTAAATCAGTGAACCTGAGAGCTACCGCTGATTTCTCAGTGGACGAGTTGTGCGAGATCCTCGCATTCAACGATGGGTTCGAGGCCGAAGACTATCTCGCATGCTACAACATCACGTTCCAGGACAGAGACGAGGGCCGTTTCGCCGACATTTCCGCTCTTAAGAATCGGAAAACCCTGCCAGAGCCGAGTCCCGCGCCGCCAAAGCAGCTCAAAAGTGAGATGGTAGAATACAAGAGATTCGGCCGGACATTGCCTGCTGTGATCAGTGGGTTCACTGTCAAGATAGCCCAAGACAACGGCATGATCAACGAGGAGGAATTGACGGCCAGAGACGCGGAGATGGGAGATGAGGGAGCACACCATGACGAGGACGAGGATGCCATTAACGATGGCGAATCGCTTTTCATGCCGGAGACTGCAAAGACCAAGAGCCAGCCCTCTTCGTTCGGTGTCGATTTCGACAAGCCAACAACCTCGGTATTTGGACAGCCCACTGAACAACCAAAGACAAGCGCGTTCTCATTCGGCAAGCCGTCGGGAGACGTCTCTGGACCCACTTCAACTGGGTTTGGAGCACCTACAGCACCTGCGGCGACATTTGGAGCGGAGAAGTCCGCCCCCTTCAACTTTTTGGGCGGCGGCACCTCAAATGCAGCATCTACGAGTCCTAAACCGGCTCCATCGTTCAGCGGATTCTCGGGCTTTGGTCAGCCAACAACAACAAACGCTGCTCCGTCTAAGTCAACCTTTGGTGGTCCCAGCTTTGGCGAAAAATCACAGAAAGACACTGCAAGTCCAGCTTCTGCAGGTTTCAGTTTCACTAAAGAAACGAGCGCTGATGTTGAACAGCCTGAGTCAGACACTACGAGCTCTTTGTTTAGTCAGGTCAAGCCGGATTCAACAAGCTCTTTGTTCAGTCAGATCAAGCCAAGTTCTACGAGCTCCATCTTTGGTTCGCCTCAGCAGGACGCTACGAGCTCTCAATCTGCACCGCCCAAGCAGGAAGCAGCGAGCACTCTTTTCAGCCCTCAGACGAATGACACGAGCTCACCCTTCAGTCAGCCTCAGATGAACACCACAAGCTCTCCCTTTGGCCAGCCCAGCCAGCCCCAGCAAGCCACGGGACCTCCGAAGCCATTCCTTGAGGAAGGCACTGACTCTCCGCCGAATAGCTCGCCTACCAGTGGCAACTTCTCGTCAGCTTTCACTCCAGCTGCGCCCTCTGCAGAGAAGCCAACACCACCTTCGTTCTCGTTCACGGCGCCCACGCCGAAAGAGAGTGAGTTTCTCAAAGGCCCGGCTACGTCATTCGCTTCATTCGCGTCACATGCACCAAAAGATAGCGAGCCGTCCAAAGCGCCGGCCGCGTCGTTTGCGTCGTTCGGGAAGCCTGAGGAAGCTGCGCAAAAGACAAACCCGGCGCCAAGCTTTTCTGGCGGAACGTCAACAACAACCTCACCCGCGCCTCCAACCACCTCATTTACGCCGCCACCACCGAGTGCCAAACCCAAACAAACATCTCCACGCAGGAGCTTCGGCGCTGGCTCAGATCATTTCAACAAGCCAACACACCCCAGCCCGCTTGCTCAATCCTACACGGCCGCTAGCGACACGCCTAGTACGGCCGAATCCAGCCAAACATCTCAACCATCATTTACAAGCGCATCGCAAAGCAAGGCGGTGAATCACAAGCCGGCCGCCCCAGAGCTAAGCTTTGAGTCCATCATCAGCAACGTTGCCCGGACAATCACTTTGTCCTCCGATACAGGTCTCCTAGATCAATTCCTCGAGTTCTACATCGGCAAAGTCATCACTGACGTCCAGGAGGATCTTCACTTCAAACGACTCAACGCTCAAGCAGACGAGCACCGCACCACTGTGCTGTCACATCGCTTCTTCAAGCTTTGGAGAGATATTTGTCGGCGCAAAAGACTAGCGCGACAGGGTCGAGAGAAGAGAAAAAGAGCGCAACAACGCCTGTTGGAAAGTAAGAATCAGGCGGCATCGGAGACTGCAAGCATTGCAGGATCGGCATCTGTGTTAGGTAAAACTCATCGGGGGAGTGCCATGGGCTCAGGGATGAGCAGACAGGAAGAGGTAGACAAGATGTTCCAGCAATCGTTCAGCAGCGGGCGCTGGTCGAAGCTGGCAAAGAAGGACGAACAGGCCAAGGGTGGCAGTAAGCGGCCCACATCATCACAAAGCATGGACATGGACATGGACAGTCTGGCCAACTCTCCGGATGCTGGCCATAAACGACTGAAGAGCATGAGCCACGTCGACAACAGTGGGCGCGTCGCCAAACTTGCGCCGATGGGCCCACCGAGCAGCGGCTTGAAGCGCTCCTCCTTTAGAGAAGCTTTGCCCGACAACCCGCCTGTTGCTTCAACTACAAAGTCAAACTACTTCAGGCTCAAGGCTTTGGGCCGCGCGCATGTCTATGACTATGCGCCAACGTACCCGAGGAAACGCCAACATTCCGAAGTTACACACTCTCCAGCACCCTCGTCGCGCGCACAGCCGGAAGAGACATCTTCAGTGCACCGCGAGTCGCCACCGTCATCCAAATTGCGCCGCACTTCTAGGAGCTCGAGTGTGACTTCGCGTCACACGGCAGAAGAAACTGACGCGGTCATCGCACGCGCACGTGCTGCCAGAGAGTTGCTCAGGGATGGAGGTGCTGGGTTCTTCCAGCCGGAAAAGGACGCAAATGATCACCTGCGTCAGAGCACAGGATCTCAAGTCTTGTACGACTCGCCTTCCATGGAACGTGCGCGGATCGATGCCAGATGGCGAGCTTCGCAAGCCGGCACTGACTTTGGCTCGTCGCGCCGTTCCGACGTGCCAGCTTACCGCTTGCGCGAGAGCAAGTTTGTTCCACGTGAGCAGTACGGCAAGGCGATCGACCGCTCAAGAGAGTTCCGACAGTCTCGATCCGGCAACTCAAGCAGACCAGAATCGCGCGTCGACACGTTCACGCCTTCGAAGCCTGCTGAAACAGCTGACAGCCGCCCAGCACCTCCGTCTTTTGCGGATGCCACACCCACGGCTGACCCTCCTCAGTCGACTTCTACAACATTCGGCAACATTCCTCAGCCGCAATGGCCAACATCTCTATCTTCTGCTTTCTCGACGAGCACCGCACCGTTCGGTGGTTTTGCGCAGAACTCGGGTGTCTCACGTCCGGATACTCTGGGTGGTTCGAGCAACACGCCCCGACCATCAGGCTTTGGAACACACAGCTTCCAGCCTACTCAGACGTCTGGGTTCGGGAGTCACACTTTCCAACCCAGCCAAAACACGCAAGATATGCAGGACATTTTCGGGCAGCCAGATGAGGTGAACACGACAACGTCTTATCAGACTGGATTTGCTCGCAATACTACCATCGAACGAAACACCAATGGAGACGACGCGCACGATAGTGACGATGACCTGCAGATTACTGGCACCACCACTCCGCGTGTGAACGGTACCAGCACTGGTGTCACTAGCAATGGTCACCAATCTGAGTATCCGAGCAATGGAGAGGAAGACGTCGGACGTCAGCAGACTCATGCTTACAGCAACTCGTACGCGGCGCTATCAAACGGCCTCGTCAATGATGAGAGCGACGAGGGCGAAGACGGCCAGCAGCAGACGGTCGGCCACGCCAATCCATACGCTGCACTCGCCAATGAGGGTGATATGCTTGGCAGTGATCCATTCGGCCAGTACGATTCCGAAGCCGATCAGCCAGGCGTCTACCCAGGCGGCGACCCTGAGTCGGGCGGTTTTGAAGATGAAGATGGTGATGTCGAGGATGAGGATGGCGAGGGTTTCGACGAGGAGGGGAGCGACCTGGAGGACGATTTGGAGGATGAGGAGGAGTACGAAGACGAAGAAGACGATGATGTTGCTGAACCGCACAAGCCGTCCACGAACGCTAGCTTCGCCGAACCGGAAGTGATTGAGTTGAGCGATTAGTTATCTGCTCGAAGCGACAGTTGACATCCTGAATTTTCTCTGCGTATCATAAGCGACTCTCAGGCATGAGGAGTGATGTATTACTTTGGAGACCGCTTCGCAGTGCGGCTCAGTAGTGGTATAGGTAGAAACGAACCTGTAACAACAAAAGCACTCTGATGCCATTAATCTCATTATCATCTACTTCTTTCATCACTGAAGCCACAATGTCAGACCGCACTCTCCGCCAATACTCAACCCTCAGCCAGTGTCAACTCAATAACACTATCAAACCCTTGCGGATGCTTCCAAATCCCTTGCACTACAAGCCCAACCGATTCAAACAATTCTCGGAACTCCCTCTCCGTCCGCTCCCTCGCCGCCAAGCAGGTCATCACCCCCATATCGAGCGAAGTCGTCACCCAGTTCGCTCCTTGATCGGGCAAAACGAGTTCGTTGATCAGGATCTTGGACGTTCCTGCTTTCATCGCGGGAATGATCTGCTGCAGAATTTGGCGGCAAGTTGCGTCCGAATAGTCGTGTAGGATTTGGTGAAAAAAATAGCTGTGAGCTCCTGTAGTACCAAGTATTAGCTGGCTCTCCTATCCGTATCTTCCGTCTTTTTCCACGACAAGAGATGGCAACACGAAACGCACCTTTCACCGGCTGGCTCCCGTAGAAATCATGGCCCATCAACTCCACAACCCCTTCGCAAGCCCCCTCTCCCTTGACCTTCTCAATCATATAAGGCATCTCCTGCAACACCAACCTCCCCTTCAGATCCGGATGCCTCACTCTGAAACCAAGCAAATCGTGGCCGGCCCCACCACCGATATCCACTACCAACACCTCGTCATCATTCGCATTCCCCAATCGCTCTCGCACAGGATAAGCGCCCTCGTCCGCCCACATGGTTTTGCCACCCGCTTGCATGGCCATCATGGCGCCGAACCGCTCGCCCTTGATGGGGTTCTGCGCCAGGTATTCAAACAGAGTGGTGTCGGGAGCGTTCCAGGTCGAGGCGCTGGGTGTGTCGCGGGCATTGGAGGGGTTTTGCCAGGAGCGCGCGGCGAGCCAGGCAGGGGTGGCGGTCCATACTTGGTAGTAGTCGTCGGCCCTTGAGAGAGAGCAACGAATGTTAGTTTGCTCTTACTCCAATGTCTCTTGGCTGAGGTTGAGGGAAATGATGGATCGGGTAAGCCCGCTCGCTCGCTCGCACGTACATGTACTTGAAAGCATCCATGGCTGGGTTCCTGACCAGCTCTCGTGAGTATTTCGAATGAACGTATTGGTCTCTGGCGACTTCGCGCACGCTGGACATTGCTGACAGGTGGCGCATCATCCGGGCTGGTGTTGATGGAAATAGATACCGTCAGTCTCTTGTGGGATCCTCAAGTTTTTCCTCCCCTCCGGATGGATTGATCTCACTGGGAAAGCAAAGCACTCACCGACAAGCACAGGATCCGCGCCCTTCGGCGCCGCCAACTGAGCAGCAGACTTGGGCGATCCATCGTCCGAGGACAGCGTGTTGTAGACATCCAGATCTAGGGCAACGCGGATGGCCATGTTACGTGTCGGCTGGGCAGAACATCAGCATTGTCGCTCTATCGCTAATACAGTAGCCCGCAAGTAGAAGATGGTTATTTCTCCAAAGAAGAGTTTCCGGAACGAGCATAGTAGCTTACCTCTGCCCAGTTCGTCCGCATAAAAGTCTCACCCGGCGATTCAAGTTCGGTCGTGAGCTCTCTGCACAGCTCCAGGAGTTTGAGGCGTGAGTCCGGATCTCCTGATTCGTAGGCTTGGCCTGTGGCGGAGAGGGATTGCAGGAGGGTTTTTGCTGTGTCGGAGGCCATTGTTTGTGAGTTTTCCTGTGGGTATTCTAGTTGGAGACGACCCTTTGAATGGAGATGTTGGTTCGAGTAGGTCACGAAGTCACGAAGTCACGAAGATGGAAGCAGTAGCATGTACTGATAGAGATGGTGATGAGGAGACTAGGGATAGTTAGGCGAAAAGGGCGAGTAAATACTTATGGTCGCTTCGAACTTGACTGCTTTACGCGATGGATCCGCTCGAGCTTCAAGCGAGCATTAGCTCGACACGAAAGAAGGATGCTTAGCCGAATCGAGTCATTATTCGAACATCTGGCCAGTGCTATACGTTAGGTAGGTATCTTGGATAGACCGCGGTTAGGCGGAAGGATTGAGGTCTGTGGAGAAGCTGAAGCTGAAGAGAAAGTCTAAGCCACCGACGTGCGCGCCTAAACGATCCCATCCGGTCCAAGGTGGAGGTAGTGGATAGTATGTGATTAGGTAAGCTGCACCTCCAAATAACCGAGTATCGATTCCTGAGGAGCTTTCTTGAGCGTGATATAGGGAGAGACACATTCGACTCGACACACGCAGGGATGGACCAAACACCGACGTGTCTCGCAAAGGGCGAAATGTAAGTCACAGGTCACCATCCGACGTGGGAAAGGGTGGTTTTCAACATGCATTTGCAAGAGGGGAGTAAACGATCTGGGGTATCTATGCTTGTGTCTCCGCAGCAACAAAAAAGCAAAATCTCAAACACCATCTGTACCATTAAGGAGGGGTTCGCTTCGTCCACTTTCCATTTACAAGCAAAAAGCAAGCACGGCAAACAAACTCCCGCATGCTCCCGCATGCTCTCGTATTCTCCTTCCTTACTTCCCGGTCAATCATCACGTCTCTGGAACGGCAGACCACCCATGCTCGACCATCTGCTAGGACCAGCGGTGCTGTCATTGCGTATGTCTTTGGGTGCGAAGCCCGAGGTTGTCTGCTGAGGACGGGCAAGCGGGCCTGGCGGTGGCGGCGGACCCGGGGAATGATGCGCAGGAGCTTGTGTGGACGAAGGCATGCTGTTCGTACGTGGCGGGCCATTAGCACCAAGAACTGGAGCCGTGCTGGGAATGCCCGTCACGTTCGGATGCATCGCGGCGTATTCTGGTAGTATTGGCGTCTTGAAGCCAGAGTTCTTGCTGGCTGTCCAGAAAGTCTTGTTCTGTTCGACTTGCTGCAGCTCGTTCTCATCAAGCGGCGCATCTTCTGCTTCTGCTTGCAGGACCTCCATAGTGCGGACGGTGCAGATGTCGATGGAGGCATCTCTGGCGTCGCCACGGTCAAGTTGAGCTTGCATGATCTTGCTCAGAACCTTCGGATCCAGGTCCACTTCAACTTCGTTGGTGAGGTCCTCATGCTCAACGTCCTTGGGTGGGTAGAGATATTGCTTAGTATTGCGGACGGCGTTACGGTGGGGATTCTTTTTGTCGACAATACGGCTGGCGAGCGATGTCTTGAACATCGAGGTGTTGTAGATGTTCGATTCGTAGGTACCACCAGCCACAAATCTGTAGACGAAGACCGGCTTCTCCTGGCCGAATCGGTAGGATCTTCCAACAGCTTGTTCTTCCCAAGCTGGATTGAAGCCAAAGTCGAAGATGATAACTCTGTTAGCACTCTGGATGTTCAGGCCTTGGCCACCAGCATGTGTTGAGATCAGCATCGCGTCAAGTCCACTCCTCTCGTTCTGAAAATCGGCCAGCATTCGGGTGCGGTGTTTCATCTTGACGCTGCCATCGATGCGAGCATATCGTATTCCGTCATTGTCAAGAAGAACACCGAGGTAATCAAGTGTTGCCTTCCTGGATGAAAAGATCAATACCTTATCCCCTTCTTTCTTCGACAAACGAAGGATCTCCTGCAGCAGACGTGTTTTAGCGGACAGAGCAGGGTCGATGCTGTCGGTCAAGCCTTCAATCAGCGCATCGACAATCGGCCGAGTGAAACCAAGCGTATAGAGATCCTCTTCGCCGGGTACTGGCGGTTCCTTGTCAGCATCGCCCGTTGCCAGGTCTTCGTCGCTGGCTTGAGCGTCGTTGGCTTCTCCGTTGGCTTGAGCGTCATTGTCTCCGATAGCCTTCGCCTTCTTGGGCTTAGCAGCATCCTTCGATGTGAGCAGCTTCTGGCGGAAACAGCGTGGATGTGCAGTCAAGAGGCCAAGCACCCCGAACCAGGAAAAGAGTGTGGTGGTGGCTGTGTTCTGCAGGTCGCAATCGGAGCCAAGTAAAGCAGCCACAGTACGAGCATATGCGTCGCGTTGTTGTTCTGTCAGCTCCACTGTGAGCACGAACTCAACCTTGGGTTTGAGCTCACCCTTCAAGACCTCGATGCCAGCGCGGTGGACCTTGGGCTCGATCTGGTAGTGCAAACTCTTCAGCTTGATGGTACTGAGGCGCTTCTCATAAGACGAGCTGTCCAAGTAAAGTCCTTCTTTGATGGGCAAGCCAAAGAAGTGACTGAACTGGGTACTGTCACCTAGAAAGCCAGGTGTGACCCACGAGACGATAGAGTAGATTTCATCAACATCGTTGCTCATTGGGGTACCAGTCAGTGCTATGCGAGCTGTTGAACGAATCTTGGATGCTGCGATGGCAGTCTTACTTTTTGGGTTTTTGATCGTATGCGCTTCATCAGCCACGACAAGTTCGGCATCATGGGTCAAAATGTGGCGAGCCGTCTCTGCGTTCTCATTGAACAGTTCGTCCTTTGTCTTTCCAAGTTTTCTGGATCCGGGGGCATTTTCGTCTGGTATCTCCTTCGATTGGCGACGCACCAGTTTACAAAAGACTGGATAGCCGATGAGTAAGATGCCGCCTTTCTTCGACCAAATTTGAAGCCTCTTGATGCAATCGGAGCCTGGTTTCGCAGTGTCTACGCGGATGATGCTGCCACCAAAAGCGCGGGGATGAGCCCATTGCTTGAGCTCACGTTCCCAATTCTGGACGAGTGAAGACGGGCAGATGATCAAGAACCTCAGTGAGCGTTTACCGCGATCATTCTCGCAAAGTCGCAGATCTTCCGGAAGCTGGCAAGCGACGTTCATGGAAGACTGCGATGCCACATCCACGGCGCAAAGAAGTGCGATACTCTGCATAGTTTTGCCAAGGCCCATGGTGTGAGCGAGAAGACAGCCTTGTGCTTTGTCAAGATCCCCTGTCAGTTC
>Ga0265797_10001242_pt1 | contig 45152 bp, 45 predicted proteins | sample P2T30metagenome_FD_192433 | JGI IMG/M metagenome (GOLD analysis project Ga0265797, IMG submission 192433) | Plant litter microbial communities from East Loma Ridge, Irvine, California - P2 T30 | ecosystem: Environmental > Terrestrial > Plant litter > Unclassified | place: USA: California...
AGGTTCTTCTGTGACTTGGTATTGTGATTTCTTGATCTATGAACGTGGGTGCTACAAAGGTATACCTGAGCTCGGCCACGAGTCGGACCGACGTAGGATCGAGTCGGCTCGTTGGGCAGCATTGAGCATCCGACGTCTCTACCGATACTCACGATCCGACAAATACTTTGTTTTTTGTTGTTATCATTGCTGTTTGTTGGGCTCAAGATCTTGTGTTCGAGCCCTGCATGGCTCAGTGTCTAAGTATTTTTTAATTCGGGGCTTTTTTTTGGCTCTCACTCTATTCGTCCCTCGTGAAGTGAAGTTAGAACCATTAGTCATTGAGTACCAGCGCTGCTTTGCTGCAAGTCTGGCCTTGATGTCTTTTCCTCTCACACGCTTCTTGCACTTTTTGCTGCCCTCACGCTCTTTAGATTGTTAGATACTACCAGCGCTCAACATTGTCAGACACCAAAGCTCAGAGTCATTCTGTACAACTTGACTTATGACATCCGATCGGCATAGCGAGCACCGCAGCGAGATTGCATAGCTCCCAATCGCTCGAGGACGCCGAAAAGAAAATCGAAAGTTTTCGCGAACAAGTAAGGGCAGAGAAAGAGAAGGTTGGGAATTTACAGACGTAGAGCGACGCGGTGAAACAAGAGTGCACTAGCACCACGAATCCGCGCCTAATGAATACTCCTATGTGTGGAACTGATTTGAGATACTTGCAGTACGAATGTGTTTGACATTGATTGAAGGGTTGATAGACGGGATTACGATTGTGAGAACGAGGCTTTTGTTATAAGGTGGAAAAGGTATGTGGCAATGGGCTTCTTACAGCACAGGGCTAAGATGTCGAGAGCTCGGTGCTTTCTGACGATGAGGTTCGTATGACGCGTAACGCATACAGCCAGTAAGGCCTGTAAGAAATTTCTCATCACACCCCAGAGAGAGATATAACTCTGAAAAGCTCCAACGGCTCAACAGGGCGAAAGCGATGGCTCTAGTAGGGTACTGGCCGGGCGAATCGAAGATGCAGGAATAGAATTTGTTGCGCAAGGCTGCGGGCAGGCAGAGGAGGGGCAGGCAGAGGAGGGGCAGGCAGAGGAGGGGCAGGCAGAGGAGGGGCAGGCAGAGGAGTTGGAGGCGGTGCTGTGAGTTTGGGTGGTTAGGTGGTGGCTGGGAAGTCGTCGCTCGCGGGCACAAAAGTGAGGTACGTACATGTCTGCTAAGGACTGCTGTATTATGGTGTTTGGCGAGTTGGCGAATGACATGACTTGCTGTTCTTTGGTTGACAAGGTCAGTGATAGTGTTTTCGCACACCTCCGGCACATGAGGTGGCGCTAAGAGTATCACTCCTTGTCCGGCTCTTGGTATTCACTACTCCTGACACTCAGACATGTTCTTTTGCAGAGGGGACGATGTTCATTACGTGCTTTCGATGATGATTTACAGAAAAGAAACAAAATGAGTTTCCATCAGACAGCGAGTCGAAGCAACACTCGGTACCTCCAGAAGAAAGGGACTTTGTCAGGCTACTTTCGTCTACTTCAACGCCTCCCAACGCTCTACTCCTAGTCCTCTTCCACGTAATGGATCTGGAGCTCCGGCTTCCCAAAGAACTTTTGCAAACCACCCTCGAGTGCCTCCATCGAAAATATTCCCATATTCAACCACACGTATACAATTTGCAATGCGCGCATGTAAACAACCTGTGGTTGAGCGTCTTTATCCCAGAGATATGCGTCCGCAATATAATCCATCGTACTCGCTCGAATGGTTATCTTCTTGGCTTCTGCGCAGATTTGGCTACCGAAGTGCTCCACGGGAAGACGCTTCTCGAAGTGGTCTGTACGGTATGGGCGGAAGTCGAGGTTGAGCAGAGTAGAGGTTTCGTGTAAGAGCTGCCGGCAGGTGTGAAGGGCGAAGGCGGTGGCCCCCGTGTGCCGCTTGTGGCGCCCGTAAGAAGGGGAGATGTAGGCGAAAACATGGTCGTAGATTTTATTTCGGAGCTTTCCGGGCAGACGAAGTAGCGATGAAGATATGGCGTTGGAAGCGGTGCTGCGAGGTCAGAATTATTATCGTGCTGGCGGTGAAGATGGTGCCACGCATGAGCAGAACGTGAGGTACGTACATGTCTGGCGCGGATCGCAGGCGTCCAGGTCTAGGCGCATTGGTTTGAGACATGGTGGCTCGACTCTCGAGTTGATGTCGAGGATGTTAGTGCAGTGGTAGGCTGAGATGTTTAAGTACGGTGCCCGTTTGCACACCCTCGAGCACGTGACTGCGGGCTAAGCTTGATTCCCTCTCACTCCCAGGGCTCTCTTCAACGACACTCATAGACCCCTCCCAACTGTACCGACAAAATCGCCATTCTGCACATCTACATCCCCGCGCGACCATGGAGAAGCATACCCCCCAACGCCACCACAAGCATGCTGCAACGTGAGTAACGAGACATTGCCTATTAACAATAGTCATACTAATCAGGGACTTGCACAGCACCGAGGCAAACGCTATTCGCTCAACACTCTTACGACTGCTTGCCGAGCTCAGAAACGAGATCTACACGCACGCCTTCGCTGGAGCAGTGGTCGAACCCTAGAAGTCCAACGCGCTGAAGAACAGTGACATTCGCGGCCCCGCAGCTTTTGCTCTCTTCACTTGTCGCCAGTTGCGCTACGAAACGTTCGCCATCTTCTTCTCACACGTCACCTTCGACCTCCGCTTTTGCTGCAGCAATCTTCTCCTCGGCGCAGCTGTCCAGAGACTGGACGCCGCGGTTTGCAACAGAATCATGCCAATCACCATAGATTCTAGGTCCATTTTATACCTACTGGCGCGTAAAAGCCCTCGTAGCGCTACTTTAAGCAAACAAGCTGGTCTGCCAATGTTGCGGGTCGTTCGCATATTTACTTCGAAGTTACCGGCTCGGGCGCATGATATGAGAAGCGCGCAGAGTCTATTCGGTACTCGAGTACGGATCGTTGATAATGGTAACTTTGCTTGAGGGTGTCCTGCTTCTGGGGTGCAAGATTCACGCAGCCTGGTCGTAGACTGGGAGGAGATTCTGAGTGCAAGTAATGATGGAATAGAATTGACCTGAGACAAGAAAGTACGGTATCCAATGGAGTACACAGCAGAAGTCTCATAATTGACAACGTCTCAAACACTGGTGTTGTCTCAACGCATCCTAAAGACAGCAAAATCATGTTCGACATTGCCAGAAGTCTCTACGTTTTAAAAGAGAGATGCATTCCTTTTCAACATAATAATAACTTTAATCAAATTGATATCCCTACACTACCTATCTGTCATGCGTTCCATGAAAACCCGCAAGCCAGAAGATCTGTTTTTGGTGTGAGTCACTCAACTGCCCAACTCTCCAGTTCAAAGTAACTTGTGCACATAAGCACCGAAGCTAATGCTCGCAACTCACCGCTCCTACGTTTGCCCAGAGAGCTGCGCAACCAAATCTATGACGAGATCCTCTACGGAACCAGCATCAAAGTACACAAACCTTCGCACTCTCTAGCCAGCAAGCTCAAACGATTTCTCCGCAAGCTCGCACTCCTCCAAGGAGACGCGAGTTCCGCTTTCCTCACCTGCAAACAAATACGCTACGAAGCATTCGCGCTCCTCGTCCGTCTCGTCGCTTTCAACTTCAGCACCGACTACAGCGCCGTGACACTAAGCCACCAACTCCCACTCAAGTACATGGGCAGCCGCATCTGCCACTGGCTCACTTCGATCGTTCTACATGAGAAAATGATCGACGATCTCGTCGCTGCTGATCTACCGCTTGGATATACCGAGCAAGTCCCATCCCCTCAAACAGCTTTCTACTTTTACAACGTGGAGACTGTGTGGGCGTTGTCGGATAAATGGGCGGGTGACACCTCCGCGGTTGTTTTCGCGGTGGCTGCGTTTTTCAATGTTGATGTGACGGTTTTGGTTGTTGTAGAGGTTATGATTGAGGAGGAGCTGTGGCATGAGGTTGGAGCTGTGACGGTTCAAGTGCAGTGACATTTTCGGAGTATGTAGGTTTTGTGTGTTAGGGTGGGGGTTTTGTTGGAAGCAATTATGGTGGGGTGGTATTGGGTATCGATAGTAGAACTAAATCGAGGAGTGGCGCAATTCGAATACTTCATCGTAGCACTCTGATCCCTTCATCTCACCACAGTAGCCACTTTATATCTCACTTGGCAACTCCATGGTATGAACATAAGCACCGTCACGTCGGTGTGAAAGCTGACTACATGTTGGTATGGAAGTTTCTAGGACCTTCAGCCTTCGCGATACTTTCAGCCAGGTGCTTGTATGCCGTGTTGTGTAAGTCTGTAAGATGATGTCCAGGTGTGTTTCAGGGAACATTGCGGCGCTGAGATGATCATGTGACAACGCGTCACGCGTTTCTTTCACCGCCACTCTTCCGACGCGATCATCATCTTGAGCTCCGCAAAAACAGAGCGTCCATACATCTTTGAAGCTCGCTGGCTTCGGTTTGTCAGTTTGTTCTGTTGAGACAAGCGCGTTTGTACCTTGCAGCAGACCAGCACACACAACCCCACCGTCGCTCCTGCCTCGAGTGAGATATGCCTTTCTGTTGAGTCACTAGCCTCATTTTTGCCTGACGGAAACCAGCAGGGTGCAGTGTCACACGATATTGCGCAATATGTAAACTGTCAACCTCCTCTTTTCCTTTACACTCGCACTCCTCAGCCACAACATGGCCGGGCAAGACTACTACGCCGACTTGCAGCTTACGCCGTATGCAACAGCAGCTCAGATCAAGTCAGCTTTCCACACCCTAGCTAAGCAATGCCACCCAGACAAGTCAGGTAACAATGACACTGCCGCCTTTCGCCGGGTCCACGAGGCATATGAGACGCTGTCAGATCCCGAGACCCGTGCAGCATACGACCGCAACTACCCGCGGGCTCGCACACACTATCAAGCCTATGATGAATCCAGCAACACCCGAACGGCGGCATACGAAGCTGAAGAAGCTGAACGAGAGCGTGAGGCCCGATACAAGCGCTCAGCTCCTCCTCCTCCTGCTCCTCGGAATCGCTCACCTCCTCCACAAAATAGGTCTCCTCCCCCCTACAAACCTGTCCGGGGACCAATCGAATCGGGCTTCTCGTACTACTTCGGCAAAGCGTACAAGGCATGGGAGAAGAGAGATGCTGCCTATCGCCAGCGGCACCCCGACTACGACGCTGAGAACCAACCGTGAGTGTCAATTTCACAATTACAACATCTTTGCAATACTGACACATCTCCAGACCTACACCAACAGGCTACTTCGCGCATGGTCTTTCCATCTCGATGAGCTCGCACCCATCGGCCACCCAGAACTGCACGATGCGAACACCAGACTGGAACAAACAGCTGGCTGGCTCTGACGTCTGCGTGTTCTGTCTCAAGTCGACGACCAACTGCAGCCGATGCCCCGGGTGCCAGGCGTTGGCTTGCCAGACGTGCTTGTCGGACATCGTACGGAAGGAGCGGAGCAGTGCTTTCCGTGGGTTTGACTTGAAGACGCAGTATGTGCCGTCGGGCGGTTAGGATGGAGTGAGCAAGGCATGGGATGAGAAATGACCCCGGGAGATTACGGCACGGGAAGAGAAATGACATCACGGCAATGGATGGAATGGGAACGGATCTTTCACAGGGCGACATACTGGATATCAGCACAATGTACTGCCTCCTGTGGAGAAACGAGCGAAAGCGCAAGAGCCTCTGTCATGCGAAAGTAGCTCATGATAACTCCAAATGTACTTGATCAGGCAGGTCAACGTGGTATGATTCGATGACGATGGCGCACCCCTTGAGCATACATTGATTTTCGCTGTACGTTGACAACGTGCAGTAGCTTCTTGCAGCCTTGACTACCTGAGGGCAGCGCCTTGCGATCGGGAAGGAGCCGCTGTCGACGCGCTGGCGTTGCGCAGGTCGTTCATCCAAGCCTTCGGGGCTTAAGGTCGTGGTTGTTGGGGTGCGCGATGCTTGCTCGCTAGTGCTCAGGAGATGCTCCATTATCCTACCTTCATCTTCGAGTTCTGCAATCTCTCGCAGGTCGTCGCGCCGTCGATTTAGCGTCGCTTTTCGTTCTGCGAGGCTGCGCAGCTCTTCATGTGGCTCTTCTGAGGGTTCTGGCAGATGCCGGTCGGTTGAGCTACCTATCAACCTGAGCCATCCCACCTGACTCGGAATGGTTCTCATTCATCTATGTCTAGCCGGGCCGCTACACTATGGATAAGTAGACACGTGGATATCTTTAGGGTTTTTGTAGCAGCGAGGCAAAGCACAGTAAGGTTGAGGGTGAAGTATGATTGATTCGTGCTGTTCCACGATCTCGCTGAGATCGGATATGTACTGTGCGCGAAGCGTGGCGCTACCGCCCCAACGGGCTAGCGCAAGCACTTCACGACGACACCGCTCAAAAGCAGTGACACCCTTGCATCGGGTCCCTCCTCGCTTTGTAAACTGGAACGTCCTAGCTAGCGGCTGAAAACGGTATCTTGCTAGGGCTGTGGGTTCCAACGGAAGCTTCCGTACCCGTTTGTGGGCGTGTTGAAGCAATTAAAACCTTCAAAGTCGCCCGTGTATTCCTTCTTGCCCGCTCCAGGGCAGTTTTATCCATCATAGATATGGAGAACAAATCCAGCGAATCTTTAACCAGACCACATTTGAATCGATTGTGGTTTCTGAAGAGAAGTGCGTGTTAGCATAGTCAGCGTGCGAGAGTCGGTACGTATACAGACATTTGCTAGGTTCACACATTGGTCCTTAGCCACGGAATTGCCAAAGTCGTGTCCGACTCCATTCTTGCAATCTCGGCCCTTAAATGTTGTGATGCTCACGGCGTCCACGGAAGTGACGAGAAGTCCACAGGCAGTGCCGAGTAGTGTAGCTACCCTCATAGTGATGAAGGTGTTGAGTGGTGTGTTGCGAAATAAAGGCAGAGCAGTTTCTTTTAGATTCCCAAGTGATTACAATGGGAAGTTCGATACCTTTATACACAAGGCGCTAAGGCATGTTTCGGTACAGAACGGCCCATTGCATCCCGATCGTAGCTCTAGTACGGTAGAGAAAGCTTGCTTGCAATTCAAGCGCAGAGTGCCAAGTTCCCTTTGAGAGATACGCATTGGCGAAGGATGAGACACAAGATTTAGGCTTTTGGGGACGGGTGATTCTCCCAGGGCCTGGCCAATGCTTTCGTCCGTACATACCTTGGAGGTGCGGAACAAATGTCGTCGCCAGAAGCAAAGATGTAAGCGCTAATAGCTGTGAGATTCACCTATACCAATCAACGCTATGTGCTTCTTCTTAGCGCCTAGAAACTTCATCTGTTCCTGTTGTCTTTCACGCCACTGCGGATCGTTAGTAACAAAGAACTATCGTAAGAGTGGGAGAAGCAACCAACAACCGCGGATGCAGTACACGGTCCCGCAGGATCTGGATTGGGGCCACAACGTACGGTGGGTGAATATCTGATATATGAAGCTACTGCACAGGGGTACAACTGCGGTTCTGATTCGACATATGCAGTGATGTAACTTAGTAAGTAGATTGATTAGACGCGAAGCAATCTTAGCCGTGGCTGGATAGCTTCGCATGTCAAGTACTGACCCACCGTACGTTGTAGGGGAACCGAGAGACGGTAGGAAGCGAGACGCATGACTTGCACACCTAATTTGAAGCCGTGCGTTGGCAAGGCACGGGTGGCCTAAGGTTAAGGTTTTAGTACACAAGAAGGATACTATTGATGTTATTGGCTTACAACCGTTACTGGCGTCGCGATACCGGAATCCACGGGCTCCGGTTGGTCGAATGCCCCAGCTATTGGAGTTTTGAATCTAGGGTTGACTTGGCTTATGACTTTGCTTAACAACGTATCTAGATGAATTGTTGGTCTTGTGGCTTTTGTTTTCTCTTCAAGCGGCCCATCTTGCATATAATCACCTTTGGTGGTGGATCGTAGGAAGTGTATGGTTACATATCCTATGATATTATCCGCTCTACCTCGCCGACCGGAGGTCCTTAGGATGGGGGCCGGGTACTGCAGAACGGGACAAATGATCATTCCCGCATATTTAGTTCCTGTTGATATCTTCTTTTGAAGTTGTTGTGTTGCCTACCGCTTCATCTTCCATCCTTCGATCGAGCATAGTGTCTATTCTACTTCACCTCAGGGCTAATTCCAGTCATCCTGCAAGCATGAGGCTCTCCGTTGCAACAATGATTCTCTTCGCTGGTGCTGGTAAGTCCTCGCTACGGCCACGAGCTTTGGTGGACCCTGTACTGACATTCGCCTAGGGCTCGCGGACGTGTGCGATCGCACATGCATAGAAGGCTCAGGTTGTACGAGCAAACAACTCCAAAAGAACTGCTGCGACAGCAAGACCGCGAACAAAGTGGTCAGTAGAGATGTTGCAAAGATGCATTCCACTTCTAGGAATGACATCCCGTACTGACATCGCGGTAGCTTATATGCAGTTTATTTAGCAATTCAGCAGGCCCGGTACTGAAATGGTTGGCAGGTGAAGTAGTTGGTTGTGGAAACAAAGGTCCTTGCGGTTGCACAACTCAAAACGATGTTTGCTGTCTTGGGCGCGGCGGACTCAATTGTCACAAAATATAGGACCCGGGGCGTATGAGGTAGCTTACTCGTTTCCTGTGCCGGTGGAGCGTGACCTATTCTTGAATCGGCGGTTGAGTGACGGTATCTTCCCTGGACATCAATATCGACGACCGCCTTTGCTCTAGAGATCTCGACGCCACATGGTACTGATCGAGCGCTGGGGAGGTCGGCTTCCTATCGAAGGCAGCCAGAGGAGGTGGTGGAGGGATCTGAACTTGAGTTACATTTGCAATGCAACAACACCCGATTTTTGAATGTCCTTACAGCAATAATACAGGAGAGCTTCTTAAGAGTCAGACTCGCGTTTCAAAGTCAAAATTTACTAGTCCTGCGGTATTCTTTACGGCTCATCGACAAGAGCATCCTGTTCGGTTGTTGAAGACACCTCAGTCTACGACAACGCGCTGTGACTAAACGCAACTCCGACTCTGATAGGTAGATCTGTCCATTGTCCAATGCCGTGTACTTGATCTACCTGTGCATTTAATAGCTCTTATCGCCCGTGTAGCTTCCGCAGAACGTAGGAGTTTGCGCCTTCGATTGATTGATCGATTGGTTGTATCCTACTCGGTTTCAGCTGTGATCTCCACAGCTACCGCAGGTCAACGTGGTGTAATTCGACGGCGCACTTCCCGGGCATACATCGATTTTCGCTCGTACGTGACAACAGGCAGTACCATAGCTTCTCGCATTTTCGACTACCTGAGAGAACGAGTGCTACAAGTCAGCCTACAATCATTCGTACTGTCCAATTTGAAAGACCATCTGGTGATGCAGCAAAACAGTAGTAGCGAAAGTTGATCCATACCGCACTCGTACAAAGATAATCCGTCTCTTCGCAGAACCCTTACCATGGCTTGCAACTCAGTGACCTTAATTTGCGTGTGCTTTGTCTCATTGTCTTCAGTATGCCACTCGTTCTTGACCTCCAGATTGCGATAGCAGTGCTTGACTTCTTCCATTTCTTCCCCCGTTCGACGATGTACCCACAGCGCTGCGCTCTTTACCAACAAGACATGCAAGACTGCAACATCTCCGCATCCTGCTCAAGGTTTAGGCCGCGAAGTGTATTGAGAAGCCGAGTGAGCTGCTTCTGATCTTCCAGCTCGTGGTTGTACCCTTTCTTTCTCCGGATATGCGATGCTGTCTGGATCACGGGGCCAAGGAGCTTGACGCGGAAGATCTTGAGCAGAGCTGATCGCGTCCACCACAAACGCTTTCCAGCCTCTTCGAGAAAGCTCATGATAAGCTCAGCAGTCAAAGCTTGGAGCGGTAGGCTGCTCAGGACTCGCGCCGACCATGACTCGCCTAGGACACGACCAATCTTCGCGATGCGCTTGAAGTCCTTGGGCCTCCAATCATCGAAATTTGGGATCAGGTCACGATCTCGAAGTATCTTGGTGAGATTTCCGCAGTGTGTGATAGTGGCGGCACCACCAATGGCGTCTCGCTGGTCCACAAATGCTTCGAGGCAGTGGAAGATCTGCGAAGCATTGGGCTCGCGCTCAGCAAGGAGATTTTCTGCACGCTTGAGGAAAGTGTTGTCTCCGCATTGAGCGCATAGACATATGAATGGCGGTGCATAGCTCATGTCGTAGTGCTCGACTTCGGCCAGCGCATCGACTGCCCTTGACCTCTTCCAGATCTTGAGTGACTCCGTTGGAATGACGTGGTTGCTCAATTTCTTGAACTTATGCCTGGAACTTGCAGCTAGTACGTGCACAACAATACCCTAAGATTGAACTTACGTCGTTAGGAGTTGACGATGCGCTATGTAGGATGCGATAGTAGCGTCACATTCGTCCATCCGAGCTTGAAAGTTCTCGTGTAGCGAGATCCACCAGTTGATGTCCCGCCAAAGCTTGCGAGTCGGGTCGAGATTCAAAGCACAAACAAATGAACGTGCTACGGCCGTAGGGGCTACGTAGTCATTCAGCTCCAGTAAATGCTGTGCGCAACTGTCGCTATCTTTGCTGAGCTCAGGGGCTTTCCGGAACGATTCTTCGTCTGTGATCTCAAAAGCGGCGGCTGCTACAAGATCGAGCGTCTCTTCCTTCTTCTCCCATTCCTTGGTCGGCTTCTTATGGGATATTACAGATACGCACATAGCTCGACATTCGTCAAGAGGCAGGCTGGCTCGATCGTGATTGCGACTTTCACCACTATATTGCGCTTCGCGATCTACAAGGTCGCATTGATGCTGTCCAAGACGTTGCTGCAGGTATTCTTTGACTTCTGTAAGACAGCTCGAGTGTGGGGACTGAGCCGTCCAGATGCGAAGCTGGAATAGCAACGCGTTCCGTGGAGGGACAAGTACAAGGACCGCGCCATGGTACCTACTCAATCTTAGTCTGAGCGTGATCAGACATGCATTCAACACATTACCCATTGTGACCACCCGAGAAGCTGTTGCCAACAAGGCCTTCTGTGGCCCTGTAGTCTACTTTGCCTTTGAATTTATGTGGTTGGATGACCTCATTCGAGAAGGTGAAGAAGGTGTCTTCACTGCCTTTCCTCTTGGCGTAGGGGTTAATCTCCTCCCGAATATCAATTGGCCACTGTCTTTTCGAATGTGCATCAAGCTGAAGTCGCCAGCATTTGCTTTGTCGTGATCGTCGTTGCAGGAGACATATTGCGCAATCAAAGCGGTATATAATTGTAAACCAGCTCAACACTCGCGTTTTGTTCGAGAAGCGATAGCTAGAGTGAGGCAATTGGTGTTGTAGGCAAGTTTGCGCCACAAAGTGAGGGCGGTGGACGAGCGGAAGGCTCGATCACGCGATCGCGTGGGCAACAGCTTCCATTACCGACAGCCCTCACCTTCACTTTCCACGCAATTCCAAGCACTGCCACGTTTCTTCGAAGGCCATCGCATACCTGCAAGACATGCTTCTACTGCATGTTGCCGTGTACGAGCGAGAGAACGAGCGAAAATCGAACTATGTCCGAGGAGTGCGCTGTTGAATTATAACGCGTTGATTCGCTCGACAAATAACCCGTTGTGGCCATTATTGGGACCTTGCGTTTGACAGATACCCCGGCATTTTCGCTCGTATGTTCCAGCCTGCAGTAGGCTTCGTAAGGGACATCTCTTTGATCGTTCAAGTGGCGGCAGCAGCCCATCGCTATCGTCTAGAGTCCTCCCTTCGATCGCGGACCAGCGCCATACCCATGCCTATTACGATCATGTTTCTCCAGATCGGTAGGAACACAACACCATCTCTTTCGTTGCTCATGTCTTGAGCCGCATCCTAAAGCAAGACAGCTCCGGTCGCGTGCAACTGTGTGTGCCATTAGCAAAGAGCAAGGGACGCAGCAGAAGCACGAAGCGCGTGTGCCTAGAAAAGTCAAAGATCCGAAGTCGTGCGCAATAATGGTGTTAAAATTCGACGACGACCTGCGGACTTTCTGGATGCGTCATCCACTGTCAGGAACACCGCTGGGAACGCCCATCTCTCAGCACGCAGCACCGGTCTCATCTTTCTGAGCGCCTGAACGAGGATTGACTCGGATAAAGTACGAGAAGCTGTCTACATTATGCTACTGGGGAGTTGCATATCATCATCAATTCTAGAAGCATAATATGGCGGGCATGTCCTGTCATTAATGGCCCTCGGCTGGGCTTTCCCTCCTTCCAACCCGCGGCCAACCAAACAAACCCACACCCACACCCCCTCCTACGCCGCGGCTCCACATTTCAGAGACGCTGGGGGTAGCATCCACAAATGGACGCGCAATCGAGCCAAGCCTGTCATACGGCGGTTAGTGGCCACGGGGTTGGTGAGCTGATTGCTCGTGCAGTCAGCCCCGACAAAGAACTGTCAATGTTAGCAGGGTAGACAGCGTTTGAAACCAGGTCTAAATCGCGACGTACTTCTTCCATGTCCAGATCAGAACGACAACCACAATCGTCCGTACCTGAATACGTTTGCAAACATGCTGGACCTTTATCGAGCAACCTTTCTTGGATCCGTGGTGCTTAATTCCTTTGCGCTCTATCAGTCACATCGGTCCCAGAAACAGGAGGCCTCAGCGACAACACAAGGCGATAAGAAAGACGACCGCGAACATGAGCAATCCGACAGAGATAGTCTGCGGCAATTAAAATGGCGGTTCTTTCCTATTTACCTTCTGGTGAACGCTGCGGACTGGTTGCAAGGCCCATACATATACCCGATTTACAAAGGTATTTATGGTTGACGCCCGTTCCGATTTTATTTCGCTAAAGATTTGAACAGATGAGAAAGGCCTCCCCGAAGAGACTGTTGCATTCCTCTTTCTCATAGGTTTTGTCTCTGCTGGTATCTCAGCATCATTTGCCGGGGCATTTGCAGACCGACATGGCCGCAAGACGGCTTGTCTTGCGTACTGCGTCATTTACTCGCTGTCCTCCATGACTCTACTCAGTGACAACATATACGTCCTTTTCCTGGGCCGTATCCTTGGTGGTGTCGCAGGAACTCTTCTGTGGAGCGTATTCGAAAGTTGGCTTGTTGCGGAGTTCAACAAGCTGATGCTCGAAGAGACGGATGCCGCAATGAGCGCCATATTCAGCCTGATGACCACTTCAAACACATGCGTCGCAATTGTTGCTGGTCTCCTAGCTGAATGGCTAGTGAGAAGGGCTGGAACAGCAAAGGCTCCCTTCATGGCCTCGCTCGGATGCCTCTCACTTGCGTTTCTGGCAATCACGAAATACTGGGTAGGAGATTAATACCTACTCCGTCTATTGTCTAGTGAACTGACATAAGTAGGGCGAGAATTATGGTGCTAGTCATCGCACATCTGTCGAAGGCGCGTCGCTTCTCCAGCAAGAGGAAGCTGAGACATCGCTCCCGCCAACTTCGACATTACGAAGCATTCTTCGAGGTATGTCACTTGAAATATCACCAAGCATACATTTGACTAATACAGCAATACAGATCGCAACATCCTCGTGTTGGCATTGACATCCTGCTTCTTCGAGGGCTCACTCTTCCTTTTCATTTTCTTCAAATTCCCTGCCTTGAAGCTCAGTCACAAGCTGGCAGGCTCACCGGACGGCAAGTATTGTTATCGGTGATACATCCAAAGCTAACACATGACAGATCTCCCATTCGGACTCATCTTCGCAATTCTGATGTGCTCAATGATGTTTGGATCGTTACTTTACAAGAGCCTCTCCACGTCTCAACACCCTATTTCATCCCAGAGGATCCTCACAGGCGTCCTCGTCCTCGCGTCAATATGCTTCTTTGTCCCTGGACACGTCCGCGATGAGCGCATCACACTTTGGTGTTTCTGCATATTCGAGCTGTGCTGTGGGGCCTATTACCCTGTCATGGCGTCGCTCAAAGGGAAGCTGGTAGACGATGGCTTGCGGGCTAGCGTCTACGGCATGCTGCGCATTCCACTAAATGTATTTGTGGTGCTTGCACTAAGCACAACTAAGGAAGGTGCGAGCGGTTGCTATCCTACCCCGCATTGACAATTACTGACGAAAGATAGGCGAAACTCATCGTGACATGGTCTTCACAACGTGCAGTGCACTGCTGTTGGTGGCAGCTATCGTAGTTCATAAAGTCCTTGCTTGAAGTACCTAGGTGTCTTATCCAAGCATGGCTCTAGTTTAGTCAGTCCCGGCAACACTTGCACATAGCTGAGCTGGGAATTCCTACCCAAACGAGATTCAATCAGGATGTAATTGATGACATCATATCACGCATCAACTCCTGAGTCGTAATCTGGGACTTGTCCATTCACCGCGTTGATCCATGTTGCTGTCATAGGACTGAAACGCGGACAAGGGATCAACGTCAACGCGTGTACGCGCCCGCAATTCCCAAACGGCGCAGACTGACGGCGCGGTCGTTGCGGGTAATCCCATCGCACCGATCCATCGGTCTCGGTCACTCTGAACGAGCACGGACCGTTTCAGCAAACTAGTTGGTTGGCGATGCATGCAACTGATACGGCGAAGCAAGGCGTAAACCAACGTACGCCGCATGCAACTCCAAACAAGACCGGAGAGCTGAGCCTCGCTAAGTAAGCCCGGCTATTGGACATCGCACCCCTTCTGGCCCCGTTCGCGCATATTCCATACCAGGCGCATTGGCGTAGCATGACTGTCACTTGTTACGCGCGTTTGAAAATAGGATCAGCATTCACGGCTGGTAAATGTCGGACCCACACGACGGTCGCAGACAGCGCAGTACACTTGGCAACTTTGACTTTGGAGACATGCCTATCTACTTGACATGTTGGTGCGCTGACGAAGCTCCTGCTTCCAACACCTTGTCTTTCACTTCAACGTTGTACAAATCCGGCCCTTGTGCTCGACCCGGCTCAACCCGTGGCATTCATTATTGCGTTCGCTCCCGCTCTCGTTATTGCAGTCACATTGACAAGTTGATCGTTTGGAGGGGCATATTCACGCCACAATTCTTAGCATTCCCCTCACGCGGCAAGCAATTCCACCTATTGCCCGCAACATCACATAGCGAACGGCACAGGTCAAATCTTCTTTTCTTGCGGGCGGCGCAGCATCGAAAGCACAACCACCATGATTCGATCAAGTGGAGGTACGAATAGCACGGCAATGTTTATTCGATGCTAATAGAGGTCATAGGCAAGGTGATTGCCATCATCGTCATCGTTGTGGTCCTCATAGTCGTGCTCCATAACGAGCAATCAGCAAGCACAGCACTTGCGACTTATCTACCCCTTTTGCCAACATCGCAGGTCGCATCCAAAGACTCGGTCGCCCGATTGTCATGGCTCCGCGAGCGCATGGCGTTGTCTGAAAAGACATGGCAGAAAAGTGTTGAGCAACGAGCTGAAATGGCTTCTACACACCCCGACAACCCGAAGATCCCTTTTTTCCCAACCGACTTCTTGAGGTACCCGTTTACGATCTGGGATTTCTTTCCGGCTACATGGACGTGCCCGCATGACATCCAGCGTGTCGGGCGCCTCGGCGACGGCGGGAAATGGGTCTGCGGCATGAGCATTTACGAGTCTCTTCCAGCGCCGCAATTTCCTACTATTGGCAGCACGGAAACTCGCGACACATCTAGTGCAATCGCCGCAAACGACGGCCTCGTTATCTACTCCTTCGGCATCAACGGCGAATCGTCCTTCGAGGCTGAGATGCTCGAGCGAGTACCCAGTGCACGCATCTGGGGCTACGATTTCAGCGTCGACGGCTGGGGAAAGCAGATCCCCAGCTCTGAACGACACCGCACATTTTTCAAGAAAGTTGGGCTGGGAAAGGAGGATAAGCACGACGCTTCTCCACCATTCTACACGCTACCAACACTCATGAAGGAGAACAAGCACAACTATATCGATATCCTGAAGATCGATATCGAGGGCAGCGAGTACGACGCGTTGGATACGTTTATGGACGCCTTTGATGGCATGCAGAGCGCATCTGGCAAGAGCGTGATACCCATTGGGCAGGTCATGATCGAGTTGCATCTCGGCGACGGCGTCCACCTTGATGGACCGAATGCCGGGGGTGATGTAGGCTTCGATCGCTTCAAGACGTGGTGGGAGAGACTGGAGCGGATGGGCATGCGTCCCAGCTGGATCGAGATCAATTTGTTCGCGGTTACTCTGTTCGAGCATAAGTCGGATCCAAGATGTACGGAGTACGTCTGGGTGAACGCTCGGGACGAGAGGAGCGTGCTTTGGAGATAAGATAGGATGGGCGAATTGCGGGTTCGCATACTTCGCGATGGCGTTTGGGTGTATTGAGAGCGTTTTGGTTTGTACATGACGAAACATCCCGCAGTAAGAGACGATGTGAATAAGATTAGCGCTATTCAGAATTTGACCAACGTGTCGATATCAAAGCAACGACGTCAAATGGATATCGATCCGGTGCAAATGCTACGAATATTTCGACTGGTATTGTTCTGTAGTCCATACACGCTATCTCCACCATACATTTATGCATACTTTCCAGCCCCAACATCGCGTACCGTCTCATGACCCGCGACCCAGCCTTTCACCAACACCTGGCTGTCCCACAAATCATCGTTCCGGAACGAATTACACTCATTTGAGCTGCGGCAACACATATGAGAGCCATAGTACATTGCCCTCCAGCTATGCACCGTCTCTTGGAGCCCTTTGTACTTGTGACGACTGACCCAATCGATGGTGACTTTGTGGTCGTTCATCCCGGCCTTTGTGAACATACAGCAGATGGAGCGTACTATAGGCTGGAACATACGAGCGAAGACGACGGGGTATGTATCAAACAAAAGTAGCTGCTAACGGCTATAACTCTAATCAATCACAGAAATAACGACAGCGCATCCCCTGGACATGTTCTAATTTTTGCTCGCCGGCGATAACATGCAGTAGATTTCGTCTGGAGGTGGAGCTCGTGGGGAAAGGCAAGGGTTCACTCGGAAGCTGAGAGTAGTCCATTCGGACCCTCGCATAATGAAGGGCGACGTTGATGCCTAGTGCGGAGCCATGAGAGTCACGAACAATTTTCCCTTCGCGTTAGCCCTATGTTCCTTCTGCCCGGAGCTCGATGCGGATCTTATCGAAGAGATATTGATTGAGAGCCAGGAGCCTGGGATACAACAGAGAGCTGCACGAATAAGGTACACAAGACGTTGTATTAGAATAAGCTACAATACGACACGATTGATGCCTACATGGGCTCTAACTTATGAAGCCCGCGTACCATTCTGTGACCCGCGATCGCTCGTTGCCGTGTCGTAACCTAACAAGGTCGTTGATCTTCTGTGAGCAAGGTTTTGAAACCCAAAGAAACATCATCTGCGGTTTCTGAACCGTTCACTGTAAACACAGTTAGTATTGCCGACCAATGGTTCGAGAGGCCTTGACTAGGGACCTTTATGTTTCACGAATTTGAATACCACATTCACAGCAATATCCGCCACGTGTGACTTGATCTCCTTCTCGGAAGCAAGCGCGAAGAGACGATTCTTCAGTCCAGCATCGTGCATATTGATTTTGATCCAGGCACATTCCGCCTCGCCCAGTTGTCCATAATGTGCCATGAGTGCAACACCATTCTTTCTATCAGTTATGATCGACGTAGGCTGATCCTTCGGCACGTCTTGCCATTTCAATTGACGCTCTTCTATGATCCAGTCATCATAATGCTCCATGAGTTTCTTGCAGTTCTCGCTAAAGTTTGATCCGGTAGTCGCACGTTCTTCAGGCATGTTGAGAGTCGGGCTGGCTATTGTGTGAAAGATGGATGTCAAGGCTGGAAGAAATTGATGCCAAAGTTATGATATGTACGCAGCAGCTTTATGTACCAGTGGAGTCACATGCGCGTCATAACTTGCGTGAGTCAATCTCTGAGGAGTGACTGACAGAAGCAACGATAGTTATAACGCTCTGTCAGAACAGGATGTTGTCATCGAAGCTGCATATGTGACTTCAAGATACAAACAGTCAAGTCACACGCCCGCTTGAGCAATCCACGTGACTCGTATCTGCAACGAAAGAGGTGAAACACTTACAAGCCTTACCATAGCCGCTAGTTATAACACATGATTTCCGGCATTTCCAATTGGGCCTCATTACTCGAGCGTACGCTCTCTTCCCTTTCTTCGAAGCGCAACATTGTGAGGCTTGATGACCTGCTGGAGGACAAAATCGTGTGGTCAAGTCCCAGAAGCAATCAAATATTCTGCGAGGGCCTCCGCGTGCAAATTTGTCCACATCGTTTTCTCGGGGAGTGACTTGAGGCATTTTCCTTTCTGATCAGATGTTCGGTGACCTTAGCGCGTGAGGGTTGTGGACGACTTACTCTCGCGCCAAAAGAGAGAGGTCGATGACAAGTCTTCCATGAAGTCAGCATATGCTGCCAATCAATCCAGAGGGAGGTGCGTGGTTTACAGGAGACGTCCAGATGTCGGAAGGGTGCTATTCGGCCCAAGCCCAATCAAGTTAGACGTTTCTGCTTAGCGCGAAACACCGCAGTCGAACAACGACGCCTCGGAACGTGCAATTGCTTCTTTGGCTCTTATCACCGCCACTCACGGGATACAGCTGCAGTCAGGGCTCCGGTAACCTTCTCTCAACACCGCAACAGCACCAATTGTTGTTTTAAAGCAGAGATCGCGAGCGCGTAAACAGCGTGACGCGCTCCCTTCCCGTTGAGGTATACACCTTCCTCTCTTCGGTAGTCTCAAAATACTATCCCAACGCGAAACCCCGACCAAGGAAGTCTCTTCCCACCTGCGCAGCATCTCATCCTAGGGATTCGGTCCTCACATGTCCGGGCCCACCTCCAACCCAGAGCGGAGTACAAGCAACGGTGGTAGTGCCGCCTACGGCACCTTTCGTCCATCTCATCTCCGCTCCACCAGCAGTACTGGTAGTCAGGGTAGCACCTCTGCGATCAGTAATGACGATGATGCTTCTCCTGCGACCAGGCCAACACCTTCACGAAAACCTTCGAGACATATAGAGTTCCGGAAGTTTCTCAAACGACCGCATCTAGAAGAAAGCCAGCGGACTCTGAGCGATGCTCTGCGTGCAGCGAAGAGCAGAGAAGAGCAGGAGACGCTGTTACCCGATGACGACCATGCCGGATCAGATGGCTGCTTCAATGGCGCCGGAGAGCCAGTCGGGCCCCGAGATGTCTTTGCTCCCTATCCACATTCTAGCCTCCAAGTGTACTACAACATCCATCGAATCCGGAGACTGGTCTTGGCTGTCATGGAGGATCCTTACACCGTTGAGCAGCTCCGGGAACCTCGCATGAACGTTTTGATCGTCAAGCCCCTAGTCGACCGCCTATACAGCGAGGATGATATTTCGATAGTATACTGTCTCCTCGTCAATCGCATGCAATTTCTCCGAGAGCAGCATTTTCAGCGACACCACCAAACGGTTGATCTTACTCGTGCAAATCTTTGCGAGCTGGTTGCTATGAAAGTTCTTCGTCGACACGACGAGGAGAGCGTTGGCAAGGCTGGACTACTGCTCCTGGCACAGATTCTCGTGGCGCCGTTCCAACCTTTTCAGGGCGCACCTGAAGATAGATGTCCGGACCGACATAGATCTGAGCTCTTGAGTATGACAAGCGCCTATCAGCAACAGGGTGACTATGGGGGTAAATTGACAGCACTGGAAGTGGCGATCGTCTCGGAAAGCAAGGTACTGCTCAGCTCCTCAGCAAGCCAGAAAGTGATTGATGCGGTCTATCGCGGTCGGATTGTCTACACGCCCACCACATTCATCGATATAATCCCAGATCACTACAAACACAAGCCAATATCGCTGTACGACCCGCGTCGAGCCCCATTTCTGAACCAGTATCGACTGATGGTTCCACGAACACGCAACATGATCGAGGTCGTCCAATTCATCCTTCTTCTGATATTCTACTGCTGGTGTATGACTGCGCGCAAAGATCATACTTTTACGTCAGCAGAGCTGGTTTTCATGCTTTATAGTGCCGGTTGGGTTCTTGATGAGCTTACATCGTGCCTCGAGCATGGGTGGGAGGTGCATACGCAGGAGCTATGGGCCTTCCTCGATGTCACATTCTCTGGCATCTTCATCATCTATCTGAGCATGCGCATTCATGGCTGGACTACAAGCAACGCTGAAACGGGACGACAGGCACTTGATGTACTCGCCATTGCCTCACCGATACTCTTCCCTCGCATTGCTTTCAACCTTATGCCAGAAAACATGCTATTTATTGCACTACGGGCCATGGTCAAAGAATTCACGGCACTCAGTCTCATTGCTTTCTGGTGTTTCGGAGGCTTCCTGCTTGCGCTGAAATGGCTCAGTATCAGCAACCCAGATGTGGGCTACGAAGAGTCACACAGCGTCATTACAATCTCGAAGTGGATGCTATGGATTTGGTTTGGACTCGACGGCACCGGCATCGACAAAGCACCTGGCTTCCACGAGATCCTCGGTCCTACGCTGATGGTCATCTACGCATTCCTTGGCAACACTCTCTTTCTCACCGTGCTCGTCTCCATCCTTAGCAATACTTTTTCCAAGATCGCCGCAGATGCCACGGCAGAGATTCAGTTTCGTCGCGCCGTGCTCACGTTTGAAGGTGTCAAATCAGACTCGCTCTTCGCTTACCGCCCTCCCTTCAACTTACTCGCCTTTGTCATCCTGCTGCCCTTAAAGTTCATCCTGTCGCCGCGCTGGTTTCATAAGGTCAACATCACTGCCGTACGCATCTTGAACGCACCCATTCTTCTAGCGATAGCCTGGCATGAGCGCCGTTCACTCTGGAAGCCATCACGCCGCAATTCCATCAGTGGGCCAGGCCCGTCGAAACGCTCATCTTGGTTCTTCGACCGCGAATTTTGGAACTGGAGCAGAATGAGTCCGCATGCGGATCTGCAAGCTGTGTTCGAGGAAGAGCCGCCAGAGGATGTAGTCCAGCGAATCGAGGAGGAAGATGACATCGAAGATGCGATTTTAGAGAACAGCTTTGCGGCCACTAACGCGAACGGCGATCGACGGAGCATTAGCCCAGGAAGTGCGATGACGAGAAGACGAAGGTTGAGCAGTGTGTGGCCTGGTCCGTCGAGCTAGATTCTTAATGAGGAGCTCGTAGCGAGATGGGGGTAACTTCTTAGACCTACGGCATTCATTCTATTGGCACCAATTTGATACCCTGTGATAATCATGGGCCTTTTTGCAGTATGCCTTGAAAGCGAGATCTTGCTTTTGAGACCAATTTGCTCTGTGACGTTCTTTTATTGCTGGTCACACGTCTTTGCGACTTCAAGTCCACGATGGAGACACACAACCACACACTATGCCAGGCATATACGTCTACAATGCTCGTCCTTGACTTTCTTGCGTTGTGACTCAAAGCGTAGCAACATCATCCATGTAGAAATGTCCGTCGCACTTTCTTCCTCCGCCCCACTTTGTGCTGCGCGGCCGATCTCCGAAGTGTAACTTCAGCTTGCAGCGAGGCCGACACCAACAACAAACTCTGTACAGAACTGTCAGAGCTTGATAGTGGGATGACACATGTGCCACTAAAGAATTCTTATGGGATAATGACTTCGTGCATCATCGGCTGACAGGTAAGAATACCATAAGCCTTCGCGCCGCGGCTGGATGCTATGGGGTAATGGGTTCTTACACTATCGCGAAACCGAATTCGTTTGGGGTAACACATTGCTAACACATTGCTAACGTGCCCCCGAGCGCAAGAACATAAGAGCTTGGATTACCTCTGGGGTTCTTCAAGGTACGACATCAGCTTCAATCTCAATCGCACTTCCTTTTGCCACTGCGAATCTTCACGATGACCTCAACACCCAACTACCCCATCCCATCGCAAGCCGACCTCGCATCGCAATACGTCGGCAAGCGTCTGCAAGACCTCCCTACACCAGCCGTGATTCTCGATCGCGCCAAGCTCAAGAAGAACTCCGATGCCATGTTACATGTGTGCCAGAAGCTCGACGTTGGTTTCCGAGCGCACATCAAGAGCCACAAGACGCTCGAAATGAGTAAGATGCAGGTCGGTGACTCTGGCCCGGCGCATTTCATCGTAAGCACCGTTGTTGAGGCGGAGCATTTGGCAGGATATGTGAAGGAGTGTCAGGAGCAGGGGCGCGATGCGAGTGTAAGTGATGCAAATCAACTTTGAGTATGCCTTGTCTGACAATATACACAGATACTCTACGGCGTCCCGGTGCCTCAATCCGCTATTTCACGCCTCGTTGAACTAGCTAAACAGCTTGCACCTGGATCTGTCAGCATCATAATCGACAACCTCACCGCTTTCCAGAAATTCCATGCCGCTCTTCCAGCATCGGTCTCCATTGGCGTCTTCATCAAGATCGACACCGGCTACCACCGCGCCGGCATCGAAACATTGTCTCCTGACTTCCCCTCGCTAGTCGCCGCAGTAGCAAACGAGAGCAGCAGCGAGGGCGCGTATTTCAAGGGTTTCTACAGCCACTACGGACACTCATATGCCGGCAGCTCAGAAGACGACGCAGCCAAAGGCTTGATCGCCGAGTTCACTGGCCTGGAAACAGCGCTGAAAGCTGTGCCGGGAGGGTTTCAAGGAAAAGAGAAGTTGGTGCTCAGCGTCGGCGCAACGCCCACCGCGACGGCGGCGCAGAATATGCTCTCGTCTTCATCTCCGCGAGTCAAGCAGTTTCACGATATCCTCACGAGACTGAAGACACAGGCGAAGGTAGAGCTGCACGCAGGTGTATATCCACTCCTCGACTGCCAACAAATCGCTACGCACGCGCGCCCGTCCAATGCGCCTTCTCAACCGGGTTTCCAGCCACTTTCGAAAGACGCCATTGCAATCAAGATGCTGCTTGAAGTCACGAGCGTGTATAACGAGCGCGCAAAGCCTGAAGCACTCGTGGCTGCTGGTTCTCTAGCGCTCGGTCGTGACCCGTGCAAGAGTTACCCCGGCTGGGGCATTGTCACGCCAGACCTAGGAAATGCGTCGGCTACATCGATCTACGACGAAAGCGGTGACAGCACTGGCTGGATTGTTGGCAGTATTAGCCAGGAACATGGCATCTTGAGGTGGGAGGGTGATAAGCAGAAGTGTAATGAGTTGGAGATTGGGAGTAAAGTCATGGTGTGGCCGAATCATGCGTGTGTGGTGGGAGCGGGGACGGGATGGTATTTGATCGTGGACAGTGGCGAGGAGGACAAGGAGGTAGTGAGGGATGTGTGGGTCAGGTGGAGGGGATGGTGAGGCTCACGTATACGACAGTGATTTTATTCGCAATGTCTCATTAGAAATGATGATAGTATTAAAGGCGGCTTTTGGGGTATCATAGAACAACAACCACAGACATGTGAAACCAATCCTCAAGCTCCATCTTTGCTCGTCACTGCGGAAACGGCGGTAGCGCTCCACTCTGACTTCTTCTCTCAGGTGCATTTGGTCTCCCCGGCAGATACGTGAACGTTTGCTGACCCATTGAAGGCCTGGCTCTAGCACCACCAGTGTGTCCTGTGTTCACGGGTGTCATTTGGCTCCCATGGCCCAATCCCATTCCTCTCCCGGGCATTTCGCCGGGGACTTCCCACTTGCAGCTCTGTGCATACAACGCAAATGCCTTGACCTCATTTAAGATCTGCTGTAGTATCTGTCCCTGCGCTCCTTGCTGATGTAATGTTGTGTTCTGGAAGTCCTCGCGGTTTTGTCTCGCGCGATCGTGGAAGCCTGCAGACGACGTGCGCCATGTTTCTTCACACTGTATCTGGGTGTCAGATGCGAGGCGTCTGCAGTCTTCGACCCATTTTATTTGGCTCGAAAGCACCTTGACTTCGCCGCGGACGACATTGGTCAGGGAAGCTGTGGCGGGAAACTCGCGGCTCTCGCTAGGCGGGGGAACGGGTGTGTTGCCACTAGGCATTGAGCCATAGGCGGGTGGGCGGTTTCGCGGTTGTTCGTAGTCGGGTGCGGTGAGCGCGTGGCTTTCCTCATTGAAGCGTAGGAGTAGTTCCTCGACATGGTTGACGCATTCAGAGATGTCGTCCTGTGTTTCATCGCGCAGCTTCGTGAGCAGATCGTTGAGATCGTCCTTTGTGATCACTGGCATCGTGGATTGACCCTCGTGGGCAGTACGCTGTCGCTTGCTCAATGAGTCGCCATCTTCGTCGGATCGTCGCTTCTTCCGCAATGCCAGGTTATTGTTAAGGTTTGTGTCTGAGTCGTCGCTGGGTTCTGCTGGCCCAGTTCCATTTGCTTCGTCAGTTTTGATCTTCGCTGTAATCTTGATCGGATACTCGTCACCAAGCTCATCAGGCTCGACAGTCAGTATGAAGTTCTGCCACTCGAGCGCAAGCTCTATCTGGCCGTGCACGTTTGCCCAGTCGCCGTCGCGCGTGTCCAGCTCGCGCTTGAAGTCGTTGATGACATGCGCAATCTTTTGTGCCAGTTCCAAGACTAGCGGATCAGACCCCTCGGCACTCGAGGGCGACCCGGGCGACATGGCTGTGGTGGGAGAGACCAGCGGAGACGTGGACGGCGTGGTTTTGTGGCCAGGCGCGGCTGGCGACTGCATGTTGCGCTGTGAAGCTTAGCGCGCAAGCTGCTGAAGTTTGCCACGCATCTACGGAGCTTCGCAGGGGATAAGAGCAGAGCAATAGCAATGGCAATCTGAGAGCGACATGTAAAAGTAAGAGAGTTTTCCAGTGACAACGCTATCCTAGCAAACAGCCGTAGTTCGCTGGTAGTGATGTTTTACTAAAGTGGTGGCTCGCTTCCCCGCTACTGTGTTGATGAGGCGTGCGACCGTCTCGGGCACTAACCGCTGGAGTGGGAGCGCCATGCTTCTTTCGACCATGTCGTCTGCAGCTTGTTGCGCTCAGGGCGAGGAGAAACACAAGCTCCAGTTGGCACAGTTGTTTCAGGGCCGTGACCTATGGCTGTGCCGGACTGAACTTTGGATGTCCAGGGACCAGGGCCTCGAGTGTTGGTAGGATCGTCCGACTTCCAAGCTTCGCTCGTTCTCCCGCTCACTCCCGCTGCACCCCGTTCCATCGCCCTTCTCTTCCAACCTCCCTCTCCACAGTATGCGGACCCATGAGCTTTCGTGATAGGGAGCTGGCAGACGTAGGCCTTTACCGCACTCTATTGGCCCCTTGTGTGCTTATGCATACGCTCACAGCCTTGATTTCGGCAGTCTAGGCTCGGGTCTGCAGGTGGTAGCACGATACTTTGGGCTGTGACTCTCACCATCTTTCGGGGTCCAAACGAAGCGCACCGACGTTGGCTTCTGGGGCGTCCCTCAGCCATGGTTCCCAGATCGTCACAGCGAGGACGGCGCAGCTTCGAAGAGCATCACGACCCTCACGAATGGAACGACGAGCGCGACAGGAACATCATGTCAGCCACCTTCCCCATACATCCGCTGTCCTCGATGCAAGCGCCTTTCGAAGAATCCATGCTCGATGCGACAGGCGAGACTGGCTATGTACCGTACCAGAACCCGAACAAGAGCGTGAAGCAACGGCAGCAGGTGCTGTGTCGAGAAGAAGGGAACGGAGAGCCTTCGTGGAATTTCACGTATAATTGCCATTGGAGACACAACCCCAAGGGCAAATATCACCCCCTGGTGAAAACTGTCACCCAGATAGTCTTCGGCGTGCATCTGCTGCATCAGCATCTGGAGAAGTCTGTCGCCGACGTCGCCGACATACTGCTGAAGCATGTGAACGAGCTTGACGGGTTCCTGCAGCGGGCCAACGAGGATCTGGAGAGCAGCTTGAAGGACATGCTCTTCCGTCACAAGTGCTTAAAAGTGCCAATGGAGCACGTCAAGGAGTTTGACCGTCTCCTGGAAGATCGCGCATACCGCACTCAGTTGCTTGACGGCAACGTGACGATTGAGCGCACCATCACTCGCATGTCGCAAATGCTGAACGACTACCTCATCGACATGGGCATTTTCCGCGAAGCGAACAACGGGCTCGACATGTATCTACTGGATATTGGTGAGGAGTGGACGTACCACAACGAGGATGTCGGCAAGATATACTCTGCCATGTTGGGCAATACTGGAGGCTGGGCGCAATTCTTGCAGAGCCTTGTAGCAAAGGCAGAGCGGCTCGGCGTAGTGCTTGTGCAAGTAAGCAGCTATTGTAATGAGATCGAGAAGCGCTGTGGCGCTGCTAGTCGGCGAAGTTTGGTAGGTTCCGGGTACCAACCTGCCCTAAGTCGGTGCTAATAATTGACAGATTGCCACTCGTTCTTCGTCGCGAAACTCGTCGAACTCTCGCGATCATGCGTTCCGCAGTCCCGCAAGCAACAAAGATCTGCCACCTGTGCCAAATGACCGTCCATCTTTTATGGTTATGTCAAACAGTGGCACGGCGACCCCGTCCGATCTAGACACCGCACAACGACATCGTGGTACGCGACCGATGCACCACGACCAGAATCACAGTATGGCCAGTCCTGCATCCAACGTTTCGCCAAAACGCAGCGGAGCGTCTACTTCGTCAGGCTCTTCAGATCCTGAAGCCGATGTACGGCCACGGAATGTCAAGGCGCAGCCCCAGTACTACCAGCAAACCTGGCACAATGAGGAACAGCGTGGGCGGGCGACACCGCAAGCGGACTCGGGTCGCACCAGTCGCATGTTTGGGCATCGACGGAACTTTTCGAATAACAGTACTGAAGAGACATCAGCACCAGTTGCGGAACGACAGCCCACCAGAGTTGAGCACGGGCAACTCAGCCCACCTCTGACTGGCAAAGATTCTGCGTATTCCTCTGTATATGGTGCATCGCCGACTGCTGTGCCGTCTCGTTCGGCGTCCGCCATGTCATCCCATCCCCAAGCCCAGTTCGGATTGTTTCCCAGCAGCGCACGAACGACGCCCAAAGGTTCGATGTCCGGACGATACGGCGCTATGTCTCCAGTCCTCAGTCCGCCACTACGTTCTGCAAAGTCGTCAGCACCACCTAGCCGGCCAGACACAGCGGTCAGTAACTTCTCCGATGCGTCCGCGTCCAGCAAGCGGTTGTCAAAGCGCAGCAGCTTCACATCGCTTCGGCGCCTATTCACGAAGAAGCGCACAGCCGACAACATCGATTCCATTGCTGAGTGAAGTTGCGTCTCGTACCTTTCTCCCCCTTTCTCAGCGGACCTTTGGCATTCTGTTATGGCGTCGTCCGGCTATATACCCCTTGATTGCTTTGTTTTTATGTTTGATGACCTCTGTATGCTTCGATGCCTTCTGTATTCCCGTATCGCACTCGAGCTCGTTGATACAATTTCGCCGTTCATGGCTCTGTGTATATGCTCCCCTATTTCCATGATCGACTGTAATGCTGTGATGATGCACACACTGACGGCGCTCTCTGTGCCTGGTGTTGAGCAGGTGTGTGGGGAACCCCTCTGCGGGCGGGCGGTCGTGGCTGGCGAGGGACACCCGCGGGGAGTTGGGAGATGCTTTCGGCGTGCGGATGCGTGGTGGCGGGGAGACTCGTGCTTGTGCCCAGCGTGGGAGTAGTCCTGCAGTCGAATGGTTGAGTGTCGCTGCGGAGAGAAAGATGCACTCACGGGGATGCTGGGACAGGTCGGTAGGTGTATATTCTCAGCGGCTGCTATGCCGCCATGGTTCTTCGCATTGTCTCTACTATACTTCTCCCCGTCTTGCGGTCTGCGTACCTTCCTGCCTGGGCGATACGAAGCTGCCTCTTTCTTTGGGGCAGTCGCGGTGGCAGTGGTGGTGAAGCACGCCCCAGGGCAAGCTAAGTCCGCCTCCCGAGCTCGAGCTGCCTCTGCCTCTCTCTTTCTCCCACCTCCTTCTCCTCCACCACACCCACACCCACACCCACACCCACACCCACACCCGCATCTTTTCCTCGGCAGCACTCTCGTTTTGGATGAGAAGCTGGTGAGGTAGGGCTGTCGTCGCTTGGTCTTCTTTTTGGATACGACACGCTCTGCAGCATCGTCTCCTTCTTTTGGGCATCCCCACTGCTCTGCATTGTTTTGCACGCCTCTCACCACCCGCACAACAACAACAACAACAACAACGACAACATCAACACCACCAGCCTCGTGTCCCTCGCGGCCACGCCCTTACAGAATAGCACTCTTATGTCTGCAAGCGACGCCATGCTCCACGGCAAAGACGTGAACGGGCCCGTCAGCGGCCGCAATAGCCGTGCTTCCAACATGTCGAGCATCTCGCGAATGACGGGCAATCATTCCGGCGAGCCAGGCGGCGGCGTGGGCGGCGGCATCCAGAGGCCGGAGTTGGCGCCAGGCATCTCTTCCATGCTCCGCACGTCGACTGAGATGGGCGGCGTCGGCGGCCACGGCAACGACCTCTCTGGCTTTGGCGTTCCTCTGCAGCACCAGCGGCGTGGGGCTAGCAGTCGGATGAGCACCACGTCCTCTGTGTCCAACCAGTCCAACTATAACCACCACAACAGGAAGCATCGACCCATTCCCTCGTCTTCGTCGGCCCCGCGTCAGTCGATGCCTCAACACCAGCATCCCCCCTTGGTCAACGTTCCGTACTACGGGCCCGACACGATGTCGCCCACGATGGGGAATCTTACAGGAAGTTCGCCCATGCTACCGATACGCCCGCAAGACCGGAACTCAGAACAGCGCTCGTTATCCATGACGCACTCGGTGCAACCCCACGATTTGAGACCGTCGAACAACAACCGCTCAATGGGGAGCCTTCGCAGCCACGAATCAGCTCAGCGCCCCAGCTCGCCTTTGGCCCATCCCAACAGATTCGGAGGTCCGCAACCCTTTCGCGCCGCTTCGCCTGCTTGGGCTCACCAGCCAGGCCGAGATCCTCGTCGTCTGCAAACTCGCATAGGCTCAGGACCGCCACAGTCTTCTGGAGCGTATCCCTCGGGGCCGTACCCTTCAGCACCCCACCCTCCAAGCGGGTATGCTCACGGCCCAGCTCCTGGCTTCGGCAGTCAAAAGAAGCACAGGATCCCTTCTGATGCAAGTCTTGTCAACTCTGAGAGGTCCCAGCATACGACCCGAAGAGGTCCAAGCCGTGGTCCATCGCCCGCCTACCCGGTGCCATACGGTGACAACGTGCCCCCACTTCCATCGCTGCAGCAGCATTACCACCCTGCCCTCGAGCATACTAGGATGATGAACAACAACTCCGTGATGGGTTCGGCGTCGGGTAGCTCCATCAACATGCGTACAGACTCAGACACACCTTCGTCTGACCTGCCTCAGCCCCCAACACCCAGGGATGGTATGCCGATCGGCCAGCCGTATAGTCGTACAAAGTTCGCAGCCACAACTCGCGTGCAGAGGAACGAAGTCTCTAGCGAACCCTTCTACTACGATGGTAGTGAGCAGTTTGAGTCGGACAACTTCACCAACCCAGGATCAGACCAGATCTCCACAGGCTATGTGTATCCTAGCAAGAAGCATGTTGCTTCCATGACACCCCCACGTACCAAAGGCAAATCCAGCATCAGGACGTTGCCCGAGTCCAAGCCCGTCCACATGGACCATGCAGCTGAGCTACCCGCCTCTCCTGTCCCGCGACGTATCACCAGGACCTTGGTCAAGTCTGTTCTGGAGCCCTTCTCTACGACTGATAGGATTGGCTTGTCTGATAGTGCCTCGATCACTAACGGCAATGACTCGGCCGACCATCGCGAGCAAGACCAGATCACAGCCTTCCCAGCTCGGGTCGACTCCAAGACCTCTGCTACAATTCCAATCGGTCATGACAAGAGCCGTCGCAGCGTCTCGTCCCAGGTGGAAACAAGCTTTCTTGAGTCCTCGACCGTCGACCTTGCCAGGGATACCTTTCTCCCGGCTCTTACTGGCACCGCTCTTGTGAACGACGTAGCAGATGCGACTAAACCTGCTGAGGTTTCAACTGGCAGTCCTGAGAAGAGCACCGACGATGGCATGTCTGAGTTCATTGGCAACTACCAGCACACGGACTCCAAGCGACAGGCGGATGTTGATACTGACGCCGACGTAGTGCACGAGTCGGACGTGGTCGCTGAAGAGAGCCCAATTCCAAAGACTGGCCACGCAAAGACATCGTCTGACGATCAGTCCTTCAAGTCATGCACGGATGTTCTGGAGCATGTTGCTCCGATCCCTATCGAAGAGAAGGCCGAGGAGGAGGAGAAGAGGCTGGGTAACAACGTTGACGGCCAAGTCTCCGCTAAAAGTTCTGAGGTGCAATCGTCAGGTGTCTGCAAAGATGCCTCGGCCCCTAGTCGTCAAAGCTTGCAGGCACCATCTGGGATGCCACCAGCCACTTTGGCAAACCTGGAGCCGCAGGCCAAGACACCGGCGTCGGATGTAGCTTCTTCGAGTCCATTGCGCGCCTTGTACCGGAAGGCCGACTCTGGACTCTCTCATGCCGCTCATCGACTTCGAGGCGGTTCGAAGGCGAGCGTTCGGGAGGGCACCGTTTCCAACTCGGGTTCTTCCTCTACCCTCAATACAGCTAGACAGCCCATTGTCCCGCCGCGAGAGTCGAGTGCCTCACAGGAAGCCAGGCGATCGAATGCTGTGAGTGGTTTTCTTATGCGCTTCAAACGAGCCAAATCCACGGTGGCCAGCGACGCCGTGAACCCAAGCATCAGCCACGGACGAGAGATCAGCGGTCCGCAGTTTGTGGGCAAGAATCTACTCGAGCCTGGTCGTATGGAACAACAGAGGCAAGCGTTGCTTCAGATGACAGGCACGGTAGTGGATGCACCAGGCCTATCGTCCGAGAAGCCGTCCGAGAAGCATGAGTCGACCCAATCGCTTGACATGGGTACTTCGTCCGGGGCACTACGCGTTGGCCTTACTAAGATTCCCGACTATCATCAACGTGCTCTGAGCAGCCCCTTTGTTGGTCTTCCTGTGGCATCCTCGGTGTACTCTCCCCAAGACATCTCTCAGAAGCTTCGTACACATTCGTCGCCTGTTGGTCTGCCCTTGTCGCCTGAGTCGAGCTGTCGTGATAGCCAGTCGACAACCCATCTTTCCTGGATCGGTCGCCGGCCTTTTGGAAATGCATCTGCGAGTGCCAGCGAGCCCCATCTGCCGCTTCCGAGCGTGCAGGAGGACACGACGACGGCGCTTCGGTACTCTGGCTACAACAGGTTCAGCTATGCTCCGCAGCGCTATCTGCCCGACCTCAAGGAGGAGTCGCACGAAGACTCGAGCCTCAACACGAGCGCTAGCAACCTCAAGGGCTCCCACTTCCGGTTCCCGTTTGGCGGCGGACTTGGTATGCGGACGTCGGTGGACGATGTCGTGTTTCTCTCGAGGAGGTCGTCGACGCGGTCGCACCGGAGGAGCGCTGCTTGGGAGGCGCACGGCTTGCCCTGTATGGAGTTCAGCCAGGCGAATTTGTACGAGAAGTTCAAGGACGCCCTCGGTGATGTTCGCTTCTCGCGGTCCCTCGACCTGCCCGACGTCGAGAGGGGCTCGCCGCAGCGGTCTGTGTCAGCTGGAAATGTGCTGCAGGGGACTATTGAGCTCGTGGGCTCTGGCGAAGCATTCGGAGTGAGCAGGGAGGCGACGCAGACCGCGGCAGTGATTGACTTTGCGAAGCTTAGGCGGTCATACCCCCCGGAACTCATGGCAGAGATCGACCGCCTGAGCATTCCTTCGGTAACGCAGCTCACACAGCGCTGTGCTGAGCTGCTGCCGTCGCTGTCGCTGGGAGAGTACTACAAGCAGCAAGACCACGGAGCGCTGGCCGAGTTTCCCGAGGAGGAGGAGTTGATGGAGCACGCCTTGGAGTCGATCCACGAAGTCCATCCTCCTCCCTCGCAGAAGCGCTCGTCTGCTCGTCTGCGTCCTGTGCGCGGCGCTTCGGCGCTCATGGTGGTGGACGACGATGTGTTCGAAGAACTCACCAGCAAAGAAAGGGGTGGCCCAAGCGCCGGTGTGGGAGAAGTTGAGCGGTGCGGAAGGCACGTCGGTGGTGTTGCTACGCGAGCTCCAGGCCAAAACAACGACCTCTCGCACACTCCTACCCGCACACTCTCGCCAATTGCCGAGCTGCAACCACCATCTCCTGTTGTTCTACGTCCGCGTTCCAACACGGCTGGAGCACTGCTTCTGCACTCATCTGCCGAGTCTACGCTGTCTTCAAGGAGGTCGCTCAGGTCACCTGCCTCGACGCCCACAGCAACCGTTACTCGTCCCTGGAATTTCGACGAGTTCTATCCGTGGGCCTCCACCACACACCCCGCAGTCGACATCACACTCCCGCCCTCAGCAGCTGCAAAGAGCTCTCCTCGCCCAGGCCCGTCACATCTGCGGAACACGCTATCAGAGGCGTCAACAAGCACCTTCACATCTGCACGCACCACCACCGCTTCGCGTATTGGCAACGCTACAGGCTACAACACGCACCGTCAATCCAACCGTCTGAGTCTCTTCGGACGCAGCGGCGATCAAGCCCACGCAGTCGGTGAACGCTATCCAACCTCAGGTAAGACCTTCACGCACATTTGCACGTGAGACAAACACTAACCTCATGCTACAGCTCTCAGCCCGCCCACGGCCATCTTCCGCGACAACTTGTCTGCCTGTGACACATCTGACGACGAGGAACTCACCACCTCGCGCAAGACCCGCGTCTCCCTCAGGAAGCGCTTCTCGTCTGCAGCTCGCAGCAACGCCAACGCCAATCCCAACACGCCGCCCCGCAACGTCCGAAGCAAAGTCAACGCGGCTGATCTCGCATCACCCGCTTCAGCCAATGAGAACTCTTCTTCCACTCTCCAAGACCGCTACGGTGAGGCCCGCGCCTTCACCAGCCGCAACCGCCACACGTTCCGTGACGCCCAGGGTATGCCAGCGAGCGACTACCATCGCCAACGCATCATCCGCTCCATCAAGCGCTGGTTCCACAAAACCACTAACCTCCTCCGCATCATCGCTCGCCGAGATGCCAACTAAGGAGTGGTGTCTGAAGATGGACCAAGTCATCGCCAAGCTGCGCCGCGACTTGGAGATGAGACCCTCTCCAACCCCCGCAACCCCCAACACGCCAAACCCCGCCTGCGACTCCTCCGGGCGGCCACTCTCCGCCGGCGTCTCCCCCGGGAGACGGCCGCTAATTGCTGGATGTTCTGTTCTGGCTAGGGGGGTGGTGGGGTGGTGAGGATTCGGTGATTGGAGGTGGAACGTCTTCATAAATGTATATTAGTGAATATTGCCTTCGGGCTGGAAATCTGGGAGGACATCAGGAGCAGGGGGCCAGTAGGTCTAATTATAAGCACTGATAGTTCGATTGCTGTGTTTTGAATGCTTGTGAAGTGATGTTTGCTGTGTGGTGACTTGTGTCTGGATGTGACGTGCGCCTCGTCTGGTGCTACTTTCGAGCGGCTAAGAACTGTCTAGTACCCTCGTAGGATGTGTCTGGTAGGGGAGGTAGTGTATTAAGATACTCTTTGCTTGTATTTTGGACTACGGTCTATGATTCTTGGGCTTGTATAGATAGACGGGCTTACGGTTTGTGGATGGCATGTTTGGGAGATTGATAAGGCTGTAAATGGCGCTGAAATACTCCTCGATAGTGCGAGGTGCAGGTGAAGAGGCATTCTTTAGTCTGCGTACATATACAGGCTGATGATTCGCATAGAGCAGATAGATGATAGTGCGAAGTGGCACGAGATGTGCTGAGATACTCCTCGATGGCGCGAGGTGCAGGTGAAGGATGCGTTGTGGATGTGCGTATATATACAGGCTTACACTTCAATTTAAGAGCTTCCAGAGAGTGTGGAAGGTGCTAAGATACTATTCGATAGCGCGAGGTGCAGGTGAAGGATGCGTTGTGGATGTGCGTATACATACAGGCTTACACTTCAATTCAAGGGCTTTCAGAAAGTGCAGAAGGTGCTGAGATACTCTCCGCACGCACAAGATATAGAGAATGAACACTTCTTAGTCTCGTGTATATAGACAGGCTCTACGTTCGCGTACTAGACGTTGTGGAGGCTCGGAGGTACGCTGAGACACTTCCCACTCCCAGATGTCCAACACAATTAGTATTCTACAGATCTATGTAACTCTCCACCTCACAAGCCACATGTCCCTCCCTCTGTCGTCTCAATAGTGACGTCACCATGTACAATTAGTGCCAAAAGTCACTCACCAGCCACCGATCCACATCACGATCGGGAGATCGACATCGACATTGTCGTTTTCCAAAGAAGTGCATGTCCAACACACGCGCCCCCATGCCGAATTCGCCTTGGGGCGAACAGATCTTCTTAGGGCTAGGTAGGAGTATGCGGCAGTCCGGTCAGGAATTAAGTTGTGATTGGCGCGTGGGACCGGCAGTTCGGCGACAAGAAAGAATTGTTATTGAAAAGCAGGCTTGGGTTGGGCTGTCAAAGAGATTGCGATGTTGGTTGGCAGGCAGGTTTGCATGAGGTAGCGTAATGTGCGGATCGTGTCAATATCGATATTTGGTTTTTGCGGGTTGTGCCGTGTACGAGTGGGAGTGCGGCTAGGGGGTTTTTGGTGGCTTGGGCTATGTACTGTGGTGTAGTGCGGGATGTGCCTTTTTGGTACGAGGGCGAGGGCATTGGGAGGCTGGATATGACAGATGGGCAAGTAGTTTAGTGAATGAGAGACGAATTGCTTGTGATGGTAAGGGTTCGGCGATGCAGAGGTTAGTACCGAGGTGCGGCAGCTGGATTAGAAAATGTTTGTGGGCATTGGAGTCGGTATTGTCGGTTACTTGCTGCGAACATCGAGGTCAGGAGCATGGTGGCTGCCGAGGATTGTGTGGAGGTTTGATTGGTTGAAGATACTGTATTGTAGTGCTTTCCACGTGACACGATGTCGCAGAAATGGTAGGGCTTTGGAATGAAAATCGATGCCATAAAGCCAATACCTAGGTATGTCTAACTTGCTTTGAAGCATGGCAATCGAGACAATTCCAATAGAGAGGATCGCGATGTTGGCATTTTCTGAGCACTGCGATGTGCAAGATCTGCCAATTCCGCGAGACTGGTGCCGAACGTTGATATACAGCGGGGTCAGACCTGATGGATGCTTACACCTTAGTCGTACTGCCCCGAAACGGGCAAATGATGTGCTACTCCAGATGAGCGCGTCGCGATTCAGAATCGGACAAATGCGGTGGAAAATGCCATGGTCTTGCATCTCAACCACGCCTAAAGTTGCCCGCCATCTCGGGGCCTGCTCGTGATGACTAGCGTTCTTCAATCGAGGATCGTGACAAAGTCAAACGCCTTGATGCCATAGAATTGAAGACGTGCTTTGGCTATGCAGTATGCATGATGGCGTTCCGATAGTCTGGATGATATATGTCATCCGACTTCTCTCATCCAAACTGGCAACATGTTCTCGGCCTTTTGGGTACCAGCCAAGAAATGAATGTGCAGAGTGTGAATAATGAGAACTTCTTCACCAAGAGACGCAGGGCTACGAGGAGAAGTGCCACACGGAGTCTGTTCCGTGGATTCTGATAGATGACCGCAGCGATCAAGGTAGCAAACGGGCTGTCGTGGAGATCCACGCTAATGTGCTCAGCTAATAGTCCTGCATGTTCCTGGTGCACCATCGTCAGCCGGATAAAGAATCTTAATCGGTGTATTCAGCATCTCAGAAACCCATTTGCTGTTCTAGCATTATACCATGCTCATGACTCTTAAGTCTCGCAAACTGATGCATAGTCTGTTGTGCCGAGCCTACGAATGGCGCTGACGCGGCAGAAGAGGTAGCGATTGGTTTAGTTCTTCGTCTTTTGACACGATGCTCGCGCAGGTACATTGAACTGCACTTTCGAGGTTCAGTTAGATTCTGTCACGATTTAGCGTTCTCTCGGTTGGTCGGCATCGGTGGGCTTGCGCTTGAGGAAGTGTGGCGCCAGATTCGCCGTCCCTAGTTATGCTAAGCATTTACTGACTACACCAACAATGCGGGATGACGTTGAGCGTAACATATGCTACGGGTGGAGAAGAAATGGTGAGGAAAAGGGTTCTAGAGCGTCGGAGGCTGCAGTGTTGGCTTTGAGATCGGTCGATGTTGTTTTGGTGTATCGGCTGTGCCTTGCGGCAGATGTGGTGATTTGAAGAGACGTGACGCAAACTTCAAACGCAAGCAAAAGGCACGTGCTCTGAAAACTGCCGTATTGATCGCTGGCTAAAGTGTGAGATATGGAGACGCTTCTGAATTACTCTGCATGAATATTGCTGGTGCCAGGTGGAAAAAGCGCTGCGCGAATTTTATGTAGCTTGGTTATCCAGTGAATGTGAGTGTGCACTCACTGCTACGAAGGAAACTATCAAAAAAGCACCGTTATCGGGTATCAAATGATACCCTTAGGCTTGCCAGCCGCGGTACACAATCTTGCAGCCGTACTTCTCACCCTTCTTCAGTGCCATCTGTGACTTTTGTTCTGGCACGTTGATCGCATTCACGTAACGGGCTGGCTCGACGCAGAATCCAGAGCGTGCGCCACGAGCTGGGAGGCCCTCAACCGCCGGCACATCAATGTGCGTTCCAGTGTAAAACTGGAAAGTGGGCTCCGTGCTAGACACTTCGAGGTGAATCTTGCTTTCTGGATGATAGAACGATGCGAGTTTGGCCAACGGCGACGAGCGAGTGTCAATCGGAATGTTGTTCGCATCCTCGTTGACCACGAAGCAATGGTCGATGGCGGGCTCCTTCTCGCCAAGTGTGAAAGCGGTCTTGGCCTTGATACCAGGGAATGGTTCTATGGGCCCTTGCGGGATGAGATTCTCGTCGACCACGAGGTACTTGGTGGTCTCTAGCTGAACCTCTGTGCCTGCAATGGAAGATCCACCAGTCAAGTTGAAGTAGCTGTTTCGGTCAGATTGCCCACAGGATGCAAGAACGGGCGGTCGACTTACCTGTGGTTGGTAACGTTGATGGCGGTCTCTTCCACCTCATCGCCAATAAGCTCAGCCTCATACTCAATGTGAAGGACTTCCTGGTTGGTTCCATCGACCTTCTCCGTCTCTTGTACATACCAAACCCGGAACTCTACCGTTCCCGGATAGCCCTCTTCGCCGTCTTTGCTGACGTATTTGAAGAGCGTGGCTGTCTTGCCATTGCGGTCAACTTCGGAAGGGCCCTCAAACTCTCGCTTGCCCCAGCCATTGTTACCGCCATGAAGATGATTCGGCGCGTTGTTTGCTGCAAGAGAGTAGGATTTGCCATTCAGGTCATTGATCTTGGCATTCGAGACACGGTTCGCAATTCGGCCAATGGTCTCTCCAAAGTATGGCGAGTTGTATTGCTTGTAAAGCTCGGCCGACGGAAACCCCTGTACGATGTTCTTTCCGTTAACGGTGAACTTTTGGATAATGGCACCCAGTGGGAGAAAGGTAAAAGCCTTGGCGGACGACATGGCGAACTTTTCAAGATCTAGAATGGGGCTAGTTTGTTGAAGGTTCTCGCGATATGCTGATCTGCAATGCCTCGATTAGTCCAGAGTCTTTATGAGGCGCGTGAGCCAGATTGTTGTCGAATCACAGCCACTCGAGAGCTTGTGAAGCTCGACCAAAGTTACATGAGGGGCAGGGTGTTAATGCGGGGCTACTGCAAATGCACACTCACCTGAGCACCTCTGGCGTTGTGGTTGGCTTCTGGTAATGTCTTGGTAAGAGTCGGATGCCTGGGTGTTATGCTCAGTAAGTCTGCGTCAAAGTGTGTGGGAAGTGAACATGTATACCACAATTCGACGTGTGGCCACCTGCTCTTCATTAGCCTAATGAGGTTGTGGAGAACATAATTCTTCCGCCTTGTCTGCACCACGTGAAGAGCAGTTGAGAGGTACCACAATTTCGCGCAGACTACGCAACAATCTCACGGGAACGCCTGATTGGGACATTTTCGCGTTCATGGAAGGCGTGACGAGCACGGGTGACTTCAGACCCTTGCGAGCATCAATCGCTTGGCTTCTTAGTAATCAGATGTTGGAAAGCCTCCATTTCCCATCACACAGGCAAGCGAGAGCGACGTTTCCACATGTGCACTATGCACGATTATCATTTGTCTGTCGTCTACTACTACTGTAGGACCTATCCAATGTTGGCCATCGTTGGATTCTCCGATAGCAATTTCTGATTTGCCGCGGACCCCACCAGCAAATCTCTGCCATCGTCATGATGAGCCTTACGAAGATATCGTGATATCAGAGGGAGTAATGCAAGTCGGACTTCCTTGCCCGAGTAACGCCGAACGACCTGTGTTTTCAAAGACGCCGATTGTTGCCCAATTCCAAATGCTTGAACGCTGCACGAAGGACGGAGGAGTAAGCGGAGATAAGGGCCGGACCAATCATGCACCGATTGGGTTTTGTATGAAAGAGCTGAAGTCAAGATCGCCGGTGCCATTCCAGTCTGGCATCATTGGATCGTTGGGATTTATCGCGATGGTGTCCATCATCATGTTCTGGTCATAGCCGGCAAAGCTGTCAAACCCATACATAGGTTTGGTAAAGTCCACTGGCTCGTCCATCATCATAGAATCGTTCATCCACGCTATTCTTGACAGGTCTGACGGATCCAAAGCGCCAGTGTTCATGAATTGAGGTGATACCATTGGCGATTCCTGCTTGATCGGAGATACGATTTGCGATTGTCGGGAAAACGGGCTATTCATGGGCGGCGTAGGCGGCGCATTGTGACGAGCGAAAGGCGTCTCAAGGGGAAACGAGCGTGTAGTAGGCGTGCCGTTGTACGATGAGTTCGAGTTCGGCGATGCATGACCGTGGTCAGAGTCGGAGCTGACAGATCCTCGCCTGCGAGTAAACGGCGCGCCCCTCTCAAGCAGCTTTTGTTGCATGCGATTGCAATCCTCCTCAAAGCCCTCGTAATTACTGCTGTTGTCGCCAGATGTATGTAGCAAGTCAAGACGCTCTAGGATGTCGTGGGTCAGTGGGTGACCACCAGATGATTCGCGCAATGGCTGCCCTGGCCAGCTCTCGCCCTTTTGTAACCGGCTGTATAATTCTCGTAGGCCAGCTACGAGCTGAGTTTGTTGTTGTTCGAGCATCTCAACGTATCTAAGAAGGTTAGTGTCCATCATGACCCGACGCGAATAGCAACATACCCTTTGGGATACACCTTGTCTTGCGACTTTTTCCGCTCTCCGAACACGCAGATGGCATTATCCGCCTTGCACCTGCTGCAAGGACTCGCTCCGTCACACTACCGGTGTCAGTACGTGACTTTTACTTAAATCACTTGAACATACCTTTGACTTTTTTAATCGACAGCGGTCGCAAGCTTTGCAAACTCTCTTCCTGATGTTGTCTTGGGCCTCCATTGAACTTGATCTTTGGGAGGACATGTTGATGTGGAAGGTACGTCGTCAATATCGCAATGTGTAGCGGTAGTGTAGTAATGCTTCACTAGTGGGTAGACGAGGTTTGGATGAATTTCTGGACAAACGCGGAACCTGAGTGGGATTGGGGTCCTAAATACAGACATAACATGTGTGGGCAGCATGAGATTATATCTTTCTCAATGTCACGTCACAGACGGACGTTCGGTGTTAACCTCGCGATATCTGATGCAGAAACGCAGTAGTAAAAGTGTAATTACACGCTTGACCCACTTATACCCTGCTAAAACTCCCTGGTCTTTTCCCATCATCAATCGGGGCACGTACGGTTACATTAGTCGACTTGCAAGGGTGCAGGGATTAGTATCGCTGCGCCAACCTTACAAAGACGCTGGGCTCGAATTCGGCGGAAAAGCCAGTGACAAAGCGAGCTTGCGGAATCGGCCAACGAGCGGACCGTGGGTATGGGAGATGCAAAATGCCGCCGAACAGCTGGTCGACCAGAGCATGGGTTGGATGACGTTCATTCGCTCCTAGCTTGGATACAATCAGAAGCTCGACGTTTGTCGGCTGTCGGCTCTGGCAAGTTCCTCGCCCAAAATTTGACGGATCAAAATTAACGAAGAAGAGCGCGTTGCCCACCTCACCAGACCATCATTATTTTTATTGCGCTCTGTAAAATATACCTCACTAGGCAAACTCGATTGCGATGTACATTTGTCCTGTCGGCGTCATCATTATGGCTCATCACTAATAACGTTATTCGAACCGCATCCTGGGCCTTGCGTATACTGCGTCTCGGCCGATGGTGAACACCATTCGCCGAGCCATTCCCTTTGCAACACATTGACTCTTTTGGACTGCATGTGCGACACAGCCTTGAACGCGTCTTTCTGCCTGACGATACTAATGCGGCAAGAACCGAGCAGCTCCCAAGAATGGGGATAGGATCCCCTCCGTGATTCCTTCCTTCGGACCTTTCAGTAAGCCTTGTGATGAATGGATGATTCTTATCAATGATGAGAGAACTTCGAGGTCAGGCGTTAAAAACGTGAATCTGTAGGTTGCTTTTACACCTCGTACAGGCGCATTCAGCAACTTGCATCGGCTGAGGCTGCTGACAACATGTCGGCTATAAATCCACAGCACGCCACAATTCAACAAGCGCCAAATCCCTTGCGTGAGATCTTCGCGACTCAACGATCCACAATCTCTGCATCGTGCTTTACACGTTTGCTGATGAACGCCCTGTAGGAGCAACGGTCTCACTTCATTGGCCTCAAGTATTTGTACATGTTTATCAGGATTCTCGTGACCTTCCTGCAAATTAGACCACATGTCTCTTACTTTTCTGCACACATTTCTTTCCTGCTCCTCGTCTCTGCCATGACTGTTCGCAATGGCATCTTCTCTCTCGCGGCCGTGCGGGTTACGCGGGTTAAGAACGTGCGTCAGGCAAGGTGGCTGTGAACAACCACATTCGTGCCTTGTTGCGACAAGCTTACGCTAGTCGTGTTTGAGCAATCTATACGACGCAAATGTCGTTTCTCGCTCTTACCGTTGACCGACCCAGCGAATCATGTGAGATGTGGCTGTTCGGAGTGGACGTTAGATTTCACGAGTAACGTCAGCGCATGTCAGCAGGTTAAGCAAGACCTCCCCCTCACAGCACATGGTACGGTTTCCAATCCAGTACACTGTACCTTGGGCAAACGTTCTACAGTGAGCCACTGATCATCTCATTGGCCGCCCAAGAAGCACGTCTGGGGTCCTTTAACAATGTCCTGTTTCCAATTGTGTACTACACTGGTGTGGGAAATGCTCTTGGCGATTCCATGCATTTCACAGCTTACGAAGCAACCAATGCAGTATCCTGGGGACGATCGCGCCTGTTAACAGCCACAAAGCTGGAGCTCAAGCTAGTTCCAGAACGTCTCAAAGTCTTCGATCAGGATGTACGTTTGACTAAGCCCTAGCAAACGGCAGTCGATAGAATGACAGCTCCGACATCCACGACGATCAGCGCAAGTTAAGTGGGAAGAGGCTCATGATTCGGCTCCCACATCGTAAAGTAACTTTGCTTTGCTGCACCTCTATCATCTACTCATCCTGGAATTGAGTAGCTCTTGAACAAACTTTATGTTTTGTATTTGCCCGGACCGACAAGACCGAACAACTTGGTAGGCGTTATTGACAATGATACTGAGTCGGTGTTCCGATGACTGGGCACTCCGTGGTACACGAAAGGTTTCGTGAGCTTGCGTGAAATCAATTCGCCCATGAATCTGAGGGGTCAAAAGTAATCTGCTGGAATGCCGCTGTCATCAGAGAAACAAGGCTTCCACACATTACTAGTAACCCATGCACGAACGCCCTGCTTCTTCAGCATTTTTATCAGCTACATTCTGAAACACATCTGCGCAGTCACTAATGTAGTATATTACACTAACATTACCTCCAGCTTAGCAATCTTACGAATGCAATTGATCGCGTCAACTGTAATTCAAGACAATTGACACGTCTTTTCTACTCCCTCGTCGTCAACCCCATGATTGTCGCTCCGTTACCTTGTGCGAGCCGGCTGATCGACACCTCAATCATGTCTACGAAACTAGCCTACCCTCCAAGATTTACTTAGGTCCGACTACAATCCTGGGTGGGCTAACAGGGCTGTCCAGCTTCCCATGCTCGATTTGCTATGACACCGACAACTTACCACCCGTGCCCAAGCAATACCTTGGGCACGAGACCGACTCATTTCGTGATGAGTGAGCCTGCCCAGCTGCTAGCCTGAGTACCTACATCTCGCGTAATTGAAATCTACAATACGCCGCGCAACTTCAGCCACAAGAGGCTGGTGCATCAAATCGGTTCATGCCGAGCGGGTCGCGACCTCGCCGAGACGCCGAGCATAGAGGGCATTCACCCTTCCAGCAACATCATTTTGCGTGTCTCGTAATCTTTCGAGATTTACTTCCAAGATTGAGTCGAACGCGGGGTTGTTGTCCAGCCTTCGCACATCTTGGCTATCAAGCACACAGCCTCAAAATCCTTGACCATGGAGGCAAAACCACCATACCAGGCTCAGGGGCTTGTCAATGTTGCGCAATGAGATCGCAAGTAATACTGTGCTTGTGTGAGTCTGAGCCTCTTCGTACATCGTACGTGAAATTGGTGCCCAGGCCAGGACAAGTGTGAGCCTAACTCAGGGCCTCCTGACTCTTCCAAGCCGCTTTGCAACGTGTACGTCCGTACGGTGTGCATACGGGCCATACGCTACACGCTTGCAAGCCTTCTTCTGCCCCGCCGCTGGGGAATCCCATTCGCGAGCTTGGGGACGAAACCGCTCGGGATCTACGCGTATTCGGACACTCGGTCATTGGACCATCCGCCTCCGCTCCGCAGCTAGCAATGTCGTTTCGTTCTTCGTGAACGCATCCGAAGCCGTTCGCGTGATCCAGTCTGGCAAATCTCGTTGCAGAAGCACTGAATTTTGAATCTAGACCTGCCATCGTTCAGCATCACAGTTTACCGAGATCGCCAACCCCCTGCCTTTTTGCTATCTATGTTATGGTCGCTCGTCGTTGGCAATGGTCAATACAGAAACTGGAAAGGTGTCCATCATCGACCTTTTTCAAAACAAACTTCGAGGCGTCGAAGCGGCTGTTCGGCGTGTCAACACTTCTCACGATGATAGTTCGTGGATTGAGAACTAAAAATGTGCACAGTAAGTTACTGTGTACGTTAATGGGAAGGCAAGGCGAATACGTCTCCACACCACAGACCCACACTGCCTTAGCAAGGCTGAAGAAGTGAGCAGCGAACCACCAACAATATGCAGCTTCACGTCAGAGGACGTCGCAAATGTGGAGTTTCCACGTTCCATCGAAGACCTAACGTACCTGACCGACTACCGAAATTGGGGGGAAGCGAGATGATGACTTTTTGGCCTTGAGCAGTGGCAATACGTGGCTAGAATTCTGTGGCTAGAGTCGAGGCTTAAGCTATGCAGAAGATGCTATTGGCTGGCAGCGTCTGTGCATCTCGTTTCCCCCCCAATCTCGGTAGTCGGTCAGGTACGTTAGCGAAGCTTCTTTGGGTCATCTGGGTGCACATTTCAGTGCAGAAAAAAGACAGTTAGAAGTGCTTCGGTGTATTGAAATCCGCGAATTGCAAGCTTTTCGGTCTTTCCGCTTACATTTGCCTTGAAAAAGTTCGAGCAGATCTTTCAGGGCAGTTACGATGGAGTTCGGCCGAGGAAGTCAAGATCAATGACACCTCTTTGACAAACCAGCGGGCACTCTTCAGTTGGTAATATCAACGTCGAGAATCATGATGATCGCTGGAGATATCTCTGGCAATCTGCGCACAATCTCCGTTTTGGAGCACGAGCATTTCCGAAGATTGTCGGACCTCTTTTCCGACCTTCTTCTGCAGCCTCATGCTCGATGATCGTCCCGCATGCACCAAAAAACTCCACACCACCCGTAGCCGCAACACATCCCTGCACAGCCACGTTGACAGCCGCTTAGAACGTCAACTGCTACGACTGCTCTAGACCTTGGAGCAAAGTTTGGACAGTCTGGATAGCTGTTGTTGAGCTTCACACATCAAGGTATGGCGTCGTTCCGCGTATGCGAGGAAAACGCTATCACGACGACGTTGCTGTGCATGAAGCTTGCAAACACCAATCTGAAGAGGCGTTTGAGCGACATCCAATCGTAAAGAAGGCGGTCCTAAAGTTTTGTTCTCTTACTCAAAAAAATTGTTCTAGTGTGAGGAGACTGGTTGCCGCGTACCGAAAGAGTTGGCCGACCTTTGGCCGCGCGACGATATCGCGATGCGGATGCGCTTCCAATAACAAAATTTCCATGGCCGCTATGCTACAAGGATCGATTTTTTGCATGGGCGCTACCGATTCTACTGCGATGTTGTCACCAGGGAAGGCTTCATGCCCACGTTCTCAACACTCCATACGATCTTGATAGCGTCGTCTGAACAACTGCCTTAGAACGAAGCGCACAGCTCACATGACAGAGTCCATCCGTTTGTCAAGTTCGACTAAGCGGGATGCCTCTATTTAGGGTGCCGGCCTTTGAATCACATTGAACTCCAAAGTTGGTGGCTGAAAGAAGACGGATGGTTTTGTAGGGTGATAGTGTGGTACATTGAAAACACTATCGAGAACTACGACAGCATCGATTCGAAGAAAGGGTATTAGTTGTCAGTTGATTTCACCTGAAGTCCATGGACTATATTTGCGTTCATTTTCCAAATCTCACGTCTCGTCCTCTTTTCCACAAACCGTCACAAGCGTACCTCCGCCGAAGATTCGGCCCAACACAAGCAAATTTCACCATCGCCATTTTTGCTCACTTCAATCTTCACATGCGAAGGTGCTTCTATCTCTCACTTCAAATCCCAGTACACACGGAACGTTAGAGCTCGCGAGCCAAAATATCGCGCATGCGCGAGTACACAGTTTTCGTCCCGTTTCTTTGCATGTCCGTACTCCTAGGATCAATTTCCTCGCCTTACAACTACTACAACGTCACACTTTCCGCCCGCATCTACGACTCAGATAGAACACGGCAATCTACACCGAAAACCTGCACATTACCTTAATTGAAAGTCCCAACGTTCGCTTGCACAACAAGGGTCCGCGGAGACAAGGGGACAAACGCGCGGGTTGAGCAGCCGCAACGAATCAAGTGTGAGGGAAGTTCACCACGACA